>Ga0228711_1000134_pt1 | contig 66617 bp, 31 predicted proteins | sample MedpolnodulmetaG_2_FD_177996 | JGI IMG/M metagenome (GOLD analysis project Ga0228711, IMG submission 177996) | Root nodule microbial communities from Medicago polymorpha collected in Santa Monica, California, United States - brown nodules | ecosystem: Host-associated > Plants > Roots > Nodule...
TCAAGTTAAAAGAGGTAGAGGAAGACCTAGGAAAACTATTAGAGAAACCATTAGAAAGGATTTAGAGGTCAATGAGTTGGATCCAAATTTGGTTTATGATAGAACACTATGGCGTCATTTGATCCATGTAGCCGACCCCACTTAGTGGGATAAGGCTTGGTTGTTGTTGTAGTCACATAGATATAGGGCCCGTTTGTTACATATTAAAATAAAAGTGATTTTGACATAAAATAATTTAGAGATTATATTTTAGAGATTTTATGAAAAATCAGAATCTATTTTGCGTTTGTTTACCTTAATAAAAATCACTTTTTTTAAACAAATAATCTAGTTTGTTTGGATACAACTATATAAAAGGGGTTTTTTGTTACAAAATTAATTCAATCTTTTAAACAATATTTTCTCTCTCCTTTAAAAAAAATCTATTTTTTGAGAAGCTGCTCTTAACAGCTTCTCATTTGAAGCTATTTTTAGATTTTTTTTAGATTCAGATTTTTTTTTAAAAACTGTAACAAACGGATACAAAACTCTTAAAAGTGATTATTTTCTTAAAATAAGTGATTTTTTTCTTAAAAAAGCTATAACAAACAGGCTCATATTCTTTGAACAACATATAGCACATTGTCTTTCTATAACAACAAATTTCTCATTTGTCTCGACGATAATTTTTCCAGATAGAGGAAAAAAGACTTGGGAGTAAAGCTGCTGCTCAACTTCTAGAAAAATTGAAACCACAATACTGGTTTTCGGCACACTTACACTGTAAATTTGCTGCTCTGGTTCAACATGGGGAAGGAGGTCCTGTGACAAAATTCCTAGCACTTGATAAATGTCTTCCCGGGCGCGATTTCTTACAGGTAAAGGCTTACAACTATTATGCGAAGGTAATCTTCTGCAGTAATTGTTTATGTTAGTAACTACAATCATGGCATAATCTGTGCCTTTAGGTTGTTGAAATTGAATCAGAGCCAGGACCTTATGAGATTCAGTATGATGAAGAATGGTTAGCAATAACACGGAATCTCAACTATGTATTCCCTTTGACACCCAAAGCTGCAGATTTTCGGTGTGTAAGATTAAATATTATCTAAGACTTGTGCCCTCAAGTATAATTGTCTTTTGTTGTCTTGTTTTTTCTTCTTTCCTCTACCAAGGAAAAATGAATAAAAAAATAAAGCTGCATTCACTTTCTGACAGAGGTGTAAACTTTGAGATGGACGATTGTCGCAAATGGGTTAAAAGCAAGCTACAAGAGAGGGGCTGTAAACCTCCTGAATTTGTTAGAACGGTTCCATGTTATGATCCTTCTCAAGCCGATGTCAACGGGGATTCTTCTGGTATGTCTTTGTTCCTATTACAGTGTTTACATTGTCAACCGCTAATTAAGATTTGTTTAGCTTAATCTCTGGTTATGGATGCTCGTGAAGTGTTTGGTTCATGCTAGCTCTAGCTGACTAATCACACCCTTACTTATCTTATGTGTTGCTTCCATGCATATATGTCGTAGATTGGCTATGATTAGGTAGCGTTGACTATTGTGTCTTTTCATCGCTTATCTTGGATATATGTTTGATTGAGGGCTCATTTGTTACAGATTATAATAAATAAAAAAGTGATCTTAGTATTCAATAATTTACCGATTCTTTTTTAGAGATTCTTAAGAAAAACAAACTATTTTATGTTTCTTTACAATGATGAAAATTATTTATAAAAAACCATGTATAGAAAATAATTTTCAAGAGAAGCTACTCAAAACAGCTTCTTATTTGAAGCATTTTTTAGATTTTCTTTCCAGATTTATAACAAACGAATGAGAAGTCATAATTATTATATATCTTTTTACAGAAAGTGATTTTTTTTAAAAAAAACTAAGCTATAACAAACAGCCCCTGAATATGTAAGATGTTTGTAGTTTGTATACAGTAAATACTATTGTGTCTTTCCCATTCATACATTTCACTAATTGATTCTTCTAACTTTTTTTGTGTAGTTTTAGAATGTAGAAAGAAAAGAAGACTGAGTTATCTTGTAATGATATTTTCCACATTCTCATTATGCCATACTGCCCTGTCTTATATATCTTAAAATGCTAGTTTGAAGTTGCAATTATTATATTGCTTAAAATGCTAGTTTGAAGTCGCAATTATAAGATTTTTATCTTTTGCAGTGAATCCTCGGAATCCCCAGACAGAATATCTTTTGCGACTTCTGGAACTTCCATATCTTCTTGATAGAAATTCTGAAGGAAAGGACATGTCACCTTATCCTTCTTTTATTTCAAGAGGTAAACCTTACCCTCTGTATTGGACATATGCAGGATGCCAATTCATTTTTGCATAAAATGTATGAGATAGATGAGAAAGTTGGAGAATAATACATAGGTAGCATATCTGGTTTCTTTTCAATTCTCTCTGTCTCTCTCTTAGTTGGCTTTTGTTCAATTAATTCAACTTTACACAACTAGATTTAAATTTGATGTAAAAGAGATTTAGCGGGGTTACTTGGTTTAGTTTGTGGGCAGTTGTAATTGCACTAGTTATGTTAGTGGCATGTATGTAAGTATATTGTTTGCATCTCTCTCCTTTTTTGTTAATTAAATATTGTGTACATTTCTAGGCCCTGCTGATAATAATAGCGAGGACATTCCCATTGATGATGTGGATGATGACGATGATGAGGGGCTCCCAACTGAGACTTGAATTTTGATTGCAATTAACATGCTGAATAGCTAATGATCTTCAACTAACATTTGATTATAACTGCTACTTAGGATATATGTATATGCTGGATTGTAGATTTTCCACTCTCCAATATGCAGTTCAGTTGCATGTATATTAAGTTATTAACCAGCCATTTGAATAGGGGAACAAAAAAAAAAAAACTCTTGGACCTTTCCAATAGTTAATTAGTCACTGACTTGCATTGATACTGCTAAGCTGAGCTGGATCTATAATTGTTCACAACTGCCATTGTTCTCATCAAGCTCAAGGGTCGAGCGAATTTATTCCATGTATAAGGGATTTACTGCAATTTCTTGCATTAGTTCTATGTTGTTGACTTCCTTACCCAAAGATCAGATACCGGTCCAACGTGCTGTGGAAATACATGCAAAGGACTGAAAAAAAATGCCGTTGATGAAAACATTGAAATATATATGTTGGAAGGGTTGAAGTTGAAGTTCCCTATCAGTAAAGGAAATGATGGGTTCTTTTCACAGATAGAAATAAAATTAGAATGGAAAAAAAAAGAGAGAATTGGAAAGAGGAGAAAAGTGATATGGACGTGGTGACGTTGTTCCTTACTACGAGTGATCAGTTGGCAAATGAACATCAATAATAAGAGGTAAAATTGATGATGTGCTTGTTTAAAAAAAAAATCGTTGTATTTAACGTATTGGCATGGATTCCACATAGGTATTTAGCGGTTTCAGTATAATTAGGGGTGGGCATGGTTCGGTTAACCATATTAACCGAACCGAAGTGTTGAAATGGTTCGGAATAACCGAACCGTTTAAGGTTTGGAACTAACTGAACTGAACCAAAGTTATGGTTCGGTTAACCATTTGCTTGCCTATTAACCAAACTGAACCAAAGTTATGGTTCGGTTAACAGAAATTTAGGTTCCTACGCTGGGTCAGAAAATAATGGTTCAGTTCAGTTAATTGAGTTTGATTCGGTTCGGTTAACCGTTTGGTTTAGTTAATGAACTGTTTTTAAAATAACGGTTCGGTTTAATAACCAATGTAATGGTTTAGTTAATTTTTGGTTCAGTTCGGTTAACCGGTTCGATTCAGTTTTTGGATATTTTTGCCCACCCCCTAAGTATAATAGTTAATTTGGCATGCTAAGATGTTTGTACACATAAACTCTTTGAACTTACTATCCGATGATTTCCTTGCTTGAAATGTTACGAAACACCAAATTTCTGTTCATGTCTAGGTTTAGAAGTGCAAGTCCAGATTGAATGGACTTCAAAGTCTAAGCATGAAAAGAAAGGGAGCAACTTTATTGGCCAGGAAATTTTTTTAAAAAAATTATACATGATTTGGAAGCATACTCTTGGATGGCATGATTCGTCTCAACGACATAAAAATTGACTTTTTTTTTATTGAGTATATTTACGAGGTGAAGAAAGTTTTGGTTAAGTAAAAGTTTCGTTCAAGTAAATGTGAAGTTGCCCAACCATGTCTAAGATGTCTAAGGGGTGCTTGAGAGGGATTGCTCTTTAGACACATAGCAATTGTTCGCATGTGCCTCAAACTATTGAAAATACATCCACTGGTGGTTAACTACCATTCCATTCGAGGTGTTTTTTTAGATGTCTATGAGCTACTGTCAGGTGTCTAACGAGCAATCCCCATACAATAGTTATAATGACATGTCAGTATGTCACATTTTATGCTATATGACTGTATCCATTCCCACGCCGTATTAAGGCCAAGTTACTATTGTACAAATAGATTTTTCGACTAAATCTCTTTTGATAATCTTTATAAAATATAAGTACGCAGGAACAATAATTCTTCTAAGTACACTCTATTTTATTCTCATAACAGTCTTCATCTCAATCTCAATTATATATTGATTTTAGCATTGGAGTCCTTACAATACTACCATCAAAATTACTCTCTTGCATTAGAAATCACATTTTTCATAGATTTCAACCACCTCCGTCCACGGTGATCCAAGGTAACGTCTTGGTCCAAACTTGACACGAGTGTTTGTTGGAATGCATTTAATGCCTTGTCCCATGAACCAGTGTGTCATGTGAAGTTACAGACTTACAGTATGTTACAATACCCCGTACTTAATATCCACGCAGTTCATTTGCCTATCATGATGAGCATTATTGTTCAGCATGATTCAACTCTATCTTCATAGTTTTCAGTCGGTGTTTGTAATAAAAATATTACTCCCAAGTTCTTTATCGCTGACTGTGTATAATGAAGGTACATACTGAAGCCACTTCTCCAGCATTTCTCAAAAACGTGTGGCTGAAGTCTTTATTAAGAGTTGCCAGAAAAGCATCTATAAATGCTTAAGAGAGAAGTCAACATAAATAGTAGTAAATTAGTAATAATGGCCTAATGGGGGCTCATATAGGAAAATGCATGATCAAACCCTCATCTACTTACTGACTTCACCACCAAACTACATAAATGCAGTTTTAAATTGCTATATCTATATTATTATTATTATATGTTTCCGTGTTTCACTATCTAGACAAGAGTAGTAAAAAAAACACCCTGCACACTCCAGGCACTGTTTTTGAATCCTAAAAAAAGGACTAAACGCTTGGTTCCCATGGAGACAACAAAATCAATGTTTCTTTTCATAGCAGTTTCTATCTTGTTTGTTTCCTCTGTAACTGCTAATCTTGCTTTCGATTTCTATGCCGCTTCATGTCCAACAGCAGAGTTATTCATAAGAAATGCAGTCAGTACATCCTCTTCAAACGATCCTTCCATTCCTGGAAAGCTCCTTCGCATGGTTTTCCATGATTGCTTTGTAGAGGTTAGTCTTCAAATGTTGCTCTTCACCAAGCAAATGACATTCTGTGAGTCCTTACCAGTTATGTCATGTGCATAAGCTATTTTTAGCTTATTTCCATAAGCTTTCTTAGATAGCTTACGAAAACGGTTTGACTTTATTTATCTTTTGTTAAAAATAGCTTATATTTGTGATATAAGCGCTTAATTAAGTTGTTTATCCAAACAAGACGACTTGATGTGAAATTCAAATTGGTTTTATCTTGATAGATCTTTGTTATTTCCTTCGAATTAGTCCATGCAACATATGTTTTGGTTCTAAGTGTGGGGATGTTTTGACTATTGAGAGTTTCATATTGACTAGAGATATGACTTAGATAGTGCTTGTAAGGTTTGAACAGTCCGGATCCTACAAGTCATTTTTGTAAGATTTAGTCACACTCAACGTCAGAATTCTAAGATTTGAAGTTGTGATGACCTTAGAGGTTGCATGCAATAGTGAGCTATGTACCACCAATATGATGTGTTGAGTGTCCGATACATGTCGGTCTTTGACACTGACACGACATGCATGTGGATACACTCAATTACTTCAAATTTCTCAAATTATCACCATGTCAACTTCAGTGTCATGTTTGTTGCATCTATGTTAGTGCTTCATAGATAGTGAGGTATCATAATCGGGCACTCTGCATTTATTTTTTTACATTGGCTTATGAATTATGATGGTCTCCTTGATGCAATAAGATTATTATTTGAAATGCAGGGATGTGATGCATCTTTGATGCTACAAGGGAACAATACAGAACAAAGTGATCCAGGAAACAGATCTGTTGGGGGATTTTCTGTTATAGAAACAGCGAAAAGAGTTCTTGAGATGTTCTGCCCAGGAACTGTTTCTTGTGCAGACATAATTGCTCTAGCAGCTAGAGATGCAGTTGAAATTGTATGTTCTCCATTACATTTCTTATATTATCCTTCAATTAGACATTGACATGTCTTTTTGGTGTACTGTTGTTGACTGAAAGACACTTGTGAAACAGGCTGGTGGACCAAGGGTTCAGATTCCTACAGGTAGGAGAGATGGAATGGTTTCAATTGCTTCAAACGTTAGACCCAACATTGTGGACACTAGTTTTACTATGGATGAGATGCTTAAGCTCTTTTCCAGTAAAGGATTGTCCTTACTTGATCTTGTGGTTCTTTCAGGTTCATAATATAAACTCAAATCTATATCGATATTATTTACATTTTATAATTTACCAAGACTTGAACATAGCACTAGTATTTTTTATTTCAAGTAAAATCCCATGAAGTAACACATTTTGGTCGGTAGAAATAATTAAACTATAGATGCTTTGTAGATGATATTCATCTAATCAAATTTGTTATAATTACCATCTTGACATGTTAAAAGTACTACGTTGGATAGTAATATGATCTGAACGATGATTATAGTTGAAGGAAACCCTCATTCCATGTAGTAGTTTTTGGGGTTGAACAAAAAATTGTAATTCTGATATGGCAAACAAAGTTGCACCATCCACATATATCTAGTAATTTATACACTCCAGAATGTCTGGTCTTTGGCTTGAGGAATGTGTTGAGAGTCCTTCAAGTCTGGTTTTTGAATATTTTGAGTCCAGTCCAATTTCTAAAACATTGGTTGGCCTATTTCTCTTTCTAACTTTTGGATATTCAAACCAAGTGTATTAGACAAAAATATATCATACTTTATTTGATTGTCTGCTTCTTCTCACTATATTTACTTTAATATCTAACTAGTGTTACATATTTAGTACTAATAGTTAAGCTTTGCAGGGGCTCATACAATAGGAACAGCTCATTGCAACACATTCAGGGGTCGTTTCCAACAAGACAGAAATGGAAGTCTTAGGCTCATTGACCGAACCATTGATACTAATTATGCTGATCAGCTAATAAAACAGTGTCCAATAAATGCACAACCATTTGTGGCCGTGAACATCGATCCTGAAACGTCTATGCTGTTTGACAACCAATACTACAGAAATCTTCTTGATCGCAAAGTTCTGTTCCAGTCTGATTCGGTTTTGATGAACAATGATGACACGAGGAAACTTGTGGAGGATTTTGCAAATGATCAAGAACTTTTCTTTGACAATTGGGGTGTGTCGTTCGTAAAGCTAACCAGTATTGGGGCAAAAACTGACGAGGAGGGTGAAATTCGACGTTCTTGTGCTGCAACTAATATTGTATAAAAGAATAAAAATGGTGCAGCATCAAAGGTTATGAAAAATATCCTTTGTACATGATTTTGTTTGTCTTGTTACCTTGTCAATTCTTTGAGGTTATCTTGTCTATTCATGGTGGCCTAGTTTGACCAATATAAAATCTTGCAACATGATAATAAGTCATGCTTTTCTTTTACAAAGTTAATGAGTCATGCTTCTGCATTTATTTTCTTACAGAATTCAAAAATTACCATACAATTTATACTTATAAATTGAAGTAAATAATAAATACAATATAATGTCCCGTTTAAATTGTGATGGAAATGGATAAAATATGTTAAATAGATATCTCACATGGCTTGATTAGGCTGTGACCCTAACTTATCAAAATATGCAACAATTACATATTTATTAAAATTCTAGATTAAGAATATTTACTCAAAGACTTATTTATTCAAAGGTGTGCAAGAGTAAGGGAGAAGAGATGAAAAATGAAATTCCCTTGTTTGGTTTGTTAAAGAATGAGGGAAAGGGAGAGAACATTAGTGAAGTGAAGAAGTAAACAAAACATGAATTGACTGATGTGAAGAAATTCCAAGACTGAGCTTGCGTGACTTGAAAGTAATAAAGGATTGTTAGTGATAATACATGTAAGTCCAATTTTGAGTTTGAACAAAATGGAATGAAGTACTGTAGTTAACAAAGACAACAAATTTTAAGCCATTTTCACTACCTCTAAATTCCCCCAACTCTGAAGGGAATGAGGTACCCCTTCGAACATGTGGATTGGACCGTGGAGTTTTGGACCTCAGACTAACCTTCATATTAAAAGACTTTCTGATGTCACTTTTATTTAATTATGATTACGATTGTTTCTTTTAATATTGTTGAAAAGATGTCTTTAGAAAATATAGCGGTACTAATTTTTTTTTTCCCCTAATGAAGGTCAATTGTAATTTGTTTTATTTAATGGTTTTTTTTTTTGAGAGATCTAGCATAATACAAGTAGTTGTAAATAAATAATCACCACCAAAAGAAAAAAGTTGTAAATAAATAATAAATTGACAAAAATGAGAAAAAAGAAAGGGTTGAAAATGAAATCAGATTCGCCTAGTTGTCTTCGCCGACCCCGTGCTACTTGCTCTATCGTTGGACCCTTAGGTAAAACTATAGCCTATATACTTGGACTCGCATTATTATACAACTACTCCTTAATACAAGAAAAATTTCAAAAAAAGAATTTAGTGTTATTTATAAGGAAAATATTATAATTTTTAAGGTGAATTTATTGTTTAAAAGATTTTCTCCTCATTATTTAATGGTTGTCTTTTTATATTAGTAGATGTATTAATAATGCATAACTTTCTATAAGGATGCATATGTAAAAATATTAAAAAGTTACAACAATTATTAATTGCATTGATTTTAATATTTTTGGTTTTATTCTCATATGAATGAGGATCGGATTAAGTATAAAGAGGAAATAACTCTTTCTCAAGTTATATCTTTCACCCGAGTTCAAAGTTGGAATTATAAATTAATACCGTAAAATTAATACGACTTTAAAAAGCTACGACTTAAAAAGCTAATTCTGACTATATTTTACTTTAATTAATACCGTAAAATTATAAATTAACAAGCTTTTTAAAGTCATATTCTGAATGACAAGGAACGAATTAAAGTAAGATCAAACGTTGTCCTTAGTTAGTCCCAGCACCTTTCAATTTTATCTTCGAAAGGGAAATCCTCCACGAATGCAAACAAGCGGGTCCCCTGCAAATGTTTCATAGAAGAACAAAACGAAACTAAACTTGGACACTGCGAAGTGCATTTGTACTTTGTATATTGAAATGAAACTATTGATTACATTAGAAACCCAAATTATATTCTCATTAATTGTGAATTTGTGATGCAAAATAACTTAAAAAGGAAATTATTACACCAAACGAGGTTGAATTTAGTTCATAAAATTAGTCTTTGATTATCAAGAGAGATAAGTTGATATTTAGTGTCAGGACACTTGTAACCTTTTGGATTCGAACTCCAACATTTACATATTATAAGATCTTATCAACTGAGTTATACTCATCTTTAAACAAAACCAAATTAAGCTCACGAGAATAGCAGCTCAGGTCAAATGTCCAACATGGCTTGCCACCTTCATTTTCAAGTCTTGAAACAAAGGGTGCTGTTGCTCTTTTTATTGCTACTTTTCTACAATTTCAGCCAAACGATTCACCACCCCCCACCAACCAAAATGTCCACACATAATACGCTGTAAAGCGAACTAAGATGCGACACACACACAATGGCAACAATAATAAACCGCCAAAAACTAATGAAAAATTCTAGGGTAAAGTCATGAAAATGACTTTTTTTTAGTAAAGTTAACACTATAATATCAAAAATGTAATGAATAATACTCCACTGTTTGTACAATGTCATCAAAAGTTCAGTCCTCATAGTATCATCAACTCATCAGATATATAAGACTACAGATAATAATTTTATCCTACCTTATTACAAGCCTAACACCCCACAAAGATATGTAAGTTCAAGATGTTGCAAACATTACTACATAAATTACTATTGATCATTAATCAGTAATCAACAATTTAAAAATAAATAAAACATTAAGATCAAAATTAACTTTTTCAAAAAAATCAGTTTCCTGACTGCACCAAAGCTCCCAAAAATAATACTATACAGAATTCTAAATGCATCAATCAAATTGTCAAATTAGAAGAAGAAAATCACAAGTAAATAATTCCAACCGAACTCAAATATTTATTTATTTATTAGATGATACTCCCTATCAAGAAGACAAAAATAAAAAAACAATAAGTCTAAAATAATAATAATAATAATAATTAATTAATTTTGATTTTGATTTTCAGTTGCATCAGTACCAAGGTGATTGACCTGAGCAATCCCTATCCTTGGAGCATCAACAAGAGTACAAGCAGAACCCATTTCCATCTGACAAACCCTAATAGCACCGATCAACTTCTCCGGCAACTCCTCCTCCGTCTGCGCTTCCACAACAAACCCCATATCAATCGTAACACTCGTCACATATCCCAATGCAAGGCGCAAGATAGCATTCGCAATTGCACTACTTCCAATATCAACGTCGGCCTCAAAGTAATTAGCTCCTCTATGATAATGACACGTCAGCGCTTTACCTAACAAACACGCGCTGTAATTCCCCACCGCTTTTTTCACTATCCACGGTCCTTTCACGATCCGGTTCACTAGCTTGAACCGTTGGTTTCGAAACGCATCGTCTCCGTCAATGAATCGGCCTAGTAACGAACCGGATTGAACGGGATCTTCTGTTGCGAAGTAAAAAACTGCGCTGTGGTGTTCTTTACCTGGAATCTGAAGATTCACGGCGAAGATGAAACTCTTCAACGACTTACCGTTCGATTGAGCTTTCTTAAGAGCGTTGGAGACGCGATTATCGGAGCGGTTAAGCACGTTGTCGAGTTTCGTTGAGGATTTAAGCCAGTCCATGCCGATTGGAGAAAGGAGATAATCTCCGGCGGGAGATTTTTGCTTTTTGGTGAAGTAGCTTTGAGAGCGGAGGCTGAAGACATCGCCTGGTGGTGAAGCCCAGCCATTGGTTCCGGTGTTGAGATCGACGTGGCGAAGAGATCCACCGTTGATCGCTTCGGTGGTCCAATCGGCGGTGGATCCGGAATCGGAGCCGGAGCTCCGGGAATTGTTCCCGGTGGTGCACATGAATTGAGTTGGTGTGTGTGAGAGAATTGATGTTGATGGTTTGGGGTTTTAAACTATGAAAAAATTCATTTCATAATTATTGTGTTGTTAGAACGAAACGAATACAACTAATATCGTATCACTTCTTTCGCTTTATTATTATCGAGCTACATGTGTTGTACAGTGGAATAACGAATAAGGAAAGAAAGAAGAAAGGAGAGAAAAGGAAAGAGTCTTGAGTTTTCTTCAAACTACAGAAATGCCACTATTATCTTTTTATTTTTGTTACAACTATTGGGGGTATCAAAAAAAATATGGATTAAAAGAAAATTCTAATTAAATCTTAAGAAATGAAAAATATTAATCAACTTTTATTTATGAGGAAAATATCAATCAACTTTTCATAGTAACTTTTAAGAATATTAAATATTGATAAAATTTGTCAAAAGAGAATGTCAAATTAATAAAAATCTCCTTTAAAAATGTCATAATAGGACTAATTTAAATGTATTCACTGTACTTTTCTTTCGTAAATTTGGGCATATCTTGAAAATCTTTAATATAGTACAGCTTTGTTTGACCAAGTATAACAATATTATTAAACCAACTTTTTATGGCACAACTTACAAATTGTAAAAAAAAAAGGCACACACAACATTAATTATACACTTTTGATAAATAAATGTGTTATTATTATTTTTGTGTTAATCCTCTTATTTTTAATAGAATAGATCAAATAAAGATCGGCCAAATTTTATTTTTTTAAGATAGATCAAATATATAATACGTTTACATATGTATTTCATTATATCATACTATAATGTCACTTTATTGTGATAGTAATTTTTAAAGATATATACAAATTAATAAAAGTGCTTACTGTTTTATTCTCTCTGGTTCATATTAACTTAGTCATTTGCTCATTTCAGATATATTAAGAAAAATGTACAAAGGAAAGAGAGAGAAAAATGATTTTAAATGTTATTGTTGAGTATTGGTAGATTCTCCACTATAATAAATAAATGCAAAGTGAAATATATTGAATTGAAAATAATGAAAGTAGTATTAATTAGAGTTATATTAGAAAAAATAATGATTAATGTTGTATTAAAAAGTAAAATGAATCAATATTTTTGTAATTTAACTATTTTAAAAATACATATTATTTAATTATTTTTTCTTTCATACTTTTTACATTTATTTGAGTGTGTCTAAATGAGTTTTATTTATGCTTGTGTCTAAGCAAGTCTTTTACATTTATTATGTTTTAAACTCGTTCTTCGTCCTGAAAAACTGAGATTTCTATATGTGTGTTCTGCACTATCTCAATAATGAGGATCACGCGCACCTGAACGCCACTGACAAATGATTAATCTTAGTTGCAAGTGTGTGTGCTTTTAGATTTTGAATACGTGTGGATGACCTTGGATTGTACTTTCACTACGCCAATATGCTACAGAGCAGCAGAAAAATTATAAAGCTGGATTTATTTTTTTGTTTGCAATTGCAACTACTAACTCATCCTGTCATTGTCTCATAACACGTCTATAGATAGGGCCGACTCAAACGTAAACAAGGTCTACATAGTTTGGTTTCCCCTTAACTTAACAGCAAGAGGGGGGAACTAACCTCTGTAGAAGTTACACAAATCAAACCAAAAATTATAAGAATTCTTTTTCATTTCTTCAGTTTGGGGATTGGGTTTCGTAGACTTGGAGTTACGTAAACAAGAGTCAATATCCATTTGATCTCTCACAATTTTATCTCGGATCAATATAGTTTTCGACAAATAATACGCTCACATTTATTTTTGACATCTTTATCTGATTTATTACGACAAAGAGATTAATTTATCTTCGATGTGAAGATATCAAAGACTAAATTAAATTATCTTTTGTTGAATACTAATTGATCCGAAAGAAAATTACGAAGCACCAAATTAGATCTCCTTAGTCCTTACATTTAACAATTGGATTGGATGTTGATGACCAAGACAGACCCTTAAAAGAAAAATGACTAAGACAGAAAAACATGGAAAAAAGGATATGGAAAGTGGAAACGAGTGGAATTCAAGGCAGCATGATAACATAAGCAAGCCCCATTCGTTTTTTGTTCATCAGTTTTCCCATTTTTTCACTCACTTGATAATGCCATCATGAGTGATGAGAAGACTTTTGACACATGGCAGTTCATTTTCATGCCAACTGTCACCAAGCCACCCAACCCAAAGACAAACGAACCAGCTAATCATCATGTCATTACGGATGGTTTCCTTGTCGAAGCTTCTTTTTGCTTGTTTTTTAGCACATAACATATCCATAATCATAACACTGTTGCAAAAGGTGCTAGCTAGCATAGTGATAGAACACACGTGGGACGCCGCTAAGAAACAGTCATAAGAATGGTGTACACCGCTAAAAGGTGCTTCTTCTTAAAGGAAGGCCCTCGCAAAATTCAGAGCAGTCTTCAGCAACAGTGCATTATTACTAAACAACTGCTGAATTAACGGCTTAAAGAAAATTGCGTTTTGGTTTGGCTTTGGCCTTTACTGTAATATTCGTTATAAATGCTGTACTTCTTGGTTTATTTACGATGAAACAATGTGCATTACTAACAACAAATCGCCACATTTTCCAACCCTCTCTTTTCAACATCAGACCTTCATTAGAACTGTTTTTTAGAAATGCTAACAACACTCTCTTCTCATCATTCTTCTTTTATTTGATGAAATTCATACAAGTCTTATTATTTTATATGATAATAATAGATCATATAAGCAGCGAGTTAAAAAAACAAGAAAGGAAAAAATGAGTGATATGAATACTCTATTTTATATGATAGATTCTCCACTACAACAATCTCAGAACACCTTGAGGAAAATGATCAAATTTTATAGTTTGCCACTTCCGAGCATTGCCAATTTCCCAAAACAATCAGCTGAAATTTCTTTTCTCCAAGGATGCAAACTTGTAACTGCAAATATAAGAAAATAAGTAAATATGACGCATACAATAGACAATACAGACTTTAGACAAAGAGTTAACAAAAGATGGATCAAGTTAGCACTTACAATCTAAGATATATCTAATGTCACATAGATATGTAGCTATGATTGTTGAAACAATCATTCACATCCATAAGACCCATACCCCTACTCCCAAATAAACAAAGAAAGAAGTTCTGTGAGGGATGGTTGTCATAAATAATGTCAAGAGTCAACAATTACATCAAGAATTTGCTCAAGTTAAAGCCTTAGTTTGGCACAAACTGCATTAAACAGCAAGCAGGAACAAGTATTAAATAAATAAAAAATTTAGAATTATAACAGATGAATTTTAATTATTCAAATTCAAATTAATTAACTTGTACAGCCACCATATTTCCAAGGCTGACTCAAGAAGGCTCGAAAAATGCACACAACAGGAAAATTTAAAACTCAACCAAGAACATTACAGGGCATGTTTCCTATAGACATCAAATATAATGTAAGATAAGGTTGACAAACCTATCAATCGGATCATTACAATATATTCACCAACTTTATTGAGAAATATATTGAAAGATATTTTGACAAGATTATTGCATTTGTAAATTTTTAACTTCTAGACGATCTTTGGCATCTTCATTCAACATGTTGCTTGAAAAAGTCATGATAAGTAGGGCCAGACTATATCCACAACTTCAATAAGGATGGCTTTAACAAGATCTGAACAAGATTGAGTTTCCATGGAGATTATTTTCTTTTAGGAAAACCAATGTTGTCAACGGCGGATGACGGAAGGCCAAAAATCCGCCATATAAACACGCCATTGCGGCCTATGGCGCTGCCATGGCAGCCATTCCTTCACAAACTTCCTACGGTGTTGTCCAAAAATCCATCGTGGCATTCCACCATGGCGGCACCATGACTGCCATTTAACAACATTGAGGCCAATAGGAACCACAATCTTTTGAATTGCAAAGAAAAGGAGAATCATCATCAATTGGACTCGATACCCCAAGTTGAAAAACTCAATAATACTTATCTCCCAATGTACTAGTCAATTGATCCCTTTCAATAGATTTTTTTTCATTTACCAGAGTAGAGAATTGCGCACCCAAAATATACCTGAGTCATATCATGCTATTTTTGCAACTGCAAGATTTTTAAATAACATCAAATCCTATATACAGTTTGAATTTCACATTCCATCATGCTACATAGCTCATATTATTAAACAATTCACAGTTATGCAAACCTAAAATGTAAGGGACGCTAAAGATGGAACCAGATCATCAATCTCAATGCTCTCAACAAGCTCATGCAATCCTATATGAGCTAGGAAAACTATAAAGACATCAAGCAAGAAAAATCTAAAAGAAATTGTATTAGTTACTATTAGTAGGTAAAAAAAAAAAACTCCGAACTGATATTATTTTGAACTTTTGATTCCTACTTAAAACCTCATAGATCAGAACGCGGGGTTATAGATCACACTGAAACTACACACGAGTTCAAATCGCGAGTGCTAGAACAACAACACCTGTAAAATTGAAAAAATTACACTGTCTGATATAAATAAGGGTTCATCGATCACCAACCTTCTCTTTCAGTGAGCCTTACGCCTCTGTAGTGGCTGTTTCTGAGTTGCTAATTTATAAATCCAAAATACCTGCGGTTAATCGGAAAAGGCGCACAGTGATTTGAGAAAAGATGTAAGGGGAATGGAATGGTAGCATGAAATGAAGTGAGGGAAAGTGGAGAGAGAAATTACCAGACCGAGAACATGAGCTGCTATTAGAAGAACGAGAAATAAAGGTACTGCATCGAGCATCGATGGTCGCGCCGGTGAGTATTGATCTTGTGCCATTGTACAAAACGGGAGGAAGAAGAAACCCAGTGTTTCTTTTTTCTTCCAGATCCTTAACAGTTCAACAAGTGAAAACCCCAACTGAACCCCGCAAGGACGCAATAGAACTTTGGGTATACATGGGTAAAAGTAGTATGATATCGTCTCCGCCTCCTTGGATAAATATGGTACATTGTCTGTCCCCGTACCCGTGTCACGTGTGTATCTCTATACGGGTGTTTAGGTACCCATAGATTTTGAATTAATTTTTTTTTTTACAAAAAAAAATACTTTTTTAATTACCTACAAACTTCAACTTTTAAATATCTATGCATAACATATTCCATTCAAAATTCATTATCCATACCATAATCCAACAAAAATCATATTATTACACAATCTCAAGCAAACTCATCTTACCATAATGCATATGATTTTTACATAATCTATACAAATTCTTGAAGTAAAATAAAAACATCCTAAAAGCATAAAATTCCTCCAAAAAAAAGTTAGAAAAAACTAGAAGTCAAATAAACATAAAAAAATGCATATGTGTTGTTTATGCCTTCAATTTGAGATTCTGAGAAAACTCATAATCGTGACACGATTATGAGTGGCGTGACACGATTTTGTTGGCAGAACGTATGGTTCCTACTGTAGGCAAAATCGTGGCACGATTTGTACAGGCGTGACGCGATTGCTGGATAAAGTTGTCGTACCTTGGGTCGTACGCTTCAACCGTGGCGCGATTTTCATAGGCGCGGCGGGATTTTGTCTGTCACTGTGTACTATTTAAGTGTTTCAGCTCATTTTTTGAAGGGTGGGGAGAGAGAACTTCAAGAGAAGAAAACTTGAGAAATCAAAGGAGGTAACTTTAGGGTTTAGGGACTTTGATTAGAGTTCTCTTGGGTTGGGAAACATTGTAAACACCTTGGGTGAGTGAAAATCATTGAGTGTCTTGTTCATTGGTGAGATTGAGAAAATGGGTAGAAGTTAGGGTTGTTCTTTGTGAGCTTGTTGAAGCTAACTTCTTGTAACTCATTTGTATCTCTTTGTAAAAACTCATTGATAGTGGATTGGCGAGATCAATCTCTCCCCCAAAGTAGGTCAAGTTGGACTGAACTGGGTGAACATTTCTTGGTGTGTTTTGTTTCTCTTCTCCCTTTATCTTTTGCTTGTGGTTTTGTGTTTTTTCACTTTGATTCCTAGATTAGATCTAGGCGTTGTTATTGTTGTTATTGCTTGTGTTTACTTTGATATTGGTTACTACTTTCCTTTGCTCCACACACATATTTTGTATTGGTGTGGTTTTGAGTCTGAATTCACAACAATTAGCGTCCACCGTGGGGCATAAGAGTGAACTGGTTTAGTGAGTACCATGGGTTCAAAGTGGGATATTGAGAAGTTCACCGGAAGTAACAATTTTGAGTTATAAGAGGTGAAGATGCAAGCGGTGTTGATACAACAAAAGTGTGAGAAAGCTTTGAAGGGTGAAGGTGTGTCACCGGTCACCATGTCACAAGCGGAGAAGACCGAGATGGTGGACAAGGTTATGAGTGTCATTGTCTTGTGCCTCAGTGACAAAGTTTTGAGGGATGTCGCGAAGGCCTTACTGTTTCAAGAGGAAATGGTGGAGGTAGAAGTAACCGAGGAAGCTCAAAGAGCGGTAACAAGGAAAAGTATAAATGCTTTAAGTGTCACAAATTTGGTCACTTCAAGAGAGATTGTCCGGAGGACAATGAGAACTCTACGCAAGTTGTGTCCGGAGAGTATGAGGATGCGGGTGCTTTGGCGGTGAGTTGTTGGTAGGATGAAGAAGGTGAGGTTTCTCACCTTGGTATTGATGCCTTATAGAACGGTGTTCGTCTGGAGAGATGATAAACACTCAACATCAGCCTAGAGAGGCCGTGGGAAGAATACTCAAGGTTAGCCTGGAGAGGCGGTGTGAAGAATACTCATGATCAACCTTTGAGGTGGAGTTGCAAGGTGGAAGCATAGTGTGTGTACGCATTTGAAAGTTGAGGTAGAGAAAGCTCAACTTGAGGTGGAGTTGGTGACACCAAGAATGGTACGACTATGGAGGCCTTGGGTGTTTATGCTCTAGTTGTGAGCATATGATCTTCAAGGAAGCGGAAGACGTTCTGTGGTTGAAAAGGGTTTGGTGTGGACTTGTGGAGCTACTTGGTGTAGTTGGATGCAAGGAAAAGAAAATGGGGAATTGTGGTTGATGGTTAAAGTGGCATCATCATCAATTTGAAGTCAAGGTGGAGAATGTTGTTTATGCCCTCAATTTGAGATTATGAGAATACTCATAATCGTGACACGATTATGAGTGGCGTGACACGATTTTTGAGAGATTTTTATAATATTATAAATTTTGCGGCAAAATTTTATATAAAAATATGAATTTTACATATGAGTTTACTTTAATTTTTTTACATATGAGTTTACTTTAAAAGGAAAGATCAAAAGTGTTTTTCCAATTATCTATACCTGACGGGTCAACTCGTCACATCATCCATTTTTTAATACGATTAGACGAGACAAACTAACTAGTAGTGGTGGGTAAAAATTTATAATCCCACATACCAAGCTGACTGGTTAGACATGATGACCCGAAAAACCCCGTTCTGTCATCTCAAATACTAACAAATAAAGTTTAGGCTTATTCAGTCATCCGGTCCCTTAACTTAATTGATTGTTTCAATTTGGTCCCCTAACTATAATTTGTATCAATTTGGTCCCCTATGTTTTGTTCTGTTAGTAGTTTTAGTCCTTCTTGTTAGTTTCTCTCATAAAAACGTTAACAGAAAGGACTAAAACTAGCAGCGGTGCAAAACATAGGGGACCAAATTGATACATAAGTTAACACTTTTTTTAGAGAAACTAACATAAATGATTAAAACTAGTAACAGAGCAAAACATAAGGGACCAAATTGATACAAATTATAGTTAGGGGATCAAATTGGGACAATCAATTAAGTTAAGGGACCGGGTGATTGAATAAACCTAAAACTTATATTCAAAGATTAAAATGAATTTTTAAAAAGAGATCGAAAGATCAAAATGACAAATTAAAAAACTCTTAAATAATAATTGTTGTTTTACATTGATTAAGTGATGTGTAAATTGATAATGTTAACTCTGTGTTAAATTCAAAAATTACAGGAGACAGTTTTCACAACAACCGAACCAACATCACTTAACATGTCGATATGCAATTTGATAATCTCGACTTTATGTTAGAGTTTAAAATCAAAAGAGACACTTGCCACAACAACCAAATTCACATTACGAAATTTAGCTAGAGACCACTTACGATATAATCTTAGTTGACTTGATTTTATTAGATTAATTTATTTTTTTTGGAAGTACCCTAGTGGCTAGAGTTCACACAATTTAATTGTGGAGAAGTAGGGTGATCGAGATTCGAACCCCGGTCCCTACATATAATATGCAATATCCCTATCAAATGAGTTAAATTAACGAGAATTATTAGATTAAATTTTAATGTAAAACTATATTTTTTTAGGGTAGGCCTCAAGTTAATGTAAATCTATTTTACATGTTCTCGTGAACTTAAAACAATACACAATATATGCAAGGTTTGGTGTGTTTGAATCCTGAACACCACAAAAAAAATCTACTTTACATAACAAAAAAAAAAAAAGAAAAAACTATTTTACTTAAACTCTCCATTAAAATCACAAGGAAAAGAGGGTTAAAGAGCCGACAGTAAACAAACTTTTCCGATCAGAATAATTTAAGAAATCCAATCCAAAACCCGGAGGGCGGTTCGCTTTCTACAAAACAAAATTGACGTCAACTGCCAAGTGGCCTCACACTACACCACCAGACGTGGCAGTTTCCTCTGCTTTCTCACACTAACCACCGCCATACATCGTAATCCATTGAATGGCTTCTTCGTTTCAACTAAGCATTTTTTCAAACAATTGGTTTGCATCGTTTTCTCATGCTTCCCCTTCCTTCACTCTGCTACACTGAACTCCTTCGTTTCGCACATCAATGAGGAGGAATGCCTTCGCCGCTCTCTACCTTCACACCGGCACCATTTCCATCCCCGCAAGTAATCTTCAACTTAACTCTTTCCGCAAATTCATCACTTCTTAACACTTCAATTTTCTCTTATTTGAACATAATTATGCAATTTCCGTTCTATAGCACTGGTTACTCTTGATTTTGTTTTACTTGCTGAAATGATTGAATTGAATTGAATGTTAGTTAGGTTAATTTTGATATTGTTGTTGTATCATTTTGAGAGTGCGAGTGTTTTTTCTTGTAGAATTACGACATGTAAGTGCAACTGAGATTACTTTAGGAAAATGTATGCCACTGGAATATCTGAGGAGGTTGGATTCCTGCCCTCCTTCCTGGCTGTTGCATCGAAATTCGTGAGTCGAATTGCTTCTTATGCACCTGATTTGATTAATATAAATAATTTTGTTTAGGTTATGTTTTGTGATCTTAAAATTTTTGTTTGTGGGGGATTATGGTGCAGATATTCAACTGGTTTTACCAACGTGCATGGCGAAACGCCGTCTCCTGATTATGCAAGGAGGAGGAGGGAATCACTGGAAAATAAATTTGGGCTTACTCTTGGAACTTATAGCTCTAAAAGTTTCAATGCTATATACCGGTTTGGTCCCTTTTTGGCTTTGTATAGGGCTGCGGTTATTTCATTTCATGTCTTCAGGCTAACAATGTGGCAGTTGTTTGTTGAAGACATACAAAAACGAGCAGTTAAGGTAATTGATTTTCTGTTACCAATACTTTCTATACAATTAAGCATATGCACTTAGAAAACAAACACACATAACTTTTGGTTTGGGATAATAGATTAATACGTTCAATTTGTTATGCATCAAGAATTAGCCAAGGTTATAAAAGGCAACAACAAACCTTGCTTCTGCTATGGTAGGGTCTGGGAAAGGGTTGGGTCCATTGTAGGTATATTGTTGGCACAGCCTTATTTTGTTTCTAGTAGAGGCTGACTTCACAACTCCATAGTTGCATATAAATTGATAACAGTGTCTATCTTGGACAATAACTCCTCCTCTGCTGCATTACATAGATGTGGTAATGTTATTTTTAGTTCATTTAAATCAGCTTGTATCGCTCTAGTACAATTTTAAGTGAGCAAAATTCATGAAATCGACATTATAGTCATAAATCCATACTTCCAATTCCGTTTTGTGGGAAGCGAAGCGAGTCAAGCGACTTTGCTTGTTCTTGTTGTCAGTCTCGAGGATAAAAGTGTTTTTTTTTCACAGTTATGTCGACAATAGTTTCTGTTGCTCTGAGATAAAAGCCATGTTACCAAATTGATTTTATGTTATCTCCTTCTCTGTTGACATTCAAGAACTTGTCTGCGTACTTATTATTTTATCACCCTGTTTTTATTTGGCAATTAATGTTTGATAGTTTTTCAGTTTAACACTACTGCTATTTTATAAACCACATGACCCTTTTGTTCCTTTTATACCCTAATTGAAAATCGTTAGAATATTCATCCTGTCATGCTTGTGTTCACATGATCATAAGCTTCCTTTTGACTTACGCTTTTTGTTGCCTTGGTTAATTAAGCTCGGTTTCGTGTGGGTGTTGCGTGCAGCTTGTTGCACAAGATACTTTCTCTTAGTTTCTGTTAAAACTCAGTTGCTAGTTAGTAGTTACATTTTTTGTCACAATTATTTATTGCAAAATACCATCTTCACTCGTATCCGAACCTCTATAAGTATAGAGACTCAATTTCATTGTCATCACATTCAGAAATATAGTCGAGTTTATACTCAAATTTTCTCTGATGTTTTCTTTATACATTTTCTTAAATTTTCTTGTATTTTCTCAATGACTCCAAATGAATTATGGTTTCATTAACCGGTAATGATAGTCATGACTTCTCCTTGAAATCCACTCTCTTTCCTGGATATCACACTGTGTAGCTTCTGCTCTGACAAATGTCTCATCAAGTCTCTGTGGAAGTAGTTTAGAGAAATTATCTCCATTGCAAGCAACAAGTAGAAGGTGTTATTCGAAGTCACAAGTTGTGCAGTGTTTTGTGGTTAATCCTTCGTTACCACCACGATTCTTCATAGAGTAAAATTAAGATGAAGTCATTGTTAATCCTCAGCACTCAAGTTTGGATGAGCAAGATTCACTCCTTGCTTCCTGGTTGCTCCCTTCAATTTCATATATTTTGCTGCCTTGCCTGCTTGTATGCGTGCAGCACACTGTGCACTTCTGGCAGTTTTGGGAGAAAATCCACAACGTTTTCCACATTTACACCTGAGAAAACCAGCGTCAACTTTTCGAGTTAAGTAGTGTAGAGAAGGGAAATAAATTTATTTAAGAATACCTAGCTCAAATAGTGAAGACTATAGATTTTAATTGTGTAATTTTTCAAATTAAATTACAACCATGTGTCTGCTTTATATTGATTGGTACGAGGTTGTTGGCAATGTCACTTTGTCTCATAATGCGCCCTCTTCCATGACGTGTCAACCATGTATTTAAGCACTACAAGATTTATCAAACCACATATATTTCTTCCACCGACGTTTCTTCCAGCAATAGAGTGCATATTCATATCTTTTAATACTTATAAGTGAAAAACTGACAGGAATGAACAATGACGTGAATACAATGTTTTGCAGTTTCGTGAAACTCTAATACGCTTGGGTCCTTTCTACATTAAGGCAAGTTTCTTTCAGTGGTTATTTCCTGTTGGTTTCTGGTTTTATCATGTCTTTTTCCTTTATTCTTTGCCTTATTCTTTTTATACTACAATGTTCTTGCTGTAGTTTGGCATATGCGTTTTTCATCAACATGTCTTCTTTTTATACTACAATGTTCTTGCTGTAGTTTGGCATATGCGTTTTTCATGAACATGTCTCTTTATCGTACAAACTTATTATTACTCTAAAGTAAGTTTTTGTCTTGTTCCTAGTATAAAATAAATTGACTGTTTCAAAAGCTTTTCATAACGTTATAGATGAAAATGTTTATTTTTATCTGTTTTATTATAAAATTCATCATCTATCTTTTGTTCTTGCTGTAGTTGGCTAATGCATTTTTCATTAACATGACTCTTTATAATACAAACTTATTATTACTCTGAAGTAAGTTTTTGTCTTGTTCGTAATATAAAATAAACTGACCGTTTCAAAGGCTTTTCATAAAGTTATAGATGAAAATGTTTATTTTTATTTGTTTTATTTTGAAATTCATCATCTACCTTTATCTATATTTACAGTCACTCAGAAATCAGTAATCATGTTTCCAGTTCTTCAACTCTAACTATAGTTACCCCTTTTATTTTATATTATTTTTTTGAGGTTTTGTTTTTTGTTTTTCTTTTCTGAAATCAATTGAATGTGGGATTCTCTCTTCACAACATTATATATATATATATATATATATACCATGTGGAACAAGTGTACTTGTTATATTAAATTTTTCAGTATGTTATTTCATTTGACGTAGTCTGCACATTAATACAGCTCGGACAGGCATTGAGCACTAGACCCGACATATTACCAACAGTATATTGTCAAGAGCTTGCTAAGTTACAGGTATAATGACCTCTTCCATTTTACTTTAACACATTCAATCAAATACGGTAGATGCATGTATTGACCATTGTCATGCTCCTGGTTTTGTTATCTGGTATTGATGAAAACTTATAAATTTTTATTCATGTATTGACCATTGTCATGCTCCTGGTTTTGTTATCTGGTATTGATGAAAACTCATAAATTTTTATTCATGTATTGACCATTGTCATGCTCCTGGTTTTGTTATCCGGTATTGATGAAAACTTATAAATTTTTATTCATGTTAGGATCAAATACCTCCATTTTCAACTGATGTTGCTATCAAATGTATCGAAACCCAATTTGGTGCTCCTATTCATGAAATTTTTCGGGACATTAGCTCAGCTCCTATTGCAGCAGCATCGTTAGGACAGGTTTATAAAGGTTTGTTACCAGCAATAATAACTAGAATTTTATTCTAATTTGAATATTTGTTTGGCCTCTTGTTCTTAAATTTGGAACTTTAGAGTAATATAGACACATTTGAGGAAGATTGAAGTGTTTACTTTTGTTGCTTCAAGTGTTACAGCTCATCTGCATTCTGGAGAACTTGTAGCTGTAAAAGTTCAGAGGCCAGGCATGTCACTTTCATTGACTCTTGATGCTTTGCTGTTTCATATGATTGGGGGCCAATTTAAACGGTTTGCGAAGGCTCGCAAAGATCTTCTAGTAGCAGTTAATGAAATGGTGAGTTACAAATCTATTGCCTTGGAGCACACAAATCTATTGTCGGTATTGTATATGACCCATTTTTTACCTAATATTGACAGTCTAATATCTGAAACCCACTTCAAACAATAAATTATTTTCGCATGTGTGTGAGCATGATCGTTACACCAGCTGACTGCTGTGGAGACATTTATATTTCAGTTTACATTACAATTACTTCATATATTATTCAACAGGTCAGACACATGTTTGATGAAATTGATTATGTCCTAGAGGGGAAAAATGCCGAGCGATTTGCTTCTCTCTACTGTTCCTCTTCAAGTAAGTTCAACATCTGTGGCAAAAATTCCATTTACTGTTTTCTTTGATTGTACTTTTGGCATGTGCCTAGTTCAAGTGTTCAAAGCATATGTTGTAATCCCAAATTCATAATTTAGATAATGCTTCACCAAATGTTAATTGAAGCATTTCTCCTAGGATTTTTTAATATTAGCTTTGGAGCAATTTACACATAAAAATCCTAGCTTGCTGCTATTCAGAACTGATGATTGGTCCTAAAATATGAGAGGGCAATGTGCATTTCCAATGTGCTGTACATTTTTGTCTCTTATATGATGTATGGTTCTTTGGCATGCAATTTAGATTCGTGATTCTTTTGGATAGATGCTGATGATCAGGGCGACAAAATGCAGGCGGAGGTAATATAAAAAACAATAAAACAAAGTCAGTCAAAGCTCCCAAAATATATTGGGACTATACATGCACCACTGTACTGACTATGGAGTGGTTAGATGGAATTAAGCTTACAGATGAAACAGGTTTGAGTAAAGCTTCTTTAAACAGAAGGGAACTCATTGACCAGGTACGAGCCACATAAGTTTTCTTGGTCACATGCATGATATCTCTTTCATGTCTTTGCTCGCTCGACTGTGTGTGTAGTTACTTAAATTAGTATGCTTACATGTAGTTATGAATAGCATTAAATGCAAGCATACATTTTCTTTTGGCGATGTATTGACTGCATATGTTTACTTAATACCAATTGACGTCCTTATGTCTTTCTCATGACTTCGTAGGGATTATACTGCTCTTTGAGGCAAATGCTCGAGGACGGATATTTTCATGCTGATCCTCATCCGGGAAACCTTGTTGCGACAAATGATGGATCACTTGCATATTTTGACTTTGGAATGATGGGGGATATTCCTAGGCATTATCGTATTGGACTTATTCAAATTGTGAGAGATGTTTGAACATTACTCATTTTAATGGATGTAAATCTAATTAGTTTAAGTTAATTTCCACTACATTTGATGACAATTTCTTAAATGGAACACAATGTTTGAAAAGGTCAATGTGAATTAAAGATGTTAGACATTTTCAACATTTGGCACGATAGTTGTTCCTTTCTCCTCGTAAGATGTATCATACTTATATCTATGAATTTAAAATTTCATGTGGGTGATTTATGTCAATGTAGTGAATGGTCTTCCTATTTGTGATCAATGGATTTGTTATATTTTGACTACTTCATGAGTTATTTATCATTCATAAATAACTTTTTTATGATCTCTCTCAGAGGGTTTTTGTGTCTAACTTCTGAGCCATGTTTTATGAATTGAAAGAACTCAAATAGCTGTTGCATAATCGAGATACCCAATTTTCCCTAATTGTCTGTGACTAGTAATGAGTTTCTCTCTCTTTCAGATTGTGCACTTTGTTAATCGCGACTCTCTGAGCTTGGCAAATGACTTCCTTTCTTTGGGATTTATTCCTGAAGGGGTTGATATACATTTAGTTTCTAATGCACTGCAAGCATCCTTTTCTGACAGGAGTCAACGGACCAGTGAGTCTCAAGATTTCCAGGTTTGTTTGTCCTTTATCCTGCATCTGAGGATCAGTTGTCTGCTGGGTAATAGTTGTAACTGGTGTTATATTTTTCTCATATCATATGTTAATTGAGACGCTTGGTAGGAACTCCATTAGGAAGGACTGGCTGTGCATAATTTATCCTTCTGTTTTGTGATTATCATTAGATATATGAATGCTTGAATTTCCCAGGATAAATTCTTTGATGCAGTCTTGCTTTGGTATTAAGTATGTAAGTAGTCTCTTAGCCTCTTGTGGAGGTCGACTGATGGGTCTCTGTTTCCAGTTGGCCTCAAATATGTAGAGAGACTGGTGGGCGATTCCAGTTGCCTTCAAATACGTAGATACTAGTGGGCAATTTTATGAGGGCTTATTCTTCTATGTCATTGTACTTGGTTTTCTCTTAACTTGAAAAAATTATCAATTCATGTGTACTTACCATGAACACACACATTGTACACAACAATTTGTGTTTGTCATTCAATTTTAGGCTTTTAATAGTTCAACAACTCACCAGCTGCCTGGTGACATCTATATAACAGTGCTGTAATATTTGCCTTGCTTTATTGCTTCTCTGTGCTGCTTCTCTGTGCTGAACTTGAAAGCCTCAAAATTATTTGCCAAGATAATATTTCATTGATCCGTTCCTCATAATGTCTTTAACATTAGCCGTTTGTTTTTATATCTATTTAAAGCACAATTTCAAGGTATCATGGCACTTTTTTTAAGTTGATTTTTTCTTTGAATTTCAGGGAGTCATGAACCAACTATATGATATCATGTATGAGTTTAACTTCTCCCTCCCACCAGACTATGCTCTTGTTATAAGAGCATTGGGATCACTAGAAGGGACAGCTAAAGTTCTGGATCCTGATTTTAAGGTCATTGAAAGTGCATATCCTTTTGTTATTGGAAGACTTATAGCAGATCCTAGTCCTGATATGAGAAGAATTTTGAGGGAACTTGTCATTCGTAATAATGGATCGATAAGGTGGAACCGGTTAGAGCGCCTGGTACGATATAAGTTTTTCTACCATGCTTCACATGTAATTATTACGTGGAATGTTGACTCCAATATTTTTTGTAAGCTCATCGACTTAAAACTGAAATTCATACAGCTGAAGTAAAACTACTTGAGCTGTATGTGTCATAACTTCCCCAAGTAAAAGGAATTGCTATTTGACATTTGTGTTTCATATATAACCACACCCCCCCATACAAGCACATATACATTATGATTTATGATCACAACGATGTATCATAACTTCTTTTTAGCTGTGCTTGCTTATAAGAGTTGTATAATCACCTCTAGTGGTGTTGCATTGTAATGCAAATCCCATTTGTTTCTGCACTAAAATTCGAATATTCTTATGAATAAAATTATTATACAACTTCGGACTAAATATAATATGAATGCCATTCTTGTTTCAGGTGGCAGCAATATCTGAGCAAGCTTCAGAGCTAACTGAAGACCCTAATCCTGAAAAATTCTCAGGCCCTTCTGTTTGGAAATCATTTGATATGCATGCTGTCGTTGATTCCACAGAAGATCTTTTATTATTCATACTATCAGAGAAGGGTCAGAGAGTGCGTGTTTTCCTTCTTCGGGATATAGTAGAAGCAGCTGATGTGTTTCTGCAAGATGAAGTGATTGATTGTGCATTAAATGGGAAGCCTCAAGACCCGAGGATATTGCGCTTTGAGGTATCGTCTTTAGTTAAAAAAAATATTCATGCGTGTGTGTCCAGGGCAACGCGAAATTTATTATGGCTCCCTGTCATGTACACAGGCTCTGCATTAAATGGCAATGTGGGGAGAAGTGCACGAATCTTAGTATTTAGAGGGACACAGTGGGATAATCGATGAGGGATGGTAGTAATGGGATAGCTGTGGCAGAAGTTGGGTGACGGAAGTGGTAATGGGATGGCAGAGACAGTAACATCAGTGGTGAGATAATGGCACGCTTTAGATTTTAGTTTTGGAGGGAAGTGTCCTCGTGGCTGACCTGAAGGGATCTTGAAAAGGGCGAGAGCATTAGAGTATCATTAGTTGTGAACTCCTTGTGCGTTGGTCTTATAGTGTTGTCTAAACCCGGAACCGAAATCCCTTCCTGACAATGCTGAAGGATAAGGATTTTTAGTTGGGTTGAGTCTGTTATGTCCGGTAGGATGAGAATAGGGAAGGGGAGGGGGTAGGTGATAATTGTAACTAAATAATTCTACTCCTTTAAATGGAATTGAAATTTTTTCTTTCCTGAACATTTCAGGAGCGTACTGGGAAATCTTTTCATTACATTCGTGAGGTGGTGAAGTTGGCGCCAGGGGAGTGGACAACAATGCTTCTTCGGATGGCAGTGAAGCCTGAAGTTCACAAATTTGCTATAGACATTATATCAGCTTTAGCTTTGCGTTCTAGTCACAGATTGCAGGTAGCCTCTTGGCTCTATTTGTCTATACTTTTACACAAATTATCAGATTAAGAAATACAGCTGTTGACATTCGTGAACTAGAAATTAGCAAATGTTTACCTCATCCTCTTAATATTCTTTGCATGAAGATTCTAAATTTTGTTATATATGCTTCCATATTCTTTGACATATCGTAAATAAAACAATTCGATAATTATTGACTTTTGGCAAATTCCAAATTGTAAATTCTATGGATGGACAGTTTCACTTCTTTTAGATAGTAGAGAAAAATTAGCAATTTGTTTTAACGTTGAACACATTTAATTTTTATGGGGTTTAATGAAGTTGCACATTTTTTTAGAGCAACATCTAATGAAAACTAATGATATTGTCACATAAGTTCTCTTTGCAATTGTAACCAAAAAAAAGTTCTCTTTGCAACCGTAATTTAAAAATAACTACCAAATATCAGATGATTTTACGTTTTAACATGCATCTTTGACAACATTGGTTTTAGAAGCTAGTAGCTTATACAAGGAAATAGATTATTTTCTTTCCTAGAAGGAAATTTTGGCTAAATTGAATCATTCCCCAAGTCTTTCACCAGTAATTCAATTAGTGTCATTGGACAATTTTGATGATTATGAATCTGCAAGGTTGCGTTCCAAAAGAAATGTTGTGAACTAAATTTGCTTAAAAATAAGGGTTATGTGTATACCGGAAGTGTTGGTTAAGAAGCCAGTAAAAGGGAAAATTATCTTCAAATAGAGGTTAATGTTTGTCAATTTATAAATAAAAACACATTAATCCATAAAAAATACGTTTTTTAAATCCTTAAACAATATTCTAATGACACAGTCAACATTCACTAAGTTTACTTTGAGCTTGTATTGTTCCATGTTACTTGTTATTTTAGCATACCAACGAAACACAAATTACTTTTTTAGGCAAACATGTCTTTTTTTTTTTATTTTTTTTGTATTTTAACCTTTCTTATTACTCCACCCCTAACTACGACTTATTCTTACTTCCCTTTTATAAGCTCGTCTTTCATTTCTAACATATATATTAGAAAATTTGATAGTATAACCAATGTTTTATGTGCATATTATGTATGCCTTAAAAAAAGTGCATATTTTGTATATATCTATTACAAAATTGTCTTTTGCTTATACAGTGTAAATGATATAAGCACGACCTGCACACGATAAACAGTGGACTGTGGTTTATATTTTTGAAATAAATAAAAGTTAAAATCAAAATCCAATCCAACGGTTATTATAAATAATCCAATGGATAGAATTCATTCGTTGCTTTTCGTGTGTCTACCATCGCACCAAACAGCTTTTTCCTATTCAAAATTATTTTTTATATGCATAACTACACTTAATATGAGACTAACTAAGCAGTAATTAGTAGAATGATCATATCATATCATTAATATTTTCAATAGTATTATCAAGACCGTCAACTGTAATGTGTGCGCGCACTCAAACACACACAGACATACACACTCACGTGCATTATTTTTATGCAATACATTGTGTCAGCACGAGCATCAGAGGTGCGGAATAATAAGTAAAAGAAAAGCCTTGCAAAGATTTTGCAACAGTATTGTCCAGAGAGAAATTTCATAAAAAAGGAGGAATGTTACAAATTCATTCCATGATGTAGAAAAGCAAAACAAAAGAAAGTAAATTCCTTCTCTACAAGGGCAGCAAGCAAGCCTCTGAAGGTAGGAAGATAACATTCTTCATGCGAATTCCTTCTAAAAAAATTTAATTTCAGTACCCAAGAAAAGAGCAGAAACAGCAGCAGCACTTTGAAGTATTGTTCGTTGAATTAGGATATTGAATATGCATGCATAGTTCTAAAATGTTCATATACCTTATTCCTAGCATCTGTCTCCAGACACTGCGTGCGGGTTTGTTTTGGAGAATATTCTGAAACTACTAAACAGAAAGTTGTTAGGCTTCTGATCAGTGGAATGGTTATATGAATTTAGGTGCAATTCACTCCAAAAAAAAGAAGAGGTGCAATAAATAAATGTAATATTAGGTTAATTGATATTTTAAGATAACAAATAATACTGGAATTTGACATTTAACATGATAGAAAGAAATTATATTTTTTTTTAAGAAGACAAAATGAATTATATTAAACAATCAAATAGTCACTTTAATCCTTGACTCTGCACCTCGTTGTCACATAGGTCCCTGACTCCGAATTAAATACAAATAAGTTACTCACTCTGCACTTCCGTTATCACTTTAGTCCCTGACGTTAAATAATTCTATTAAGTGTGTCACAGGGACTAAAGTGAAAGTAGAAAATGGTCACTTTAGTCCCTGAACCAAAAATCAATATCCCCAATTTGAATCTCAAATCTCTAAATGTCATCCCTAAATTCCTAAAAAAAATAGACCCTAATATGTGACTTTTTTCTCGTAAAAAAAAAAGTGACTTTTTTTAAAATATTGTAGACTTTTTTTCTTTACATGTATTGAATATTGTATGTTCTATAAATTGTACTGAAAGTTTTATGTTTTTTTATTCTTGATGGTAAAACTTTGTCCACAACATTAAACAATAAATTGAGTAACAAAAAAAAATTATGCTGATATTATTAATCTCTAGTTTTTAATTTTAAATAAAAGAACGCTATATTTTGACAAAAAAAAAAGAAAATGTTATATTAATATTGTCAAATAAGATAATAAATTATGGATTTGAGATTTTCAATTTAAGAGATTTAGGGATGATATTTAGGGATTAGAGATTTTAGATTCAAGTTAGGGATATTGATTTTTGGTTCAGGGACTAAAGTGACAATTTTCTACTTTCACTTTAGTCCTTGTGACACATTTAACAAAATTATTTAACGTCAGAGACTTCTTTGTATTTAATCCTGAGTCAGGGACCTATGTAACATCGACGTGCAAAGTCAGGGATTAAAGTGACAATTTGCTCTATATTAAACTAAAGGGAGCTCCATACTCACACAAAGAATGTTAGGTTAGGACTCGAGTATTTACAAACATAATGCATAATAAAACCAATGCCTCCCTCAGCTATGAATGAATACAACTCTCTAGCTATATAGGTAGCAAGATTAAAACATTAAATGGAATTAATCCTGAAAATCGAAAGCTAAATTACAGGCAAAAAGAAGATTATATTCGAATATAATTTTCTTAAAAAATGAAATGATATACACCGTTAGTGCAAACTGGTTTTACAGAAATGTTTAATGAGAATTCAACATTTTGTAATTATTATTAAATTGCAACTACAAAGTAGTCTTAGATGCTATCAGATCCTTGACTTGGATGCTACAGTTACAAAGTAGTCTTATATAACGATATAAACTATTTTACACAATGCATTTTCATTAAAATTTTAATGCGATGACCTAGCAAATAAGTGGATGATGCGAGAAAATTTGTAGTAAGAAGAATATATAAGATGAATGATATTCAGATCAGAAAAATCTAAAAAGGCGACAAGAGAAACTATTAAAAAAGATTTGAAGATTAATGAGTTGGAGCACAATATGATTTATGATTAAACATTATGACATAATTTGATTTATTTAGCCGACTTTGTTTGATGGGATAAAGTTTGGTTGTTGATGTTGCACTATCAATAATGTAAAATAGTGTTACACCAACATCAGATAAAAAATTATAAAATAGTGTTACACCGACATCAGATAAAAACTCATTATATATATATATATATATTTTGGTGGTGGTTGAGGTTCGAACCCCGTACCAACTGAGCTAAGTTCACGAGAACAGATAAAAACTCATTATAATATCACATAAGTTCACTCTGTACTTATATTTAAAAAAAAATAAAGATTTAAGTTGTATACATCGACGTCGACAATGTAAATCTTTTTTGCATATTCATCAAATCAAATCATACCGTGTAGGTAGTTTTAGAGATATTTTATGAACTAACTTATAAAGTGGCATTTTCCTGTGATTTGATTTGATTCATGTGTAGAAAATTTTTACATCTCAGTTTATAGAAATTAATCTCGAATTGTGAAACGCCTGTTTGTTTTGGATTTTTAGAAAAAAATATCTATTTTTTAACAACAAAATTACTTTTATTATTTAAGTTTTTTTAATATTTTTTGCAAATTTGCATATGTTATGAATTTAAAAAAGTAAGTTTCCATTAGAACTAGTACATTTAATATTAAAAATATATCTTTTAAATAAATAAATTTTGTTTAATTATGTTTGTTTAAAATTTAAAAATAATCCATTTTGTTAAAAAATCATTTTGAACCTCAAAATGCAAAGTTTTTTCTAGTATCTTTTTCAGAATAATTTTTTTTCTTAAAAAAAAAAGGTTTTTATGATAGTTTAAACAAAAATTGGCTTCATCATTACTCAAAAATATTTATATTTTTTTTAAGAGACATCCAAAATCTTAAATTCTCGTTAGATTAGATGTTGTGCAAAAACTAGATTAGAAACAATTGGTATTGACTTGGTCCCACCAAATGCTTCGCCCTCATCTTCGGTTACGCGTACGCAATGCCTATGTTTAGTATTCATTGATTGTTCAAGAATATCACCAGAACTATACATTAATTAATTTAATCAATAAATAGTCAATTCAGTTTTTTGCATCAATTATTTATTTATTTCTTCCTAAACCAATATATACGATTATTTTTGAACTAGTAGAAGATTATGTTTGAATGAATGTCTGAATTGTTGAACAAACAAACCATGGGTTGTCTTGAACTTGAACTAAAATTAAACAAAAGACCTCTTCTGTTTTCTCAACTCTCTCTCTTTCTCTCATTCTTTCTATCTTCCCTTTCTCAGGTACCTAACTTCCTCCTTTTTTCTTCTACCATTAGCCATATCAATTGTAAAATTTATGCACACAGAATTAAATTAAAAATTAAATCAATTTTTTGTGTGCAGGTTAAAATCTTAAATTAAATTGAGTTTATATTTCAAAAAATGACCCTACACTAATGTTATGATCACTTGGAATCCTTGGCAGGAGAAAATCAAATAAACCATAGTGCTTTTCTTTCATCATTTTGGTCAAAGAAAGAGAAATATTGTAGTTGTAATATGGGATATCTCAATTCAGTTTTGTCCTCAACAAGCCAGGTCCGTGCTATTGATGATGGACCGGTCAGCGGTGGCGGTCTCAGGTATGTTTCTTGCATCTTAAGCTTACCAAAATGTTTTGATTTGCGTATGCCACTTGTTCCGTATCATATGCCAACATGCATTCAAGATATTATCATGAATGAAATGCATTAACCATTTTTATCGTGAAATAAAATTATTTCATATCATTCTATTTTCTTATTTAATTATTACAAAACTGTCACATTGTGTTAAAGTCTCTTTTCAATTTTCAAGTATTTGTACCCAAAAGTTGGAATTATTTGAAAAGGACTTTTTATCAAACTAGAATTGCTTAAATTTGTTCCCAAAACAACTTTTTCCTGAATATATAATTAATATCAAGTACTAAACTTCATTGATCAATTTACTCCTTAGATTATAGGTTGTGTGTCTGAAAAATTGAATACGTTAACGGTTAACCAATCTGTGTTATAGGTTGAGGATGCGTCGTTTGCTTAACAATGTAACTAAATTTTGTTTTAAATGTTATACACAAGTTGTGGGTTTTATACTTTTAGACATCATTACTTGGATTCACTCATTGATTTGTGGGAAAAGGGGGGAAAAGAAATTATGAACTGTATGACATTATTGTGACACAATTTGTTATGATTTGTACGTGTAGTCACAATGGAAAGTTTAGCTATGGGTATGCTAGCTCACCGGGCAAGAGATCTTCAATGGAAGATTTTTATGAGACCAGAATTGACGGTGTTGATGGTGAAATTGTTGGCCTTTTCGGAGTCTTTGATGGTATAGTTACATATTTCTCTAATTTTTGTCTGCTGGTCGAATTTTGATTGGAAAATATGTCGAAAATATTCCACAAGGGAATCATGTCATGGATATTTTATCAGTATTTTCATATTAATGTTTCTTTCCTAAATTTTTCCATTTCTTACAATATTGGGAAATATATTGCTTAGTTTAACGACATATACAGATCCTTGGGTACTTATACATTTATAGAATATATAGCCTGATTTTGTATTTTTGTTTTCCAGTTTTTAGTGATATCCTCCATATTTTGCTATAGTATTGTTTCTGCCACCGTGAAAGAATTTTTTTGAAGGTTTTCCAATTTACAATCCTGTTGTTGGTTAAAGACCAGAATAAATGCTTCATCCTCCTCTTTGTGTTATTTTTTAACCTCCATTTATTCCATATAGGAATAATTTTTTAATTAGTGTTTCTTTGTTTTACCTGAGAAATTAACCATGTAAGAATTGTTTCATATTGGTTATGCCTATATATAAACTTGTCTATAACTCTTTCAGGTCATGGCGGTGTTCGTGCTGCTGAGTATGTTAAGCAAAACTTGTTTAGCAATTTGATCAGTCACCCAAAATTCATTTCTGACACCAAATCAGCAATAAGTATGTTCTCTCCACCTGTCACTGCATGGTCTTTATGTTTTGTGATTTGCTAAATCCATATAATAACTCTTGTTTTTCCACAGCTGATGCATATAATCATACCGACAATGAATATCTGAAATCAGAAAACAACCATCACAAAGATGCAGGATCTACTGCATCTACCGCCATTCTAGTTGGTGATCGTTTGCTTGTTGCAAATGTTGGAGACTCCAGGGCCGTTATATGCAGAGGCGGTAATGGTAAGAGTACTATCTTCATAGTATTATTCACATTCTTAGATGCACGCAATTAATTATTGATTGTACTGTTATACAAGTCTTTGTTGAAAGACTATCTTGATATCATTTAGCATTGATAAATATAAAGGCTATTCAATTGTTTATAAGCGTATAATGTTAGTGCACGAGTAAAAATGGTAGGGATGCATGTATGCATGTATGTGTACAACAAGTTCTGTTGTAATTACTGCAACGGAATAACTCAAACCTTCCTATGTAGAATGCTTACTTAATATTTTGCTTTTAATTGTGCTTTATTGTAGCAATTGCTGTTTCTCGAGATCATAAGCCAGACCAAACTGATGAGAGGCAAAGGATTGAAGATGCAGGAGGCTTTGTTATGTGGGCTGGTAAGGTGACACTATTGTATATTTTTATTGTTTATTTTTCTTATTTATCACTATTTATAAATATTATTTTTACAGGAACTTGGAGAGTTGGAGGTGTTCTTGCTGTCTCTCGTGCATTTGGTGATAGACTCTTGAAGCAGTATGTTGTTGCTGATCCAGAAATCCAGGTATATGTCTACTATGGTTAGAGAAATCCATTCTTGACTATTTCGTGTGGTTATAGATTCATCTCAACTTGTCCTTTGTATAGTCTGTGGTTAAATATATGAGTATGTTTGTTTTAAGGTATCTTCATAGATTTATGGAATATGTGGATAAGGAATATGTATTCCGATGTTTGTCATTGATCCCTATTCTACAATTAACCTTGTACAATAGCATTTTTGAGATTCTTCTAGTTAAAAACTAATTTGGCAATTGCCATGAACTAGTAACAATTGTAAAAGAAATATTTGTTGTAATGTATGATCTTTTTTCTGGGTGATGTGACCATAAATCTTATAAAAATGGACAAATAAAATTCTTAGAGGTCTTATATTTAGAGATGGAGGTAATATTAATTTTGCTTCTTTTTTGTATTTATGTTGCATGATTGTGATTTTGCAGGAAGAAAAAGTTGACAGTTCTCTTGAGTTTCTTATTCTGGCAAGTGATGGGCTATGGGATGTCGTCTCAAATGAGGTTCGCGACACTATTCATTTTTCACCTTTCACATCCTAACCACCTAAATTCGGAATAATTAAGTTCCGCTAGTAGAGTTGGATAGTCTTAAATTTTGTCATGCTGAGAAGTGTTACTTTTCCAACTTGTCTAAAATTTTAAGCATTTTTCAGGAGGCTGTTGCTATGATTAAACCAATCGAAGATGCAGAGGAGGCAGCAAAGAGACTGATGCAAGAAGCATATCAGAGAGGTAGTGCTGACAATATCACTTGTGTCGTTGTTCGTTTCTTGATGAACCAAGGCACTTCTTCTCATAGTAGCTCCAACCAATTTACCGGCCGCAGTTAGAGGGTTTGTGCATTGGTGAAGAGGTGGATATCCAAACATCCCAAAAGTGGAAAAAAAAATCAGTTTATATATATATAGACAATCTTGTGGTTGTACATCATACAAGAATATACAGGAAACAAATTAAAACTCGTCATGATCCTGTTAAATAGAGTTGTTGTATCAGTATCACATACCTAATTTGTAGCTAGGAAAAATATTGATGTGTGTAAGGAGATTAGGCAGACTTATAATTACTACTGCTGGATCTAAACATGGTTCCTTGTCCCCATTTGTTGTTCTTAGGGTTAGCTATTTTAGTCTAACGCAATATAAACTGAATTATGGCTTGTATATGAGTAATTATGAGAAATATGCATTGATGTATTTGTTAACATGCAAATTGTAAGTTTAAACCGATCAACACAATTCTGTGCTGAAACTTGTCATGATCAAAGGTTCGGATAGGTAAAAAGTAGCGGATGATAGATAGTCTCTATTAAGAATGTGTTGCTTAACATTTTACAGAATTCTTTCTTTATATGAAATTTTGTGAGGGAGGAGATTGAAAGCTTGATTTAAGCTTTGTCTAAAGTTTAAAGCAAACTGAATCACAACCATTGAGAGTTTTGGAACAAGCTAAATTCTCAAATAAGTGTATTTCCCATTCAATCATATAAACTCTTCAATTTTGACACTACAAACAACAAAAGGGATTTTACCTCTGTAAAGTATCATAATGCATGTTAGATCTGCGCGAGTGATAACAAAATACGCAAAAAAAAAAGTGTTTGTTTGTGAGACGCATTACGATCATGCAAGCAATCACATGACTTTACGCGGGAAGTAAAAATAATATGGTTAAAATGTGATTGTTGCAAACACCATGTGGATGTGGTGTCTTCTTGCAAAAGACAATTGCTTTTGTTTCAACCTGTAATTCTTTGCTTAATCATTAGAAGAAATGAGGTCATGTGAGGACAAAATGTTGAGCTTATGTTGTCCACTATGTGGGAGAGTCTTTATGCTGCTGAATATGTGGGAGTCCTTGATGAAGATATCTTCCTTATAGTTATTCTTCATATTTGGGTTTGTATGTTTTCTGATGAGATAACCCATATAGAAGACATTATGATGTTTTTTTTGTTGTTGTTGAAAACTCGATATCTACCAGGTTAATTTGAGGGGTTTAATTTCAAAATACATTATTATGCTTAAGTCAGACTAGTGATCAGTTGAAGTCACTTAGATCATGTCGACTTAAAATTTGATATAATTCAGTCTAAAAGATATGATATCACCTTTAAGTAAATTTGCCCGTAAATATATACAAATTAAGTTTGAGATTTTTTTTTATTTGAGTTGTTTGTTAAACATTTGTTTATAAAAAATAAATTAATTTTTGTTTAGAAGTATGATTTGCGTGAGCCCCAAGGTTATTTTTTTAAAAACAACTAAAGTATTCAAAATGTTTATAAAATGCTTTGACAATATCATAATTATTACATATTTCAAAATTGATGTTTGCGAAAGAATTATAGAACAAACGTTTAAGATACAATTTATGCCCAGCCAGCTTATTCTGGACATAATTAAAAAATTGTGAAATATTCCTCCAACCATTCCGAAAGTATATAATATGAAGTTCTTGAATAGATATATTAATATAAACACTTTCTTGGCTTGTACACAACTTGACAACCAAGGCATGAATTGGACACTACATAACTAATCTACTTCATAGTTGACAGGCCATGTCAATTTGTTCTTCTTAATTAACAACTAACAAGCAAAAGTAGTAAACTAAATTCCACTGTATGCTCCATATGTAACAAAAGTTTTACTTTCTTTTCTTGTCAACCCTTCGGTTCTCAAAAGAAGGGGATCCGATAATTCGGATTTCAATCGAAAGGTAAGTAAAAACTGATCTAGAATTGTTCGACTCAGTATTTAGTTCTTCCAAACAATTCGCAATGGAGTTCATCATCAATCACTCAAGTTCAATCAATAGGTTGAGTTTTTTTATTATAAATTAAGCTTTGCATGTCTTGAACTTTTGTCATTTCTGCTAGCTCTTAAAAAATACAGTTTTTTGTTTTTGTTTGCATTACTGTTCCTTATTTTGTTGCTGTAGTGATTAATAATCTGGAGATTTTTATTATTGTTTACCTAAAAAAAATCATGGAGATGGTGACAATGATGATATACACTTTGGTTCACTCTCGTGCGTAAGAGCAAAAACTGCCTTGACGACAAAATGTTTTCTGAGTCCCGTCTCTATAGTAAGCATTTAGATGTCTTGTAACTCTATTTAATAATTTATAAGTCTTACAGCTATATTTCACGTTTTATATTTATGACAAATTTATTATATGCTTTATAACTTGTTAGCACAGGTGGTAAATGTAAAGGTTGAGTTTGTCGTTCTTGGTTTAAATACATGTTATGGCCATTAGTTTACTTTTATTTTTTACATTTTCAAGATATAATAAAATAAAGGGTTAAATATGTTTTTGGTCCCTATAAATATGTGAATTTTTCGTTTTAGTCCCTCTAAAAATTTCCTTCAACTTTTAGTCCCTAAAATATTTTTCATCTTCACTTTTAGTCCCTCCTTTAAAGTAAACTCATATGTAGAATTCATATTTTTGAATAAAATTTTGCATAAAAATTCATAATATTATAAGAATCTCTCCCAAAAAAAATTAGAATTTTTTAACAAAACATTAATTTATTATGAATTTTTATATTTTTTACGGTTAAATATTCATATTAAATTTGTTTTTTGTTAAAAAATTCTAATTTTTTTGGAAAATTGTTTTACAATATTTTACACATTTATGTACAATTTCATTAAAAAATACAAAAATTAACTTAAAAATAGGGACCAAAAGTAGTGATTGAAAATTTTATAGGGACTAAAAGTTGTAGGAAAATTTTAGAGGGTTTAAAACGAAAAGTTGATATATTTATAGGGACCAAAAACATATTTAACCCTAAAATAAAATAATAGGTTATTTGAAAAAGATTACTGTTTTATTTTAGTTTAATTAACAAGGATGTTGTAGTATGCAAGTTCGAACATCAAATTTCACATTTATTTATCTTAATGAGTAAATTTCAATAGACCACTTGGTAAAAAAAAAAAAAAAATTAGATATACCATAAATTTTATATGTCAAACATGTCTTCAAAATAAGATTTAACATGGAAAATATGTCATTTTTTTGGGTACAATATGTCATATTTTCTTGTAAAAAAAACATGGACAATATGATATATATATTTTTTTTAAAAAAATACTGTCCATGTTAAATCTTATCTTTAAGATATATGTTTAACAAATAAATTTTTTTTAGCAAAATTTTATAAGACCCTTAACTTGTATTCTATTATATCGCATTTCAAAAGAGTTTAATATTTTATTTCAAAAAAATATTTTAAACATTTAAAGTTTGTCTTAAGTCTTCAAATTTATTGGACCAACACTAAAAAATTAAAATAAATGCTGGCTTTTCATTTATTTATCTTAATGAGTAAATTTCAATAGACCACTTGGTAAAAAAAATAAAAATTAGATATACCATAAATTTTATATGTCAAACATGTCTTAAAAAATAAGATTTAACATGGACAATATGTCATTTTTTTTTGTTACAATATGTCATATTTTCTTGTAAAAAATAACATGGACAATATGATATATATATATATATATATATATATATATATATATATATATATATATATATATTTTAAAATATTGTCCATGTTAAATCTTATCTTTAAGATATATGTTTAACAAATAAAATTTTTTTAGCAAAATTTTATAAGACCCTTAACTTGTATTCTATTATATCGCATTTCAAAGAGTTTAATATTTTATTTCAAAAAAATATTTTAACATTTAAAGTTTGTCTTAAGTCTCCAAATTTATTGGACCAACACTAAAAAAAAATAAAAATGCTGGCTTTTCATGCTTGGGAAAAATAATTTTATGAAGTTGGGAAAAATTGATGTACGATAAATATAACTTCATCATAAATTCTCAGATGTGTAATATTTTTTAGGGTTACCAGCGCATTACTCCTGTGATATACGTCATTTTCGATTTTTTTCCCTGTATTTTATTTTTTATTTACTCCCTTATAATTTTTTTTTGGAATACCCTTAATAGACCATTTAAAAACTAATTTTTTTCTATCAAAAATTTTGGTTTTTGAATAACCTATTAAGGGTATTCTGTAAATATAGTTTTACAGGGGATAAATTAAAAAAAAATTAAAGAAAAGAAAACCGAAAATAACCTACATTACAAGGGTAAAGCACCATTATCCCTAATTTTTTAACCAAACACATATTTGAAAAACCAACAAAACTTTGTTGGTCATTAGATTTATGAGGCGTTGTCATCTTAGCCTCTAATTGTATCCAAATTGTGAACACGTCTATAGTTTCTTTTTTGTCAGTTAATTTGTAAAAAAAATTGACAAACAAAAAACACATTTACCAGCTATATTGACTATCTTAAAATAGATTTGAAGATAAAAATAACTAATAAAAAAGATACTTGAAGACATGTTTACAATCCATACCTTTAGATAAAAAGGATATGAAGTTACACTTCTAAGGACGAAAATGATGGTTTTACCCTCACAAATCATATGTGGAAGAAGATGATCGAAGTCAAAAGAAAATTGCATTGTAAGACCACGGCAGCCAAGCAAGGAGTGATACCGATACACACTTTACAGCAGAAAGAGCAGATAATATCATACAACTACTTTATTATGATTTGTGATTAAAAAATCATGTAATCAGACGTCCTAAGCCAATGTTATCACAGATTAAGATACGTTAATCAACAGACAAATCTAAAAAGCATCCATAACAAAAAGCTGCTATTGTTCGCCATCATCTTCCTTTTTATCATAACATTATTACAAAATTCATTCCAAAAACCATACAAAATCGTTTGGCAAGCAAGATCAGTTTGCAACTTTACATTACATAATTAAAACAAACAAAAAGTTATATACAGCATGAAAGAAAATGCAGCGAAAAGAAACGAAGGAACAAAATCAACATTACATTACAAGAGTAAAACAGAAATCAACAAGAGGGAACGACGCCGTATCCAGAAATGGAATCAACGGCATCCGTGCGTTTCGCAAACCTCCCTTTAATCCTAGGCCTAGTTTCCGCATAAGCTTTACGAGAAGCATAACGAATCGTCTTCTCGAATCTTCTATTCTTCCTCTTCTCCCTATACCTCATAACCCTAGCTTCACGATCCGCCGCCACCGTCCCGTAACCACAGTTTGATATCTCCGGCACGGTGTTCCCGTCAGGAACAACTCCAACCTCCATTGACGAAGACGAAACCTAATCAATCACAACAAAAAAAAAAGTGTAAGATATATATTAATCAATATTTCTATGTCAATATAACAAGCTTAGAATCTCAGATCTGAGATCTCTTACACTCTGACTAATCTGCGACTGTGACGGTGTTTCTAACTCTGTATGCAAGTGCACGTTGTTGTTCTTGTAAGGTGAAACAAATGTATCGAAGTTACCGTGAACTGGAACAACACCGTCGTTTTTATGCTCAATTACACCGTAATCAAGATCCATAAACGGAATAGCTTCGGAATCAGAGAAGAGATAAGGAGAAGAGTTGAGATCTGCTTTCGGATCAGAGATCAACCACGAAGCAGCTTCAGCTTCATCTTTAACAGCATCGTAGTTGTTGTTGTTGTTGGGAAGCGATTTAACGGAGTGAGAAGTGTTGGATTCGAAGAACGGAGTAACGGGAACACGCTCGTGACGTGCGGCGAGAGGATTAGCAGTGTGGATGTCACGGTCGCAGGTGATGCAGAGAGAAGCTGCATCAGCTTTACATGTGACATGTGCAGGTGCTTGTTCGCAGACTTCGCAGAGAGGGACGCGAGGATGACGGGAGGCGAGTTTGTTAGCGGCGTGGACTTTGGAGTCACAAGCACCGCAGAGGAAGGCGGAGTCAGGACGGCAGTAGAGAGTTGCGGTGGCGGATTTGCATGAGTCACAGAGTTTAGAAGCCATTTTGGGAGGAAGTTTTTTTTTGGTTTGAAAGAAGAAGAAGAAGCAGCGTTGTTATGTGAAAGGGATAAGTTGATTATTGATTACTTGTCTCAGTACAATTCAATTCTACCTAGTGTGGTGGGACAGGGATATCTGAGGAATGACGAATTGATGGTTGACACGTGGAATTGGATTAGCTAAAGTCTGTGTTGATGTAAAGAGGTGAATTGAAGTGAACAGTGTTAAAGGTCGCAAAGCCGTGAAGGAGACGATGACTTTTTGGACCGTTTGGTAGGAAGTTTCAATTCCAATGCAATGTCTTTTTTCTAACTGGACCCCGCTGCATCGCTTAAGCCAGGCTTGATAGCTTGACAACAACACTCGATATTGTCTTGCCCCGTAACCTTCTCTTTTACGCTTTTGTTCTTTGCTCAATTTCAATTGCTAAACTGTCTACTGTACTATTTAATTGAGTCACCACCAAAAATAAATGGAGTAGAAAGAGGTAAAATATGTATTTTTTTCTTTCTGGAAAATATAGTTTTTGTTAAAAAGACAAAAAACAAAGTTCTACCCAACAAAAAAAAAGTTAGGAGAAGAACTCATAAAAGTTCAAAACATTACAACAATACACAGCTTATCATTATTGTTAATAATACATGTTCAAAACAAGTTGACTTTAGTAGAAATTTGATTAGGAAGTAACGCTCAAGCAAAACGAGTGACTTTTAGAAGGATTGTTTTATTCTAAATAATGTTAGTACCGAGCTCACTGAGCTCCCCCGTATAACAATAAATGATAGACTTTGTTAATCGTGTATATTTAGCCAGTTCTAAATGTCTTAACCACTTGTCAGTTACATCATCCTGCAAAATAATAGATGTTAACAGCTCATCGCACTCTCTCAACCAACAACTGTTGTCTCCATTTCCGCAATTTTCCTCTACCTCCCATCCAAGATCGCTTATCTCTTCTATCGTCAATAGTTTATTTTCAGCTAAGTCAAAAACAAGTCTAAACCTAACACATAAATGACCTCCCTCTAGCCATAGATCCCACCAAAATAGCGTAAACGACCCATAATCTACCACACGTCCTAAATTATCATTGAACCAACTGCCTACTCCCAACCCAACACCTGCAATCAAAATCATCAAATCTTTCCAACAAATTGATCCTAATTTACCTTTGTCACAATCTCGCCCCTTCCTCACCATAACGTGCCACGAAGACGTTATATCATAAACAACGATGATCCACTTTCAACCTCTAATATCATTTCCCTAGTAATGTCATATTAAATTCTTTTATCCTTTGAACCACAGCCCTCTTCTCCTTATTCAAGCATATTATATCCAATGTATCAACAAAATTTTCCTAAAATCCCCGTAATTTAAATTTCTTTATTCTAACTTATTGCTTAATACTCTTGTCCCCTTTTGTCATCAAACAAAAAATGAATAAAATGTATAGACAGCCAAAGTCGGAAAAATGAGGGAGAAACATACAAAATCAAATTAAAACGCAGTAACAAACACACATTTGTTTAAAACAAGGATGTTCCAAATTGTCAAGTGTACAAAAAAATAATACTTTTCAAAGCCCGGTTAGACAAAGGGTTGTTTAATTTGGCTAGAAGCGGAGTTAAAACTAGTTACCCATGATTTGAACTGGATATAAAATAGCTAAAAAATAAAGTCAGATTTGAAAAAGAAATATAGAAGAGAAATTAAAATCGTGCATTGAGATGGATTAATCGTTTAGAAGCGTACACTTAGCATTGAAGTACTCCACATATTACATGGTAATAACTTTTTTTTTTTGAGGAAAATATTACATGGTTATAACTTGAAAGCCCTCGATCACACTTATGATTATATATTCCATTTCATTGTATGTCTTGCCATGAACTTAATTACTACTCAGGCTACTGTCAATTTGTCATGATTCTTTTAGATGGCACTGGAGTAAAATAGTCTAAATATCACTCCTGCTAAATCATATACAAACAACATTGATAATTAATAAGTAAATGATTCAACAATAAGTTCTTAAATATTCTAAAAAGTCTAAAATAGACCAGAACAGCTATTTCTCCAAACTACCATTACATATAAATAAATTCATAAACTAAAAGTCAGGGCTAGCTCATTGATCCACTAAGATGCATAGCCTATATAACCTCCACAAGATAACAATGTTGCCATTGCCCAAGATGGTTTATATCTTCCTGCAAGTCACAACACAAGATAAGAAAACAAATACTGTCAGAGGGAAGGAAATTACAATGGGGAGAATATGAGGGTAACCTCATGTGCAAGAAAGAAATAAAAAACAAGAAATGTAGTAAGACCATCCAATACGTTCGGCATATAAAAAATGGTTTTTAAACAAAACCTTAGAACTTCGAAAAAGCACCAATGACATGCTAAAACAATTCATGTCTCAGATCAGGGTTAATGTTAAATGGTTTCGCCCAAAAAATAAATAAATTAATGTTTAATGAGCCCCATTTAAAGATGAGGCATGTATACACAACAATACCTAAGTGACTAAGTAGATGTGTGAAAGGTAAAATATGCAATAGAATTCAATAAGAACATCAAAATTAGCAAAAATATGCAAAATGGTGATGAGGTATAGCTCAGAACCAAGTGTTCTGATGCATATATCTCCCAAATTGAAGATAAACATCTAGAAATATAAAATTATGGCGTAGTTTGTACAGAGAAACAAAGCTATACAACAAAAATATTCTATTTGTTACGCTATGGCAAGCTTTATAAACATAGTGATTAGCATAGAGAACAGTAAAAAATTAGAATAAAGGAAACATGTTATATGACTAAAAAAGAAATAGGTTGATAAAGCACAACAAATTGTAGCAATGACACACAACACTGCATTACTAAAGGAGAGCATACAATTCCAACTCATTACCTATTCACTATTCCAAAAGTTTGATTTAATACCATAATCATGATTTTATCCCACACATAGCATATTACTACTCTTAATAAATAACTTTAACTTAAAGCCACCATAATATGAAGATAGGACAGAAAAAGAACAGAAAAACATGAAAATGGTCATTCAATCTTACGTTATTATAGGGTCTCCATTGTTAGACAACAACCTGGCGCTGCGTTCAATATTGCCCGAGGTCGCGGCCGATGCAACAGTCAGGACAGTTACATTTAGTAAATTCCTCAAATTCATCGAGTTCAGCCATGTAAGAAGGGTCATTTCTGCTGTAGTTCGCTGGATATGGAGGATAGACAGGTTGCCTTCATTTGCAGAAAAAAAAATGGAATAAAGGAATGTGCAAAGATCGTTCAATACTTCTACATATCAAATATGGTTTTAAAACAACCTTAGACCTTTGAAAAAGAACCATAACAGATCATGTCTCAAATCAAATTTAAGGTTAAATGAGAACCCTTTAAAGACAAGGCATGTGCACGTAAAGCAATATCTAAGTAGCAAATTAGGATGGAAAGGTAAAAATATGCAATTGAATCCAATAAGAACATCATAAGTAACAAATATGCAAAATGGTGATAAGTTATAGGCGAAGAGTAAAATTTGTGCACCTCGATCTTTCCAAAAAAAACTCCTTCATCACTTTGGTGTCTCCATGTATTCCATATCTCCGAACGCAATCTATGATATCTTTGCGATGCACAGGAGGGAGACCACCACAAGGAAATTCACGAACGTAGATATAAGTGTTACAGAACCAGTTGAACTTGCTTTGTTTATCTTCCTCTGAGGAGAATGTTGCGCCATATTCTTGCACCAATTTTCAAACCCTTTTTGAAAGTATTCACACAGTAATTAGGCATAGAACACATGGAAATATTTTTTTTTTGACAAAGAACACATGGAAATATTAAAATACAAATTATGATCTGTTTCATAATTGTGGTCTCTTGACAGTGATGCTGAAAGGGGAAAATAAAAGTCAATAATCAAGCATAAATGGGAAATGTTCATTACCAAAAGAAGTCTAACGCGAATCATTCTGGAAGCTACGATTGATTAACCTAACCTTCAAGGAAGACGATTTCCAAAACCCTAAACCTTTTTTTTTTACAGATCATACTGCAATTTTAAAATATATATTTCAAAAAAATTGAACACGATCAATTAACTGCTTTTTCCATCGGGCTTCAATCATCTACTATTTTCCGTTTCCAAAAATCCCTAACTATCTCGTCATAGCAGGTGGCAGTTGTGTAGTTCTCTTGTACGTTGTTTTTTTAATCTCCTCAATCTCCAGGCCGGAACCGCCGTGTTGGACGACCAATTCATCAAGACAACCGTCAAGCATGTTCGTAAAGGGTTACTATAAGTCTATAACTCTAACATTTATGTGAAAGGGGTTTCCTAATCCTAAATTCAATTGTTGGGTATATTAAATATGAATAAAGAGGCACAAACTTTGACAGAAAGAAACTGAGGTTGTGTGTGTCGATCTATCTGATTGAGTTTAGGAAGAGTGTTGAATGAAAATTGAAACAGAGCAAAAAAAGAGCTTTGCGGATGATCTCATTAATTTTCTTTGCAGAAGCTAACGAAGAGTAAGCTGAAGTTATCAAGAACGTAATTGGCATTTTTTGCAAAATCTCACGGCTAAAGGTAAGTATTGAGAATACTAGAATTTGCTTTTGAAAAAATGTTAACAGGCAATTCAAGAGTGATTTGGGTAGAACCTTGGGCTTCCGAAGCAGAAAGGACTTGGCGAAATATTTTGGTGTGCCCCTATTGCATAACAAAACCAGGACAGGTACCTATCAGTTTATCCTTGATAAGGTTGCTTAGAGACTAACTAACTGAAAGTCAAATATTATTTCCCTAGCTGGTAGAATTACCCTTGCCAAATCAGTAATTTGTCTTACATTCATATATCATGCAAAGAACTTAACTACCGAGAGCTGATCTTTGTGATAATATTGACAGCAAGTGTAGGGATTTTATTAGAGGAAACACTCGAGAGCGGCCCCACCATCTAGCATCTTAAACTTTGTCTCCAAATTTGAAGGGGAAGGGAGGGGAGGGTTTGGAAAATATGAAAGGACTAAGTGGAAGAATAAAAAAATATTGGGAGAAGGGACTTTGGGGGCTTATTTTTCTTCAAAATATGAAACATTTTCATTTGGGGAACTAAAAAATTGTATTGAAGGAAAGATTTTGAGGGGTTTCAGAAGATTTATATGAATTCTATTTAATATAGGTTGTTATAATATTCTTAAAATAAAAAATATATTAATCATAAGTAATAATTTATCACTGTTTAAAAAAAATCTATTTTGCAAAAGATTTCTCAATTTTCCACGTCCCTCCAAAGCCCTTCCTCCCGGTCCTCTCAAACTCCCAAACAAAGACTTAGGGATCAATTTTCTCGCCTATAAAATGTAGGCCTTGGATTAAGATCTGCTTGGAATATGAACTAATGAATAGTGTGACATCTATGAATTATGATGAAAGTGGAATGGAGTCTGTGTCACAGAAGCCATGACTTATGGGTCAAAACTATCAAATCCAAATATAGGTGTGGCCAAGACACTTTGCCAAAAATGAATAGCAATAGAAAAGGGTGGAAATTTTGGCAAGGCATTTGTAGGTGATGGGAGAATGTTACTTCGAACATTGTTTGGAGAGTGAGAAATAGTGATAGAGTGAATTTCCGGACTAATCTATGGGTATCAAAATTAGGTAGACTTGAGGATGTTGCCTTGGGCAGTCTGTCCTCCCTGAGAGATTTGGTGGTGTCCGTAAAAGATATTGTCACTAGTTTAGGTAATTGAGATGTGGTTAAGCTGAGACAAAAGCTGCCTTAGTATGTGATTGATGCTATCCTCGCCATTCGCTCTCATAGTATTGATCAGCCAGATTTAATTGCTTGGAAAGAAAAATTTATGGGAATTTCTAGCCTACATGTCTCTATTACGAGTGAGCAGTTTGATAAATAATTCAGTTACTGCTATAACGTGGTGTTGGAAGGGACCCAAAAGGATCAAGTTTTTGTTGAAGATTTGGCGAATTCTAACGACGATACTAAGAAGAAACAGTGCGCCATGACCGATAATGACTTATGTCATGTTTGTAATCTGAGACTATGCTTCATGCATTCAAAGGTTGTGGGAGAGGCATGCAAAATTGTGGGAGAGGTATGCAAATTTGAAGATTTTTCAAGGTGGTTGATAATGATCAAATGTTCTTACAATCCAATTTAGAAGACTGTTTCCGATTCAATTTATCTTGTGCAATGGATGTTGGAGTACTATTTTTGTTGTTGTTTTGGACAGGATTTGGTGTACTAGAAATGAGTTGGTATCAACGGAGTACCTAATCACTGTGATCCCCCTGTTCCAAGTACAATCCCTTGTTGAGGATATAAAAGATCCAGAGAGAGGATGATATTGTTATTAGTGCAATGCGTTGACTTAAGAGTAATGAAAGTAAAATTAATTGTAGAGTAAAAAAAATAAAAAATTATCTTGAAGAGGAAAATGATTGTTCATTTTGGGACAATATTTTTTACAAATGAATCACATATTTTGTGAAACGGAAAATATTTACCTTAGATGTGCCAAGAGATGAGGTTCTTGTTAAACAAATTACTTTCAATTGAAAATGTTGTAAGTGCTATTAGAGTGATGCAACAACTCAATAATCAATTACTTGCCCAAGTTCAAAGTTTGAGTACTACACGAAAACAGTTCTAGAAAAAAAGTTGCATTTAATTGTGCCTTTGTGCCGTGTATGTTTGGAAGCCAGCGATGCGGCTATGCGTAGCAGCATAACACATATCTCGTTGACTCATTGCATCCAATGAGAGAAGCACACGCCTGTCTTTTTTCCACCCTGCTTCCCGTGAAAATCATTAATGAGAACTGGGATGTTTTACACAGTCTCGAACACTGTCAATTAGTACACATTTTGTATCCAGGATTTTTTTTTACTCCTTTGTCCAGGAATGTTAATGCGATAAAAAAACTGACTAATGATTATTGAAGTTAAGTTTTTATTCTTTAGAATAGGAAAAAAGAAATAATGAGTTACTAGTTACTTCTTCATATGAAATAAGAAAACAACAATACCACCACTACTCCTTTCTTGAGCGGTTGGTATTTGTAAGTTTCTCATTTTCTTCTCTCACAAGTTTAAGCTTGAATTTGTCACTTCCTTAAAAATAAAATAATACCAAGAAAAGAATAACTGCATAAGAATGGAAAGTTTACAACAGAGACGGTATAACTTGTCTTATTATTCGGTTACGTCATCTATTTTATTTTTATTTTAAGCAGACAAATTTCGTTACGCAGTCATACACTGTTCTGCTTACTTGCTTCTCACTACTACTCATAACACCAAAAGATTATAAGAAATTAATTTCAGATTATAACAAAATTCGCTCATTTCAAATTTATCTCATCTTAAATTTACAATTCCCGAATCATGGAAGAGAACAGATAAAATGAGAAGAACAAAACAAAAATTAAGAAATTAAACAAAATTATGTTACTGATGCTGCTGCTGACTCTGTTCTTCTGTTTCCATTTCTTCTTTCTCTGATTTCTCAACAGTTTCATTGTTTTCACGTTTTTCATCAGACTGATTCTCATCTAGATTCATAACAGAAGACGATCTTGGAAAAACAGGTGTGGCCAAAAACGTGGGGTTTTGATCACCAGCCATAATGACAAGAACTTTCTCTTCATAAACTTTCACAGATTCTTTGTTTGAATTTTCACCTTCTTTTTCATTCTCCATGCTTCTGTTGTTGTTTTCTTCGTCTAGTAATTGACCAGTGAGTCTCCAATAAGAACAAGCTAAAATCAAGAGAGCAAAAGCTATGAGACCTAACATGGCTGCTAAGCCTCCAAAAAGGTAAGGAATTGGTGAGTGCCATGAGGAGTGATTCATCATTGAAGCTGTGGATGAAGGTGCTAATGATGAGTAACTACTTGAAGATGTTGTGATGGTTCTCATGTTTGTTAATTTTGATTTGAAAAATGTTTGTGGTGTTTGAGATTGGTTTTAATTTGGTAGAGAGAAATAAAGAGGTTAAGAATGAGAGATAGATGATTAAGGAAGTTGAAGTGAATGTAAAAGGTGGAGGAGGGGAGGGGTATTTATAAGGGTAAAAAATTACCAAATGAAGAGAAAAGGTGGGTTAAATTGTGTTTTGTTTGAATGAGATAAATCTCTTTTCACTAGAAGTTTATGTTTGAATACACTCATGAAAATAAACAATTTTAAAATCTTTTGATGAAGAGTTTTGTTTTCTATTGCGCTCGTTGCGTTGATCTCTAACTCTAAAAATTAATTGTTTCTCGCGTTGATGTCTAATTTGAGTGGTTAATTTTTACTCCTTTTGGTTACTGTTATAAGTAAAACTTTATTTTTTGGCTTAATTACACTTTTGGTCCTTGCATTTTGACAAGCTCACGAAAATGGTCATGCCTCTTTCAAATCAAACAAAACCGTCCTAAACTATCATGTTTTTTGCAGTTTTAGTCCTACCTCCTATTTTCAACTCCAGAAACGCAGAGAAATGACAGTTTTAGACCTACCCCCTATGATCAACCATGAAATAAACAAGGAATAAAGCATGTGGGTACAAGGAATCTACTCTATTCAGTACACTAACAAAAAAAAACCCTACTTTGAAACATATCTTAGAAATTAGGGTTTTTTGGTTAGTGTGTTGAATAAAGTGGATTCCTTGTACCCACTTGTTTTATTCCTTGTTTATTTCATGGTTGCGCATAGGAGGTAGGTCTAAAATTGTCATTTCTCTGCGTTTCTGGAGTTGAAAATAGAAGGTAGGACTAAAACTGCAAAAAAACATATAGTTTAGGGACTATTTTGTTCGATTTGAAAGAGGCATGACCATTCTCGTGAGCTAGTCAAAATGTGAGGACCAAAAGTGTAATTAAACCTTATTTTTTTAGATATATTGAATAATTAATGTATTTAGTCTATAATAAAAACTAAATATATTAACTATTCAAAATATATCTAGAAAGTAAAATTTTGCTTATGATAATGATTACAAAGAGTATAGCGAAAGATAATTATAAAAAAAGAAAAGAAAAGTTTCATGGTATTGTTTTCATTTAGTGAAGTCACGGACTTTGGCCTGTTTTGTTGGTGTAAGTGTAATAAACAAGCTTGGAGGGTAAGGGCACTAAGTTAGGGTACCCCTTTCTTTTTTTAAGAATGGGATCAAACCATAGCATAGGCGTGTGAGTGTACCCGATGCCGATGAGGACGTGAGTTTTGTTAGGTAGGATTTCGGTGAGCACTATTTCAATTTCCAAAGAATCTAAAAATTGTTGTAGAAGTTGTGAGTTGTGACACGGTTTTGAGTTTTTCATTTTGAAATCTGGTCCTAATAGTGTTTGAGCAAAAGGAGTGAGATGCGGAGAAAATTAGATGGATGTAAATTAATTAGTATTCTTTTTGACAAAATAAATTTATTTATTGCTATTTTGTTGTATATAGGTTTACAGATAAATAATAAGACCCGTATATTTATGAGATAAGATGGGCATTTTTTTCTTGACTATAAAATGATAATAGAATATATGAAATGGCGAATGTATTCATCAAATCATATATTTTACTCTATTTTTAAATGTTTAATTATATTTTTATCTTTTGATTGTACGATTTTGACCCTTAATATTTTTGAGCGGATTTTTTTTTTGAGGGAATTTTTGAGCGATTTTGATCTCTTATGTTTCCATCTTTTATGCTTTGGTAGCCCTCTCAATTTTCTCTAAATTTATGTTATCATTTATTTATGTGTTACATAACTCTTACAACCTCTTCAAAAAAAAAAAATGGAATGAAAGAAAGGTTATGGTCTTAAATTTTAAAAATAAATTAAGCCTAATTAAACAAGACTTATTTTGACAAAAGGAGAGTAAAAGACATTTCAGTTTCGGGGTGTGAGAGACGCTCTTATAATAGTTTCCAAATGTATCAAAATTGTTAATACATTTTCAAGTGTCTCTTAAGTTAGTTTTTTTAGAGAGTTTTTAGTTAGTCCTTCTAATCATCTAATATGTTTTTTTTGTTAATCATTGAATCTTCAAATGTATTTTTTATTTAGTCCATAAAATTACAAAGAAAAAAGAACTTTAAAGATACATTTACAATAGAAATACAATTAGAGACTATAATGATAATGACTCGCACATTTACCGACCAAAATGGATGTTAATTTCAAAACAAAAAAAAAACCTAGCGAACCGCATGCATTATCCAGGTATAACATGTGCTTTGTTTGATTATGAACATCTTGTTGTGTGGACCAATGTGCTTTTATTGTAGTACTATTAGACATTAGTAGCGGGAGAAAAGAAAGGAGGAAGGGGGTCATGCATTATGCAAATGGTATATGTTTGTACTCGATGGATTAAGGGTGATGTCATTTGGAGACAACTTGCACTTTAGAAAAATGTAGGGTTTAAAAATAATAATTAGCTACAACAGTAGTTTCTGCACTTTTTGAAAGAAAAATATCTGTTCTTCAAAAAGAAAGAAAAATATCTGTTTGTAACAATAATTCATAATTCAAAACAGTATTAATTATACTTTATAAACAATTTTTTGTTTAGTTATTTAATTAATTAAATTAAAATAATTATAAAAAACATGTCTAATAAGTATAAATATATGACAACATAAAACATTTAAGAAAAAGTTCATTGGTACTCTGAAATTTTGTTGGGTATCAAGACTTTGTGTACAAAGTTGATTTAAAATTTAATATTAAAAAAACGACACGATATTATATAATTGGCTGGTGGATAGGTATCTAACAAAATTCTGAAGTATATGAGTGTTCACCAAATTTTAATTATACTTTTGAATTCTTATGTCCCTATTTTTGTAATATTTTCTATAAGGGAGTGAGTTGTATTTGAACTAGCTCCTGCTATAGAGCACAGATAAATATGGATTTGGTTAGAAGACACATTTTATGAAGATGTGACAAGTTATTCTATGAACATTTTTTAAAAGACACCAATTAATTTTTATGAAGGTGTCTTTTAGCAAAGTTATAATTAAAAAATGAAAATCACACCTTGAGGTATGAATTGTTAAAAGACACTTCATGGTGGCTTATAGCAAAACCCAATAAATATAATGCATCTAAAAGGACATATCTTTGGCTGGATGATGCAATATTGTCACATACTTTATAGAAAATAAAAATAAAAGGAAAGTTCTTATCCTTTTTAGGAGAGCTACCTTCTACTAATGTGGGTTATTGGGTCCCAATCCAACACCATAGTGAAAACGCACTACATAATATAAATTATAATGCATGATTCGATGTTTGTATATGATGAAATAGGCCACAATGATCAATCAGAGATAAAGGAGAATAAATAATGTGGGCAAAGTGGAAACAAAGCTGCTATCATTTTCCTTTTGTTTCATCATTTGGATTCTGATTTCTTTTATATCTAATACATTTTCAAATTATATTTAATGAAATTAATTAAGGGTCATTAACTCCATATATGGATGGCTCTTACTATTGAGTAGAGGGAATCTTATTATATACTGTTCATACATCACATTTGTGTTTTGATCTTTAACAACGAAATTTCAGATTAAGTGCGCAATTGAATAGTCACATTCTAATTTGCCGCACCAAAGTGGTTGAGTGAGCATATTCGGATCAACTATTCAATTATCCTATCTATTAATCTCCTATAGTTGATAGTGTTATACAAGGTTGCTTCATTACAAATTCACATTTGTGGTTTTGATCGAGAATTTATCTGTTTCAGTGCTGATTGAGACGCATGCACGATATATATCTAGGTCACATATATATTTGAATAATTAACACTTGCTCAAATCAAAATGGGAGGGGAATCAGGGAATGTGTATGCTTCATAATCTTTCATTCTTCTTACTTTAACTCTTTTTGAAGGGTCCTCTCACTTTAACTAAATGCTATAGTTGGTTATCCTTTTCATGTATATATGTTTAGATTTAGTAGAACAAACAAGGAAGATCTATTTCTCTTTACGTCATAAAAAGAAAAGTTACGCACAAAAGAATAAAATAAATTTCACAAAAATCGAGAAATAAAAGAAAATTGGAGACTTTCATGTAGACCATTTGGAATGCAGTTGAGAAAACTTTGGATAAAATAACACTTAATGATATCCCGATTTATACTTTTCTTTTTTGAAGGTATATATATATATATACACACACACACATATACTTTCCTATGATGTTCTACATTTTAAATTTTAAATTTGTGTTCCCCTTAATTTAATTTGATTCTAAACTAAAGTCAAGTATCTAGCTCGCAGCAAAGCTGTGAATGACTCCTACTTTGCGTTAAAATCATTGTCAACCAGCTAAAATTCAACATCAACCGATCCATTATTGGAGCTGTTTTCACTCTTCACTCGTGAAATTCAGTTGGTCATCAGTGGTTGAAGACTTGAAATTAAAAGGACCACAATGATGTATGCATGAGATGAAAATCCATTTATTTATTTATTTAGTTAATTAGAAATGCTATTTTGACACACATTGTGCTTCTACGTGCACAGTAAATATACAATTTGACTTTCAACTTTTAATTTTTTCTATCTTTAGTTAAAAAAAAAATACAAGCAGCTCAGAGTGTATTATTATAATATCTCTTATTTTGTGTAGGTTTTCTGTGTCAATAATATACTACCGTGGACTCCAGCGAAAAACCAATTGTAGACTCACGTTAATGGTCGATCAATTCATGCATGAATATAGTCTTTATAAATAATATTGATAAAAAATTGAAGTGATATCAAAATCACATCAATAATTTTTTTAATGCTTTTTAATATTACTATAACTCAATATTTTTCCCACATATTTTGAATTGCTCTGCGTCAAAATATTAAAGATGTATTTGTTCGAGACTTAAGACTTAAAGGTAAAGGTTATGAACAAGTACGAAAAGCTTACAAACATGATGAAAATCGTTTTCAATGGGTACACAAAGTCTGGAGCCATGGACTATGGTAAGGGTGCCACTTGAAGTACATTGTCCCTAACCGCGATTATTATAAGGGTTAATAGTGTTTTACCCCCTGTAATATAGGTCATTTCCGGGCTTACCCCCTGTAAAATATTTTTTTTGATTTACCCCCCTGTAAAATAATTTTTTTTTTCAGAATACACCCCTAATAGGTCATACAAAAACGAATTTATATTTTTTTTTTCCAGAAATTTTGGTTTTTGTATGGCCTATTAGGGGGGTTTTCTGAAGAAAAAATATTTTACAGGGGGTAAACCTGAAAATGACCTATATTACAAGGGGTAAAACACCATTAACCCTTATTATAATTTAGAAGTACAAGTACAACACCTCCGAACATTATGTTTGCTTTAATTAAGTTGGGTGAGGGTGGCGAGTCTTGGAAGTGGAGGCGGAGATGGTTGGCGTGCGAGGAAGAGTTGGTAGGGGAGTATAGGATTTTACTTCTCACTGTGACCCTGCAGGTTGATATTCAACATCGCTGACTATTACTTCTCACTAGTGAGGTTCCTTATCATCTTACAGTTGTGTCAGATCTTATTTGGCGGCTGTTTCAGAATAAATTGTCCACAAAAGACAATTTTTTTGGAAGAGACATTATCCCTCGCGACTCTCAGTTGTGCGTTAGTGGTTGTGGTAATTTGGAATCAGCAAGCTGTTTCTTTCAGAAATGCAATTATTTTTGGTTCTTTGTGACATCTAGTGCGAAATTGGCTAGGCTTTTCTTCGGTTGATCCAACAGTTATTTCTGATCAACTCTTACAATTTGGCAACTTAGCTGATGTCTCAAGATCAAGGCGTTCCTTTATGCTTCTGATATGGTTTACTTGTACTTGGGTTATATGGAAGAAAATGAACGACAAGATTTTTAATAGCAAAACAAGCTCTTCACTTAAGCTTTTAGATAATGTTAAGCTGCTTTCATTTTTGTGGCTAAAGGCAAAATTTGCAAACACTATTTTTTCGTTATCGTAACTGGTGGCTTAATCCTCTGATGTTTAAAGGCATTGACTATCCTTTGCTTTTCGTAGTAATATAATTCATTTTGACTTCAAAAATAAAACAAAAAAACATCATCGAACATTTACAAGTGAATTCCTTCGGATAATATTTGTAACCAAAAAAATAAATACCCCCAACCCCACTAATATTAGAGCAAAAGAAGTTAAATGCCTTCGGTGGCACAAACTTGTGACCGACAATGACAATGTGTGTTCTTAAGATAAAGGGAAATACCTAATTTTTAAATATAATTTTATCATAATTGAATAATTTTTGGACTTGATTACAATTTTAGTCCTCATGTTTTTACTCACCCGCATGATTGATCCGTCTATTTTAAAATCACTCAGTTTCGATCTTTTTTTAAAATTTTTAAACATAAAAATAGTGATATATCACTCTTTTTGATAAAAGAAAAACAGTGAAATTGAAAACAAAAATAATATCTCCAAGCATTTTTTCTCATGCATTGAGAGAAATTTATCTCATACATATTTTGTGTACCAAACAAGAGAAAATTTTCTTCTCTTTCCAATCTCACTCTAACCAACCTCTCTCAAAAACTAGCATTCACAGTGTAAAAAATTGCATATGCATTCAATCAAATATTTTTGAAAATATGAAAACATAATAAAGTGCTATTATCGTGAAATTTGATTTGATGTTGTCGCGTCATTTTTTGGAGATCAAACCTATTTGATTAACGTTTGACTCACTAATTTATTTCACGACTGAACATTTAATTTTTTTAAGAAAAGGGGAAAAAAGTTCAAACTACCCTATATTTGAAAAGATTTAGGGTTCGGGGGTTAGTTACATAAAGGGAAGGTGTTAGCACCCTTTATGTCCGTAGTACTCTACGGAAACCTCTTGATTTTATTTAATTAATTGTGCTATAAACTTGCTTGTTTTTTTTTTATAAAAAGAATGGAATTTAAAGTGATGAAAAGGGAAAAACAAAACCTATTTATCTACATTTTTTATTGATTTGGAAGGACGAGTGTCCTTTGCCTACGTACCCGTGATGGATCAAAACCTCGTAGTTCGGGGTAGAAATTGACGTTTGATTTGTTTTGTGTTTTTTATTAGTTTTGAAAAAGTTTTAAAATAAAAAGCCAAGTGGCAAGTAAGAATTGATTTGTATTTTTTAATTTAAAAGAAGATAGACTTAAAGTAGAATTAAATTGATTGACATTTGATTAAGAAAGAAAATAAAAAGAACGATCACTTGATTGAAAATCAAGGTTTATTATGAAAATATTTTTGTGATTTTTGATGTTAATTGCATGTTTTTGTTATTTTAAATAATAAATAAAAACTAAAACTAAAAACAAACGTAGCAATGAAATAAAAGCATGAGAATGTTGCAGTGACGTTGGATCACCACAAAATCTCTTAACCTAAACTATTTTTTTGCATTTTTTTTATAACATAGAAACAAAATAAAATAAAAAATAAATACCTTGAAACCGAAAGGGACAGAAAGGAGTAGAAAAAGAAGAAAGACTTGTCAACACAAGTCGAAAGAGGGAGAAGAGAAGAAAAGCACATGAAGCATCAACTGTGAATTTCGGTCTTTGGAATGCATTGTGTGAGCTCTCTATTTATAGAGAAAATTCACAAGCTAAAAAGTGAGAAACTTTGGGAACAAGTAATTCATCTAGTACAAAAATATCCCAATTGTGTACCAAAATATATCATATTGAGTACAAAAATATATAATTTAGTACATAAATGTATTATTTAGTAGACAAATATATATATTATTGAGTATCAAAATATATTTCAGATCAAGCACTAAAATACGTTAGATTGCCTACCAAAATATCTCAGATTGTGTTCCAAAATATGTTAGATTGCGTTCTAAAATATTTTCGCAAAACTTGGGGACTAAGAAAGCACTTTTAAATAATGATTAAATTAATTAATTAATTTACCATTTCCAAATAATATTTTCCTAGTGCTTATTTCGTTCACACAATTATGCACCCCCATTAATTAATGATACACCCCCACTATATAATTTTAGGTCAAAAATTGGGGTATGACAGATGTATATGTACAATTGTTGTATTTTGATATTAGGTTTAACGTATCCTTATGAAATTTGTGTTTTGAAGTATGAATTGCCTCCATTTATAAATACATGTTTATATTATCTATAATCTAATGTGAGATTTTTTAACATATTCTTTAACGACCAACACTATTAGGTTTGGTGCGTAGATATAAGAGATGTGACCAGAGATCTTAAAGAAGACTATGATATCATGTTAAATTTTGATATTGTGTTTAACTCATCCCTACAAAATCGACTTATGAGATATAAATTGTCTTTACTTATAAACACATGTTCATGTTATCTTTCATCTGATTTGAGACTCTTTTGCCACGATATGTTTACACTTTTGTTAGTTTTTCAGTTTATAATTTTTTTTAATGATTACATGAACTATTCCTATTGTATATTTGCTGATTTCCTTATCCTTTAGTTAATGTCATATCGAGTAAATTCTTTCTGGCTGGGATACACCGTTAACAATTTTTTTCTTCTTATCTGCAAAGAACATAATCTTTCTTTAATTCATTATGGATTTCATTAGTTGAGTCTTTTCAGCATATTGACATCAGGTATTGTTTTAGACAATTATTTTTTTTTTTTAAACCTTTAACAAAAAATATAAATATACATAGCCTAAATCTTTTGATTTTAGATGGGGGCATATTCTCTATTTGCTTGTGACGCAGCTGATTCCATATTATATCTACCTTGAGCGGTTAGTTAGTTCGTATAGCAAACATGTTGAGAAAATAAAGAGATTAAAATGGGAATATCTTTAGTTTTTGGCATCATGTTACATGTTATGTCCACCCTTGATGCTTCACTTTTTATTCTGATTTATTACATCAAAATATATTCTTTACCCAATTTCATAAAGTCTCCCTAGAGTTGAAATTCTCTCTAACTTTGATTCTTTGATTTATTAGGGGTCACTTTTATTCGTAACGACTCATGTCATCCGTCATAATGACAAACTAGGAAATTAGTACTTTTAATTAATATCTATTCAATCATTGTTATGGTCTAATCCATCTTAAATATCTTTATCATTTAAAACCATTTTATTGGATCATGTTCATAATCGTCCAATATAGAAAGGCATGGCCACTAGAAAAAAACCCCTATAATTAGCCAAAGGAAAAAGTGAAAAATCCACTAAGCACACTCAAATCTGGCAGACACATAGCATCAATAGCAAGCCAAATTGAACCAATTGGCCACAATGCACAAGCAAAACCACCAATCTAAGAACAGCGGCATAATAATCATATAAGGGATTCCAAATAAAAACAGTCTCTTTGATATTCCAGAGCTAAATCCATATATAGAGTATGATAGATAGATTTATTTAGTGGCTTAAACGTCAGCTCATTTATCCTCTCAATCACCAATTGGTACTATAAACAACAGTGAACACTAATTTAATCTGAAAAAAATACGTTGTTTCACAAAGCCAAACCACAAGGAAAACATAGCTACTTGATAACTGTTATATTGTCTAATAAAATAATAAGTTGAACTTTTTGTAAAAACAGTTGAAATTTTAATTGTTGTAATTAAGAGTTAAACTTTTTTTCAAGAAATAGTTTAACTTATTAATTACTTTTTTTTTTTTGAGAGACTTGCACAATTATCTTACTAACTTATATTTTTTTTTTCATGTGTTAGTTCAAGTAGCATTTAGATTTATACTTATCAATTCATTTAGCTGCTAATCATCGTAAATACTTTAAATTCAATCTGCTAGCATAATAATATGCTATAAATTATCATTAACTAATTTATCTTCTATAGATTCATTTGTTATCAACTAATTTATCTTATGCATGTGATTTTGCAGGTAGAAAATAGAGATTTTTTTTAATGTTCTAACGAGTTAAATTTCTACCAAAATTATATCTAAGCCATTTTTTTATTCTCTCTACTATGAGAGTAAATTGATGAAATTTTTATTAAGTAAACTATCATGTATCGATACATTTCATGTGAATATGCTAGTCATTTAAAATATTTCAAAGCACCTGGAATGGAGTTTCACAATATACTCATTTGCGTTCGATTGACATAAACTAATAGGGCAAATCAAACTTAAAACTTAGTGTGTCCACACACGACTTGAAATTATTCGTGCGGTCATGATCATTTTATTTTGGAAAAATTATATTTTTAGTCTCTTAACTTAATTTCTGGTAACAATTTAGTCCTTTATATTTTTTTCATTTCAATCTTGTTCTTTTTGGCCATTTGCATATATATTTTCAAGCTTAAAATTTGTGTCCCACAAGGTTTGCAGCAGTACCCGACACAAAGTCCAACCCTAGTGTGAGATATTATTATCGAAAAATGGTTCAAAATGTATGGAGAATTGGAGGGTGCTTGATATAATTTGAAAAAAGAAAGGGGTGTGTAAAGCAAATATATAGAGACACAAAAATACAAGTAAATTCTTAATATTCACATTTCATATCCCACAAGCAGTCATATCACTTTCACATTTTTGGCTTAATTCCAAGTCCAACTATATTATTTATTTTACTTTTAACTAAAAAACAGGAAAATGTTTAAGCTTTGTGGGAAATGAGGTTGGAATAAAGCCACATAGAGTGAATGAGGTGGGAGTAGCTATTGTTGCCATGTGTATGCTTTTTTCCCTTCGTTGGCCACTGTAGTAGTTATTACAAAGACTCGTATCGAACCGAGAAATTGCTTCGCGAACAAAATTTGGTAACACTGAATTCGATTGAATCGTCCATCATCAAATGAAGACAATCATCTCGCGCTTGATTCATTCCTCACCATCTTCCATTTCCAGACTCAAGTTAGTTTTTTCTTTCTTTTCACTCTTCAAACCCTTTTTTTGAATCATCATTGCTATTCTTTGTTCTATGATCGATTCAATATATGATTGTTACTTGTTAGGGTTAGGGTTAGGTTACACATTCTAAGTTATAGTGTTTGTGATTTGTGAATTGTTGATTGAATCGTGTTTTTTATTTTCTTACTTTGAAGTGCAATGTCCGTGTCGATTAACGGGAGAGGTTTCTGTACGGACTCTAACAAGATTGATGAGCCCTTTAAAGTTGAAGAAGCTGAGACTGTGCCCCCACCTCCAACCGAGAAGGTACTATCCATTTTTCGATTTTGTTGTTGTTGGTGTGTGTGTGTGTGTGTGTATGGCTTTACTAACTTAGAGATTATGTATATGTGTTTTGAGTGTTGTTGAAGTTGCTTGTGCTGGGAGGCAATGGATTTGTTGGATCACATGTTTGTAGAGAAGCCTTAAATCATGGTTTGTCTGTTGCAAGTCTTAGCAGGTATGCTGTTTTTTTTTTTAATTATTGTGTTGGACCGAAATTAGGTGTACGATAGAACATTACATACAATGTAATTTGATCCATGTAGCCGGTCCCCTAGTCGTTGTTGATCACTAGCAGTCCATAATGCTTTATGTTTTGTACCTCTTAATCTATGAAGCACTAACACATGTACTCCTTTTCATATTTATTATATTATTTAGCATTTTGTTCATGAAACTAATCTGCCTTGCCATTCATTTTTTTTTACCTTCAGGTCTGGCAAGTCATCCCTGCACGACTCCTGGGCTACAAATGTCATCTGGTATAAAGGTCTGTTTTTTCCCTTGCATTTCCTTGCAGACAATGTCTTTGTGGGACACAGAATTCTCTAATATGTTTAAATTATTTTCCAATGATTAGGGAATCTCCTTTCAACTGAATCATTGAAAGAGGCTCTGAATGGGGTCACTGCTGTTGTAAGTTTCCCCTTGTCTTGTTAAAGTGTCTGGTCAATATTTAGGAAATAAATAGGAAGCCTGTAGCTTAAGTGATTTTGGTTTTTTGATGTTTCCTTTGCAATTTACAAGCTGTTGCTTTTGGTTTAACCAATATTTTTGGTGAGGATCTCCCGTGCTTTGGTAAAGCTTTCCATAACAATATAATTCACTGTCAATGCATCAAGATAGCAGGTTTTACCATTTTATTTTGTTCTTTTGGGTAATGGGACATTCTATTGTTATAAAGTAATGTGTAACATAGCAGCGGTTGGGGTGAAAATAGGTTACCATCATTATAGTATGTAAAGCTTGTTGAAATCTGGTCCCTAAAACTAATGAACTTGGATAAAATTTATGAGAATGATGGTAAAATTTGGCTGAAAGTCGTCTAAAGATGAGGGAAAGAAGGATAAGAACTAAAAGAAGATGCTAAAAGATTGAAATTGAGAAGAAAATGTTTGTGATTGAATGCGGATGATTTTGGGTTGAAAGAGTTTGATAGGTACTTGGGTATTATGGGCTGCCCAGAGTAGTATGGCATGTTTGATGGAGTATTTAAGTGGCTTGGTTCTTCCCTCTTGATAGCTAGCTTTTAAGGCAGGGTTCCCCAAGTCCTTGGATGCTTATCAATTGGTACAAAGCTGGTTTTCGGTGGCTTGGAAAGGGCTACTTCCAAAGGGGATTGACTGGTAAGGCTGAGTAAAGCGTCATAGAGTGCTAGCCGCTGGAATGTCGGCTCTCAGGCGCGGTACTATGATAGGTAGTTGGGTGTTATGGGGTGTCCACATCCCACATCTATGTTTGATGGATTATTTAAGCGACTTGGTTTTTTCCCCTTGATAGCTATGTATAAGGGAGGGTTTGCCATACTCTTGGATACTCATCAGAATTGTCGTAATCATGGGCTACTAACTGATCTAATATATCCAAATTTTGTTACTGTAGAAGACAGAAGTATGTTAAATTTTATTTTTTTTGCATTGAAAATAGTATTTCCTTTTAGCTAATCATGTTTCTTTTCTCAGATCTCATGTGTCGGTGGTTTTGGCTCCAACTCTTCCATGTACAAAATTAATGGAACTGCTAACATCAATGCAATTAGAGCAGCTTCAGAGCAAGGTAAACGAGGAATTTGCACATTTCTTATTTGCTATCTACTTTTTCAGTTCCTACCCTCCTTATGTTTTGGGGCAGTACATGTTTGTTTTTTGGGGCATTACATGTACTCATCTATCATTCAAGCTTACAACAGCAACAGCCAGGACTTTCCCTGCTTGATGGGATAAGCTACACGGATCTGATTATGCTATTAGGCTTAAAACAAATTTGAAAAAAAAGTTGCACAATTAGTAATACCTGAGCTTAGTGAATTAATATCCCCAAACATATAGTAGCTAACTATCCACTTTGTTGCAGTCAAATAGTAGATTTATACTGTACAGGTATTTATGATAAAAAAACGTGCTTACTGAAAATTCTTTACTTCAAAATTATAAAGGAGCACAATAATGGTTGCCAAATCACAAATAGAAGGGCCCATTTTTTTGGGGTTATTTTATTGGACAACAGTCAGACCGGCGAACCAACATGAAAATCAAGTAAGTGTAGCGGAGATGAGGATGTTGCGTACTTGCGTTGGATGAGTGGTAAAACTAGGCGGGATAGGATTACGAATGACACCATTAGAGAATGTTGGGGTAGCACCTATAGTAGAAAAGATGGTAGAAAATAGGCTTACGTGATTTGGGCATGTAGAGAGAAGAAGTGTAGATGCTGTAGTACGAAGAGTAGATCAGATGGAGATTAGTTAGATCAAAAGAGGTAGAGGAAGGCCTAGAAAAACTATCAGAGAAACTATAAGAAAAGATTTAAAGGTCAATGAGTTGGGTCCAAATATGGTTTATGATAAAACATTATGGCGTAAGTTGATCCATGTAGCCGACCCCACTTAGTGGGATAAGGCTTGATTGTTGTTGTAATGGCTCCTTACCCATGCCGCTGTTCAAGTGTGAGCGCTAGCAGCAGCAACAATCACAAAGTTTGTTTTACCCCATATAGCTTTCTAACCGCCTTTCTCCAGATACATGTACAAGGTAGGAATAACCATAGAAATACAAATATGGTATATGTTATTTGGATAATTTTTAGAAAGAAAAGAAAAATGAAAGAACTCAGTGCTTTGTGTCCCTGAACTAAGACAACCATATGTCCTACCAGTAATGATTGACACAGAACAATGAACTATTAGAGGTTCCAATTATAAGAAATAAACTATCAGTTACGTAAAAATACTAAAGGAAGAGTAAGAAGAGTAATGATGAATTGAGGGAGGTACTGTCAGTGTGGGGAGAGGGAGAAAATTTCTTAGTTGGCTGCCACAATTATCTGCCTTGTTACATAAAAGAATTTCTGTAGCAATGCAGATCTCAGTGCATCAGTTTTTGCTTCCTCATCTAGAGTACTATGCTACTGATTGTTGGATGATTTGCTTTTTGTCTTACAGGGGTTAAAAGATTCATCTATATCTCTGCTGCTGACTTTGGTGTAGTAAATTACTTGCTGCAGGGGTATTATGAAGGAAAGGTAACTTGTCCAACTCTTTATTGTAGTGATATTTAGTGGAATGAATTGCCATTTGCCGAAGAATTTTATAGTAAAGCTATGTGCAAACGCAAAATGCTGAAAATTTTCTATTTGTAATCCTTGCCTCTGAATCTGAGGTATTAAATATGTTGTAGGCTTTTGTTGATTCATGAAAAGAAAAAGCCAGGAAATTTTTGTTGTAAAAATTGCTGAAATTTTTCTATTGAGATTTCTGGCCTTGGAATCTTAAGTATTAACAATGTTGTAAGGTTTTGTCGATTCTTTAAAAAAAGTAATGTTTGTTTGAGTATTTTGTCTAAGTTATATAAGTCATTCCTCCACATAAGGAGAGTACTTCCATGCTGTATACCTCATGCCTCCAGTTAACAGCTAGAAATAGGAGAAACTGTAATACCTCCACATAAACTTTCCTGTTTAACAACCTCCAGTCCAACCACTTGGTATGCTTGGTCCTCATTCTGGATCCTCTCAAACATGACTCTAATGTTCATCGTGCTCTTTCTGATAATCTCTCCTGCAACACCCTTTCCTTTCTTATTGATTTAACACACAATGAGAAGGTCATTTTTCTAAATGGACTGGGTTTCTAACATTTAGAGCTAGGACCAAGTCATTTTATCTAACAGGTCATTTGAAGAGAAATATACTTATTTCGGTTATCTCGTTTTCTTTTTGTTGCTGTTTACCATTATGCTTAACTTCTTTAGTAAATAGTTTCATTATATTCTTAATTTTCCTCTGGGATGAAACATTTGCCGTGTACAGATGCTTCTATTTTTACAAAAATAAAAATTAAGTACAAGCGATGTTTAGATATTTTCATTTTAATCTCAAGAATTAAATATTGTGCCTTAATTGATGTAGAGAGCTGCTGAAACTGAGCTTCTGACCAAATTTCCTTACGGAGGTAATTATTCATCTCCTACTTTACTTTAACCACTGGATTTCAGAAATTGGTTTAAATTTTATCTTCTGGCCATATGCTAACTATCATGTTTGATAACAGTTAATACTGTTCATTCTTACCAATTTTAAAAAT
>Ga0228711_1000135_pt1 | contig 66511 bp, 40 predicted proteins | sample MedpolnodulmetaG_2_FD_177996 | JGI IMG/M metagenome (GOLD analysis project Ga0228711, IMG submission 177996) | Root nodule microbial communities from Medicago polymorpha collected in Santa Monica, California, United States - brown nodules | ecosystem: Host-associated > Plants > Roots > Nodule...
GGAACTCTCCTTGGAAGTGCAAGGGGGACAGGACTACTTCCGGTTTGTGGAAGGAACCTGTATAATTGCTTGTGTTCTTTCTTTCTCTGTTCTCTTACATTTATCCGCTGCACTAAGACTCTGAACTACTTCAGACTCTGAACCTGAGAACAGTTCTTCAGAACGTAAGGAAGAAGTTTTCGAAAACACAATTCAACCCCCCCTCTTGTGGTTTTTCTCATCTTCAATGACGAGTGTAATTTTATCTTTTAAAAATAAACATGTGAAAGGTGATAAACATACGTTGAAATGTGCACATTTCTAGTATATAGCGTGACTCAAGTTTGCATATCCATGTTTGTTGAATAATTGAAGAATAAACCAAATTCAGATGAAAAATGGCAACAATTTTTTTTTGAAGTTTTGATGAAGTTGCATTGTGCATTGTGTGTGTCGTGTTCGAAAGCCATTGATGACAAAATAAACATGTCTAGAGGGAGGTATAGAAGGCATGTGATGATTAGACACAATCGGGTTGCAAATTAAAGATATAGTCATGCCTCAAATCAACATGGCATGTCAATAGCAAAAATTATCATGTTTATTATGTTAAATGAATTAGGATATCATCCCAAAAATTTGAGTATCGTGGGATTAGAAACAAACTTCAAACAATTACAATACTCATTTTCATGTATAGAGCGTGTCTTGGTTTCAATTTTCATGTTACAATTTTTAATTCGGCTTTGTTATCATGTTAATCAAATTTAAATTTTATCATCAAAGTTAGCTCAAAAATTAGATTGTTTAAAGATATTTATACATGTAACAATTTGGGAACTTAAAGCAATGTATAACTACAAACAAACTCAAAAAAACTTCAATACATTCTACCCTTATTTTCTTTATAAATAAATAAATATTTTAGGTTTAAACTTCTTGTGTATTACTCTTACTTGTGAAAAGAGAAAGACGTCGGGACGGAGTAAGAGAGCAAACTTGACCAATTTGAATGTTCGATTGAGGTATGGTTGTTAAAGTATGACTAGTTAGAAGAATAAGCAAATACTTGCGAAGCAAGTAACTAACTAGAATATAGCCTCTTTAACTGTCACAACTAGTTAGTTAGATTAGTAACCATAGTCATGCGAAGAGAGTTACTTGTATTCTATAAATAGCTATAATATCTCATTGTAAACCTCGTTGGTGAATAATAAACTTTCAATTTTTAAATGCTCCTTCTTCTTCATAGTTATGCAAATTGCAAGTTTTATACTTTCATTCGTGGAGTATGAGTTTATCTTTTCACAAAGGTGAGGTGAGAGGGCTAAAACATATGGCACATCGCTTAGTGATGTAACTTATACTGTATCGTAAAAAATTAGTAACGGACATCCAAACATCTTATTTTGAAAGAGAAAGAAATACATAAAGTGATGTAATAAATATGATATGTTGATGATGTAGTAAGAAGAGAGATATATAGAAAATACATTGTTGTTTATGTGAGCATAACTTGATTGATAGAGACATTACAATATATATGGATTAGAGTTCGAATCTCAAATTCTTCACTTATTCATTTTAAAGATGAAATTTTAATCACTAAACTATTTAATAATTTTTTTTTGTTGAATTAGTGTTGAAGAGTTAATGGTGTCTAAATATAATCGCCTCATGCTGCCTAGAAAATACTTGTATTGTAGTATAAATACACTACTAACACTAACTAATTTTGCTAAAAAAAAACACTAACTAATTAATTAGTTGAATGAGCTAAACTAGGTGGTTATAGTTATTTTTTATTTTTGTATTGGAGTAAAAGCTGGTTATACTATTTTTTTTATTTTTTTTTATAGGCATAGCTGGTTATAATTATTGAAGAGTATCTTTCAACAAAATATATTGAATGGATAATTTTTCCATTAATAATTCGATTAAATAGCCTTTTTTTTTCAAGATAAATAGCCCTTTTTTTTGAATAAATTAAATAGCCCATTTTATTCTCCCTTAAAAAAAAAACCATTTTATTTTCGGTCTTTTATTTTTTTTGGTGGTGGCCGGGGTTTGAACCCCGGACCTTGCATATTTTATGCATTATCCTTACCAACAACTGAGCTAAGCTCACGAGGGGTTAAGGATTTTTATTTATTTTTAAACAAAGGAGGGTATAAGGAATTGAATTGTTTGAATCCTGTAACAACAAAAAAAAAAGGTTTGAATCCAAAACAATTAATAAACGCAAATTATCAACAAAAAAGGAAAAAAAAAATCGCCCACCGTGGGGCTCGAACCCACGACCACAAGGTTAAGAGCCTTGCGCTCTACCAACTGAGCTAGACGGGCTTTATTTATAAATCTGTCTATATTTTATATATTGCTAGTTAAAATCACTGTAATTCATTCCATTCCATAATATTTAGTTAGTGGGTGGTGTCTTCTCTTTCTTTTTCACGAAGTCCTTTGCCATCTGATTTGTTTGAAATTTCTATTTTAGATTGGATGAATGTTTATCACCAAGATTGATAAATATGTTTGGATATACTAGTTTGTAAAAGCACGTTTGTTTAAATCTCATTGTATAAAACTTCATTTGATTAAAATGTTTGTTCTAACTTTCTTTCTGTTTTTTATAAATAGTTTGCTCCAACTAGATTTACATTTGGACAATTTTTCTAAAACGTATTTCCAACAAAAAAAATGTAATTTATTTGGATTACATACCTTTTTTAGGCAAAATAAATTCATAGTATTTCATTCAAGATAATAATATCAGTATAATGGGAAGGAGAGTAAAAGATATTAGGGCTAGACCGTAGTACAATTGCTCTTGCTAAATTATGAGCAACCATCTTAGTTTGTCTATGGATAAAAGCTAGAGCGTAACTAGCAATAGTGGAAAGAAGAGAAGACCTGCAACTAGAAACTAAAGTACCAAGTTCATTCTCATGATTACAACCATTAAGCACCACATTAACAACATATTGGTTTTAACACGTTCTAAACTCATATGTACGTAGCTATTTGAATGCTAGTTGGAGAGTAACCTCGCATGCAATCACATGGCTAACGGAAGAGAAGAGCATTGTGCACGCTTGGATAAAACGACTCAAATTATCTCCGAAACAAATGTCGACTCCAAAACAGCATTCGTTTGTGAAAAGAGCTCAGTCCACATTGCACTTCAACCAATTAGGAGCTGGTTTCACCCAAGATAAAGTAACAGGTGCAGCCACATTTTCATGAGCATGGGATGTAATCCTGCAGGTTGCATCAACATTCAACATTTTTTTGCTCCCAAGGAACATAATTTCTCGATAGCCATATGCTATAGAACATTGCAGCAAAACAGGATTTCTCATTAGCATGTAATCGAGCAACAATATAGAAAAATAATTCGGGAACTTTCAGATGAATTTCGCTCCACAAGTTTATTGCATTCCAACAATCTTTGTAGTGATCACATCCAAAGAACATGTGAATATCATACTCTACTGCATTATCACACATCATATATACATGTCATTTGGAAAAGGCACCTCCATGGTGGAGGTTGAATCTGGTGGGAAGTCAAAACCAGAGTAAACGTCAACAAAAATGTTTGATTTTCGAAGGCAATGACAACGATCAAGCCTCATTCGAGCAATAGAAGTTCCTATCTCTATATAGGAAAAATATAAATATAAAATATAAAAAATCAAATAAAATATTGGTGAGCTCGATCTACTTGACATACATCAATCCAAAGTTGTGTCTAGTCTGTATCTCTCATGAACATATAACTTGGACTTTGAATCATTCAATGATCCTAGAATATAAAAAATCTCATGATTCTATCTCTCGGCTGTATGTCTTGGACTGGGAATCTACTTCACATACATCAATCCAAAGTGGAGGACTCGGTCTATATGTTCGTGTAGCCTACACAAAACTTGGTATGCTCTAGGTGTTATTTGTTAAACAGTTTGAAACATAGGTCATTAACTTGTTTCTGGGTACAAATCCTCTCAACAGCTACATATTGGTGACCTCAATGAATTACAGCTTGCAAATGCTCCACATAAACCATAAACATCACACTCTGATTCTCGGCTTGTCCCTGTCACTTTCATTTCTTTCTTCTCATCATCCCACCGCGTTTCATCTAAATTTCCTTGTGATGTCAGGTGACAGATCAAAAACTCCTCATCATTTTGTAAAGTATAATACATATCAATATTCCCTTGTCCACCATCTCCTACTCGAAAACCAAAAAAATATGCAACTGTCATTGTATGTACGCCAGTAAAGATCCCACCATTCCAGGGCGCCAATATGAATGAGTTCCATTCCAAATGAACACTTCAATTATATTTAGGCATTCAACCGTCCTACAAGAGAAGTTGCCAACATATGGGTCCGATGGGCTTTTCCATGATATGAGTTTTACATTCTTACCTGTTCTTTTGTTGATTGATAGTTTTATACTAGGTAGTAACGTATCTGACAGTTGCTGAATGCTCTGCCATAAAATGTTTCCAGTTGTACTCTCCAAAAGGACAAGGTTACCAAAGTTTGAAAACTGAGAACTTGTATTGGATGCTATGTTGGAAACATTTGATGTCCAAATGACTTGTTTCTGTACATTCAATACCACAAGATTTCCATCTTCAGATATTGTGACAGTTCCATTAGAATCGTTCAGTGTTTGGTTTCTGTTTGCCACCCATATGATTGTAGACTGAGACATCCAAAGGTGAAGTTACCATCTTTGGAGATAAGAGTTTCAGTGTCTTTATGTATTGGGATGATGTGATGTTGGTTATTGCAATACTAACTTGTAACAAATAGCAAAACAAAATGAACAGAACATAGAGCATATTTGAACAGCTACTGAAACCCATTATATGATCAACAATTAGTACATATAGGATCCATCCAATGTTATTCTCAAGTATTCAACATTAATTATCATAAAAGCATAAGAATTTAGTACATATGGGATCCATACATATATAAGAAACTCACTTGTTAAGAAAGTAAACAAGGATAAGAAAGACATTACAGGCCAAGTTCATATTTGAATTATCAACTTCCAACAGCTCTGCCTCCCTAAGGAAGGTTTTCCCACTAAGGAGAATGAATTTTAGTCGCGTTGGGGGTATTTGAAATCCTCGCGCACATCTCAAAAATTACTAGCATTGGCCTCATCTCCATTGCTTTCTGTAACTATTCTTAGAGCTCCTAGTTTGCTATCTGCCACTGATGTCTGTAATACTGACATTATTGATTGAATAGCGTCTACGAATTTCTTCGTGAGACATTGAACTCAACATATTTTGCCTCAAGATAAACGCAGGTTGACTTGGAGGAGGAAGTAATTCAGTCTCACTGTTAAGCATATAAATTACTGCAGCCATATTAGGCCTGTCTACAGCAAGCTCTTGTACACACAGAAGTCCAATGTGTATACACCTTACAACATACTTATGGTGACTAGGATCATATATTTCTTGGTCTATAAAAGATAAAATATTGCCTTCCCTCCATTGTATCCAAACCTAGATGAAAACAAATAATTAATTAAATAAAAAAATTCAGACATTTGGAAGTTGTATCAACAAAAAGGAAAAGAGATCATAATAAGTAAAAAAAATGAATTATTGAGGCTTACAAATCCTAAAAGGGTCAGTGCATGCTCATTGTCATAAAAGCTTGAGTTTCTTCTCCCACTAATAATCTCTAGTATCAAAACACCAAAGCTAAAGACATCTGATTTCTCTGAAAACAGTCCTTGCATTGCATATTCAGGGGACATATAACCGCTGCATTTTTTATGTAATAAATTATACTATAAGTATTTTACTATAAAATTAGACGGGGAAGGCACACTTACTAAGTTCCGACAACCCTAATAGTATTGGCCTTATCTTCTCTCCCTCCAAAGATTCTAGCCATACCAAAGTCTGATATTTTTGGATTCAACTCCTTGTCTAACAAGATGTTACTTGTCTTTAGATCTCTGTGTATAATTCTCAATTTGGAATCTCTATGAAGATAAAGCAATCCTCGAGCTATTCCTTCTATAATGTTATACCGGGTCCTCCAGTCTAGGAGTTTATTTCTTGATGGATCTGAAAAATAAAGGTATAATTATAGGATGTAACAAAGTCATCCAAATCACCTCATTAGCACCCTTACCAGAAAACTCTCTAACTTGAAGCAATTGTTATACAAGCTAAATAATCAGAAGAATTAAATATCATAATTGGATATGAGACAACTACTTAATAGAGTTTCAAAGAACTGACCAAAGACAAATGCATCCAAACTTTTATTTGGCATGTACTCGTATATCAACATCTTTTCCTCGGCTTCAACACAGCAGCCAATAAGTCTTATAAGATTGCGATGCTGAAGCTTACAAATCACAACTACTTCATTCTTGAATTCTTCTAGTCCCTGTCCGGATGATCTAGAAAGTCTCTTAACTGCTATGTTCTGATTGTCTTGTAATTTTCCCTGGAAGAAACAATAAGAGACAGCGATTATAGACTACGGCTTCAGATAAAATAACTTTGTTGTGTTTAAAGTACCTTGTATACCGGACCAAAACCACCCTGTCCAAGTTTATTGGACGAGTGGAAGTTATTAGTGGCAATTGCAAGCTTTTCAAAATCAAATTGTAACAGCTCCTGGAGTTTAACTTGTGACAGAGTTCTAATTATACTGTCGCTTGTATGATCTTCTGATGTTCCAACTTTATTAAATAATTGGAAAGCTTTGATGCTCTTTTTCCTTTTTGATTTAAGAGAGTGCATCAGCTTAGCTGAGGTAAAAAATAGTATTTAAGCTTGGTTCCTGAACCAATAGAAAGAAAAATTACACGGCTTAAGTTGAATCCATGAATATGGTATGTTACCTGCCGGGTTGTTAGAAGCCCTTCTACACATAATACATGCACACGTGACAATTATGAGCGTTCCTATAATCATAGTAGTTGTGATTATGATTGTTGTGTTTCTCTCTTTATCTGTGTGCAGAAAAAATTTAATATTAAAATACAAGTAGTTCAATTCAATCCGAACCTAAGAGATAGATTAAAGAACTTTGTTTCAAATGTTGTAACAAACAACTAGAGCATACCAAGTTCTGCATAGGCTACACGAACATATAGATCAAGTCCTCCATTTTGGAATTGTTGTACATCAATTAGATTGCCGGTCCAAGACATACAACCAATCCCAGTGGTGTGAGAATATGCAATGCAAGAGCAATTCTCTATGCATTGGCTTCTACATATGTCTGGTGTAACTGCTGAACCTTGTGCAAAATCGGGAACTTTAACCATCTGCAATTTCAAAAACCCATTTTCCTTTGTACTTTTGGTCATATTATTGACCTTTTCACAATGCAAAAGTGTCCTTCTGACACACCCACCTGTCCAGTTGTGTCTATTCCACTCTTGTTCGTTCCTGGGTTCAAATCCTCTCAAACAACTGCATATCGGTAACTTCAACGAACTACAGCTTGAAAATGCCCCACATATACCATAAACGTCACATTCCGATAGTTGGCTACTCCATATAATTTGTACATCTTTCTTCTCATAATCCCACCATTTTGCTATTAATTGGCCTTGCGAGTTCAGATTGTAGACTACCAGTGTTATATCTTTTGGTACTGTATAATAGATATAAATATTTCCCTCCCCATCATCTCCTACACGATCACCATTAATATATGGGGTTGTCATCATCTGCATCCCAGTAAAAACTACACCATCCCAAGGACCGCTTCGCCAGTATGGCTGAGTTTCATTGAAAATGAACAGCTCGTGTAAATTTATGCGGTCAATAAAACTAATAGAAAAGCTTCCAACAGATGGATCTGAAGGGTTTTTCCATGATGTGAGTTGTACTTTCTCACCTGTTCTTTTGTTGCTTGTAAGTTTCATGCCTGGCAGAAGTGTATCTGAAGGTTTCTGAAAACTCTGCCACAAGGTGCTTTCTATTGTGCTTTCCAAAAGGACAAGGTTACCATAATCTGAAAACTGGGCAGTAGTATTTGAGGCTGTGTTAGACAAATTTGATGACCAAATGACTTGTTTTTGTCCATTCAATACCACAAGATTGCCATCCTCAGATATAGTAATAATCCCATTAGAATCATTCAGTGGTTGGTTTCTATTTGCCACCCATATGATTGTAGACTGAGACTTCCACCAAATTCCAACGTAGCGATTTGTAGAATTCTTAGGGCTAAAGAATCCCAATGTGAAGTTGCCATCTTTGGAGAGTAGAGTTGTAGGGTCCTTGATGAATTGGGATGATGTGATGGTGTCTATTGCAATACTAAATTGTAGGGAATAGCAACACAGGATAAACAAAACAGAAAACAAATTTGCACAGCTGCTGAAACCCATTAGATTAGAGTATATGTGCAACAGTTACAGTATGATGCATCAACAGCCACTCTTTCTTTTCCATAAAGATTTGAAACTTCGCAGTTCTTTCTTTATTTCGACAGTCTCACAAACCACAAGTAATGATTCTGAAGATTGCTACGATTTCAAATATAAAAGGTTGTTTGATTTAATGATGTCGCACGCTAAAAGCTTGTAGAGACATTTCACCACTTAATAAGGTTATCACTTCTATATTTTTTCCTTCCCTCTCTTTTTTATTATATTACATCAATTTGTATGATCTCACATCTATGAGAATCATCTCTACATTCAAATTTTCCTTAGGCAGGTGTATCAAGTAACTGATAAAATAATATTAGACTAGTTATCTAATGCTTTCTAAAACTATAACTTTGAATCATTCATTTTATACATCACAGGCATTCTCATCTAGTTTAATATACAATAGATTATCAATTTATTCATAAATAGTCAATGATTTTATAAAATATAAATAAAAGTCACATCATTTTCATGAAAACCAGGTCACCCAACGTTATAAGAGTTTTGTTATTTGCAAACTCATTTCTTCAATACGGATAGCTATAAAGAGAATACTGGTCAACATTAACATAAAAATAGTAGAAAATCAATGTTATTGACAGTGGTGAGAATACAAGATTCTCCCGTGACTCTTATCTATATTTATTCTCAAGTATTACGTATTAATTATCATAATATCATATGAATTTAGTACACATAGGAGGACTCATACAAGAATAACAATCTCAAATGTTAAGAAAGACAATACCGAGGAAGTTCATAGTATAAGTCCAATTCCTAACTGATCTGCCTAGAAACCCTTAATTGAGGTGAAGAGATCTACTCCATCCATTGAACATACATTATAAAACTGAGATTTGAATGCATTGTTTTCATAGGTGTTACTATGAACCAGTGATATTAACCATTAGCTAATTTGTTGGAAAAATATAGTGTAAGAGCTAGTGGTAGAGTGGTTAGAGCATTAGACAAGAGGACACACATTGGTAATTAGCTCATCATATACAAGGAGTGGTAATTAGCTCACCGTAGAAGGAGATAATAGTGATATGGTGAAGCCTTCATAATTATTGACATTGAATGTCAAAGGCTCGAATACAATTGCACCCATATAAATCTATTTATAGGTGCTTGAAGATGTTTCTAGAACTAGAATAATCTAGACTTTTGTTTTCCTTTTCTACATTCATTATTATAGATGTTTCTAGGCTGCAACTTAATCTAGAAATTAATAGAACAATCTAGAAACATAGATACTCTTCATAGTTGATCAATTTGACAGGTGTTACCTCCACAATGATAGTAAATTTGTGTCACCTCTTCACCTAATATTAGGGTCCGTTTGGATTAGCTTATTTTAGAGCTTATATAAAACAGCTTATGCAAATAAATAAGTTTTTAAATATTATTTATAAGTTTTTAAGGTAGTTTATGAAAAAACAGTTTATGAAGATACGATTTTCATTAGTGAGAGCTTATAAATTAAAATAAAAGTTTATTTATTTACATAAGCTATTTTTCATAAGCTCAAAATAAGCTTAAACCAAATTTTCATAAGCTCAAAATAAGCTCAAACCAAACAGGACCTTAGTTATTAGTCTCCTTGTCGGTCTTGTTGAAGACTTCAGACATAGACCATTCTTCCTCCTTAGTTACTCTAGTAATTTTTAGTTACTCTAGTAATTTTCATAGTTAGTCTTGTTAAAGAAATCTAACAATAGTTGCATGTAAATCTCCTTGTTGATCTTGTTGAATTTTTCACTCTTGCTTTATAGTTGCTTGAGTCTCCTTGTCACTCACAATAATAATAATAAGATACAAAGGGAGTAACAAATAACAAACCACATGTGTAGGCCTTGAATTTTCCCAAGGATACATGCTTAGACTTTGCAAAGCTAAGTAGGTATAAATTAAGCTCAAAATATTATTCATAAATATTCTCCTCTCATCCTCTCCAAAACCATACCAAACTTGGTAAAATGAACACAACAAAATTTTAAATAACGAACAGAATATAACTGTCACATTACAATATCATTCACGAGATCATTCACTCCCATTTCAACATCAACAAAATATATTGGCTAAATTTATTTGGGTGAGGATCTAAAACTTGCTGATCTATATCCTCCAAAATCAATTAAAGAAAACTAGTTTAGTTAAAACTAACCTTATCTACAGTTCTACACTTGATTAAAGGCAGACGTAGAATAAGCTCACATAACCAATTTTTGCTTGTTATTGGTTCTATTAATCTTCTCTTTTCATTTTAATCATCAACTTTTTCCATTTCTTCTTTGCTTTGGGTTTATAAAGCTTGAATGTGTTACACCAAGCTTTGAAGACTATTCATGTTCTTTTAGAACTCTAATTGGATGTGTTGTTTTTACTGCTGCCAACCCAATACTCTTTTACAATAACCAATATCTTCTCGGGTGCAAATGGGCCATCCTCATGATCCACCATTTTAGATTCCCATCTCATTCCCCGAACAATTTTCTGAACCTTGTTAATCACATCAACTTCGTCGCGGATTATGACCGATCCTTCTGGCCTTAATATGCGGTCCATCTCTAAAAGGATGTCTTCTAGGTTGCACCTGTCGATCAAATCAACAATACTTACGTTAAATTAAGTCAGAATTATAATCACATGTTGAAGTTCTCTGCTTTTTCCTAGAATTCGGGCTAGGTTAGGACTGGATGCGTGAGCCAACTGGTCCGATAGCAGGAGACCTAAGGGCGGGGGTGATCCAACGAAATCTTGAATAGACTCTAATACAATCTTGAAATTTAGGTTGAGCCTAACTAAACCCTTACAAGATCAGCTTGTAAGATGAGGATTGTCCACCACTTATAAACATATTTTCAGGTCTAATCTTATCAAATGTGGGGCAAACAAATTTTAGTCTGAATTATGCCAGAATTGGAAAATCGGTAAAAATAGTAATATTTTATTTTTGGTTCAAGTAAAAGACTTGATATAGTTATAATTTCAAATTACCAATTATCACTATGATCACTTGTGGATGGAAAAGGAAGAAACTTACTTGTCCTGGTACAAACTAAATAAACCATTAGCATGAATAAGATCATACGTCCTTGGGTATGTAGAAAAGCCTTCACACCTGAAGAAAGAAAATTAATGTCATTGCAATTTCATACCATACAAAATATCAATAAATATCAGTTTAATTAATCATTTTTGAGTATAGGAAGCTCACTTGCAAAGGAATCATCATAAAATTAGAAAACTTTATGAAGATAATTTTAGAAACTTACCAGTCATGATAAATACCAATGAGACCTCTTTCATAGATAACACCTAAAGTGTTGTCAGCAATTGTGGGCACAGCATTCATCACCCAAGATTTTTGTGATTCAAGTGCAGCTGCAAATCCTCCAAGGCCTGCATTCATGTCCATTACATTCCGATATCTAGTGGTGCCGATCAATCTATTAATTCTTTTGTAATTATTAACACGCTTTTTCCATAATTTGTTGTCCTCTTGATAAGATTCAACTGTTACATCTGGAATAACGTCTTTAGCTATTCTAGGAGGGACAGCAAACAGCCTAGCAGGAAACTTCTTCAATTCTCCTCCGGCAACTTCACTTTGGCTGGTTACCTCGGGGATAGGGGTTTTGCAGACCTCCATTTTTTTGTACCTACCATTACAAATTTTGGAGCATGGAGAAAAGTTATTCATGAGCGCATTATAATCCGAAATCGTGGAATTATATGAACAAATAATTATTCAAATCCCTCTAACAACAAATGAATCATTATACTTATATAATGAAGTGTGTAAAAATGATCAGGGCTTACCAAACATCATCAGCATTATCTAAATCACATAAATTGGGAGATTTTCTTTGACATGATTTAGCATTTATTTTCTTCCTCCAGATAGCGATATCGCCCTTTTCATACTTCTTTTCCCAGCAAAGACTTTCGGCTAGATCCTCGATTTTTTTCTGCTCTGCCTTCAGATCCTCCTTCGTTCGCTTCCATGTTTGGTAGTATGTTTTCCAATTAATCGGAGGGCCAGATAAAATCCAAAATCCACCAGGCCTTAAAACTCGATCAACTTCCATTAGATACATGCCCTCTGCATTCAATTATTGGATGAAAAATCAACTAAACAATGTTGCATTCAGATTTTCAGAATTATTAACATTTGCATGATTATATTTAGAAGTTGAGTATCATCATTGACATAAGAAAATGCCGATAATACTGTATTCTAGATCAATCTTATTGACTGTCTAATTTAGCACTAACCATTTTCAGCCCATGGTATTAGACAACGAGAACACTGAGACATATCAAAAGCTCTTGATGGGAATGGAAGACGGATCGAACCAAGAACACCAATAATAGCAGGTACCCCTCGTTCCAATGCAAACTGAACTTGTGCTTCATGGTTATCCTTCGGAGCAAATGACATAGCTAGGACATTTCTCTTTAGCAAGTACGCTCCCCAGCTCGCAACCTGCATAATCATTCACGCTTATATTGCTACAACAATCAAGAAGCAATTGAAAGGTGCATACTGAAAGGAAGTAAACCGGGCCAGTGGGCCAGTAAGCATTAAAACAAAGAAAGGACAAATGATTCCGACTTCAGTATACTAAATACACTGAAAATTGAGAAATTTGGAATCCAATAGACAAAACCCCATTATACATTACACATAATTAAACACATTTGAAAATTGTGGTTAATTGTGCTCAGTGGATGGTTAATGAGTTGCTACACCTTGTTATATTCATTAATCATCAACTAAACGTAATTAACCACATATCTGAATAGTAACCATCTAATTTGATGTCAAATTTGTGTGTCAAAATATTTCTCAACAAAGAAAAATAACATACTATATCAAAAGGATTGTTTGACATGAAAGCTTACCCCGCAACCAGTGTCCAATGCTGTTCTAACAGTACCATCTTTGATTGGAATAACGGATGCAAGCTCGTCAATATACGCATCAGCTCCTTGAGGGAACATGGTTCCTCCACCTGGAAATTTGAACACATTCCCTTCAAATTTCACCCAGTTTTGATTAGCCTTCTCCACTGTCAGATGCTTGTAAGGAACATTAGCATAGTAGGCATAATCACGGCTTTTAGGCCATGGAAAAGGAGTCGTGTACCCCTCGGGAGCAGGAATGAGGCAACGCAATTTTTCCTCTTGAGGTGGACAATGCCTTTCCCTATAGATCATGTTTTCTCTAGGGAATGTCATTGCTCGGTCTTGCTCTTGACAAGGTGTATAATCAGTATATTTAACATCACATGCCTTGAACATTTTAGCTTTTGGTTCGGATTGCTCAACAATTTCTACATATTTGTGTTGGGGTTCAAAATTCAAATTCGGTACAATGTTGCAGTCTGTTGTCGCCTGCATCTTATTTACCTTCAATGCAAGGCTGTCTCCCTTTCCGGAACCACTGCTTTGCCATGTTCCCAAAAGATAAAACAAACAACACAGGGCAAGCACAGCGAAAATTGACAAAGGCCTTCGTGCTCTGTTGCCCGGTAAGGCATTTTTAGAACCCATTAACCCCGCAGTTTTCTTTCTAACTTCTTTCTCACGATCAAACCTATGAAAGTTCACACTAAAATTAGTTACTGACTAGTTAGAGTAGATGTAGACCATTACAAATCAAGCAAACCACAGACATAGAACTACTGAATAATAATCACTAAGCACAAACTATTTAATCATGTTAGCAAAATAAAAATGTAATGTAAACTCCATGTCTGATTTAGAAAGAAACCAGCTAAAAAAATACAGAATCCATGTTTATAACTTATTTTTTCATCCCTTATTATATGATGCACAACTATATATCTATGTCTTTCAAAAAAAAACAAAAAACAAACTATATCTATGATTATACTTGACATAGATTGAGATCAAATTTTGACTTAAGTGTAGTTTTGTATATTAGCTTGTTTGGATTGGCTTATTTGAGCTTATTTACTGCATAAGCTTTGTGAGACTGTTCGGAAGAATTTATGAAAATAGTTTACGACAACTTTCATAAGCTTTTTTCAACTTATTTCATAAGTTCTCCAATCTAGCTTATAAGAACAACTTATAGCATATACAAAACCAATTTAGCGTCATTTCATCTTTTGCTATTAAAGTACCTTATGCAAGCTTCTTCATAATCGCTTATTATCACGAGAAGCACTTGTGCTATAAGCTACAAATAAGCTTGTTAATCCAAACAGGCCCAATAATATCTAGAAGGGAAGATCTTAATAATATTTTTTCACAAGCATACAAAAACAGACATGCAAGAGATTTACTACTGATAAAATCATAAAAAACAGACAAAGAAAATGTTGAAAAACATCATTTTTGGTGTGTTACTATATTAATTTGTCTGATCTCATAGTACTATTATTGTACTGATAAATAAAAAATAAAAACTCTATTATCGTACTGCACAGTACAACACTTCGTTATCCCCAAATCTCTCTTGTTTTGTTAGATCAGGCAAAGATCTACTAGTATGATCACCACAAAAGAAAACCCAGAAAAGTTAGCTTATAAAAATCAAAACTTTATAATGCAAATGTGAGAAATCAAATGAATGGTATAGATATAGTGAATTATAAGGTAAATGGGTGAAAGAAAATGATAGCAGAATCTAAATATGAATTGAGAAATCTAGAGTGAGTTAAAGTAAATTACCTTGAAAAGAGATAATAGAGATCCCAGTAGTGGTATAGTAGATCACACTCAAAAGAGAGACAGTGGCAAGGTGAGTTTGAGTTAGCACAGCACAGAAAGAGAGTAATAACACTGACTTTATATCCTAATTAATATTATATGAGATGAGATGGGAGGAGGGACATAAGACTAGTGTTGACAGTTGGAGTGCATCATTCTAGGCAAATTGACTTGTGTGTTTGTGTACAACAAGTAGAATGAAGATTTCATCCACCGACAGGGAGTCATAATGTAACAAAAATTCACTAGCCAGGACAGAATTGTGTGAAACTTTAACCAACCAATTCAGATATGTGATCATAAACTTTTGTGGTAGACACTAGACATCGAGAAACAAGCATTACCTAAAATCACACAAAAAATTAGCATTGTTAGATGAGTGAATGTATTATTATTATTCTTAAATTACTCTTCAATTTATTTAAATCTTCAGTTAAATACTCTCTTTTTTTTTTTTAGATAGACGAAATGACAAAGCTATTATAAACTCACACACATAAATTGAGGTACCGGAGTTCGAACTCCGATCATAACATCCAGCCTAACAATTTCGGCATTTTATCAGTTGAGTTAGGACTTCTGATATGTTAAATACTCTTTTATTTCTAGAGGCAATATATCCTTATTTATAGAAGATTTTATCTCATATCATCTAGTAAACTAATGTTCAAATATAAGTAAGTTCTTTTGAGAGGAAATATAAATAAGTTTAAAGAGTTAGTTATCTTTAGTGCTTAATAAGCCTCAAATATAATGACCTCCAAAGGATGGAATGTATGGGAAAAAATTGCCCAATTAGATATTCAGATGTGAATACATTTATTAACAAATTAAAATATCGCAAAAATTCTGCAGACTATTGATTGGATCATATGGCATTATGTCAATAAACTGATAAAATATTTGGTAAGAAAAAAAATTGATAAAATCAAAGGTTCAAAGAAAGGAGCGCAAAATCAACTTAATAAATGAGAAGATAAGGAAGAGTCGTTACTTAGAACATCGGATCAATACTTTTTTTTTTTTTTAGCAAAATTTTACTAAAAATTAGATCTATGCACAAGTCGAACAGAGACCGATGAAACATAAAGTACAAACAAAAGGCGCTGCATATATACGGAACACCCGAAAACAAAACACCAACAAAGACACCCTTACAATCAGCACTCATAAGCACAACACCCACCAAAATAGACAACCCCACCTAAAATTGACTCCTATAGAAAGCAACCACTGAAAACGACATCCATAACACCCATCGTCACTACTCACACCAAAAGAACACCCTAGTAAAAGAAAACACAATCATCATCACCAAAACTAAGCCACCTTAGTTAAAAACCAAGAAGTTATAATTACACAATAGTTAGGTTCCAACCAAGCCAGCAAAAAACAGAATATACGCTACACGGTAGCATGTAAACAACATAAAGGTTGTAGCCTCGAAGAAGGATAGTCGAAATCAAACATAATACGTTTTCAACCACCAATAAATTTGAAGCTTAGCCTTTTCAGCAAGCACCACAAGCTGGTCCATCTGATTGTGGAAAATCCTCTTGTTACGGTCTTTCCAGATAACAAATAAACTGCAATCTAAATAATGGTAAAAGTCATCCTAAAGTTTGTACAAAAACCTCCAAGACCTCCAAAGTGGGTTGAATGAGATACAACATCATCGGAAAACCGTAGTAATACCTAGCCATTTTGAAATCAAAAGCAATACCTAGCAATACTTAGGGTCAATTTTTTTAACCAAAATCACTCACCTAACTTTTTTTTTTTTTTTGAAATTAGTGATTTTCACATCTATTTCGTTATTTATTTTGTGATTTCGTCGTCTTAGTGCGACGTTGGTTTGTTCGTCGTCTTTGTGCGACGTTGTTTGTCTTTCTTGTTTCGTTAAGGTATTTGTTTGCTTCATATTATCGGATCAGTTTCGATCAATGCAAATCCAATCAATGACTTTGGCGTCGTCCATGAGTATTCCGAAGACTTGAATATAGTCATATGTGTAAGCTTTTGTGCTATTAACATGATGATATGAGTTTGTTTGCAGATTCATCCTTTTTGTTTTGGGTTAATTATGTTTTAGGTCCTATAAATAGGCGTGTTTCCAACATTAGTCCCTACTTAAATTTTATTAAATTTTTGGTCCTCAACGTTTTTTTCCGTTAGCAAAATAGGTCCTCGTTGTTAATTGTTGTTGATTGAGCAAACGGTGAAGCACATGTAGATGCCACATTTAATTTTTTTTTGTTGGGTTAAATATGTTTTTAGTCCCTATAAAATTGAGGCATTTTAAGTTTAATCATTACTTAATTTTAATAGTTGTTTTAGTCCTTACAAAAATACTATGCACTCAGTATTAGTCCCTGTTCAATTCAAATTTGTTTAATTTATGCTTAAACTCTAAGTAGGAGGCATCCCTTACAATACAATCTGGTTTTGTAGAATTGAATTAAGCATTACTCTTTGGCTGATATGTAGGCATCTTGTATACTGCCACTAGTTTTGCATGAAATAGGAGCATATGGGTTGGTTCGAATTAATATGGAATTATTTTCCCACGCTCATTCAATATTTTGTCCCTGGTTAATGATATTAGGTTCTATTCAAAATAATCTATGCCGCTTCAACATCTCTTGGTCAACGTAATTTAAGAAAAAGAATAGCTTATTCTTCGGTATCTCATATGGGTTTCATAATTCTAGGAATTGGTTCTATAAGTGATACTGGGCTCAACATGGCAGTTTTACAAATAATATCTCATGGATTTATTGGCGCTGCCCTTTTATTCTTGGCAGGAACTAGTTATAATAGACTACGTCTTCTTTATCTTGACGAAATGGGCGAAATAGCTATCTCAATGCCAAAAATATTCACGATTTTCACTATCTTATCGATGACTTATCTTGCATTGTCGGGCATGAGTGGTTTTGTTGCCGAATTGATAGTTTTTTGGAATAATTACTAGTCAAAAATATATTTTCATGATGAAAATACCGTCATAACTAATTTTAGTAGGTTTTTTAGACCCTACAAAAAAAAAATTACTTCTAATTTTAGTCCCTGCTAAAACAAAGTTTGTTTAATTATCCTTAAACTCTTAAGTTTTTGAACGGTTTTTTTGAGACAAATTTAGAACACTATGAAAGGTTCGATTACTAAAATTTAGAATTTTTTTAACATGAAATAAATTAAATATGAATTTTTGAAAACGATAAAAGTTAAAGATAAAAGTAATAAAATCTGGACATATAAATCAAATTTTGCGATAATTTTTTCAGAGGAACTTTTAGTAATGTTCTTAACACGTCTACAAAAAATTGTTAAAAAACTTAAGAGTTTAAGTATAAATTAAACAAATTTGAATTGAACAGGGACTAATACTGAGTGTATAGTATTTTTGCAAGGACTAAAACAACTATTAAAATTAAGTAAGGACTAAACTTAAAATGCCTCAATTTTATAGGGACTAAAAACATATTTAACCCAACAAAAAAAATTCAGGTGTGGCATCCACGTGTGCTTCACTGTTTGCTCAATCAGCAATAATTAACAGCGAGGACCTATTTTGCTAACGGAAAAAAACGTTGAGGACCAAAAATTTAATAAAATTTAAATAGGGACTAATGTTGGAAACACACCTATTTATAGGTACCTAAAACATAATTAACCCTTTTGTTTTTAGCGAATTTGCATTACATCAATGTACTCTATTAATTTGAATGAATATAATTTATTTTTATAAAAAAAATTGAATCTTATTTCACCATGACGATATTTCACAACCTTCTCTCATATTTTTTGCATACTTCATCTTTCTTAAAACATAAATCACTGTTCTATGCATCTCATACATAACCGATAAAAGATTTTTTTAAATAATAATTCTAATACTTTTAAGCTATGTATCTACCTGCGAGTATTTATAAATATCTGATCTGATATAACCGGTACGATTTATGTCCTAAATTTTAGTATCTCAACTTCATAGAGTATTGCCATATATTTGATGGTAAATGAACACTTCACTTGTTGGCAGGGTTAACGTGTCTCAATGAATACTCTAGACCCCATACGGCCATACCTCAAATAAAAGCTCTCTGCCCACAGAATAGAAAAGTTGGGACCATAAATGAATGCCAATTGCCACATTTTCTTTCCATTATTTCTGGTCATTCTCTTCAACTTAATTTATACTGTATCCAAGTTCTTGTTACTTGAACATCCATGTCGTGCTTTGTCTAAAGCGGATAATTTCATTTTGGGGAGTATAAAGGACTTGACATTTCTCCCATGAAGAACACATTATCTTAGAGTGCAATGTGTCCATAAATGTACAACTTTGTCCACACGAATATTCTGCAAACTCTTATATCAGTGTGAGAATGTTGAATTCATTATCTCTTCATCCTCCTTATGGCCTGCTAGAAGGCATGATCTATTTTCAAAATTTACACCCATACATATACACGTTAAAATGTGTTTGGACGAGAAATATTTTCTTGTTGCGAGGGTAATTCAAAATTATTCTTGTAAACTTCTATTTTCTGATAGATTTGAAGGATACTCAAAATAAAAAATAATTATGAAGTATTTTGTCAAAATTAAATTTAGAGAATTTTAAATACCATCTAAATATAGAAAGCGGCTTTCACTTTCCACATTTACAAATGCGAGTCTATCAAGGGCAATCATGTAGCTAAGTACTCTACTCTATAATCTATATAGACTATAAATATCATTAAGAGTTTCTATTATCTCATTCTCTTATCACTTCGAAATCATGCCCTTTTTGATATATTATAGTATGTTCACCCCATATCACTTCACAACTTGATTTTACCTATTGAATCTATTTCTAGGGATCTCCAACCATTTAGGTCGGGTTATCATCATGAGTGATTCATCTCTCCAAAGACGGTAGTTCCGTCTTAACTGACACGTTATCGACTTTATCTCTAGTTACTCCATTCGAAAAAGGATTGGCTAAATTTTCATCAGTGCATACATGATCCACTCTTCTCGCTCCAAGAGAGAGTTACTCTTTAACAATGTTGTGCTTACAACGTATTTACCGTCTCTTAATGTCGTAATAACATTTCTCAATTTTTGCAATAATTGTGATACTATCGCAATAGATCATCACAACTAGTATCCATTTCAGATAAAGCATTTTAACCAACTTACTTCTTCACTAGCTATTGTCAATGATGCAATATCAAACTCCATTGACATTAAAAAAAAAAAACTCAAATTTTATAGTAAACTGTGAGCATATATATTATCTATTTCTTAGATTTCCAAGAAACAGTTTCTTCGGTGATACTAAATACGCAGACACTAGTCTCTTTGAAATCATATGATAAGGTGTTCCATTCAACATCATTGTATCCTTCAAGAACAACAAGAAATCTTTGATCATGTAATCCAAGGTTCATGGTTCCTTTTAGGTATTTCAAGACCCTGTCAATAACATGCCAATGCTCATTACTAAGTATACTGACAAACCTGCACAACAACCCCACAACATACGTAATCTAGTACAATCAATGACATACCTGAAATTGCCAATGATGCTTGCATATTCCGATTGTCTGACACTTTCACCAATGTTTTTAAAGAGTTTTACACTTGAATTGTGCAAGCAGGTTTGCAGTCAAAGTTTTCAAGATCTTCTAAACATAGTGAGATTCAGCCAAAAAAGTTCATGTTTCCACCTACTACTCTTAATACCAAGAATAACATTAACTTCCCCGAACTTTTTAATATCAAAATTGTTACACAATAATGATTTCACAACATTTACGATATGAATGTTTAATCCAAATATCATTCACAATCTTCCAAGTGACACAATCTTGAGCATCTTAAAAAAAATACTAGCAGCATTGACAATTACAAAAAAACAACCAATAATGTAAAATCACTAAATAACATATTTCATTTAACTAATAGTTTATTGGCTTAAATGAACATCTTATCACTTAAGATAAGGATTTGGGCACAAACATTATTAAGAACACTCTCTTTTTAAAACTCATTTAACATTCACTTTTTTATCGGGTAATAAACATTTTAGTTCCTGGATGTGTAATGACTAACGAGTAGTCACAATAGTTCTTAAATGTATCGAATTTTTAAAATATTTTTTAATTGTGCACTTCGTTAGTCAAAATATTCCTTTAAATTAAGATGTTTCATTAACGTTGTCATATCAATCTTTCAATACACTTACATATTATCATATCAGTCGTTATAAATATTTACTTATTATGATTTCAGTCCTTATATGAAAAGAGTTATCGTGAGTATAAAAGACTGTTTAAGCGTCAAAGACTATTTTGTCTAACAAAGTACACAATCAAATATTATTTTAAAATTTTAATACATTAAGGGACCATTATAACTACTCGTTACACAATTAAAGACTTGTCTATTACCCCTTTATTATCGAGTGAAAATCATAAAATCACCTGAGTCTCATTATGGTATCTAAAATTATTTCTAAAGTGTGGGACCAAGTTAATTATATGACAACAAATGGCATTATGGTAACAAACTCCTCATGAATGTGAATGTGAATGTGGCATTGCTTGCTCTTATCACTTTCACAACCGTCATTCACAACACAACATAGTCAAACTTTTTACTTTATCGTGTTTAATTTGCCTTCTGTTCTATTTTCAAATTTTCAAAATCGACTGCACAATGATACTTTGCAAACTCCACTTGCAAATACTGTTGTTATAAATTCCTAATTCCATATCCTATCATATCATAGCTTTTACACTTTTTCTAATGGAGATAGTTCAGGATCTGCACCCGCAATCAACTACAACTACTACAGGTTAGGAACATGATTCTCTCTAATTCATTTTATTTCATTCTAATGCATAGCAATCACTATGCTCATCATGCAATTAATTTTATTCAATTGAATTCTATTTTGTTTAGTGTAAGTCAAATTTGAATAGTTCTCATAAATCATGTCTCTCAAAGTTGATAGGGAATGTTGTAATCTTGATTGAAGTCTTTAAAAGCTCAATTGCGATTTTGGTCCTCTATTTTCACCATTTTATAAATTTGGTTCCCCTATTTTATAACGCCATAGTTTCGGTCCTCTATATTTTTTAACTAATAATTGGTGATGATCTAATGATGAAAAAAGATCAATATTGATCAAATTGTAAGCAAAATTTCTTCAAAACTTCATTTTAAACATGTCATATCACCATATTTTAGATCAAATATTTATTAGAGGGGTCAAAACTGTCACATTTTAAAATAAAAAGGTCAACTTTGTAAAATGGTGAAAATAAAGGGACTAAAATTGCAATTAAACCTATTTAAAAACAAAAAAAACAACATAACAATGGCTAAAATACATCAAAACTTGCTTTAGGCCTTCCTAACTATTGAAAATTACTGGCCATGTTAATCTTTCACTAATGATAATACAAAGAAACTACAGTTGCTCTCCGGTTAGAGACATAGACAAAATTGACCCAACTTTGTGTGTTCATGATTTGCATCATTATTTCTTTACTATTTTGAGCTGTTTTGGTGTTCACTGTTCTAACAAATCATATACTACATGTCATACTTATAATCCCAAATTCTTGTTATGAATTTCTCAGAGGAAAGAAATGAACAACCTCAACATAAAAGATTAAGAGATTTCAAATGGTGGTTTCGTGTATCTCTCTACATTGTATTTCTTTTGGTAGGTCAATCTACAGCCAATCTTTTGGGAAGACTATATTATGACAAAGGTGGAAATAGTAAATGGATGGCAACATTTGTTCAATCAGCTGGATTTCCTATACTACTTCCACTTTATTTTATCTTCACACCACATGCCAAATCTACCAACATAAATATCAATATTGATTCCTCCAAAAAAAACAAACCAAAATTTTCCACCATTGTTTCTCTTTACATATTTTTTGGCTTACTTTTAGCAGGGGACAATTTGATGTATTCCAATGGACTTCTATATCTTTCACTTTCCACCTATTCTTTACTATGTGCAACACAATTAGCCTTCAATGCAGTATTTTCGTACTTCCTTAACTCCCAAAAGTTCACAGCATTCATATTCAATTCTGTAGTTCTGCTTACTATTTCGTCTGCCCTACTTGCCATCAATAACGACGATTCTGAGGACTCGACAAATCTTCCTAAAGATAAGCGAGTACTTGGATTCGTCTTCACCATTGGTGCATCTGTTACATTTTCTTTATATCTCTCCCTTGTGCAGCTTTCTTTTGACAAAGTTATAAAAAGTGAAACCTTTTCTGTTATCTTGGACATGCAGTTTTACCCTTCTTTCGTAGCTACTTGTGCTTGTGTCGTTGGGTTGTTTGCAAGTGGAGAATGGAAAAGTTTGAATAAGGAGATGATGGAATATGAACTGGGAAAAGTGTCATATATAATGACTTTGTTTTGGACTGCTGTAACATGGCAAGTATCTTCCATTGGTATGTTAGGCTTAGTGTTAGATGTATCTTCATTGTTCTCAAATGTAATAGGCACAGTGGTACTACCTGTAGGTCCTATTCTTGCTGTTATTTTCTTCCATGACAAAATCAATGGGGTGAAGTTTATAGCCTTGATGTTAGCAATATGGGGATTTCTTTCCTATATTTATCAACATTATCTAGATGACAAAAAATTCAAGGCATATAAAACTCATCTTCCTCAGGTTTCAAGGGGTGAGGTAGAAATTTGCTGATGGAAATAGACCATATTTTCATGAAGCTAAAGTAGTTTTTTATTTGAATTAAGTTTGAGACAAAAGCTAGGACAAGGGATATGTTGCTGTTGCAATTTTTAGAATTGTATCCTTCTTTGTGTCCGGTTACAGTTTTGAATTTTTTTTTCTTTCTCTTAGAAATATATATTATGACAAACACAATATACAAGCTGCTTTTGAATAGAAATTTACTAGGGTAAGTGACTGATACTAATGTCAAAGACAGAACAATTAAAGAACAATTTTGCTTTTGAGGAGGTAGTGGCTTTACCGGTCTTCATCGGCCTGTTTTTGAGGTGTCCGGATGAAGCTCCGTTTGGTGGAACAGCGGCTGTGGGGCGTGTTGGTACGCGTGTTCTGTTGGTCTAGTTGGTGGTTTTAATGGGCGCTGTGCTTAGTTAGTTTCAGGGGCATTTTTTTGCTGCTGTTTGTGGTGGTTCAGCAGCTGTGTGACAGCACCAGTTGATGTTTTCTGTTTTGCTTGGTTGTAATGTAGATTCACCCGTTTAGTACGTCTTGTGCCGGGTGTGTTTCAATAATATATGCTGCTTCAAAAAAATAAAAAATACTCATATACATCAATTCAGAAGCTGGTGGATTTTCTGCACTAATCTCCACCCATTAGCACTAACACGTTACACTCCCATTTTGCTAAATACTCTTACAGACCGATTCAGAATCAATACACACCGGCTGCAGCTCAAGCAAACACCCTACAGTTCGGCTATATACGCACTACAACTTCCAATATCCTTGTAGAAACCACCAAGCAATTCTCCATCCGCACATCGAATTAATAAACCACACTCTAAAACAGTATCGCCTTTGTTGCTAGCATACGATACTCAATTCTTCTTGGGCAGTGTCCTGTCAATCCGAACTTGCTGTATATGCTTGCAGCTGATAACAGACCCTGCAAGCAATATGTGCCATATGATATGATATGATATACTCATCAAGTCTCCTTGACACTCCATCCAGGTTCCACGCCGTCATTAAGTCCTGAGAAATTTTCTTGATGCATTTCCTTATTCCTCCAAAAGTGATGGCAAGCCAAAGCCCGTAATTCTTTGCGGTTTCCAAATTCCAATGCGTATTCCTTTCTCACTTAACATTACATCTAATCTAACATTCAAATTAATCCAATATGTAAACCAAGGCATCGCCCAAAGCCTGCATCGCAATTTCAAACATATACTCTTTTGTTTTTGCGGTTGCTCCGTCATCGAATTGTTGGTTTTAGATTTTCAAATTATTGCATTTGGATTTCTAAAGTCTATTCTGAAAAAGAATTTTCATCTACCAAAATTTGTATTGAGTCACAACCAAGTTGCTCTTTTAAAATGTTTCGTGACACTACCCAAAAACTGTGCAAGTCAAACTGTCAACCACGCTGCCTCCAGAATAAAACAAGTTTAGCTACAACTGTGCAATTAAGAATTACACCTCCAATATGACTATTAATGCCGTTCTTTTAAAACTCAAACCAATCAATTATCGTACTATGACCACTCTACTATGATATTGTGACAACTCAAATATAGTGTTACTACCATTCTCACTTGTAACATCTTCAAATATCAATGTGATATTTCAACCACTCAAATATAGTGTTACAACAATTCTAACATCTAACTTCTCTAAAAATTGAAGAATATATTATTAAAATCATTCTTATTAAACCGAAAATGGACAACGATCTTAAAATATTATTATTCTGAAAAGACATAAATAATTGAGTGGACTATGCTCTTAAGACCATTCTTAATTTCAAATGAACAATATACCGCGAAAAATGACTATGATCATAAGTCAAGGGGGAGAGAGAACACATTCACAGCCTGTTCGGATGCAAGCAAAAATCAGAGAAGCACGTAATAAAAGGATGACATAGCTCTAATACACGTGAGTCTCTCACCTTTTACGGTGGTGCACGATTATAAATGGTAGGTGGCCACCCTATTGATAAACTAGATATCATATTATTTTTTTATATTGAGTTTATCACATTCTTATAAAAGAGACTTCTAAGGGATTTTTAAAATAAAAAAACAATTTTATTAAGAATAAAAAGAGATAATATAAGTGGTACTAGATCCACAACTATGGATGAATGAAGTACAATTAATACTTTACCCGTGGAAAAAATACACTTAAGTATAAGGAGTGAGGTATCTTTCTTTATAAACTTCTTTCAAAGATTTATCTTCAATTAAGTACATGTCAGCGGTCTCATAAAAATGAGACACTATTGATGTTTTTTTTTACAAATATTTATAATTAAAAATTACTAATATTTATGATATTAAAACTGTATCATTCTAGCTTCTAAAATAATTATTCAACGATCAATAAACCTGCATTTTTTTTTTATATAAAAAAGTATTGATCTCATCTTAGAACCGGGCTTAATATAAACCTTTGATTTAAATATATGCCATGTGAAGTCTATTTCAATGGCTAGCTTAAAAAATTGGTTCAATGTAAACGATATCGAATACATATATTTACAGTTTCCTTAGTTATTAATTATCTAACATATTTAACCAAATAAGAAATGTACCATGTGATCCTAATGGACTGCAAATTTATAGTATATGAGAATCTTTTTTTAACTTAGTTGATCTAAATTGTTACTAAAATAATAAACATAGGATGGAAGAAAATGTATATTTAAGGGCATCACCAAGAGCTTCAATTCCACACAACAAACACAAGCTATAGAGCTCACAATGGCTTCCACCACCATAAAATTTGCTCTTTTCTTAACCCTGACACTCCTCTTCTTACATGTCGTAGTTTCTGTTACCCCATTGCATTTTCAACACCCACTTGACCCTTTAACCAAAGAAGAGTACTCTCTTGTCCAAACAACAGTCCTGCACAAATATCCCACCTCAAAAAACAAAGTAGCTTTTCACTATGTTGGCTTAGATGACCCTGAAAAAGATGATATTCTCAAATGGGAATCTTCGAAACCAAGTGTTATGACAATCCCTCGTAAAGCCTTTGTCATTGCTATCATCAATAACGTCGAAAGCCACGAGATAGTAATTGATTTAAGGTTGAAGAGCATTGTCTCCAACAATATTCACAAAGGGAATGGTTTCCCAACGCTTTCGGTTGATGAACAAACCGTTGCGGTAGGGCTTCCATTAAAATATCCTCCTTTTATTGCATCAATGAAAAAGAGAGGATTGAATCTCTCTGAGGTAGTTTGTTCTACTTTCACTATGGGATGGTTTGGAGAAGAGAAAAGTAGTAGGACTGTGAGGTTAAACTGCTTAATGAAAGAAAACACTGCCAATATATATGTTAGGCCTATTACTGGAATTGCAATTATTGTTGATCTTGAAGTTATGAAGATTGTTGAGTATCATGATAGAGTTATTGAAGCTGTGCCTACGGATGAGAACACAGAATTTAGGGCTTCACATCAGAGCCAACCTTTCGGCCCTAAACAACACAGTCTTGCCACTCATCAACCTCAAGGTCCAGGCTTCCAGATCAATGGCCACAGTGTTAGGTAATGCATTTTTTTTTGTTGGTTACATTTGGTGGGTTTTATGTTATATTTGAATTTTTTTCGGTGGTGGCTGGGATTTGAATCTCGGACCTTGCATATATTATGCATTGTCCCTACCAACTGAGTCAAGCTCACGAGGACATGTTATATTTGAATTTAGAAAAATAACACCGTGGTTGACAACAAATAAAAATAAAAAATAACACTGTATTTCAACACTTATTCACTCACTTTTTTTTTTGAAAAAACCAAAATGAAATATTACTCAATCAAGAGTGGATTAATTCGCACAAGGTGTGCCGAAAAGATCCACCAAAAAGAAATATAATGTTAAGAGTATGTTACCATAAGGCACAACTAGAAGATAAAGCAGAAGAAAAACTACTCCCTAACACCCATACATAAAAGAGGGCGCCGCCACCAGTCATTGTAACTGAAAGCGGAAGTTATCAGCTTTGCTTTTAGCCATAAAAAAGACAACAACTTAACATAATCTAATAACTTTGCCAAATCCTGAACTTTGTTCTGCAAGATCATGCTGGTTCATTCCTTCCAAATGACCCAGACAGAAATATGCCAAATCAGTTGAAGATATGAATGAGTAAAACGCGGTAAGCCCGCCAACTGACCAAACTGATGGCAATGATCAGCGACCGATGCAGGAGAAATGAAAGAAATACCAACCCACTGATAAATGAGATGCCACAGGCTGCCGAAGATGTCACAACGCAATACCAAATGAACCGCAGACTCCATGCAGCTACATCCTCCAACACAAGCGGTGTCAGCTTGCGGAAGGACCATTCGACGAACCAGTTTGTCTTTTGTTGGCAATTTGTTCCGAAGAAGTCGCCATACGAACATTGAGACCTTTATAGGAGCATTCTTCAGCCACACCATGTCTGACAAGCCCTGCTCCACAGGTGAATTAGGTGACGTTAGATACTGGTAGGTCCCTCGAGCAGAGTAACCTTTGATAGGTTCAAGGATCCATCGCCACCTGTCAATAGTATTTTCCTGCAAAACAAAGTAAGCCAACAAACCCGCACACTCCACAACTAACTCCTCCTCCCAAGTCAAGAGGCGCCTTCTCCAAACCCAAGCACCACCATCAACCGCCCACCCTCTCTCCGACATCTCCCTCACTATTGCCCCTTTGTCGATAACTAAGTCAAAAAAGCGAGGGAATTGCACTCTTAAAGGTGCTCCCCCCACCCAATTATCTAACCAGAAGTAAGTATTACGACCTTCACACACCACCCTATGAATATTATCTTCGAACAAATTCGCCTCTTCCACACCAACACCACTACGAATACCAGATACCATCCTCCACCAAACAGAACTATCTCTATCTCCCTCCTTTAACCGCCCCCTTCCTCCTTCGGTAAACAAACAGAATCCCAATCAACCCAAGCAATTTTCCTCACATCCCCCCCACCCCACCCCAAAAAAAATAATAATTAAAAGAGAATCAATGGAAGAAATTATACATGTGGGGGCCTTGAAGAAGGAAAGAAAATAAACCGGTAGGGACGACATGACAGATTTGAGAAGAATCAGACGGCCGCCAAACAATAGAAATTTGCTTTTCCAGTTCGACAATCCAGAATGAATACTATTCAACACCGGTCTCCAAAAATCAAGCTTTCTTGGACCCCCTCCTTGATTTGAGACTTTCATTTTTATTGATTAAAATTATTGATTTCAGCTAAATTTATATAAAATACACATAATTTGATTGAGTTCATATAAATCTTAACTAATCAAAGAGTGTATTAAAAGATGTGCATAAAAAGTGTCTTGTTGACACTCTTTCGTATAAAAATTACATTACTTATAACTTTTGATATATACAAAGAGAAATAATAAAAGTCAAATAGTACCCAAAGGATTTAAATGAAGGGTGATTTTTTTTTTTATCCCTTTATTACTCATTAGACAAAGGGTGTTGCAAAGAAAAACTGTGACATTTAGCCTATTCATGCTAGTTGATGCTAGTATGATTTCTTTTTCTAGATAGTTTTTCTGTTTTTTTTTCTCTCCTATTGTACCAAAAGAAAAACTGTGACATTAAAATTAAATTTGTTTATCTTATATTTGAGTTTATATAAAAAGAACACGTGACAGAAGTTTTTGACAATAAAGATGTGACATATTTTGATATCTCTATTAGAAGAGTTTTAATGGAGATGAATTACAGGTCATCTAATGAAACCTCGTAATAATATCATGTAAACTGATTTTGTAACTACAGTTTAAAAATAATTTAAAATGGTGGATGTCATCAGGCGTCACTATAAATATAGTTTATATTTGAATAGAAAAATAGCCTGTGATTTAACTTTTTTGATTGACTTGGACATGGTATTTTTGAGAAATTGACATAAGCTTTTATATATTTATTTATGGATTTAGCTGGGCAAATTGGAAGTTACACATAGGATTTGATGTGCGAGCTGGAGTGATATTATCATTGGCTTCAATTTACGATCTTGAGAAGCATAAGTCTCGTCGTGTATTATACAAAGGGTACATTTCAGAGCTTTTCGTGCCATACCAAGATCCATCGGATGAGTTTTACTTTAAGACTTTCTTTGATGTTGGCGAGTATGGATTTGGTCTGTCTACTGTGTCTTTGATACCCAACCGTGATTGTCCATCAAATGCTCAGTTCATTGATACATACATTCACTCTGCTGACGGTACCCCGATTCTCTTGAAGAATGCTATTTGTGTTTTTGAACAATATAACAGTATCATGTGGCGTCACACTGAAACCGGCATTCCTAATGAATTTGTAAGACTCCTTAATTACTTAATATTATATTGTCAATTAATTACAGGTTCACTAATAATATTTGATTTTGAGTATATTTATCTTTAAAGTCAAACAAAAATGTCATTTGTGAGTAGTGGAAAGTCTAAAAAATTTCACACCAATAATATATGCAAATTCATATCAATTATTATTACTATTATTTTTTTGAAAGAATTATTATTACTATTATTGTTGTTGTCTTTTGTGCGTGTTTATTAATATAATAAATGATATACATGATGAGTTTTGATAGATTGAAGAATCTAGAACCGAAGTAAACTTGATAGTAAGGAGTATAGTTACTGTGGGCAACTATGACAACGTTGTAGATTGGGAGTTCAAAACAAGTGGTTCCATCAAACCTGCGGTATGTATAGTTTCAACAAAAATTGGTACCATTTATAGTTTGAATATTTTTGATTAATTTTGGTTCTTTTCAATTATGTTATACTAGTATGTTTTTTCTTGTGGTATGAATGATGGTTTTTTTTAGATGATGAAATTAATTTTTATGCGGATAATGTAAAAAAAAAATGATTCAATCAAATCACGCTATAGAGGAGCAAGTCTTCACACAACCTTAAATTAAAAATATTTAGTTACTTTTTTAGGTTAGCTTCTAAAATATATCCATAAAATTTACATGATGAGATTCGATTAGTGTAAATTAGAAAAGCCACTTATATTGAAAGAAAATCTAGCAAAAACTATATATTTATCATGCACCCCAGTCCCCACCCACGCAGGCCATTTAAATGCTTAATTGGAATTTTAATACTACAAAATTAGTTCCCACTTTAATATAATGGAGTAATTGGATCGTGAGACACATGATTTATATTGTTAACATCAAAGAGTCTTCGGTTCTATAAACTATAATACAAAGAAAAAACATCAAAGACCAAAACATAAGTAACCCAATATGTTTAACACGTGGTAATTATATTTATAATGATAATGATTGAATTTGTCTTAACTCTAATTGATAATGTTTCAATATTATTATATGGAGTATACAGATAGCACTTTCAGGTATACTGGAAATTAAGGGAACAAACATTAAGCACAAGGATGAGGTTAAGGAAGATCTACATGGTACCTTGGTGTCAGCAAACAGCATTGGCATTTACCACGACCACTTATACATTTACTATCTTGACCTTGATATTGATGGTACAAACAACTCATTCGAGAAAACAAGTTTAAAGACCGTAAGAATCACTGATGGAAGTTCAAAGAGAAAGAGTTATTGGACCACTGAGACTCAAACTGGTAAGACTGAATCAGATGCAAAAATCACTATTGGACTTGCCCCAGGTGAACTTGCAATAGTGAATCCAAACAAAAAAACTGCGGTCGGAAATGACGTCGGATACCGTTTGATCCCAGCAATTCCATCTCATCCACTTTTAACTGAGGATGATTATCCACAAATACGTGGTGCATTTACCGATTATAATGTTTGGGTCACACCTTATAATAGAACTGAAAAATGGGCTGGTGGACTCTATGTTGATCATAGCCATGGAGAAGATACTTTAGCGGTTTGGACCAAAAAGTATGATTAATTAATTTATTGATTGATCTAAGTATTTTGATTATTATACTATCTAATTTTGTGAATTAAAATGTACGTTTGCAGGAATAGAGATATTGTGAACAAGGACATTGTTATGTGGCACGTAGTGGGAATTCATCATGTTCCATCACAAGAAGATTTTCCCATAATGCCAATATTAAGCACTGCTTTTGAGCTGAGGCCAACTAATTTCTTCGAGAGGAATCCAGTTCTTAAGACACTTTCTCCAAGAGATGTTACATGGCCTGGTTGCCCCAAGTAAAAATCAATCAACTAGCATAACTGTTGATGATTTGCATTAGCATGCACTTCAAGTTAACCACATTGTTCTTTTGTGAAAGATTGATTAATGTTGTTTGTTTTGTTTATTGCATGTGGGAGGATAATGACATATATGATAGATTTATCATGTAAGGTACCACGGGCAATTACATATTTCTATATGAATTAATAAATTATGATTTGCTTGCATGCTGATTATTTTACTCAACCTCGTGTCCACGTTGTTATTACTTAATTAATCATTATCAACGAAATTGAATCAGTAGGAAAAAGAAAATCAGAGAAAATATCAACAACTTGAATGGAGATTGTGTTGATCTCTTAAAGAAATGAAGCGAGTTACATTGTTATATAGGTTGAGATTTCTAACACAACTCTAACTAACATATCTAAGTTCTAACCAACTGCAACAGACTTGTAACTAACACAAGTTTGATTTACTTGAAACTAACTTACTGATTTAGCTTATAATACTTCAACACCCCCATCAAGTTAAGTTTGAAAAATGTTTAATAGGCATTGGTGAGAATGTCTGCAATATGATCATAAAATTATAAACAATGTTAGCAGTTTAAATCTATAAATGGAACATGCTATCCTTATGAACAATGTTAGCAATAGATTGACCCAAAAAAACATTTTATAAAAAAAAAAATTAATAATGTTAGCAGTGTTGCTAGTTCACAAGTTCTATCTCAGTTGATAATTTGGGATTCAAACTCGACTCCTCCATTTGTATATGTGAGTTTTTATGTGAGTTTCTAATAACTATTGTCATTTTTTGTATGTTTGGTTTCTTTTTTAGATGAATAAAAATTGATCCTAAATATGTAAAATAGATTTTGACATGTTTGGTTCCTCTAAAGTAGAATTAATTTTAACTTTAAAATTGATTTTACTTGAAGTTAGAAATCATAGTTTATAATTCTAAAATTAATTTTTACACTCAAATTTATCGTTCAACTCACATGTATCCAAACACAATAATCATAGTTTTATCACATGTGGCAACATTTGTTCAATCAGCTGGATTCCCTATACTACTTCCATTCTATTTTATCTTCACACCACATGCTAAATCTACCAACATAAATGTCAATATTGATCCCTCCAAAAAAAACAAACCAAAATTTTCCACCATTGTTTCTCTTTACATATTTTTTGGCTTACTTTTAGCAGGGCACAATTTGATGTATTCCAATGGACTTCTATATCTTTCACTTTCCACCTATTCTTTACTATGTGCAACACAATTCCGCCGGGATGCAATTTTTAATTGGTTGGTTTTTAGTTTGTGATGCTTTCGCTATAATTTCCTTCGTTGTGTTTAGTAATGCTGATGATATAATACTTTAGCAAAAAAGAAGAAATAATGATACTACTTCCGTCCCTAAATACAGAACCTCTTAATAAATCACGAAAATTAACAAAGTTTGTTTTTGTATTAAATTTATTGAAATTGTATTTTGTTTACATGTTTATCTTTCAAGATAGAAAATTCATATTGGAAATTGTTTATTCAATTTTTCAAAGACTTAAAAATTGATGTTGTCAAGACATAATTACCGTATTTGAGTTTCTTAACATGTGTTCTTATAACACATGTTAGCATGACCCTAAATTAAGTAAAGGTATAGTAGTAAAGAAATAGTAAATGCTTTTGAAAATTCAAATAGTATCTTATAAAAAGGGACAAAGAAAATAACTCAAGAGAGTCTTAGATTTAGAGGTAATAGTAGTAACTTGTTTAAGAAGCTAATGGAAGTTCGAGTTAAAGAAAAGAAGGAAGTAAATTGAGGTCCCGTTTGGTTTGAGCTTATGAAAAATAGCTTATGTAAATAAATAAGTTTTTATTTTAATTTATAAGTTCTCACTAGCGAAAATCGTATCTTCATAAACTGTTTTTTCATAAACAACCTTAAAAACTTATAAATAATTCATAAAAACTTATTTATTTGCATAAACTGTTTTATATAAGCTCTAAAATAAGTTAATCCAAACGGGACCTGAAGCTTTTACTACTACCTCTTTCCGTAATTATAAAATCCACTTTCTATATTTGTCGTCGCTTAATATATGACCACTTTTTTTTGCACATGTATTAACGATTTCTTTACGAATAATAGCTACTAAATTTACATTTGGAAATACACATTTTAATCCGTAATAAACGGGTCCATAATCTCTAAATTATTTTATGTCAAAATCACTTTTATTTTAACCCGTAACAAACGGGCCCTAAAAAAAATTTATTTTTTGAAAAGATGCTCTTAACAACTTCTCATTTGAAGGTGTTTTAAAATTTTTTGTTAGATTCTGATTTTTTTTAAAAACTGTAACAAACAGATTTGATGTTCTTAAAAGTTATCATTTTTATTAAAAAAAGTGATTTTTTTCCAAAAAAACTATAACAAACGGACTCTAAATTTATTGCTACAATTTTTTGTTTTAATATCCATGAAATTCGAAAGAGGTTTATAATACAATTTTTTTACTCAAAAAAAAACAATTATTTTACTAATTTAGTGATAAACAACCCATTCTTGTATTACCATTTTATTGGGTGAAACATTTATTTCGTATAGATTGAGTATCCTCCTCAAATGTTAGAGAGCTCAATTATATTTCGTGTGAAATGTTATATTTCAAAAGACTTGACACTGTTACATTTTTAGAGCTTAATTTAAACTCAAGTTCTTCAAATGCAAAAAATCTTTTATGATCTTATTCAAGTGTCGTTGACATTTTCCAAATCGTTAATTGCCACACCAAGCAATTATGAGGTCCAGTGATAGAAAGAGATTGTTTCTATTTTCTACCCGAGTCTAGTGATAAACAACTCTTTCACATATTATCTACCACATTATTTAGTAAAACATTTATTTTGTGTAAGTTGAGTATCCTCTCCACATAAACTATCAGGGTCGTCCTAATAATTTTTAAAAATAAGCAAGGCTTAAAGCAATGTTGAATACACGATACCAATTTTTATTTAAATATGAGGTTTTTTACTTGTAAAATTAAATGAAAAATTATATTTTGTTGGTGGGCCTAAAACGAATGCTTTAGTGACCTTATCCTTGGATTGGCGCAGTAAACTATTCCATTGTGTTGGATATGGTCACGGTGTATGATAAAATTATGTTTGAAAAGATTTAACAATATTACATTTTTAAAACTGAATTTAAACTCAAGTTCTTCATGTACAAGAAATCTCTTACCATCATTTTAAGTGTTTTTTACTTTTCCCAAATCGTTAATTGCCACAACAAGCATTTTCCTTATTTAAAATATGATAATAAAAAATGCATTTAAGCTTCATGATAATTAAAAGACAAACATGCATTTAATAAAAAGATAGTTTAGGAATTGAAAAATGGAATCTTGAGTCAAGAAAAAGAAAGTAAATCCTCACAAGCTAGGTAGTAGTACTTACTAATAAAAAAAGAATTGACTTATTTGAAACGGGTAAGCACTTCCACCTTTTCCAGTCACACTTACGTGCCCCACTCTCGCAAACAAAACCAATTTCAAAATCACACTCGCAACAAAAGCGCTATAACGTAACTGAAAGAAACAAACAAAATAGCTTCTCTTCTTCTCCTTCTTCTGCTCCCATTACTACTCTTCTTCATCCTCACTCTCAAAACCTCTTCCCCCGAACCTGAAACCGAAACCGAACAAGTGACTGCAATGGACTCATTGATCTCACTCGTTAACAGAATTCAACGCGCATGCACGCTTCTCGGTGATCACGGCGCCGATTATGCTTCTCAGTCTCTTTGGGAGTCTCTTCCTTCCGTCGCCGTCGTAGGCGGTCAGGTTCGGTTCTTTTTCGAATTCGATTCTACGATTTTACTGTTAGCGCTATTTCATCGTCCTCGCATTTTGTTATTTTTTGAAAAATATGCAGAGTTCTGGAAAATCATCGGTGTTAGAGAGTATCGTTGGACGTGATTTTCTTCCCCGTGGTTCAGGTACATTACCGTCATCGGTTTCACCGTTGTTTTATTTTATTAATTAATTAATCAATTAGTAGCATATATGTAGCACCTATACTTCTGATCGAAGACGTGGACATATGCATATTACTTGTGTTAGAGTGTCGGTGTCGTATCCGGTGGCGGTGCATGTGTATGTGTGAGTAATCCATAGTCTCTGTAGTTGGAGCACTGACTGATGGAAGGCATGTCGTCGGTGTTCGACGTGACACCTGACACACCGACACATGTGATTACATTCAATCATTATGTTTTCTAAAATTATTACTAGTGTCAATGTTGCTGGCCGATGTGTCGTCATAGTTAATTATTAATATTCATGTCCTGATTTTGTTGCTGAGAATTGAGTAAGGTGTGGTAGAAGAGAAGTGTATAGTGAATGATGTTTTGAATAATGAAAGAAAAAAATTGCTTGTTTTTTTTTATATTTTTTATGTCTTATATTTTGAAGTAATGTTCAGGGATTGTGACGCGGAGGCCTTTGGTACTGCAACTGCACAGAATTGAGGAAGGGTTACAGGAGTATGCTGAATTTCTGCACTTGCCGAAGAAACGGTTTACTGATTTCTGTATGTCTTTTTCATGTAATGCATGTTTGATTTTGAATTTACATTGGAAGGTTGTGGAAATCAGAGTTCCTTGACCACACTTCACAGTACAAACCCTGCATGCATTTCTTTTCTTTCTTTTTTAACAAAAAATAGAAATTTCAAAGTGTGCAATTTCACTTGCCATTATGACATTCTCACAAGAATTAATTATTTTTCTGCACTTGCGTCTTGCATGGTATTGTTAGCCTCTATTGGCCATTCTGCACTTCCGATGGTGTTTTTTTCTTGAGGGAATATTTTTCCCATGTTTCTTTTATTGACAGTGTAAGATATTTTACTAAGGTTGGCTTGTACAACTTTGATTTTAGTGGACTGAATTCTTAGTTCTTTTAACTGATATTAGTTACTAGCTAGTGTTATTTCTGTTTTTATTTGTAATTGTTGTACAAGTCGGCACTGGTGAAAATATTTTCATATTATATCCACTATTTTCTTAGGATTTTTACACCGAAACAGATGACAGATATATATTTTGGATTTGGAAAACTATTATCAACTTGTTTGACTTCTTATTATGTTTTGTAGCTATGGTTCGAAAGGAAATTGAAGATGAAACTAATAGAATGACTGGGAAATCAAACAAGATATCTCCTGTTCCTATTCATCTAAGCATCTACTCACCAAATGGTAAAGAGCCTATATTTTACATTTCATTCAAGTGCCATGCATCCCTTGGTTTTATGGGTTTTTTTCTTTTTTTTTTTATTTCTCTTTTTTCTGAGATTGATTTTCTAGTAGTAAATGGATCTTGTTATTGTTGTTAGACATGATTTGAGTCACCAAATTGCAATAGATATTTGTCAGAAATAATATGTAATCAGTCCTTGCCCTTTCTACATGCCCTGAAAACTCGATAGTGTTAATTGATTTTAACTATTTGTGCTATTTTATTGCTTTAGTTGATGTCTTCTTTTATTTTTAGTTACATGCTTAGTGCCTTGTTTATCAATTGCCGATTTATGGAGATTCTGTTATTCCGTTTGTACACTATTTCTATTTGAATTGCGTTATGCTTTCTTAAGTTGTTCAACCACTAATGTCTAAGTTAGAAGAAACTTGGTAAATAGGAATCACCCATTCTGATGTTTTAAGGGAGTTGTACATCCTCTAATATTATTGTATATGTGTGATCTTCCCTCTACCTGTGGTAATGGTTACAGTCCGCATCTGATTAATGTTGTTGTTGTTGTTCTAACTATTTTTATATTTGTTGATAGTTGTCAACTTAACACTGGTAGATCTGCCTGGTTTGACAAAGTTCGCTGTAGGTGCGCTTTCTTTTCATTATCTTTTCACAAATAATCTTGATTTGATATTATCAATTTCCCTTTTCCCATTGATGTATTAGTTTTATTTTTTTTTATTTTTTCAGAGGGACAACCAGAAAGTATTGTTCAAGACATTGAAAGCTTGATCCACTCATATGTTGATAAGGTAGTTAAAATTAAAAGACTAGCCTATACAACTTTGGTTTCCTTTGGCTATCTGATGGCCTTCCAAAGCAATTTCCAGCCCTATGTTGAAGAAATCATATTGGAGGATGATATTAACAAGTTCACTACCTTTATTTCTATCACTTCAGTAGTACTAGCAAGTGATGACAGGCAATAGTTGGTCACATTCTTAATCCCAAATATGGGGCTTTTTAACCTTTTCCATTCTGACATAATGCTATTGAATGTGTGGCAAAATAATAATAATTTGAAATTTTTAGTTTGTACGTGTGGCCACACTTATATATAATCCTTTTATTTATCTATTCCTTATTTGTTTTCTTGGATTTTCAGCCTAATTGCTTAATTTTGGCCATCACTCCAGCAAATCAAGATGTAGCAACATCTGATGCCATCAAGGTTTCCAGACAAGTTGACCCTGCTGGTATGCTTGCTGCATTTTGCTCACAATCATGCTTGAACTATAGACAGTATGCATTTATTTTCTTATAATATTGCGGTTTTTGTTGACTATGCATTCAAAATATTTTCCGCTTAGGTGAACGAACATTTGGTGTGTTGACGAAGATTGATTTGATGGACAAAGGAACAAATGCTTTGGATGTAAGAATCATATCTTTTCTAGGCACTCAATAGTAAATTCATGTTATATATTTGGCTCTGTGTTGGAACTTATTGTGGATTTTCTATGTATGTTATTTGACAGAGTCACACAGGTGCATGATAATTTTTGCTAGCTAATGTTCCCATTATGTCATGTTGTAGGTCCTTGAAGGAAGATCATATCGACTTCGTAATCCTTGGGTGGGAATTGTAAACCGTTCTCAGGAAGATATTAATAGGAACGTAGATATGATTGCAGCTCGGCAGAGAGAGCGTGAATTTTTTGCCACCAATCCTGATTACGCACACTTGGCCAGCAAAATGGGCTCAGAATATCTTGCAAGGCTACTCTCAAAGGTTTTTATTTATCCTTGTATTAGACAGTGTTGGATGGACATGCTTTTTTTGGCTATTTTTTTTCTTGTATCTTCCCAAATCTGCTTGGTTACTCATAAAACTCATTTGGTTTTAGCATCTAGAGTCTGTGATAAGAGCTCGCATTCCGGGGATTGCATCTTTCATTACTAGAAGCATTGATGACCTTGAAGCAGAGTTGGCTCACCTTGGTCAACCAGTTGCCATTGATGCTGGGGTGAGGAGTGTTTTGTGCTGTCTGCAATCTATTTAAGTTGAAATAGTTCCTAACAGGACATTTATTATCAGATTTCTTATGATTTTTCAGGCCCAACTGTACACTATTCTAGAATTATGCCGTGCTTTTGATCGGGTGTTTAAGGAGCATTTAGATGGAGGGTAGGAAATCTTATTTTGTAGCTTAAATTAGAGATCGTTCTTTTTTCTGTGTTTTATGGTTGTCTGTTTAAATTGGGGCATGACTTGATACTTGATTCTTTTAAAAACTCTTGAAAATACAACCTTTTTTTCTTAATATTTGTGGGAAGGAAAAGCCTTGACCTTTCTAGCTTTACTGTGTTGTTCCCCCTCCCTAGGCGACCAGGTGGTGACAAAATTTATATAGTTTTCGATTATCAGCTTCCTGCTGCATTGAGAAAGATTCCACTGGACCGTCATTTATCGCTGCAAAATGTGAGAAACGTTATTTCTGAGGCAGATGGATACCAACCTCATCTAATTGCTCCCGAACAAGGTTACCGACGCCTTCTAGAGAGCTCACTCAATTATTTTAAAGGTCCCGCTCAAGCATCTGTAGATGCTGTAAGTGATTCATTTCTGCTTTAAATATGTAACTGATTCTAGTTCATTTTCTTCATGATAATTGATATTTTTTCATGCTATTGATATTTACTATTTTTATTAATTCCTATATATGCTATCTGTGGCACAGGTTCATTTTGTCCTGAAGGAACTCGTGAGAAAGTCAATTTCCGAAACAGAGGTTTGAGTTGGAATACTGTCTAAATGAAAAGTAATGTGATTTTAGCCCTGTTAGTGAGTTTTGACTATGGTTGCAGGAATTGAAGCGCTTTCCAACTCTTCGATCTGAAATAGCAGTAGCAGCTATCGAAGCTTTAGAGAGGTTTCGTGAAGACGGAAAGAAGACAACATTAAGACTAGTGGAAATGGAATCTTCATATATCACCGTTGATTTCTTCCGTAAACTCCCACAAGAAGTCAGCGACAGGGGAGGGAATCAGGCTTCTTCCTCTGCTGACGGACACTTCCAAAGGATTGGTTCAAACGTTTTATCTTACATTGGGATGGTATCAGAAACATTGAGGAATACCATTCCAAAGGCTGTTGTTCATTGTCAAGTGAGGGAAGCTAAGCGATCTTTACTAGATCACTTTTACGCACAACTCAGCCAAAAAGAGGTATAATACAATCATACTTGCATACATAAAATATGCTATCATATCAAATTGCATTCTAATTCATCCGCACTATTACTAAATATTTGCATTCTAATTCATCCGCCCTATTACTAAATATTTGTAGACTAATTTTGTCTGTTTATTTTTCAGGAAATGCAACTTGCTCATTTGCTGGATGAAGATTCTGTGTTGATGGAAAAGAGACAGCAATGTGCCAAGAGGCTTGAGTTGTATAAGTCCGCGAGAGAGGAGATTGATGCAGTTTGTTGGTCGGGATGAGATGAATATGAAGAGAATTTTAGGATAAAAATGACTGTGATATAATGTAGATGAGCTTCAGAATATTGGCCGCAACTGCTTAGTGTTATATTGTTCATTGGTCTTTTATGATTTTTACTCTGCGTCTGATTCAGGGGTTGAGTGGTTTTTAACTGATTTATCAAATGCCTAATAGGAAAGCTGATCAGTTTATCGTTAGATAGTGAGATGATTGTTTGCCTCAATCAAAAAACTTTGCACAAACTAAATTCTGTCTAGAAGATTAGTGGTTACTTTACAATAAAAATGGAAATGTTACTTGCTTCCTCAAGAGGAGTTTTGATTTATAACCTTCTCTTCTCTTATGTTACGATTTATTATTTATTCAAATAAATAAACATATACCACACTTTGATTTATTTTATCTAATCAAGTTATTATCCATATTTTTTTCTCTATTTATTTAAGCATGTTAATAAAATAAAAAGTCATGTTGAATTCTAAAGTTATTATCAATTTTGGGAAAATGCAGCGGCTTTTGATTACCATTAACGTTATGAGAGATGAATCTTTGATAAACATAACAAAACAAAAAAAAACCCTTCAAATATGAATTTGAAAGGAAGACCTATTGATATTCTTATTTGCCTTTAAATCATGCAATTATGACATATGTCACATCTAGGATCAAAGGCATTATTAGAAAGTGATTCTGAAGAGCTACCACTTCAAATCATATCATATACTTAGGAGATAAAACACCTCACATCTATAATCAACGGCTGTATAAAGTGATCTTGAAGAGCCACCATTTATAGTCACATCATGCTTAGGAGATAAAATAAGGTTGTGATCTAGAACAACTCATCTTTGATGAATTCACCATTCAGTTTGTTCCTTCAATAATGGAATTGTCCCCTTACATAGCTGTTAGATTGACTATATTATTCTTCGAAGAAATCTTACATGATCAAATGATCAAATGCGTGCGTATAAAGAGATACATATCTCTAAAATATAATATTATTCTTTTTTCTTTTTTTATTATATTTTAGAAAAATGTTCTTTTGTGTGTAACATTATACATTTGATTTTGTGACCATGCAGAAATTCTCTAACTCTTATACCTTATGTCCTTCAATGTGTATGAATGTCATCAACACTGTCGTGGTTCAACATTGCATGCAAAATTTAATTTTGTTCAAAATTTGACAAATGGCTAACAAACAAAAGGGAAATTGGTAAATATTAAATATTGTTATGTTTTGATTGGCAATGAAAAATAAGTTTAATGCTTTTCTTTATCTATTTTTGTTTTTATATTATTTTAGTATTTTTATTAAAATGGTAAATGTTAATATTATTACTATTATTTGAAGGCGGAGTTTGAACTCTCAACTTTCTTATCTCTTCATTTACTCTCGCTTCAACCACAAATTCATCCTAATATCCCCTTACCTTATTAAAATAATCAGTAAATGAATTTTTTTTGGGGTCAAGAAATATATATATTTTATTCATTTAAAAAGCTGAAAAATCTGCCATTACACCGTGTGTGGAAAAACTATCTATTATCAGAGTAAAATACAAAATTACTGCAAAATCAAACAAATACAATATTAAGCATAATATTTTCTCCTAAATTATACTCTATTAAGTTATGGTAACATAACATAGCTAAGAATGAAGCAGACAAACCAAAGACACCAAAAAAATGTATAACACTATCTATGTATAATATAATAAAAAATATTAAATGGTCACAAAAAATTGATAAAAATAGTGTAACTTTTTATTTCGTGTATTTTTGCAGTAAGATGAAAAAGTAAGTGATAAATAAATAGAAATAATTTTATATTCAAATAACACAACTCTAATATCCAGTCAAAAAAATGCATCTATAAGATAATTTTTCATAACTCGACATACTAGCATGAATGCATGATCAAACTAGAACTTCACTATATTCCTACAAGCTATACTAACCATAATCTTCACCTAAGAATTTGGATAATAGAAAAATTAGCCACGTTCATCTTTCTAAAAACTTGTACACTAAGTTTGCTCACATTAATCCTTGTCATGGTGTGGTGAGTGTCTAAAACTTGGCAACGTATATTAAATTCTAGGGAGAGTTAATTTGATAAATGAACAGAATGTTTCCACCTTTTCTTCTTTCTATTTTTTTTCTTCTACCAAATAACAAAAAAATAAGCTCACATTCTGCTCACTTTTCTTCTACGTTCTTTTCTTTTACCTTTCTTTTCTCTCACTTTCTTTTCTAAACCAGATAAATGCATAATTGTTTGAAGGAGGAGTGTGAATCGTGTGAGGACATCATATTCCACTATACACCAAACAAATTCCATTTATGAAATTAGCTCCTGCCCTACTGTTGTTAAAGATTTCTTAACAATAGCTTTTTGAAGAAAAATTTCTTAACAATAGCTGATACAATCATTATACTCCCTTTGTTATTTATTAGTACCTATATTAAGAAAAGTAATGTCCCACTGTTATAATTATTTCTTAATCATAACTGATACAATCCCTCTGTCTCTATATTAAGAAAAGTAACTGTACCAATCTACGAAGCACCGATACACACATGGACACCGAACATGGACATGCTGAAACCGTTAATAATTTGAGAAAATCGCACAATTCAGTGTAATCATATGTATCGGTGTCGTGTCGATGTCGGACGCCGACGCGTGTCCGACACCTGAACCTGCATGATCTTAAGAGTGTCCGTAAATTTGAAAAGATATGTTATTTTTACTTAATTATCTCTACATTTAAATTTTAATGGTATAATAGGAGAGAAAACAAATTTAAGTTTCCCAATTAAGTATAATTTTAGTGATAAAAAAATATAATTTTATAGATGCATTTTTGTATTAAAATCATTAAAACATGTGAAGTTTGAAGAAGATTTTATATTAAGGGACTACAAATATAAATAGTGAATCTTATAATTAAGAGCATAAGACATATTATTCCTATTTTATTTACAACAACAGTCCATTTATGTAGTTGTAAGCACAAAGCTTTAATTTTCTACCCAGAATTGTCTTCCATTGCTAATTTGCTATTACGTTTCAACTTGGTGTAGAAAATGAAATTTCTGGGGTTGCCTCAAACAATAAGTATTGATTACTATTGGCACGCTGGGTCCAGACTCCATAGCTCCTAAATGGCTTCCACGTCATAGCTGATGTGGTTCAATTCAAGGGATATAGCCTTCATGGCAGTCTTTGTCAACCTTTCTAAAGAATATCTCTTCTTTTTGAACAGTGAATTATAAACTTGGCAGCCAGCACGAGGTAGTTTGTAATGAGTTTGAAGAACTATTGGATTCTAAAAATCACTATAATGACAAGAACTCCCCCACGATGTATGGCAATACTTTTAGGGCTCTGCTTGGCTAAACAATTTGACTAAGCACTTATAACATAAATGCTTATTATATAAATGTTTATGTATAACCTATTTTTCTACAAAAGATATAATACAGTCAAATATTTTCATATAAGCTAGCTGTTTTTGTAAACTATAAAAAATTTAAGAAAATATACTGAACATAGTTTATGGACATTCTATAAGTTTTTATAAGCTCTTCCAAACAGTTTCACAAGCATTTGTTTTATTAGATAAGCTAAAATAAGTAAACCAAACAAGCCTTAAATGGCATAGCGAATTCGCTATATGTGGAGGAATATCTCAAGGACTGAGGTCATTTTCTCATCATACCAATAGAGGCTGCTTCTTTGGCATTGTGTATTTGTGACCTAGTGTTATGCACTTTGAAACACATTATCGAAATTAGAGGGACATTTCCTAAGCACCTTCCACCACATAGAGAACAATGTCTTTATGTGATATTTGACCAAGTGGGAACTCTAAAAATATGCCTAACGTAGATAGGATCATCAAAGTGCAAAAGGGCCTAACTCTTCCAATTACTTGTGTTCCAAGCCATGCACTTCATATTTTCAATTCAATACAACTCAATATTTGTTTTAACCTACCTTTTAGGTGAGCAAAGGTCAAATGACTCTGAGAATTAAATGTCTCTGACTTGTGTATGTTGGCTGATGATATTAAAGACTAGATTGTTTGCCATATACTTCATATTCACTTTATGTTTTGTAATACAGAATGAAAATAATTCATAATATTGAAAAAAGAAAATGAGTTTATCATTCAACCTTGTAAAAAATTGAACAAGAGAATGATATTTCTGACTAAAACATAAACAATTGGAATGGCTGACTACAAGTTGTTGCAAGGGGACCATATCCATCAGTGTCTGTGGGTCTAACTTAGAATTAAATTTATGTACAGGAAATGGTGTGGAAATATCATTTGCAGATAAACAGAATAAAACATATCTAAAAAGGAATGTGGTACAAATTTTGATAGGTCAGAAAGTGGTTTTCAATGTCAAATGTAGACTAAGTGAGTAGTCCAGAGACAATGGTATCAAAATTACTCTTTATGTCAAATGTGAATAGTTCTTATTTTCATCTTTGGTATGTCAAAGTTGGTAACATTGACCAGATTCTCTATAAATAGGAGAAATCCACTTCCCTTCATGCAATACAAGCTCTCTTTACCATTCTGAGTTCTGACTGCTTTATCCATTCTATCCTACATGGCACTCTCTCTTTTGTGTTTTGTTCTCATTGCCACCTTTCTTTTCATGCAAACCCTAGCAGATACTTCATGCACCGATTGTTTTGTTCAATCTCATGCATCATTTTACCCAAACTCTGAAGAAAACGGCACAGATTGTAAGAAAACTGATAAAAAAAAATAACAATAATGCAAACATGAAATGATATTTGTAAACATGTTCTCTCTCATATTTATGCTCTTTTGAATTCATTTCAGCTGGTGCATGTGGATTTGGTTCCTTTGGTGCTACTATTAATGGTGGGGATGTATCGGCTGCATCTAGTCTTTATCGAGATGGAGTTGGCTGTGGCGCTTGTTACCAGGTGACAACACATCTATACATATATCAAACTCTAACATACTTACACAAACAACTAATTTTGTTAGTTCTGTCAGCTTGTCCTTTGACATTCACAAATATGACTTCCACAACAGTCTGCAACTTAACATTATCTATTCTAACTTCGAAACTAATATTTTTCATTATTCTTTGACAGGTGAGGTGTACCAACAGTGTTTATTGCTCAGGCAACGGTGTCACGGTAGTTTTAACTGATCAAGGCTCAGGAGATAACACCGACTTCATTCTTAGCCAACGAGCCTTCAGTGGGATGGCTCAGAGCAAGGATGCTGCCACTTCTCTATTAGCTCTTGGTGTAGTTAATATTGAATACAGACGGTAAGATATTCTTCTACACAATTTCATGCATGCATCAACTTTAGCGAGACTTGATGCAATAGCTGTTATCGTATGAAAACTGGCTACTTGTAAATGTAAGATAAGACTGCCGGTGATACATCTACAATGAGTTTGACACTTCCCTGGATCTTACGGGCATGGCGAAGCATTATAGCACCATGTTGTCCTTTTTTCCATGCATAAATTTTTTACGTTTTTGTTATATGTAAACATAACCAAGGCCTCTCCTCGTTATCTCCAGCGTTTCATGTAGCTACCCAAACAAAAACATTACAATTAAGATTGATGAAAGCAGCAGCAATCCTCATTACTTGGCTTTTGTCTTATGGTTTCAACAAGGAAAGAGGGACATAACTGCTGTGCAGCTCTGTGAGGTAATATCTACTTCCTTTTCCTGCGATAAGTTGTAGTTTGTGTCTAACTTGAACCGAATAAACTAAAACTTTTGAACAGGTTATGTGGTGAAAATTTTAGTATTTAAGATCGTATACCGATTTCCTATGTTGAAATTTGAAACTAATTATAATTTGCCCAAATAATTAACTTTAGAAGAGATATTACCACTACATGTGAAAAAAACGTCTTTAAATGTTCAACTCTTCATTCAACTGAAACAACATTCTTAAAGACGCAAGTACACAAAATAAATAGAGAAAACTAAGAAAGAAAGGTTTTGATGTTAGTTAGATAAAAATTAATGAACTTATCTCTTTTGCTGAGTGCAGACTCAGAACTTTGTCTGCAAGTTACTGGATCGGGATCATGGCGCAGTCTGGACTTCTACCTCTCCACCGAGTGGACCTCTGACTTTAAGGATGTTGTTTAGTACTGAAGATGGAGAAGATACATGGATTGTTCCTGTTAATAACATACCAGAAAACTGGAAGGCTGGAGACACGTATGACTCAGGAGTACAAGTAGACCAGTAGTGATGCAGTAAAATATTGTTTATTAAACTTTATTTATATGCTATTATTACTCTGTTATGAAAGAAATAAATAAATAAGTCCACTGAGCTTATCATATCATTGATCACAAGCATGTTAGGTGCAGGCCCAATTAACAAGGCCCACTTTAAGTTAATTTCATGTTTTAAATAGAAAAAGAGTTGGAATTTCTTCAAAAAAATAGAATAAGGGTAGGAGTCAGATGGGCATTCAGTTATTTTTTATGTTAGTTTGGTTTGGGAGAGACTAGGCTCTCTAATTCCTAGAGGATTGGTTTAATTGTGTGTAGCAGTTTCTGTTTTTATGTCAAATGCATAACTACTTCTGCAGAGAGATAATCCGCAGACATCGAAACATAAAAAATTGGAAGAGTGCTATTTTCAATTTCAATCACATGTACAAACAAATAAAACTAGGTTTCCTCCGTGGTTTTGGCAAATAATTAAGCCATGGTTTTTCATATCATTGATCACAAGTTAGACAAGAGACATAACAATGAATGGACCAATACCAATACTAAATGCTCAAAGTTATCACTCTATTAAAAACAGATTCGCCGTTATACCTCTACAAGCAAAGAGAAGCTATAAAGTTTTATTCATGGTTAAATGTGTAAGTGTACATCAAATAAATTTTTACCAAGCTATTAATATGATAAAAGGAAATTTTAAATTACGATACATTTGAATATAGAGATACAGATGCGAATATATGTAGTTGTCTGATATCATTTTATCAAGGTAAGAATGTGCCGTAAGATCTGAAATCTGATATCATACATATAAACAAAAAGCATTAGCTGGATTTCTTGATCCTTATTAATAGCTACTCGCTTTCCCTGAAACTAAAATTGATTTATGCGATGTAAGGTCCAATCCAAGTATTGCATTGTGTTCTAAGAATTTTCACCTGAGAAATACAGTTGATAAAATGAATTGTCACTGATTGATTTTATCTTAGACACTACATCCTAAGAAATTCATCATCACTCCATCTCCCATTCTGCAACCCACCATTCCTCAGAGGTTGTCTCTATACTGAAATATTTTCCCCCATATTCATAATTACCACTTCAATATGGTTCGAGAGGTGTCAGTGGTAAGATCATGACTTTGTAACCTCAAGGGACATGGTTCAAATCCCACCTATGACTGCTGTAATTTTGTAATAATCTCCCTTTCCTCAATTTTTCTTTTTCTTGAAAAAATACCTTGCATTCTGCTTCTCTCCCAACAGCCTGTAATAATCTAGCATTTTTCTAGGTATGACATCTTCCTTTACAATTGAATCTCCAATGGACATTTTCATATGTGCTCCTAATTCACCCACCATTGAGTACGCTATCCTTTTCGAAATCTTCAAGATGAACTGAGCTGGATGCTGGTTCTTTTTCTAACCCCTTTATTTATGACATCTTCCTTTACAATTGAATCTCCAATGGACATTTTCATATGTGCTCCTAATTCACCCACCATTGAATACGCTATCCTTTTCGAAATCTTCAAGATGAACTGAGCTGGATGCTGGTTCTTTTTCTAACCCCTTTATTTTCATCGTCAATCTCACACGTTCAACATCATCCCATCTCCCTTGAGCAGCATATACATCTGACAGTAATATATACGGACTAATATCTTGAGGCTCCAACTCAACAAGTCTTTTAGCTACATTCTCCGCAAGCTCCGAGTCCAAGTGAATCCTACAACCAGAAAGTAGAGCACCCCACATAGCAGATCCACCTTTCACAGAAACCTTTTCTATAAGCTCTTCCGAATTCTTCACAAAACCAGCTCGAGCAAGGAGGTCAGCCATGCAGCCATAGTGCTCAACCTTGGGTTCAATCTTGTAAACACGACGCATGAGATCAAAGTACCACCAACCCTCCATGACCATTCCGGCATGCGAACAAGCAGACAGCACACTAATAAAAGTAGCCTCATTTGGTTTCTGACCCGCCTTCTCCATCTCCGCAAACATTTCAAGAGCTTTGTCCCCATTTCCATGCAAACCATACCCCATAATCATCGAATTCCACGACACAATGTTTTTCACTGGCATCTCAACAAAAACATCTCTTGCCAAATCTATAGCCCCACATTTTGCATACATCGTTAGCAGACAAGTTTCAAGCAAAACATCAAGTTTAATCTCATTACTCTTAATAAAAGAATGAACCCACAAACCCAAACTCAACTTCGCTAAATTTGCACAAGCAGTAAGAACACTCACCAAAGTAGCCTCATTCGGCTTAGTTTCCTCACTTTCCATCATCCTCTCAAACATCTTCAAACACTCATTGTAATTCTTCATCCTTACATGTAAAGCCAACAATGAATTCCACGAAACCACATTCCTAACAACAACCCCACCCATCCGATTAAAAAACTCAAGAGCAAGAGAAACATTCCCAACTCTTACACACCCATCAATCATACAATTCCACGACACAACATCTTTATTAGGCATTGCTTCAAACAATTCTTTCGCCGCATCCAAATCCCCAACCGACACATACCCAGCAATCATACAATTCCAACTAAAAACATCCCTCTCAGACATTTCATCAAACAGTTTCCGTGCATCCCGTATTCCTCCATTCTTCACATACCCATCAATCATTGTATTATAACTAACCAAATCCAACACATAACTCTCATAAAAAATCAACCTTGCATCACCAATCCTCCCGAAAACGGAATACATTCTTATCAACGAGTTTCGCACAAATAAATCAGATAAAAATCCGAATTTTACAGCTTTAGCATGACCCTTTTCACCTTCTGGTTTACACCCATTATCAACGCAGAGTTTGAGAACGAGAGGAAAAGTATAGTGATTCGGTGGGATCGGTTTGGCGATCATTTTATGATAGTAGAAATGAAAAGCGGCGGAGGGGTTGGAAGAGCGGAGATAAGAACGGATGATGGTGTTGCAGAGAAATGCGTCGGGGTGGAGGAGATGGTCGAAGAAGAGAGCGGCGCGTGGGGTGGTGCGTGGATGAGAGGAGAGTTTTTTGATGGCGGCAGTGGAGAGAAGAGGATGTTGAATGAGATTGTTGATGATGAGTTGGGTGTGGATTTGGTTGAAGTGTTGGATTCCGGTGGTTGATTCGAGGGCGGATAAGAGTTGTTCCGGCGAGTTCCGCCATGTCCATGCATGTTTCATTCTCGGTGACATTTATCTAAATATTTTTCAACTAATCTTTGTCGCGGAACAGTAACAACATTTGAATATCCATTTAAGATAAAGTTAGTTTTATTACTTTCTAAAGCCTTGAGAAATGTTCTAAACCCGGATACTAGTACTTTATGCGTTCTATGTAATGGCGGTGAGGAAACAACGAATCATCTTTTTTTACATTGTCATGTGGTGAGTAGGGTGATGCTTTGGTTGGATAGAATGAACATTTTGGTGCGCGTGTAGCTTTTGGCTTCTGGTGATGTTCGGAATTGCTAGCAGTTTTTTGGTAATGTTTTAGCAGGTGTGGAGGCGTGGGTCTGCAGTTTGGTATTGGTGTGGCTATGTTCTTTTCTGGTTTTTGTTAGGCCAGCAGCTCCTTCGGTTTCTAATTTTGGTGGTGAGGCTGGTTTATGCATGTGGTGGCTCTGTTTGTATAGGCTTGCCTCATTATTAGGTGGTCCGTTAGGGGTGATTGGTTGTCCGGTATTCCGTATATATGCGGTACCGTTTTTGTATTTCTTTTCCCCTTTCCGCGGTTATTGCTTTTTGCATTTTCCCACGTGAATAAAATTTGCCTATTCAAAAAAAAAGTTAAGGGAAAACTCCTTATGATTGGTTCCACAACTTAAATCCGGACATGGCCAGCAACACTCCCAACCACATATACACTACTAAACTGAGAATTAGAAGTCACACAAGACAAACAAGTGAGCCTCTCACTATTACTTTCGGCCAAACTATTCCAATGATGAAGAAACAGAAAAGACTCAACGACCACTACATACATAAACGTTTTTTTCTTTAAAATATAATAATATAGAAATGTTGTTTGAACCTAAATTTGAAAACTTTATAAATGACTAAAGCAGTTTGAATTTGTTAATACAACATAATGAAAATATATCAAAATTGTTCCAACTGCGTGTACACTTAAACATTAGCAAATAAAGGTTAATCACATTTAAATTCTTGATTATGAAGTAATGGATAATTAATGATTTGCGACACCTGATACACCTATCAACCAAATCTAACACTCTATTAATCACATGTGTACACTACTACATTAGCCATTGAAAAAGCTGTTGAATTTAAGTGTCACAATATGTTGTTATTTAGACTCCAAATATTCATTTAACAATTTAATAACTATTTGATGATTAGTCGAATTCATACTGTAGTATGATTGTATCTCTAAATGGATTGGTAACCTTCTATAAATAAATTGCAACAAATGCCTAGCAAGTTTTTCACAATAGTAATAAAGAATATCTTTCAATAAAAACTAAACAATAAATCAGTATTGCTACTGCTCCACTTGTTTTCTATAATTGTTCTCACGCAACGCTGTCGAAGTCTAGAAGACAAAAGAACCTTTACACATCTAAAGCAACCCACAACCAAAAATAAAAAATAAAGCATAAAGCAGACAAGATACAAAACTTTTCAAGACAACAACAAGGCTCGTTTAGCAAGAACATCCACCAGACTGAGGTTGAGAGTCATGGCTGGTAGAAGACCTCAGGTTCACATCGACCATGTCTTCTTGTTTTGTGGTTGATAGTGTTTCCATTCCAGGTAATGCAGCAGCAATTTTTCGAAACAGGGCCTAAAGTAATAGGTTTGATAAATCAGTTCAAATTAAATGCCAACACCAGGTATGTAAAACAAGCAGATATATCATGAAATGCCAAGACCAGGTATGTAAAACAAGCAGATATATCATGAAATGCCAAGACCAGGTATGTAAAACAAGCAGATATATCATAATGCTAGCAAATATATATGTCTTGCTCTTGCATACGAAGGCTAATTTGTGGAAAATTGTAATAAGTTGGCGTGTATAAATAACCAACTTTTGATTGCACTTTGCAAGACATATCTCATTAGAAAATGAATACAATGCACACAATCTACTATATCACACATACGAACCATTTGAAACATCTCACCCAAGACAATGCTATAGGCAATTTAGGTTTCGTCAAGATAATTTCAAGCTGATATTTGTAAAATGTGTGTTGCAACAGAAAGGGGAGGTGTACCTTTATATTGAAGCCGGCTTTGGCACTAGCTTCAATAAACATAACGTTTAGCTCACGAGACTTTGCTTCCCCTTCCTCCGTGGAGACTTGCCTGTAGAATTATGTAAAGAATATTAGACATAAAGAAAAGACAGAGTTAGAAAGACATTATTTCCTCACCTCTTTTATCCTAGATTTGGTATCTAAAGAGAATTATCTATAGCATCTCATTGGGAACTATAAATATAGAGTAGGTTTTTAAATATTCATTATAAAATCTTGCAAAGTCACCTTGGGTACCAAAACCATAAGGGCGCCGTGGCAAGGAAATAAGCAGCTGAAAGAAAATGTAAAATAGTTTATACAAGGATGTGAAACACAGACAAAGTATCTCAATGCCCAACCTATTCACGCTACTAAAGCCCGGGAGAAATATTGGTCTCCCTCTCGTAGTACTATCACAGGATATAAGACTGCTAATTCCTTGCACTTATCTTAGGATGATGAAGCATTGTCCAAATATGTCCAAATTCATCAAGTCAGGATAATATTCCTTTTACATGTGGTCTTCAGCAAGGGAAAAAAACATGTTTTAATACTCTTTCGGGGCAATGTTGCAACCACACAAAAAATGCAAAAAGCCATTCTAGATAATATTTTTACTGACCTTGCTCCCTTTTCCCTGGACATATCTCTCTAATCTGATAATAAAGAAGAGACTGAATAAAGCCCAAAAAAGTACCAGGGCAATGCAGTCCTTCAGTAAAACCAGATTCTTGCATAGTTTTCTCTAATGCAGCGTGAATAGAAAGGGTTATACGGATGTCTGATATATCGCTTGAGGCTATTATCATTTTATCTTAAAAGGAAAACATGAATTGAGTCAATCATTCTCAAGGAATTCTAGAGACAATTTAAGGCTTGAAAAAGCAGCACAGTAACTATCACCTATTTAGTTTGGAACTTCAGATCTTAATCAATGTATAACTCAAATTGCCATTAAACATTAATTATCCTACTTTGAATGCTTGGCGATTTTTCAATTATCTATAGTCTACTGCACACAGTATTATTCTCCCATATCACAGTCTTGCCTTTAAAAAATGAATAATAGTTTGTGTAGCACTGTAGTTGTAACAATCACAATATGTTCATAACTAACCCATAAACGTTCTCTATGTCTTGAATTAGATAATGATTAGTAATTAGAAAGAAAGAAAATGCAAAAAGAGGTCACTAGATAAGAGAGAACACAACAGCTATGCCATGAAGCAGACCGCTATAAGCTATCAGTTAGAGTCGGTCCACAATTGATTATTCATTACCTCTTTTCCACAAGGTCAGTTTTGTTCCCAACAAGAACAACAATAACATCACTTCCTCTCTCACTGCGCACCTCTTCAATCCACTTTGATGTGTTTAGGAAAGTCTGACGACCTACATCATAAGAATACGGAATAATCAGAAAGCATCCCTCAGTGATTTTGAAAAGTGAACAAAGAATCATGTGAAAATACTCGAGTCATCCAGATAAATTCATAAATTTGGCAATGTATAATAGGCAGCGACTGTTGGAGAAAGGAACTTCTTGAGAATTTCTAGTTTTTGACGTGTCACTATCACCTAATTGATAGAGGTGCCTCCAACACACTGAGGAAGGCCACATGTTCCTTCCATATTCACTCGCTCTTTTCTATTAAAAGTACTCACTCACTTTAATGTAGGCTAACAAAGAAGGGAAAAAACAGAGAAAGAAAAGGGAGGAGGAAGGCTTTGCTCCTGAAAATGTGAAAACTAGACATTTTTTACCAATATCCAAACAAAAGAAAAATAATACAAATACATTGAAAATTGTTATTTATTTCAGATGCCACATACATATTGCTCAAAGGAATAACACTTCCTTATCATTAAATAAAAAAAGAATAACTCTTCCCATTTTTAAGAAACAGATAATAAATTAGAAACTCAAAACACATCCAATTCAATATCTTAGTAAATCAGCATCCAGAAAAATAAAAATAAAAACTCAAGGTGACTGTTGATATATTATTGTAATGCAGAATTTGCATGAAATATAAATTGTCAATAAAGCAATAGGTGAAAAAGAGAGCATATTTAAATGTCATACTTGCAACATCATAAACGATGACAGCAACAGATGAGTCCCTAATGTAGCTTGGAATAAGACTTCTAAATCTCTCCTGTCCAGCTGTATCCCTACACACATGGAACACAAATTTAAGATTTTGAGCGAAAATAAAAATAATTCAATAATACAGTACAACCGTAATACTTATATATGGAAAGTAAAACTTGTCAATTAAACACATCAACCTTCATGGACCTGACTCTAGTTTGTCAATATGCATCAATTTTTTAACATTTGAAGTAAGATATAAACCAAAAATGCAAAGTACGAATAAAAAAATTAAAACTATAACCCCCAAATGTTGCAGATTACAACATGACTTGCAGCATCTCGTTCATAATTAAATCAATCAAATTTAAAACCCATTTTTATGCTATAAAGTTAATACTTGAAAGCAACGGCAAATGGGTATTACAGTGAGATTCAGAACTAAATGGATAAATTTTCCAGAATCCGTTTTTATGTCTGAGACAAAGACAAAGACTTTAGATTTTAGAACTAAATGGATAAATTTTCAAAAAGATCAATGAAAGAACTTTGATGTGCGTACTCATAAATTATCACATCTTCACAAATTCATTTACTTAGTAATAGTATACCAAATAGATCATTGAAAACAAAAATAAATCACAACATACAGAAGAAACGGGATAATTAAATTATGATGCTTGGACAGTTCAATAATTTGCATATTAAAGAAGTAGATGAGAATAAAAAGGATGGAAAGGATTATTCTTCCCACACTTACATGAAAGCTATGTGTTTACAATATTCCCAAATTAGTATTTTTATATATCTTTACATATGCTCAGGAAAAGCAAAATTAGAGAGACCAGTCAAAAGCTCAAGATAACACTAAACTAAAATAACTTCAGTATGGGTTTTGTTGTATTTTCAATTGTTCTGTTAATGTATATTAGTTTATTATGGGTTGCATCTAATAAGGATCTACTCATGCTAGAATTGCTAAAAGTTAATTTGTTAAAATAATAGCATTGGGGATCCCATTCATCACTTCATTTTAGACCAAACAATGCGCCCCTTGCTCCCACTTCCATTTTCTTCCCTAATGCCATTCCTCACCATAACTGCAGAGTTTTAAAAAATGGTCAAGCCACATCTTACCATAACTGCAGCCGAACAGTTCGATCTTCAAGATACATAGTTTTTGATAGAAAATCAATGCCGATTGTAGCCTGTTAGGAAAAAAGAAAAATAAGTTTAGTACAAGCCAGAGATATAAATGAATTTAGTGAAATGGAAATGCAATAGTGCAAGATTTTCATAAGACAGCCTGGTAGCATGATAAACTTAATATGCATGCATAAACATTAGAAGGAAGACAAACAATGTACATATTTTAACACATCACAAGGAAAACAATAAATATTAATCTTGTAACTATATGGTTAGGATTGTAGGAGGGAAAGTAAATAAAGACACATGAAAACAAATATGAAAGTCTGAAAATTAGCTTACATAGTACAACGGTAAGTAAAGAGAAAACAAAAAATAGAGAATAAATTTTCCAAGTAGATCTGATAGAAACGGATATCTTTATGAGAAAAATTAGGGAAGAACTCTCTTTATTACAATATAGATAGATTACAGAACTTCAAGAGTATGTACTTCCCAATGCTCAAAGGCCCTAACTCTCTCAAATGTCAATGTACATTCTAATACATAGGCTAGTAGGCAACAAATCTTATTTCTCTAGTCATACTCCTAGTCCCCGGCAAGTAAGTTAATGAGGAAACATTCTTACAATCGTAGTTTACAAATAAAAACAAAATTAGAACCTATGATCCCAAAGTGAAAACACGGATCTCTGCATAACTAGCTCTCAAGAAAACAGAAAGGTATTCATTTTCGGTTAAGCACGTTGCGAGTTGATTAAAAAGGCACCACATTTGCAGCCACAGGGGTGGACAAATGGATGATGCAAAGCGCAATACCACATAACTGAAAGAGATTATAATTTTCCTTAGTCAATGGCGAAACTCCACCCTTCTCTTCAAAACCTTTTTGACATGTCGACGCAGCTTCCATAACCGAACTCATCCAAGTCCTACTCGCTTCATAATTCCCCGACAAAAACACATCCACCGAACTCACTATCGTCCACACCGCATCACTATATAGTCCCAAACAATCCCTTAAACAACCCAACACATACTTATCCAAACTCTCACCCCCCAACATCTTCTCAATCTTCGCAATCGAGTCAGTCACGTTCTCCAAAGCCAACTCCATTGCAATCACAGCCAACCCTTCAAGATTCGTCGAATGACTCACCGGAATCACAGGAAGAGCCATCGAGCATAAACTATAGCTCAAAATCACAGATTGGTTCGAACATTTTTCACACGTTTCATCAATCAAATCGTGGGGTATTCGTGTTTTCATCAAATTCAAACTAGTATCACATGTTGTTGCATAAGAAATCATAGCAAGAAACAACAAAAAAATGTATAGTAAAAGTAAAACACACAAATAACACCTATTCATAATTTCTTTGAATTTGGTTTATACGAACATTGATGCATTATTATTACATATATAGATGGATAATTCAAAAGGGTTGAAAAAGTACTTGATAAAGGAAGTTTCTTTAGTAGTTTCATATATTGTTTTTTTCATGAAAATGATCGGAAAATGAGGAAATTTCGTGCGATCTGTGTAAAAAGGACGAAAATGAGAATGGATCTGAAATGGTACCTGATAGGTGTTATCGAATTTGTCGTACATAAAGCGAGTGATGATGCTGGTTTTACCGACGGATTGATCGCCGAGAAAAACCAATTTGTACTTTGCGAGAGCTGAAACTGGCGCCATTTAGATTAACGTGATTCAGATTCCGATTTGGTTTGAGGAAGAAGAAGAAGAAGAAGAAACAATCAAAGATTTGCTTCTTCACTGTGCATGTGTGTGATGTAATGGAAGAATGGATCAATTCAATTCAACTGTCTCTGTATTCATCGTTCTTTCATTCTCTCTCTCTCTCTATTTTTTTATTGTTTATTTAGTGCATGTCTACGTGGATTTCTTATTAGGAATGAGATTATAATCGTTTTGATTCAACTAAACATATATATATATATATAATAAATTAATTGAATGAATATAAAATATAGATTTTTGTTTATAATAGTGATCGGAATGTAGTATCAAAATTTGGAAATAGTCTCTAATTTGTTAGTCAAAATAGTCATCGACACTAAAATAATCCTATCTATGTTGACATTAACTTTTTTGAAAATATTATATTTAAGAACTAACATGATAATATTTACGAAGAATTTTAACGTAAATAATTATTTTGAATAACATAATACATAATCAATGACTATTTTAAAATTAATATATTTAAAGATTATTATGACTACTTGTTAGACATTCAAAAATCAAAATAACTATTACTCCATAATCAAAACTTTGTGAGTTATAAATGAATAGAAATTTTAATTTTTTTAAAAGCAATAAAAATTTAAAATGAAGAATATAAAATAGTCAAAACAAATAATAAAAGTTAGTCATCATACAAATGCCTAAAGACATTTGATAATGATTAAAAAGAGAGAAACAAGTGATAAAACAAAATAAAAAATAATAATAATAGTTCCAACGTATTTTTTTAAGGGTAGAGTTTCAATATATCATCCGCTCAACAAAGTTTCAATATACCATGAATTTGAAGAGAACCCCACTTGTTACACACAAATTCACGGTAACCTGAAAAATCAACCCAACATTTTAACATTCAAAGAGGTCTTGGTCCCCAATTAGCGGCATCCACAACTAGTAAAATAGGAACATGATCAGAGAGGCCCCTTTGCAGAGCCATCTGAATGATGTTAGGCCACTTCAAACACCAATTGTTGGACAATAAAAATCTATCCAAACGGATCATGGAGAACCATCACCACAGTACCAAGTGTACGCCCTTCCACACAAGGGCGTATCCACTAGACTATTGCCACCAATAAAGCTATTAAAAATATCGGAATCACTTTGGCGAAAGGCTGTCCCTCTGCTCTTCCTTTCATCCACAAAACGAATTGAATTGACATCCCCACACAAACATAAATTAGCATTTGTATTTTGGATGGATAAAACTTGAAAGTCGGTCTCATACAATGTTTTTCTTCGCCAAATCACATGGAGCATAAACATTGACAATAACAAATTCTTTTTCACTTTGAACAAACTGACCTTTAATCGCCAAAAAGTGATCGATGCTCGTAGTTGACCACACTTCCACCTCTGAGGTGTCCCACACAAATAATAACCCACCTGATGCACCCACCGAAGGTTGATAAGAATAATTGTAACCAGACTTTCCACAGATAGACGAAACCACAGAGTTGTCAACACAGCCAAGTTTGGTTTCTTGAATACACAAAACAAAATGCATGACGATAAGCCGTCACCCGAGTGGGACAACAAAAATAACAACTAATTGTTGCTGGCAGTGGCTCCCTTATTCCTTCTCGCTCCACCTGTGGACACTGTTGTCCTCTCGGTTTCCCCATTCCCCTTCCAACCCACTATATAGAGGGCATTTGATTTATCACCTTTGAATTTAACATTGATTGCCTTGTCGATACCCCACACATCATTCACCGCCACCTTCGCATTACCGTGCAAAACAACCCAGTTTTCCCAATCCCTATTAACAGAAGAATTAGAACGAACAGAGTCAGCCGAATTCCCTACGCCATTCGGCAAAACCTTAGTAACACGGGATTTCTGTTTTGCGGATTGCTTCTTAATTGCTTTCAACACCGCTTTCCTTTCTTTACATGGCATCCGGGCCACCTTTTTCAAACTAAGAAGTGGATGTTTTAAAGGACCCCTGGCTTTCCTTTTCAACACAACTTTATTATTATGCGTTGATTTAATTTCATTGTGATTATGATGTGTCAGCCGATCTAAACTCCAAGGACTCGATGAGATAGAACGACAATGGTTGGGAGCACAAGAATTACCTCTAGCAGTCTCTTTATGAAAAATGACGTGCGAAGGAGACGAAGTCGTAGTAGCAAATGATGGATTCGAAGATTATTTAACACCTGGAATAGTTGGTATAGCCACAATTGTAGGTGCTTAGTCATCTAGACATTTGGAACAGCAATAATAATTGGTGAATGTACATATGCATTGATAACGTGTTCAACATTCATGGTAGCAGATGCCGCAACTTTAGAAAAGTCATGTGCCTGAACATTTTCCTTGTTTTTAACGTGTTCAACATTCATGGTAGTAGATGCCGCAACTTCAAAACTGTCATGAGCCTAAACAGTTCCCTTGTCTTTGACGTGTTTCGCATTCATGGTAGCAGATGCCGCAACTTCAGAACTGTCATGTGCCTTAACATTTTCCTTGTCTTTAACGTGTTCAACATTCATGGTATCAGATGCCGCAACTTTAAAACTATCATGCGCCTGATCATTTTCCTTGTCATTTTCGATAGCAACATGAGCTTCCCAATCATTATGTAGATCATAGAAAAGTTTTTCGACCCCCTCTGGATCCTCAAGAAAAACATGCTCATCGTATTGTTCAGAATTATTAGAATAAGAATTTGGCTCATCTTTAGATAAGAAAACATCTTCCCCAAGTGTAAAGCCCCATTCCTCCACTAACTGAATTGTAAACTGAGTGCCATCAATTAACAAGATAACATATGAATTCAAAACATCTAGCGAGGGCGCAGTGATGAGAACCCGTGCATAGTCTAACCACTCCTTCTCCAAAGTACAACCGTCCACCCGAATCAATCTCCCATAATCCATGACACATAGCTAAAAAAAGTTTTCTTTCATGCACATGGATTCCATACAAGCGGATCCAGACACCTTTTTCATAGCACACTTCCTTCAATAACCACTTTCGTAACATCATCCCCACCTTCACAATGGAGGAAAACACGATCTCGACCTAGTGGTGTAACTGGTATATTATTAACTCTGACGTCCTCAATGCATTGTTGTAGGGAGAGGACTAGATCCCCGCTTACCACTATAGCCACAACACTTGTGCTTGCTCGGTTCCTGTCTTCCAGAAGAGTATGATACTTCTTGATCAAAGCATGTGTAGGAGAGGACACTGATGGCTTCCATCCCAAAGAATTGTCACGATGCACTGCTGCTAAATATGATTTACTGGCTCCATTATGAACAATTTCGGCTTTCTGCTGTAATGTCACAACCACCTGCTCCGCCTCCATCTTCCCTTCCACCTTCTCCTTTAAACGACGCTCTTTAGTCCTTCCCATTACAACCACCTCCTTATTACAAACCTTCATGTGACCAATATCACCCATACTCACTCTTTTTCTCCTTCCCCAGACAAACCTCCATGCATTGCCCCGTTTTTTACACCCTCACACTGTGCCTCTGCTTGCAAAACCACCCCTTCCTCAGCCTTCCCAAAGCGATCAAACCTAGTCTCCCTTGCCCAAACCCTAAGCCATCCAAACCAAACATTGTTAAGAGCCTTATAGAGCTTACCCACATCCTTCACATTGATGAATCGTACAAAACCGTATACCTGACCACGCTGATTCCTTCTTCTTGCCACATAGATATCTGATAACATACCACAAACCTCAAATACTTGTCGCAAATGAAAAGTGGGGATGAATTCTGGAAAGTTAGTGAAATAGAAAGAGACTGTCTCCACGTCCGACGTATAAAAAACCCTAGACTGCTATTGAACCCTTGAACGTGATTGCCTCCGAGTTACAGAGTTGGATCGACAATGCATCCTCTTGTTCGAATAAACCCCTCTGTTCTGAGCTGCTCCCCTTGACATGTTCCATCTTCCGGTTGCGTCACTTTCCGAAGTCTCGACTTAACCACAGACTAATCATACCTATCCCTCCCCATTTATGGCACCCTGCTTGGACCCCTATCCCTCCCAATTGACCTCACTGCTGTTGAAAAGCTCCAACGCGGTTGCCCTAGGTGAGCCCTAGGATGGCCACCTCTCTCTCTGTCCACCTCTCATTTTTTTTAGTATTACCACACAAAATTACTCTTACAACAAGACAAAAACAATTTAGTGTTCAAAATTATCATTTTCAGGATAGGATTACTCCGGCCTGATATTTTGAGGGACATATAATAGTGTGGCAGGTATGAGTGTAGAAAGTGAAACTTCAACATTGTATAAAGAAAATGACTCGTAAATCCAATATACTAAGGTCTTGAGTTAAAATGTGATGTCTAATTTGTATGTGTAGTTGCTCTTGACTTAGATATATATTTTTTGACCAGAAAATGAATTTATCAGAGCTAATAATTCAAATAAATGGTTTGGATGCAGAGAACTTAAAGGTCTGTTTGGAACAACAGATAGAAGAGGGAAAGAAAGGCAAGAGGAATGAAAGTTTCTTGAAACTTGGGCTTCTTTGGTTTGGATCACCTATGATAAAGGAAGGAAAGATTGTATTTGGTGGGATCCACAAATCCACTCAGAACTGCATAGAAAGTGCATTGAAGATTATTATTTAGTGAGAGGTCCAATATAGCCTTATCTTGATTTGTGGGTTGTGCTATTTTTTTTGTTTCAATAGACCAATGAATTAATATAATAATATTAATATTAAACCTTTTTAACCGTTACATGTTTGCCATTGCATTTTAAATATTCATTCATTTTATTTTGTTATGTTGTTAATTTTTTCAATTTTAGTTGATGTCGAGAAAAAAATATTGTTTAGTTAAAATATATTAGTTCATTTTAATGTGGGGTATTTATGTCATTTGTCAAATTTATATCTTTCTTTCCTTTCATTTTCTTATCACTTTCATTTATTCCAAACAACTAAACAATCATCTCACTTTCTATTCACTTTCAATCATTTACCATTCTTTCCTTAAATTATCTTTCCTTATACTTTCTTTTGTCATCCAAACATAGTCTAAGGGTCTCCTTGTTGGTCTTTCTGAAATGCCATTTTTGTTGGAGTTGTTGTGCAGTTTAAAGGAGACGAAAGAGATGATGAAAGATTAATTGGCAATGAATGGTAATCCTGACATCACAATTCAATTAGAGAACATTTTCAAAAACACCCAAGGAATTGCTTATAAGTTTTGTCCTTTGTTTTATTTTTAAAAAATGGGACTAACTAGTCTCTCAATTTTTCATTACAATTACTCGATGTTAACTAACTAACGTTAATGCAACGCAATTAACGTAATTGTCCATGTAATCATTTAAGAGATGGTTCAGTCATGAATTTTGGTTCTTAAACTAATTTGTTGTTCATTTAAGTCAATGAATATCGCACATAGGCAAATATGTTTCCCCATTTGTAACATATCAATCATTTTACTCTTTTTCAAAAAAAAATCTTAGAGGATATGAACTGAATGCGGCATCATATGGATTATTTTTCTTGAAAGTATTTGTGGATTTCTTATGTCATAGTTGAATTGTACTGAGACTAATTATGTATAAGTTGAAATTCATAGGAATTAATTTGACTGATTTTTAGTTTCACATTAAATAATTTCTCAGCATAAATAATTTCTCGTTTAATTTTTAATGCACTGGATCGACAAAACATCAAACAACTACAACAATGTCTCATAAACAACATCCTTCAACCCAACTATTCTGATTTAAAATAAAATCACAATAGTTGGCTGAAAATTTTAAAGAGACATTTTATTTACATGTCTCCTTCTATTTCTCCTATTGTATTATTTGCTTTTAACATTGTTATATTTTGGCAAAATTGAATGTAACGTCAATTAATTTATATATGTTTAGGAGACATAGAAATTGTGTTCACTTACCGAAAATGTGTAGAAGGAATAAATTGTTGATCTTTAATTATATATGGACCATAGTGCACGGATGCACGTGTTTCACATTGAGGTCAATTGAACCCACTCTTTGGTTTCTATTTCAGAATTTTTTATTTTCTCCCCCTATTGTCAAATTTTTTTTTAAGTCTGACCTCCTTTAAAAAAAAAATCTAAAATGATCCACTTTCATTTTTGGGGGTTTTTTTTCTCAAAATGATCGATATGTGGTTGTGTAGTTAAACTTTTCTTGAATGTGTGCAATGATCAATTTGGGTGTTACCGAGGCATCTGCATGCACAAGTGTTTTGATGCTTTAGCTTATAAGGGGGTCATTTTGGAATTTTTTTTTCAAAGGGGGTCAGACTTGAAATTTTTTTTGGTAATAGGGGCAGAAAAAAAAAATTCTCTATTTCAACCAATTAGAACATGATTGTGCATTTTGACTCCACTTTAAATTGTATGTTAACCCCACCTAACCAAACTAATACATTAAAGGTAAAACAATGTCATATTTGTAAATTAATTTTAAACTATAATTGTTAAAATAGTACTAGTATAACTCTCATACGTTCTACTGCATTTATAAAAAGTGAATTAGTGTTATTATTGTTTACGAGAAAAAATATTGGCATTTAAGTTTTAAATTTCAAAAATTGATTTTTCATTAAAAGAAAATGCTCCTGAAAGGATAAAAGAAAATTTAGCTAGCCCACGGATTTATTTTTAAATTGAATTTATTTTTAAATTGCTTAAGATGAAATGTACTAGAAATTACTATTATGATGAAATATACTAGAAATTACTAGGAAAAAAAATGGAAATTTGATTTTTTGAATAATTTTCTAATTTAGATGAAATGGCCGATCTTTCAAGCAAGGTTCTGGAAACTATAAATATTTTTTATCCAACATTGTATTTACTTTTGAAGTTAGCATTACTAAAAACGAGCACAGTACTCAAACATTACAATTGTATGTGATGACGACAATTGTTGAAAGGAGTTTCTTTGCTACAAATTTTGTGAAAAATATTGAATGCCATTGTACGGATATGAATGTTTGAATTATTGTTTGGTAACATTTATAAACACCGATATATCTGATAATCTCTGATTTGTGGTAACATTTATAGAGACTAATATATGATGACATATTTTTTGTAATATCGGTTTTTTCTTAATGATAATGATGTGATTATTTTATTGATTATAGATTTATATATTTTGTATAAATATTTATGATAAACAATATTGACCCTACTTATTGAAATTTATGGGTCTATCATTATTAGTGAGGAGGTATGAAATGCAAGATTGGTAAGAAATAATGTGTCTTTTTTGAAAAAACTATAAAATATTTTTGGTCTCTGTAAATAAGAGGTACTTTGATTGTTTTTTTTTGGCTTTTGCACCGGTTTCCGACCCACCAACAGTGGGCGATTAATCCGGCTCGTGCGTAGAGGCATGCGAACTGGCCAAGCGTTGTTCTCCTTGAGAATCGAACCCGGTATTCCGAGACACTTTGATTTTGATCTTTGTAAAAAAAACTTTGATTTTTACCTTTGAAATTTCTAAATCTTTTGAGAAAAGTCCTTAGCCTATTTTTCAAAATTAAAAAACGCCTATCTATATCTATATCTTTTTTTTTATAAAACTAATATATATATATATATAGAGGCAGGATCTGTTGACACAAGGTGTAAGTTATATAACTTACACAAAATCTCAACCGTTAATATTAACAAATCTTACGGTCATGATAAAAAATTGAATAATGGCACACGATACACTCTTCCCCCTCCCTGGACTTCTGGTGTCAAACGGATATCCCTGTACTGATTGGAACTCGCCATTACAACCATTATGTGATCGTGAGTCTTTTCTGTCCATTGATAAACATCAAAGCATTTGGCAATCGTGATTTAATATAAAATAGAATACTTCAATTGACAAAGTAATAATCATATATAGCACACATGATCCGTGGTCATGAAAAGACAGCCAAAATACAAGAGAAATAAAATTTAGTTTTTTAAATGCTTTTGAATTCATAAAATTGATTCAATCTCATGATTTTCCATGGATGGATAAACTTGCTGTCAGATTGGTAAATTTGTGGAAGAATAAGAATATTTAGGTATAGAACCAATGAAGACGTGGAGGCAGAAATTGTCAATAGAGTTGATGTTCGTGTGAGAATGGATCTCAAGTAGAGGTGTCAATATGACTTTGAAGTTTAGACCTCAATCCATAAGGGGGCTTGAAAATTCACAAGATTAAAAAAACTATGATTAGGGTCACCCTTAGTTTAAGGTCTATATTTAGAATTGAAATTATATATATAATACTAATTTATGACCTTAATTATTATTTTTTTTTAAAAACTATGATTAGGGTCACCCTTAGTTTTTGCTTTTTTTTTATACTAAAAATAAACGATATTTATTCATTCAAATTGATAGAGTGCATCAATACAATATAAATTCGCTAAAAACAAAAATGATGAATCTGCAAACAAACTCATATTACTATGTTAATAACATAAAACGACAAAGTACATAAGTCTGCAAATATGATTATATTCATGTCTTTGGTATGTCAAAGTCATTTGAACTCATAACCTTCATTTTAAATGAATATTACGACAAATGACAAATAATAATTTATATTATGATAAATAGGCTAATAATTCCAATAGTTTTAAATATAAAATTATTTGTCATCTCCTATACATACATTTGAGAACGGTTGAAATAACCAATCCACATGGCATTCTCCTTTCTTCTATCTAAAACAATGACACATGTCCTTATTATGTACAAACAACATAAATGAAATTTTAATGACATTAAAAGTGTATATTGTTTGACTTATTCTTAGACTGCTTTTGATTGGTAGATGAGAATTCAATTGAATTAAATGTGAAAATACATCAACAAGTGTCAATAAGGATGCAAATTGATTTTCATATATCAAAAAAGTAATTACATATTGCTAAACTATTGAGAGTGAAAATATAACCCATATTCCATAAAAAAAATTGAGGAGATAAGGAGATTTAAAATTTCAATTCAATAATATTTTTTAAAAAAGGGAATGAGAATGATTAGATAGCTTCAAATGACAAAAACCAAGTTAAGATTT
>Ga0228711_1000136_pt1 | contig 66305 bp, 41 predicted proteins | sample MedpolnodulmetaG_2_FD_177996 | JGI IMG/M metagenome (GOLD analysis project Ga0228711, IMG submission 177996) | Root nodule microbial communities from Medicago polymorpha collected in Santa Monica, California, United States - brown nodules | ecosystem: Host-associated > Plants > Roots > Nodule...
TGATTTGGTTGACATTTTTAAATGTTTGAAGTTTAGTTATGATTATCTGAAGGATGAAAAAGCAAAGGGATTATTCCTCTTATGTTCTGCATTCCCTGAAGATCAAGAGATTTCTGTTGAACTTCTAACTAGGCTTGGTATAGGAGTCAATCTTTTTGGGGAAGATTATGACAAATACAATGATGTTCGAAGTCAAGCAATTGTAGCAAAAAACAAACTCCTAAATTCATGTTTACTGTTGGAGACAAAGAAAGGAGATGTGAAGATGCATGACTTGGTTTGGGAAGTAGCGCAATGGATAGCAAACAAAGAGATTGTAGTAGTAAATTTATTTGAAAAAAATCAAGAGTCATTGGTTGAAAGGAGTAAGAATGTCAAATATTTGTTCTTCAAAGGAAAACCAAAGGATTTATTTTCCACTAGGTTTGATGGATCTAAGCTTGAGATTCTAATTGCAAAAATGTCCATGTGTGAGTCTGAGTATGTCCCCACTTCATTCTTTGAAAATATGGCAGGGCTTCGAGTTTTGAATTTATCATATTCGTATACTGGAGGCTCTCCCTCTCTATCATTACCAAAATCAATTCAGTTATTGATGAATATTCGTTCTCTTTTAATTGAAAAAGTCAATTTAGGTGACATCTCTGTTTTGGGAACCGTCCAAAGTCTTGAAACTCTTGAATTGGAATGGTGTAAAATTGATGAATTTTCCCCTGAAATTGCAATGTTGAAGAAACTTAGATTGTTGAGCTTGAAAAAATGTACAATTAGAAGCAATAATCCATTTGAAGTTATCCAGAGATGCCAGTCACTTGAAGAATTGTACTTCTTGCATAGTTTCAATGATTTTTGTCAGGAAATAACCTTACCTACATTGGAAAGGTATCATCTCACTGATTATTTTAGCTTTTGGAATGGTTCACAATCAAAAGGTGTGTCTTTAAATGGAGATCGTTTGTCAGAAGCAACATATAAGTATGTGATGAAAACATCATATTATCTTAATCTGATCAGAATTCAGGGATGGATAAATCTCATGCCAGAGATGGTTCCTATAGTTGAAGGTATGAATGATCTAATTGAGCTACGTTTGGAAGAAATTTCACAACTACAGTGCCTTGTGGACACTAAAGATATTAATTCTGAGGTACCAATTGTTTTCTCCAAGTTGGTTGTACTAAAGCTTTGTATAATGGAAAATTTGGAACAATTGTGCAATGGTCCCATCTCCTTTGACTCTATGAACAATTTAGAGAAGCTATCTATTAAGGAGTGTGAAAATTTGCGAAGCTTGTTTAAATGCAGCCTAAATCTCAGCAATCTAAAGACTGTGAAACTAGAAAAATGCTCAAGATTGATTTCTGTTTTTGAACTGTCCACTTCTCAAAGCTTGCTGTTGTTGGAGGAATTGAAAATAATTGATTGTGAGAAATTGGAAAAAATAATCAAGGATTGGAGAATGGAAGCTTTGGAGAAGCTATCTATCAAGGATTGTCAAAACTTGCGAAGCTTGTTTAAATGCAGCTTAAATCCCAGCAATCTGAAGTCTGTGAAACTGGACAAATGCCCAAGATTGGTTTCTGTGTTTGAACTGTCGACTTCGCAAAGCTTGCCGCTGTTGGAGAAATTGAAAATATTTGATTGTGCGAAATTGGAAAACATAATCACATTTGAAGAATCAGTCAAAGGTTATAATGATAACAAGAGTTGCTACCCATTGTTTCCAAATCTGAAAGATCTTCATATTGAGGAATGTCACCAACTACAATTTATACTTCCAATTCTCTCTGCTCCAGACCTTGTGTCATTAGAAGATATCACAATACGTTGTTGTCAGAAGCTGAAATACATATTTGGCCGACACCAAGATGTCAAACTCCCTTCACTAAAAACAGTGGACATTGATGATTTGCCAAATTTCGTCGACATATGTCCACCCAATGCTTTGTCCATTTCCAAGCATGATTCGAAGCCACAAACACAACTGGACCCTATCAAAAGGAATACATTCTCTATGTGTTGTTACAAATACAAATTGAGGAGTGCGAAAATCCCATCAGTTTCTGAGGATCAACTGCAAGACTGCTCAATCTCATTGGTAACCCTCTCTTCTTTTTTGATAGATAGCTTGTATCTTGTATATTTATTATAGCATTTGTGCATATGAAACATGATCATAAACCTGAAGATTACTTACTATTAGCATTAATACAATAGCATATCTTGCACCAATTGCAACCAAGTAATCATGAAATTGTAATATGACAAATCATGCTGAGTTGGCATCAATCAAAATCAATACAAATAATTGGAAAACAAATGAATGATTTTGATTGGCGACAACTTAACATGCATAACTCTACCCACTTTGTTGATGGATAATGTCGTTGTCATCTTGTAATATTGCATACATTTATGTGTATCAATACCACTAGAAGTTGAATACGTTTTGAAGTGTCTTAAAAACTTAGATACACGAAATTAATTATAGATAATTTAAGCCCATCATTAATTAGGAGTGACATAAGAAAAAAATCATATATATTCGCACTTTCTTTAACTTTTGTTTGGTTTGATTTTAAGTTTCTTTTCATTGGGATTATATAATTACATTGCAGGAATCAAATTCATATTGCCTTGACATATTGAACAGTGCTCAATATCTTGAAGAGATTAAAATCTCTAATGTTCCGAAGATGAAATCTGTATTTATCGTATCTAGTGATTTGAGAATGTTGGAAACCTTGACAATTGAGAAATGTGATGAATTGAAGCAAATAATAATAGACACTGGAGATCATAACAGTACTGGTGGCAATGAATTTGGTAATGTCTTCCCACAATTTAAAAGGTTCCACGTTGAAAATTGTGCGCAATTGGAATACATATCTGGATACTACAATCATGATCATCAAAACCAGACTGAAATGGCAAAACTTCAACTCAATGAATACCCGCCGTTAGCTAGTAGTGGTGATTTCATCAAGGTATCCCTCTTTCCACATATCTTTGTTGTTTCAGAATATATATTTAATTTTAGAAATGTTATTACCATACTGATAATATATATTTTGCTCGTACAAATAGGAATTGAAAGACATTACGTTGCTTAATGTGCCTATGATGACGTGTCCTTTTGTGGGTCTCAAATATTCATTTGTCCTAAAAAACCTCAGAACGATGAGAATCTTTCAATGTGAAAAATTGGAAATTGTTTTCTCCACATCTGTTTTAAAATGGCTACCACAATTGGAAATTCTACACGTAGGAGAATGCAAAGAGTTGAAGCATATAATTGAAGACGATTTGGAAAGTAAAAGTTTTCAGTCTTCAAACACATGCTTCCCAAAGCTAGAAGAACTTACTATAGAGAAATGTGACAAGTTGAAATATGTCTTTCCAGTCTCCATTTGTAAAGAGTTTCCTAAGTTAAAGCTAATGTTGATAAGAGAAGCAAATGAGCTCGAGGAAATATTCAAAAGTGATAAAAAAGATGAGGTTGAAGAAATATCCAAAACTGATGTTGAGATTCCAAATCTGAAAAGTATAGCATTTGTCAACCTACCAAGCCTCTGTCATGCCCAGGGAGTTCATTTTCAAACAGTTAAATATCGGTTTGTACTTGGTTGTCAAAAACTCTCTCTAACTTCAGCACCATTCAACCCCTACGGAGGTACACACTTTACCAAATATTTTTCATAACAAATTTATTCTCATAGTTTATGAATGTGTGTGTGTTTTACAAATGCATATCGCTACAAAGTCCATTAGAATATAACGACATGTATCTGTCACTTTCTATATGAATATATATCCTTTCTCAAAGATTTCAAAAAATATATGTGATTTTAATTGCTTTTGAAATATACATATTTCTGTTGGAATTGCTTTTGAAATATACATATTTCTGTTGTAAAGATATTTATTTTATCTTTAATGTACACATTTCTATGTCTTTACTCTTTAATATTTAAAAATAAAGTAGTTGATTAAAGAATATAAACAATTGAAGCATTTAAACTAGAATGGTTCTTAAAAAATCATTTCTAATATGTGAGAGCTCGTGGAGTTACCTAAATAGTAAATACTTATTAATAGAAGCTTAACAGAAGTGGTAAAGTTTTAATTATTCGACATAGACAGATAAACAACTGTACATCTAGGCAACAGTTTCATTTTTTATTATACTTATGTGTTACTATCTGATGACGTTAATCAAAGGCGACAATGCTGGTGATGAAAATCCAAGTGCAGAAACAACTAAAGATTTTACTGCTGGGAGTGAGATTCAAGAAGCATCGGAACACCAGTTGACTTCTCCACAGGTCAACACTAATCTATTGATTCAAATATGCTACTTTTTATGCAGAGAAAAACGAAAAAAACACCAAATGTTACTACCATCAAATCCCTCTTAATTATTACAGGAGTTAAGGAAAGAACAATTAATGGATCAACAGTGTTTGATGAACCAACAACATCCACTTGGAGAAACTGATACTACCATCAAACCTTCTCAGGAAGATAATGTAATATAGTACCATCTCATTGTGCATATAAAAGTGTTGTGATTTTAAAAGATGTTGAAAAACTGCTTCCACTGATGCACCTAGTGCAAACCTGCCAGCTGGCCCATTCGCCTAGGGCAAGGCCCTATGCGCCTAGCGCAACAGATCTATATTACTGTGTGCCTTGAGCCCCTGATCATGTGCCTAGCGCAAGCCGCATAGTACAGGGGAACCACATTTCCATCATTCATACATGAGATTTTAAGACAAAAAAAAACATGAATCTGAAAAGAAATTTTAAAGAAAATATAATTTACTTAACCTACAAGAAAATATAATACAACTAATTTACATTTTTATGCTATGCATTTAGCAGGAAGGTTCTACATCAGAAATAACAGCTGCAGCAACTGTGCCCACCATTACAGAAACGAAGAATAAGGCAGTTACACAAGAAGTTGTTCCTAAACTAAAGGTATTTCCATTTCCCCCTATTTTGATTGTATTCTTTCTGACACGTTAATTGAATTATACTATAATCTTAAACATAATTTTATATTTAAGCAGGGTATCCAGATAAATGTTGAAGAAGGAACTGCATCAACTAATGCCAACACAATAACATCGTCAACTCATTTAGATGTAGCAGGTTCATCATCAGGCCAGTTAGTTACTTCCGAGCGTAAAACATCTTCACTGGTGAGTTTATCGTTTGTAACCAACTTTTCAAACAAGTAGTATTGTCATGTGTTTTATTCATTATTTTCCATGCCTTTGGATTCCTAAGTATCTAAAGTTAAGGCAAATTGTTGCTCTGAAATTATTTTGTTTTCTACTTTTTATTTATTTTGTGGTCAAATTAAGCTCTTTTGTGTGTGAGTTGTGAGCTCAGCGGCAAGAGTTTGACCTTGTAACTTTAAGGGACAAGGTTCAAATCTCCTCCTTTTCCAATTTTATTTTTAAAAAACTAGACTCTCCCTGACTTAAATATACACAACTAAATATAGTAATGTTGATCCTATACATATTAAGACTTAAGATATAATAATATCATTTATTGATTTGAATCTGTGTAGGAAGATGGTGATAGCCAAATAGACATGACTTCTTTTTCCATTTCCACTGCAGAGACCAATGACCAAGGTGAAAATGCTTTGAATATATTTTTTTTCTATTCTTATGTTACTTCAAAATTCATCACCATTTTGATTTTTAACTCTTTTCTTTTCCACATGTTGTTTAGGTTCTCTAAATCATGATTCTTTCAAGAAAGTAAGCTCAAATATTGAGGAACAGTTTCCTAAGGATGATGATATAACAGTTTCCAAATCTAGACCCTCTCCTAGTATCACATCTGATATTGTTGTATATCAATTTCATCCGGTGCCTTGTAAAGGTATTTCATTGTTTGGTTTTTATTTTTAATTAACTTTGTTGTATTCAAATAGGCTTAATTATTCTTTCATATAATTTCAGAGGACCCTTGTCAAAAAGTAGAAGATTTAAGTTCTTTGCTAGTCAAAAGTGAGCTTGAGCAACTGGTCTCCAAGAATCATTTGGATTACGGGAATTTTTATTTACTGAATGATTTCTTTGTTAAGCATCCTTCTCTCCGTTTAAAAGACACTTCACTTAGTAATAGATACAAAGGTTGTGCCTACAACTTACTAGCTGAACTATTGAAATTCCTCAAAATTCATAGTGTGTTGGAAGTATTGGGGTCATTCCAATCTGAATTTGAGGAGTTATTACAAGATGCACGAAGGTTTGGTTTTGATAAGGATTGGTTGGATGGTGTCGAAAGGCGCACTTTGTGTCCTGATATACAAGTCTCTCAAGATGTGTTTAAAAAACTATTGGATTCCAAGGAACATGTTACCAAAGAAGTTGAAGTGTTGCGCTTGAAGATAGGCATTTTAAGTGAACAAATGGAAGTTCTTAGTGAACATGTGGAAGTTCTCAAGAATCAATTGGCATCCTCTGAAGCTGTTTTGGTGAGTATCAATGAACAAGAGGTGGCTTTAAGTGTCCCTGTTGGCTATTAGACAATATTGTTTGCACTTATAAAGCTTTCACTTTGGGAGCTTTTATCGACCCTGTATTCTAGATTCTTTAAATAGGACAAAATTAGGACATGTTGAATTTAGATTTTGTTGATGTTGATCACTCTAGGGTTCTCTTTTCCTTGTGATTTGTTGGATTGCTCTGCACTCTTTTTCCCTTACTTAGGTTTTATCCACTGGGTTTTTCTGAGACAAGGTTTTTAATGAGGCAGAAGTTGAATAACCTTGAGTATTCTGACTTGGGCTTTGGTATAGTCCTCCCAGGTGTTTATGTATCTTTCATTTCTTTTTTGGATTATATTGTCTGAACTGTTTGATAAAAGAGTTACATGCATCAAGGTGGTTTTTAGGTGTAATCAAAATTTTTAGGCTGTTTGGATTATATAATTTGAAATATTGAATAAATAGTTCGGATTATATAATTCAGACATGGACAAAATGAGAAACTTGGATGACACGAAAGAAGCTGTTAGGCTGGGAAAAGAAAATCTTAGTTAGAAACACTTACTTCATTCTTCTTTGATTTAGTAGTCCAACCGTGACTTGCACATGCTATATACTTTTCATATATTTTCCCACCTCTAAATGTTCTTCCCTTCCCTTCAAACTCCCAAACAAGGTCATAAGATCTTAGTAGTTACTCTCTGAGGTAGTAATTGTCACATTAACAACATAATATTTGTTCTAAAAATTTGTCACTTTTAGTTTCTAGTGTATCAGCTTAACAGAAGGCCAGCCAAACACACTTGGAGGCCTAAAACGAAAGTGTAAGTTGCAGGATATTTAAAGTCTATCATTGTATTTTAGTAAAATTACTTAATGTTTGTTGAACCTTTTTCAAACGTTTTAAATAAAAAATTCTTTATTAAATTAATATAATAGGCTGTTTTAGTTTTTAAAATTGATAGGTTGTTCTACAGGGAGAAGAAAAAAAGTGTCTAAGGTTGTTTTAGGGTATCAATGGAACACTAATGTTTGTTTTCTTCTATCATATCCTTTACTATATTAATGAATGACATCATGTAATAGCATTGGAACCTATGATTGACTTGCACCTCTGGTCGCAATATTGAGAATCGGCTATGGCGAACCAGAAGATCAGTGTAAGAAACCTGTAATAGAACTACAAAAGTACAACTACAACGATGCCAACGTCTATATTCTCAAAGAACATATCTATATGACTATATCAATAAATTCATTTTAACTTAAGAATTTGGCGAAAATTCTAATATTGTGGATATTGAAGTCCAGTGTACAAAGAAAATCACATGATAGAAATCCCCATGAAATGGTTTTGTTGATCATCCGTGGAAAAGTGAAAAAAGAATATATAAAAGAAAAAATGGTTAAATATGTTTTTAGTCCATATAAATATGTCAGCTTTTCGTTTTAGTCCCTCTAAAAAATTTCTTCAACTTTTAGTCAATAAACAATTTTCCATCTTCACTTTTGGTCCCTCCTTTCAAGTAAACTCATGTAGAATTCATATTATTGAATAATCTTTTTTAGAAAAAACCATAAGATTACAAGAATCTCTCCCAAAAAAAATTAGAATTTTTTTTATCAAAACATGAATTTAATGTGAATTTTATATTTTTTACGGTTAAAAATTCATATTTAATTTGTGTTTTGTTAAAAAATTCTAATTTTTTTTTACAATATCCTACACATTTTTGCACAATTTTATTAAATAATGCAAAAATTAACTTAAAAATAGGGACCAAAAGTAGTGATTGTTAATTTTATAAGGACTAAAAGTCGAAGAAATGCTTTAGAGGGACTAAAACGAAAAGTTGATATATTTATAGAGACTAAAAACATATTTAACCCATGAAAAAAAGAACATATATTTTGTTAAGCAAGAAGGAAGCCTAGCAGGATGCTAAGACTCCCCAAATTATATTAACAAAAGAAAAAGGTGGAACACAAAAGAGGAGCGGGACCAAACCAAAACCTCCTCAGGGATTGATAAATCTATAATTAGGCATCCCTAACCTATCTCTAACAAAGTTGGCTCTAAAACAATTGGGAATCTCAGACCACAAAGTGAGATGATTCAGATAAAGACCTATATTAGTAAGAGAGTCAGCACAACAATTACTCTCTCTATAGATGATGTAGTATTTTTACGAGATCAAAAGTAAGTATTATATGTATCGTCTCCTCAGGGACTAGTGTGATATCACGGACCGTTCAACACCTAATATCATTTTAAGTTTAAAAGAGTAGTTTGTTTGTTTGCTTAGAATCAAATTAACTATGTTGTAAGATTAAAAGTCGAGATTAATAAGGCATGAAACTTGTTAGGATTAGAGTTCCTTGATCAAGCATCACACATAACCTAAAGATCATACATGGATTCTAGCTTTTCTTTGGTATTATCACGTATCCCTCGTCAATATCATTCATGTCCAAATAATATTGTGACTTCAATTGTATCGTTTAATCGTCGATGTCTCAAACTATTAAATGATTCAAGAGTCGTTCTTATCGTTTAATCGACGATTTCTCAATCTATTAAATTATAAGAAAGCATTAAGTTTGGATACAAAGAATGATTATCTAAACATCAATTTCATGTCTAGAATTTATGTTTGGATAGAGTATTATTCTAAACCTAGATTCAAAAGTATTTTTCAACCACAATTAAATCAAACATAAACAATAAAATGCAAGAATAATCTCAATATCAAATCAAATGCTAGAATCATATATTTAAAGATCAAAAGATTACATGTTTAGCTAAGATCAAGTACCTATAATCCAAACAATGGAGATTTAGCTACTCATTGTCATGGAAGCTTTGCAAGAATGAATTGAAATGGAAAGATTCATTACAACTTTGTGATTTCTCAACAATTGAGGAAGAATCCACCTTCTATCACTCTCACTCTATGAAGAACAAGCCTTATCTCTCTCTCTCTAAAGCTATTACCAAATATTCTATGAGATTCTAAGATCCCTAAAAGAATTGATCAAATGGGCTTTTATAGGAAGTGTGATCTGCATTAACTCGCCTCGTGAGTAACTCCATTCGCCATGGCGAGTTGATGTTTCTTCACCAATGGGTTTGTGCATCGTCAGCTCTAGGGAGTTTAGGCCGCCCTAACGCGCCTCACGAGTACAATTTGCTCGCCATGGCGAGTACTTGACTTCTTAGCTCGCCTTCAGTTCGCCATTGCGAGTTGGAGGCGTGTGATCTCTGGTGCTCTCTGGAATTGCTCGCCTTTCTACTCGCCATTGTGAGTTTGTTCGCCTTTCACTCACTATTGCGAGTTGGAGGCGAGTAAACTTATGGTGCTCACTGCCTAAGCTCGCCTCTGACTCGCCTTTCTTCACTAATCACTCGCCATGGCGAGTAAGCCTTTGTACTTTTTTTCTTTGTTTTTCTTCTTTGCTCAGTGTCTTGAGTTTAATTCCTGCACAAATTGGGTAAAGTAAGATAGATAAAGCGTAAAAGGGCTATAATCACTTATCTCTCGACTTTTCCCTAAATAACTTGCAAAACAAGTAACAAAAGTGCCTTAATTATTCATTTAAAATACAACTTTCTGGCACTTATCAATAGACATGAGTAACCAAGAAGTTCATACTTGAGATGATGTGTAGACAGTTCTCCCACATGTTCCTTAGCTTCTAAGGAATGAGATAATGATTTCTGAAGCTAAGATTGTTCCATTGATGTTGTGAAGCTAATTAAATTGCTCTCATTGCTCCAGATAGCTCAACATGATAGGCACTCCCCAAGCTTGTGTTTTCAGCGAATCATATAAGAAAATTGGCTTGGTTGTTCCTGAATATACCTCCACAAGCGAAAGTATTATTGTTTGGAGAACCATCTGTGTTGCACTTAACCCAATTAAATATTGGAGGATTCCAAATTGCCTAATAATTTTGGGAGCTTTCGGTGACGAACTTATGTTGCTTTAAACCTAAAGAGGTCTTGGACTCAAGAGGCAACTACTTTTCAACAAGTGCGTCCATTTTTCAGAATTTTTTCTCTCTTTTATAGGAGGAAGATGAGCGAGAGTTTTGAGAGATGGAAGACATAAATGGAATGGTTCACGAAAGGAACATAGAAATGAGTTTTTTTTTATAAATGATGAAGGTGGTTGATGAGACAAACCCTTCATTTTCCATATTCAGTAACCGCCGCATGTTTTAAAAGAGATGATAGTTTCTTGAGTTAGTGGGAAGTTGAAAATTTCAAGGGAAATAAATCCACAAAATCTTCAGAAAGGATGTGCTATAATGATGAGGAATGGGGAAGCACGAAAGAGAGGAAGATGAAGGGTTAACAAGTGACACTTGGTGCCCTAGGGTAATGGAAAGACCCCACTAACTTTTCAACTGCAAACTGGTGGCCCACTAAATCTTGAGAGTACAGTAAAGGGGAAATTGAAAAGACCATTTTTGAAAGTAATGATTACCATGACGTCATTCTCCAAAGAATACATGGAGTATTTTCAAAAATGTCAATTTTCTTCTTCATATTTTTTCTAGTCAAAAATGACATTTTTGAAGGGGCAATTTGTTAGCCAGTAATTTTTGGGGGCTAATTTGTTAGCCTGTATATTCTATCCAACTTGAGACTTCCACTTTTTTAATTCACATAACACTAGTTCTGCCTAATATAAGATTTGATGTTCAGGTTTTCAACCTCATATTTTCACACTTCTTCCAACAAAATATTATTTTTAAAGTCTTAACCCTTGCAATATTGCATATGATAGACAAACTCATCTATGTTTAATTTAACCTTAAAATATTGCATACCTCGGCCATCCAAAGCCATGTGTATTTATTTACACCGTTTATTCATGTATGAGGAAAGGAAAAAGTTTTTTTTTTTTTGTTGAATAAGAAAGGGAATAGTTTCCTTCAAAAAACAAAAGGAAAGTGTTAGCGTTTACAATTAAATACCATTTATTGTGTTCATTACCGATACAATTTTCCATCGATTAATGCATCACTTCCTATGCTGGAAGGAAGTGGGTCAAATAATGGTGCTCATTATCGATACAAATACCATCAATTAAAAAAACAAATAAATGAAAAAAAAAACTTTACAAATATGTTCTCTTCTAATCTTCTTCAGTAAATTATTAACGTTTTCAAATATAAAAATAAAAATAAGTTTTAAAATAAATTTTCCGATTGTTTTTTCTTTTAAAAAACATGGTCAAACTAAAGCCTATATATTGAAGAATAATAAGTTGAGAAAGTATCGAGGTTTCCCTTGCCTGGTTTCAATTCTAGTGTTGTGCTTTATTCGTCATTTGGCAGGTATACTCTTTTTTGTGTTTTCCTGGATTTCAATAAACTCTATGGATCACTTTGATTTATAAAATTTTACTTCTTTGATGTGGAAATGTAGGATGTATATTGTTAAGTTACTTTACTAAATAAAGTTTAGGAATTATGATATCTGCTCTTTAATTTTAAGGACTTCTTTCAAAAAAATATTTAAGGACTTGTACTTAGTCATATAATCCACTTGATCAGTTCTATTGCGACATTTTTGTAGGTAAACACGTACTTGACATAGTTATTGTATGCTACATGTTGTATTCGTTGATATTGCTTCAAATGGAAAGCTGTTTTTAGCATAGCTTCTCATAAAAATCCTTTTGATTAATAATTGTTTTGAAAAAAAATTTGTGATTTTCATTTTAAGGCTGACAAATACTATATCTTATGCTTTCTTAAGAATAATCTTTAAATTATTGAATGTCTAAAACATTTTTTTATCACTTCTCTCATTATAAGTATCACTCACTCCTTTGCATTACTATTGCATAAAACTAAGTCAATTGCAACAATGTCATGCTCTTGGTGGGATGACTACGATGGATATGATTCATATGAAGGGGGGTATGAACAAGGGTATGGAAGCTGGAACAGTGTATGCAGTGACAATGACAATGGTTTTGAATATGATGATTACAGTTTCTGCAACAATGTTTCTGATGGTCCTCATGTTGGTGATTATTGTGGCAATGATAGTGGTGTTGATTTTGAGTATGATGATGATTATGATAACGACAATGATAGCGAAGATTATGAGTATGACTATGATGTCGACAATGGTGGTGATGAAGTTGTTGATTACGTGTATGAGTATGACACCGATGATGATGACAATGATGATTATGATGTCGAGGAAGATGATGATGAGGACAATGATGATTATGTGAGTGATTATGATGTCTACAACAGTGGTAATGGAGGTGTTGCTTATGTGTATGAATATAACAACAATGACGGTAACAATTACTGTGATGATTATGATGATGCTTATTATTATGATGATGATAATTATGATTATGATTATGATTATGGTTATGAGTATGTTTATTGCAACAACGATTATGATTATGATTATGATTCTGATTATGAAGATTGTGACTATGGCTTTATATGAAAGTGATCATAGTGGCAGGAATGACATCAGTTCATGCTAAGGTAACTATTGTTTTTGATTATATATCCTGAGTTATGTTTACTGTTAGTATTTTTTAGTGATCACAGATGAAGTTGTGTTCTTATTTTCCTGACTCGGAACAAAAATCACTTTCTTAATCTGTTATAAAATCTGTTGTGACATTTGTATCTTTTGCATCAAAATATGTGTTATCATATATGCTTTTCTTTGTCTTGTTTTAGGCTATATTGATTCTTTTATGCTCTTTTCAGGTATGGTTATGTTGCAAGGAGCCTAGTATTTCATAAGACTTTTTCCTCACCTTACAATTATAGTTAATTCGTGAGAAATTATGCAGTGCTAGCTAGTTAGTAATGCTGCTGTTTTGGAACTTATGAATCATGTGAAAAACAGTTCATGTAGGCTTATGTTATCTGGGAATTAATCGATATAAAAGTGTACTAATGATTGACATGTTTGTTTCAATTTTTTTGACAAAATGTTTGTTTCTGTTTTTTGTTAAGCTTGTTTCTCTCCTTTTTTTTTTCCTTGCACTTTTTGCCTTTTAATTTTGTATAAGCAATTTCGATCCCTAGTTTTTTAAGCGATTTTAACCCCCCAAGTCTTTTGATTGTGCAATTTCATGGTCCATCACACATTTTCGCCCAATTTTAGCCGATGTGGCTATTTATTATGTGTTTGGTCTCCCAAGTGTTTGCATGAGGGATATTACGAATTATAAAATTAAAAAAAACATTAAAAAAAATGTTTTACATGCACATTAATTTTAAGGTGTTACAAGCACATAATCATTGTTTCTAATAACAACTTCAACATAAAATCACTTCTGAAAATTTTATGTTCGCCTGTTATAAAATCATATTTGAAGGATTTTGTTTTGTAGTGGTCAGGGTTTGAATCCTAAACCTTGCATATATTATGCATTATTCCTATCAACTGAGCTAAACTCACTAGGACGAATGATGGTTTTCTAATCATGGGTTTGTCGTAACTCATGTTCATCAATAGTCGCTTTTAGGAACTGTGTTTTTTGTGTTCTTCCCTTAATATATTCTATACGATTTATTTTATGCCTTTTATCTCGATTTAGAATCAATTTTGGTGGAACTGATTTGCTTGTTGCATCTACTCACTCTGGTCTTATACATAAGCAAAAATTGGATTGACAAAACTAATGTATCTTTAGTCAAAAAGAAAAAGAAAACACTAATGTATCTGGTCCAAATTTTAAATCAAATACCTTAGCTTTGTTGACCCAACTTTTGATTATATATAGAAACAGAGGGAGTATTTGTGATAAAGTTTGCAATCACATGCCTTTCCTTTTTCCGTTTTTTAGCTTTTTAATTCTTAAAATTGGCAATAGCTACGCAGAAGACTTAGAAAAACTATAAGAGTTATTTGAAAAGAAGTAGAGGTTAACGAGTTGGATCCAAATATGGCCTATTGATGGAACATTGTGGTGTAATTTGATCTATAAAATCGACCCCAATTAGTGTGATAAGACTTGATTGTTGTTGTTATTGGTAATATCTACGCAGGGCGAGCACTTGGATATGCCACATCATTATAAATAGCAACATTGGTGAAAATTGGGAGAAAATGTGATAGGGACCATAAAATTGCACAATCGAGAAACTTAAGGATTAAAATTGCTAAAAAAAAACTAAGAGAGCCAAAATCGCATAAATATAAAACTTGGGTGTCAAAGGTGCAAATTAAGCTAAAAATAAATTCAAAAGGTAGAATATGGGGAGGCAAAAGGTAGAATCAAAAGGGAGGGGAGAAAGGATTCAACGTGGTGGAAAGACATTCAAAATATTGTAAAGGGAGTGTGGAGATTTAGATTGAATTGGTTGTCTGCAAAATTAAATAGAGAAATAGAGAATGGCGAAGAAATATTTTTTTGGGACGATCGTTGGATGGAGGGTGTTCCCCTTAGAAGTCGGTATCCTTGATTATTTGATCTATCCGAAGAGAAAGATATTTTTGGTATGGACATTGTACAATGTATTAGGGCATGAATGGAATTGGAAATTTAGATGAAAAAAAGATTTAACTCAAGAGAAAATGGATGTGGAAGGAGTTGAAGAGTAAGATTCAAGGATTAATTCGGAGATTTGAAGGGGTGGATAGATGGGTGTGGTCTAGAAATGCATATTCGGTAAAGGAAGCTTATGATTCAACAATGGAGGGAGTGGTGGCTGAAGATCACAGGAGGTTTGCAATTGCTTGTAATGGATTGGTACCGCTGAAGGTTGCGGTTCTAATAGATACAAAATACGATTTCTTCAAAGCATAATTTATTCAAGAGAGGCGTGCTAAAGAGTCACAAATAGAGTGTGGAAATGGCTGTGTGGTTGAAAATGTGAAACATTTATTCTTTGAATGTTCCACTAGTGTGGGGATGTGGCAAAATATTTTATGTTGGCTGAAAGTATCTGCTGTTATGCATAATTACGCCCTGGATAGCTTAAATCAATTTGCAGATCTTATCGGCAGCGACAGATTTTGGTAGGCTCGTCTCAGTGTAATTGGTTTGCGTGTATATGAATTCTATGGAAAGTTTGTAACGATAAGATCTTAAAGAACATAAATGGATCGTCAGATGCATGGATAGAAGAAATAAAGACATTATCGTGGAAATGGATAAAATCGTAATATATAACATGTGTTGGTTGTGGTTTCTGTGTTGGATAGGGTTTTGGAGGTTTCTTTCTGCACTCTACATTTAATTTATTCTCTATGCTTCAATTTCATTTCTAAATTCTTTTAGGCTGCAATTTTAAAGTGGATTTTGTTAATTCAGAAGTGGGTTTTTCAAATTCCTTTTTGTTCTATTCTAATGTCAACGTCATCACTTTAGACAAGTTCGTTATGTATGCTTATATAACTGATTGTATATTGGTATTTAGTAGAGGTTTTAATTCCCATGATGGATAGGGGAAGTGTTGAAGTTGTTTCCAATGTATTGTGAAGTGTTGAAGTTGTTTCCAACGTCATCACTTTAGACAATTTCATAAACATGGTGCTTCCAATGTATTGTGAAGTGTTGAAGTTGTTTAATGTCAAGCTTATTTTGTATTGTTTCTGCTTCTTTAGCTTGATTGATGATAATATCAATTGATTCAGGTCAGAGTTGATATAGGGGAACTGATTCATAAGGCATCAGATGTGCGTGAGTCTCTCCCTAGAAATCTGTTTCAATTTGTGTTTTGTGATCTTAATGTTTTATAGCATTAATATTAATGAGAAATTGGGATTGAATTTTATCTATTTTGTGTTATTGAACTCAAAACTCTAATAATATTCCTATTTCACAATTAGATGTACATTTCTATGATTGACGAGCTTTGCCTTTGAGATTTTTAGCATGGTTATTTGTTATCTTTAAACAATAGTGTGACACGTGTTCACTTTGATGAAGCTATGATTATTATATGAGTTCATTAATTACTTTTACATTGTTTCATGGAGAATGAATCTACATAGTGGTGGTAATTTATTATGAGTTTATGAGTTACTTTGACACTGCTCTCATGAATCATATGTATAGAGATGACCAAGAGGTATAGATGATATGACCAACCTTGTGCTACAAAACTCCTGTGGTGCTTGTGGTGATAATTATGGCACTTATGCAGGGGCGGATCCACCATAAGGCATGGTGTGGCTGTTGCCACACCATATTACAACCCCAATGTTTTTTTTTTTTGTATACTAGACTTAAATAATCCATTATATATAATATATGTTGTATGTTTTGCTTGTGTTCTAACTTGGCCTAGCGGTTGATAGTGTTTTAACAATCGATGTGTCACTGGTTCAACTCTCCGTGGGCCAGGGAATTAAACCTGTGACATATTGGTAAAAGTGTGAAGCCAAAGCCATTTTTCCTGATGTGCTCAATGTGTCATAAGTACGCTTAGTTAATGTTCTGGACCGGTCAGAGACCTAGACCCAATTTCTTAGGCCCAATAACAAATCAAGCCCAATACCGCATTTGGCAGTTTACTCACAACACACCCCTTCCCCACGAGGGGGGTGGACATAGCAATTGAGACTACTTCAAACAGACTGTAATGTCTCCTTACTCACATTCCCCTGAATCTCTCCCCGGTGGTTACACTTCCCACGATTTCGTAACCGCAGGGCACACGTGTGTCATTACAACGGCTCTACAAACACCCACCTCTATATAAAGGGGACTCCTCGTGATCCCCAAGGTAGAATCTCTCTCACTTCTTAACTCTTATTTCTAACCTCTACTGACTTAAGCGTTGGAGTGTCTGCAGGTACACAACCCCCCGTCGTTCTAGTACTCAAACTGACACATTTCTGCCATCAACAACCGCTGCATTAAAGAGCACCGGCAGTCACTTTCTGATCAAGTACGATCAATGGCGCCGTCTTTGGGAAAATACAAGCTCTCCCCATTTTTTACCTACAAAAAGCCAAAGCTTTCTAACTAAAAATCATGACTGCCAACGATGCCAATTTGCGCCTCCAAAGCCAGGTCCAACGCGTCAACCGCGATGGACAAACTGCCTCAACGTCTCCTACAACCATCCCACGACAAGGAGCCACACCAACAAGTTCCCATCCAGCGACCCGGTTGCAGGAACAACCCCTCTTGGGTCCTCCATGATCCGACGAGGTGGTAGATAATTCCACTCCAACGAACACGTGGATCAACTATCGACTCTGCACGGTTTAACGACAAACATCGATTGCCGAGGAACAAAATCGACGCATTGCTGACGTTGACATCAACTATCTCAACATACATCGAATTTTCTTGTTTGAGAGGATCCGCGTCTATTTGCATAGGCTTATTCGATTTGTCTCCAAATTTCAGCTTTCCATCATCAAGTGCTTTTTGCACTGAATCCCTTAAAGAAACACAACGAGAAGTGTTATGGCCTAAATAACAATGAAATTTACAAAACCCCCTCCTTTTCCGTTGTTCTATTGGAGGCATTTTGAGACCTTTTGGCACTACTATTATGCCTTCATTAACTAAAAGGTCAAAAATTTCATCACGTTTAGTAACGTCAAATGAGTAAGTTTTCGACGAATATTTTTCATTTTTTGGTTCCTCAGGATTCTGGCCATTGGATGGCCTAAACAATTTACAGGTATAAGGAGGGCCAGGTTTAACTTTGCGAGATTAACCTCGCTATTTTCGAAAACATCAAAATTTAAATCAAATTTTGGATCACTGTCATTAGTGTCGACATAAGCGACCTTTTCTTTTTTACTGAACTTATTGGTCCTTGCTTTCTCAGCCTTAAGTCTTTCGACTTGTCGGACCCTATCAGCTAAGTATTGAGTATCTAGTTTCTTTCGAATAGAATAATCCAGACCATTACCAGCCATTTCGACTAACTCATGTTCAGGTAGTTGGCTAAAGCATATACCTTTCAGGAGTTCGAATCTATTTAAATAATCATCAATAGACTCTGACATTTTACGTCGAACACTGGCCAATTCTTTGAGGCTAATTTTAGATTGGACCATGTAAAACTGTTCATGGAATGCCTTTTCCAACTGGGTCCAGGTAAACATGGAGTGCGAAGGTAGAGTGGTAAACCAAGTGAATGCATTTTTGGTTAGAGAACTTGGAAAATATTTCATTCTCAAATTCTCATTGTTTGCTATATCGCCAGCCTCAGTTAAATAACGGGCAATATATTCAACCGTAGACTCATTAGTCTCTCCACCAAACTTAGTGAATTTAGGGATTTTCCATCCCTTGGGTAACTCTTCTGCTAGGACATAATCTGACAAAGCAGATACAAAATTAGGCCTATGTAAGCCCATATTGAAACCGTTTTGGACTAACAAAGTTTCGACTATATTGGATAAGTTATTTCTACCATCGAAATTATTTTGCTAAACTTGTCGAACTACTTGATCAACATCTTGGTTCCTTTGAACTAAGAGTAGGACCCTCTCAAGCTCCTCTTGTGGTTTTGGTTCGACAATAGGTTTTTGCATTTGGGCTACAAGGACTCCATTATTCAGTCTCTTGACAGGTATTTGGACGGGCCTTTGGTTTTGATTTTGAGGCATTGGCCTATTTTGTGTAGGATGAGCGCCAAAGAAATCAACAATTCGTCGCATTTGGTCAGTTAACGTTTGGTAACTATTGTGAGTTTGTTGGATCAGGGGGTAAAACACTATACCTTTTTGTTGGGTTAACATATTGACCATTTCATTGTTGGTATCTCCCATTTCTTTCCTTAAAGCCATTAAGGAAGCATTAGTTAAGGTCTGTTGAGGGTTTGAACCGAGAAAGCCTACACCAGGATGAGAGAACGGAGAATGCATTACGTTCAAACTCTCTGAAAAAGAGGATGGATTAGTATGTCGTCCTGCTATAAAAGACGATGACATGCCATATGGTTAATTTCTATCGAAAAACCATGTATTTAGATGTGATTGTGCGGCTGCAGCAACAGTTGATGTTGCCGCAGATATAGTCGAAGAAACGTGAGCGATCATCGTTTCCCCGGGCGCTTCTGTGCGACTTATCCAAGAGTTGGCGTAACTTGTGGGTTTTGTTGTAAAGTTACTTCCAATGTTGCATCTGCCACCGGCGGATTTGATGGACTTGATTGTGAAACATTGTTACGTGTAGGACGTACCATTTTTGGGAGTTGTTTCTTATTTCTTAAGAACATGTACAACAAGAATCACAAGATTTTAAACAGAACAAACTTCTAAGAAAATTGAATTTTCTGTTTGTTTCTAAAACAAAAACACAAACGGTCCCACCGGGCATGCCAATTTGTTTAACTTGGTTTTTGGTAAACAATCGCTGGTTTCCAAAGTGGTTTACTTGCAAGATCAACCAGTAAATCTTAGGACATATTGTGCTTATGTTTTCCAGAAAATATGAATGTTCTTGATGTAAAATATGAATGTAACCGTCAGAATCAAACACACGTCGAATCCATTGAAGTAAATTGCTTGAAAGAATAAGTAAATTGCAAGGAATTTAAAGGGATAAACTTAAATTGCATAAATGAATGTAAATTGGTACGCATATTCATATATTTGCAACTTGTTACTCGTTTGTCCTTGAATGCGGATAGTTTGAGTGTGTAAGTTTTGTGCATGATTGAATTGTGACCCGTTTTGCCTATGAAAAACTCTTATTTATACTAAATAACTGCCTATACAGAAACGATCGAACATAACCGCTAATAACTACTCTAGACATCTTTTGAATTTCAAATGACATCTCTCGGTAGTAATTGATGCTTGACTTGTTAATCCAGCACCAACCTCTCTTCGATATCTTGCATGCTTGTCAAAGCTTCACCATCAAACGACAAAATCTCTTTAAGTCCATAAACTTGATCCAGCTTGTGAGTCAAACTCATTTAGATCTCTTCAAAAGCTAAGTCAAACTTAATTGACTGCATTTATTGTAGCCTGTCGAAAATACAGGCTAACATTCCCGCCGTTCAAATTAAATACTCAAACTGACGCATTTCCGTAACCAACAACCGCCGCATTAAAGAGTACCGGCAGTCACCTTCTGAAATTAGGGTGGTAGCTACTCATTTTTATATTTCCAATTATAAACAATGTATTTGTTTTTGGAAGAGGATATATAATGTATTTGTTCTTTTCATTATCAATCAATTTTAACTTGTTGAAATCTTTGAAATCAAATATATAAATGTTTTACTGATAGATACATTTATGCAACAAATAGTGTGGAATGTGTTCACTGAAATCATTTAGTAACACAGGCTTTACCTAACATTTGTTAAATGTTATAAGATCCAAATAGTAATATTTATTTTTGATTTAGTTACAATTTTGAAGTGTTACTAAATCTCATATATGTTGTAGTAGACAGGAGTTTTATGGCGACATATTTGCCTCATTATTAGCTATTGCTACTTATATTGGGATGCATTGCAAAAGAATTTGGTATGTAGCTGTTAGTGGAATGGTAAATATGAATTATTTGATAGTGTTGTATTGTTGTTAATGTAGCTGTTGGCTTGTTGTGATTCAATGTATTGCCTATTTTTGGTTTGTATCTACATCTTTGTTTTTCGAGGTGGCAGTTTTGAAATGTATGGTACTGGTGGACATGATTAGCTTTGGTGTGGAAGTAGGCTTTCATTATTGTTAATGCAATGTATACCAGTAGGAAGCTTTGGTGATTTTATTGATGAGAATATCATTTTGAAGGACATATACGGAGGTTTGTTCAGAAAGAAAATAATTTAAGCAAGCATCCACTTAAACTCTATCTTGCAGCTCAAATTAAAAAAAAATAAAAAAATCAAAAAGAACAAATTATTTGATTGATTCATATAGCAGTGGCACTGAAAAACTGTTTTTTGTTATCATGTGTTACTTTTTCTGGTTCACAAAATGAACAAAATAATATGATTGATTCATATAGTAGTCAAAATATCATAAAAATCACAGTAACTTGAATTGGGTGTAGGATTTTACTTCTCTTTGAGTATATCCTTTTAGACCTTCCAATTGTAATGAGTATAGCAAAACTATAATTTGTACCACATATATATATAAATGAAATCATGGAAGTTGGTGACGTTTAGCATACAAAATGTAAATCTTTTTGTGTATGGTGTAAAAAGAGTGAATTTACAATAGATTTAAATTAAGCAATTGAAAGGACAAGATTGAAGATGTGCTATTTGAATAGTAAGGATTTGTTTATACTCTTGGAAATTGCAGAAATAGTCATTCACACTGTTGTAATTATAATTCAGTATAATTAATTGTTTTTTATTTGTGCATCAAGAAATTATATTATGTATATTGCTCTTAATTTTTTTCACCATCTTCATCAAGAATACTGTAAATCACCTAATGACATGACTAACATTAGAGTTTTGTGTTTGCAACTACTAACCTTGCTTCTGCTTTTCTCAATCGTCTATTCTTGAATCCAATTGCTCAATTAGAGGGAAAAAAAACTTTCTATTCTTCTCCTTCTCCTTCTCCTTCTCCTTCTCCTTCTCCTTCTTATTATTATTATTATCGCAAGTCACTGCTATTCTCTGTTTGATTGGCAGCCCGAATTTGCTGAACCGGCGGTTCCACCATCTGCCGCGCGGGTGCAACCTTTGCAGCCGGTGAGACCTACTGCTCTTGCGCCTTCCTTTGCTTAGGTTCTGTCATCATCGACTCATCCTCCTACCTCCAATGTTTCTTTTCCGCAACCAACAATTCGAGGTGAATTGGTCAGTATTCGTATTTCGCAGACGCTGTATGAGAAGGAGAATGAATACACAAGGGAGATAAGCTGTATTCATCAACTGAAATTCAACAGAAGCTTCGGAAACAATGGAACACTTCAGGTCCGTGGTCACTGTTATCCTTGGGCGGGGTTACTTTGAGTTTTACTTCGCTTCTGAAGCAAATATGCGCTTTGTCTGGGCAATGGGAACAATTCATATGAAGCCGGGTGTTTTGTGACTTTTTGAGTGGACACGTGATTTTAATATGCATAAACAGAAAAACATGCACGCACAAGTTTGGATTTGCTTAATGGAACTTCTGCAGGAACACTCAGGGAAATTGCAAGCGTTGGGGACACCGTTGGTAATTGATAACGTGACATCGAAAAGGTTATACGACCACTACGCTAGAATTTTAGTTGATATGGACTTGTCGAAGAAGTTGTTCTATGAGATTTTGGTCGAGCGGGAGGGTTTTTCCTTTTCTATTGAGGTTGTCTATGAATGGATGCCGGAATTTTGCACGCACTGTCAGAACCTTGGATATAACGTAACTAGCTGCCGTTGAATGTATCCAAGGAAGAAAAATAATGAGCCTTCTGAAAATGTTGACAAAGGGAAGTCGAAGGTAATACCTAAGAAGAAATAATGGGTGCCTTTAAGATCGAACCCTTCCGACATTGGCTCTTCCAATGCCTTTGCGGCCTTGATTGTGACACAAACGCAAGATCGAGTTCCTGTGAAAGATGTTGCAGCCAACTCCTTTAGCTTTGCGTTGCAAAACGTAACTGATGAAGTTCCTCAGCATGTCCGGCCGCAGCCAACTCCATGATTGTGCGGGAGGAGGGTATGCAACATAGTAATCCACTCATTCAGCAAGACCTTGATCTCTGGCAGAGAATAAAAGATTATGATCAGCGCGCAGCAGAGAATCCGTTTGTTCCCGTATTATCTAGAAAGCAAAAATAAATGTTGAAAAAGCATCAGTTCGATGGAAAGGCGCCTTATCGGACCCGCTCAACGAGGAAAGCTACACCTCCTACCCAATGAATTTTTTTCTTCTGGAATGTCTGAGGTATTGGTAACTCTGACACTTGAGTTGCTTTAAAGAATTTATTTTTGACTCATAAACCTTTGGTTCATGGGGCGGTCTGGCTATCTGCTTTGCCGTCTGAGTTCAGTTTTGATTTCTTTAGGGACAGATGTGGTCTTCCAAACTACAGATTTCCCTAATCTGTGGTATCTTTTATTTAACTTTTTTTCCTTGTTTCCGAGAGTTTTGGCCTAGTCCCCCCTCCTTGTACATATTTTTTCCCTTTTTTTAATAACATTTGAGATTGGCGGCATAGGATGAAGGTTCCCCGGGGTACCAACCTAGTTGAGATGTCGGTGTTTCCTCTTGATGTATGTCCTCTCTGCCGGATTATAAAAATAAAAAAAACTAAGTTGAGCAATTAAATTGTTAAATTTTCTAGTGATGATAACAAAAACAATTAATTTTAGTTTTATTCAGATTTTTTTAATTTTAATTTTTGGATTGATTAAGATTGCAAAGAAGATGATAAACAAGAGAAATAACCCCAGCAATTTCTAAGTCTCTCCATGAATCTCGTTGCCAAGCTCGTTTTAATTTGGGTTTGAGTTAAAACCTCTGGGTATTTTGGGAGAAGCACCATGAAAAAGATAAGAATGGAGTACAATTTTTTTAGTACAATTTTTTTTTTTTTGAGTTGTTATGTTATTTAAAGTTACATTATTAAAAAAAATATTTCAAGTTACAAGTTGTACAGTAGAAAATACTACTTACATATGGCCTAAATGTGTAATGAAAAATGCTATTTACAGCGAAAAAACCACCCAGACCGTTTCAAGACACATGTGGCATGTATGCCACTCATCTACTTTTTAGGATTTCCATATTTTTCTCTTCACCTCCTGTGATATCTGCTCAAAGTTGCTTTTGATTGGCTTGTTTTCATTCTTGATAAATTCGGGATAATTATTCTCGTTATGTATTGCATGACTCATGTGTAATAATCGAAACTATTGTGGAGGGTCTATAATAAGATTAAATAAAACAATTGGGTGAATGTCATAATCTGACATAAACTGACAAATTGACCATAACATGTTTTTCTTTATTTCTTTTTTTAGATAATGTATTTCTTTTTTGTACACCATACAAAAATGATTGCCTTTGTATGCTAACCTTCACACACAACATTACCTTATCACTAATATTCAGTGGCACTTCAACAACCAAAATGAACCTTGTTAGGAAAAAAAGTTCTTTAGAGAAATAACCTTTTTCTTTTAAGGATAAGAGAGAAAGAACGAACCATATTTACACAAATTCACGGGAGTGTATGATTCAAGAAAAGGTTACACCAAAGTGTACACATTGAATTTAACGGGTTAGTTTTCTCTAAAGCATATTGAAAATGTTATACTAGTGTCTTCCAGATGACTTTGTTTCTTTCAGGCTTCTGCTTGCAATTGGAGAAACAAAGATTTATAAAGTAGAACATGGCTTCTGCTGGCCGCTGCTGATTTGAGAACGGGGAAGATTCTTTCTTGTGTACAAGAAGCGAGGTAATAAAGCAATCATATTTTATTTGAATTATTCTTTTATAAAATGTGTTTGGATCGAAGGTTTAGAAGGGGAGGGGAAGGGATGATTTACTTTTCTTTTTTAATTTAGAGAATATATAACATGTTTTTTTAAAATAAATTAAGTGTGATTGAAATATTATATGATCGTTTATCATATTAATATGTTAACTTTTTAAAAAACATTTCCTAGTGTCCGTAATTTAAAAATGAAAAGTAAACTCTCCCCTCCCTTCCCCCTCCTAAACCCTCTATCCAAACACACCCTAAGTTTCTTTTTAAAAACAACAAACTTTTATCGTGGTAATAATTTTTTCATCAATTCTTTTACTTATTTACTATTTGTTGCCTTAAATCAATATTAGCTTTCAATGGAGAAAAAAAAACTCATGAATGTCTTTATTTCTTAATTTTTGGGTTTGGGTTTGAATGTGTTAAAATGATGAATATATTTTGGGTTTGAAGATGAGGATACAGATGAAGATGAGTTTTTTTTTTTTTTTATATACTTTTTTTTGGTTTTGTATTTTTAATAAAAAATAGTTGAAAATAACATTTTTTGTTGATTTGGATGTGCCACACTAGCGTTTAACGACCACGTTAGCACTCTTTGACAGAGTTGGATGGAAAAAGACAACGATATAAATGTTGTATGACTTAAAGGTCAATTTGGTATTTAGAAAACATAGGGGATTAATTTGGCACAAACAACAAATTTAAAGGAGTGCATGACCCATTTATTATTTAACTTTTTTCAAAAAGTAATAAATTTGTACATATTTAAATTTGTATATTGTTAAGGGGAAATTAAATAAACCTCCCCCTGAGGTTTATCAAATTGTAACATACACCCCTTTTATTTTCTAATTCATCACAAACCTCCTCCACCGTTTAACTTTCAAATGTCTGTTAAGTTTATTCCGTGGAAAAAAGAAATTCATCTTCCACGTTGTAAAACTTGATACTTTGCTTTTTCCTTTCCTCCAACCAGCTTCTTCACTTAGAAACTTTGTTCTCCCTTAGAAGCATACACACTCTATATATGTTGGCAAATCTGAACTCGTTTTATTCAATATCCCTTGTAATTTTTTGGATTCCAATTTAAGTGAAGTGGTCACAAATGGAAATGGCGTTTGTAGAAAGAAAAAAAAAAGGTCTCTAAATGAAGGATTCAATGTAATTGAACAATAATAGAAGCTTTAATTTTGGCTATATTGTGAGCAATATATGATGAATCCTAGACATGTCTCTGTTACGTGGAACCTTGAATTTTGTTATTAGGTTTGATGTTCATGGTTAGATTTTAAGTTGTCTTAGATCCTTCGTTGATCTTATTTAAGTTTGACATCAAATGGTGTAATAGATTTTAAACACAATGTTGCTATGTTTCGTTAGAGTTGCTTCCAAGTAATTGAAGGGTGGCTTAATAATTCTTCTGCAGCGTTCAAAGGTAATACTGGAGTTGTTTTGGTTTTGAATTTCGGTTTGTGCATTCCTCATCCTTGTGTTTAAAATTCTGGATGCCTTTTTCCTTTTAATGTAATGGAGAAAGGGAGAAACAAACACTGTTAATAGCGAATGGTGGTTTATATTTATTTAATGAAAACTTAGGGGAGGTCAATGCTTATTTTAAAATGAGAGGGGGTGTTTGTGTTATTTAAAGAGACCTTGAGGGAGGTAAATATAATTTTCCCTATTGTCAATGATAATATAGGTGGTTCTTCTATCACCACAAAAAAAAAAGTGGTTCTTCTATAAAAAAAAATGGTTAATAGTGTTTTACCTCTCTGTAATATACGACACTTTTGGTTTTGCCCCCTGTAAAATATTTTCCTTAGATTCTGTCCTTGTAAAATAAAGATTCTTCAGGATTGTCCCCTGACCCCTATGACTCAGCAGAATCTTTTACGTGGCGCTGATGTGGATATTTCTTTTTATTTTTCATTATTTTTACATTGGCCACATGTATAATTATTTAACACATCATATTTAATTGAAAGACGAAAAAAAAACACAATTTTTTAAAAAAAAAAATCTGAAAATTAATTTTCAAAAATTTAAAAAATCCAAAAAAATTAATTTTCAAAATAAAAAAAGATAGAAAATATATTACGTAAATTAGAAAAACAGATTTGAAATTAAAAAAGGTTCAGATTTCTTTTCAACACAAAAATTCTAGAATAAAAAGTCTAAAAACTTTTTTCAAAACAATTTTTTTTCAGATTTTTTCTTTTTATTAAAAAATTATTTCGAAAAAATATATTTTATTTTCCAGAATATTTAATTTTTTTACAAAAATAAAAACTTATGTTTATTTTCCAGAATTTTATATTTTTAGAAAAAATCAAAAAAATTATTTCGAAAAAATATTTATTTTACCAGAATATTTAATTTATTAACTAAATTAAAATTTAAAAATAGAAACTTCTCTTATTTTCCTGAATTCTTATTTTTTTAGAAAAAGTAAACAAAACTTTTTTATTTAAAAAAATTGAACTTATTCTAATTTTGAATTTATTTTTCTAATTTTCGAAATATATTTTCCAATTTTTGTTTTTTTTATTTTGAAAATTAAGTTATATAGTTTTTTATTATATTAGAAAATATAATCTGATATTTTTTTTAATTTTTAAGAATTAATTTTCAGATTTTTATTGTTTATTTAATTTAAAATGACGTGTAATATGTTTTTTACACGAGACATCCAAAAAAATAATGAAAAATTAAAAAAAAAATCCACATCAGCGCCATGTAAGAGATTCTGCTGAGTCATAGGGATCAGGGGCAATTCTAAAGAATCTTTATTTTACAAGGACGGAATCTAAAAAATATATTTTATAGGGGGCAAAACCAAAAGTGTTATATATTACAGGGGGTAAAACACTATTAACCTTAAAAAAATATATAGATAATTAAAAGGTCAGAATGTTTCCATCTTACTCCATCTGTCCATTTTTATTGTAGTAGTCTACAAAAATGACGGATATTAAGGTAAGTTGTTGGAGTAATAATGTTGTCTCAAATATGTCTGATTATTAATAGATTACCCTTATTTAAATATATATTTAATGTTTAATTTATTTTAGTTGCTAACTTCACCTAATTTCAATGCGACTTTTTCAATGTAAACTTAAAACAAAAAAATTAGAGCCTAAAATAAAGGCTTTATTGGCATAATGGTTGAAACGGCCTTGATTATATCATACAATATCACACACGAATTGAAGTTTAAATGTATTGACTCAAGACATTCAATCATGTTAAGGCATGTATAACATCACATATAAAAGTAATAAGCAAATTTAATCATATATACAGCTTCTCTCTATACCCATAAAATAAGAATTAGCATATACCTGAATTAGATTCAAGAACAAGAAGAGGAAGAATATGACTGAGCTGCTCCAAGTTTCTCCGATGGTAGTAAAATGCAGAAATGGAAAGAGGATTTTACTTTAGATATAAATAATAGAATAATTAATTGTCTTGCTTCTTTCATATATGAAATGTGTATATATACAAAAGTGTTGAATCAAGATTGATTCTACCTTGTACCCAAAAAAAAGAAGATTGATTCTACAAAATTAATACCTATTTAATTTACGTAAAAGTTTTATTAAAGACTATTCAATTTACATAACTGTATAACTAAAGATAGGAGTTGACTAAGAATATTCTATTTTATAATACGCCCCCGCAGTCGAAACAGGAGATTGATGAATGTTGAGACTATCTCCAAAGTCGTCGAAAAGCTGCAACATAAGACTTTTGTTAAAAATGTCTGCTATTTGGTAGCGCGACGGAGCATGCAGAAGGCAAACATGACCATGCGCAACCTTTTCACGCACAAAATGAATATTCATCTAAATGTGTTTTATGTTTTGGTGTTGAAACAGATTACCAAATAAATATACAACACTAACATCGTCTTTTTTTTTTTTTGACAACCAACACTAACATCGTCTTAGTCTACTAGAGTGGCTTTTATGATTGAACACTAAAGTGCTAAAATTAAATTCCGAAGCCAACAAGATTCAGAAATAATATTAGCAACACGACAATACTCTACTTCCGCAACGAGAAAGAGTCAGTTGTTGTTTAGCCGACCATGAAACTAAATTATCTCAAAGATAAACAAAATAATCAAACGTGGACCTTCTGGTTTCTAGACAACCTCCCCATACAGCATCAGTATATGTGGCGAGTTTGTCAACCAAGGAGAATGAAAGATGTAAGCCGTGAGTGATTGTTCCTTTAATGTATCTAATGATTCGCTTCAAGGAAGTCATCGGTTGCGCTCTTGGAATGTGCATAAAAGGAAAATATGATGAACAACATAAGAGATATCCGGTCTTGGATGTAAAATATGTAAAACTTTGTGTAAATTATGTGTGCAAAATAAGACCACACACCTTGTATTTATAATGATTTTACTCTAGAAGTTGTAAGCTTAATTAGTAAACACTAGCCTAGGAAGTTGTATACTCTAGGAGTAATAGCAATCAATCTAGGAAGTTATACAATTTAAAGAAATATCTATAGATTCTTAATTTTAACATCCTCCTCAAGCTGGAGCATACATCACATGACATCTTCACCAAGCTTGTTACAACAAAACAAAATTCACCATCAAGATGATCATCAATGAGAAAACAATGCACCATTAATAATCATATGTGGAAAAAGAGTCATCGACATGGGGCGGCCAGATCTGGGACCCGGTGGCCAGATAGTTGGCCACACACTCTCACACTCTAATTTGGCAACAACATGTGGGGCTCATGCACAAGGAAAGAAACGGTGCCTAGAGGCATGTGCATCCGAAGATGACAGCGAAGAAATGGATGTCGTGCACACCGAAGGATTTCACGGCGGTATGGTAGTGGCGCTCGGTGTTAAGTCGCACCGAAAAAGTGGCAGCTCGTATTTGCATAGTGGGAAAGGGTGTGAATGCCATTGGAAGGAATGATGAAAGCGATAAGTACCTACTGAAAAATATACAACCACCCAAGACACCCTAGGAATGAATCACAACTATGTTCTCCAAGAAGCGTGTGGTTCTAGAAGCTTTCCTTTGTCGATGTATATTTGTCGTGTGTTTGAAGTTATTTCCAAAATAGAACATTATATTCGTCTTTCATAGACATTTTCCAATTATGATCTTGTAATGCATTAATAGGATGTGTAGATAAAGTTGAGATTGTGTTTGAACTAGAGGTATGATGATTAAGGAGTTGACAAGGCTTAAAGATACCATGTTGTGTGTGGTAGGTCATTTGAGGAGAGAGAGGAGGGTTGACTAAATGGGGATTATGTATAGTATTTGATGGGGAGAAGCCGTTGTCGACATAGTGGTGAGTTGTGGAGGAGAAGTTTTTGTTTGTGGAGTTAGAGGTAATGTTGGTATGTATGTAGTCATGATGATGGGAGATTGATCGGTGAGTGGGGTGGCCCTGGTAGTACTAGCTTGGTTAGGTGAGCTAAATTCGTTCATAGGAAGGGGTGATTTGGGTTGAAAAATATGAGAAGGAAATGGTGTATCGCTTGTATATAAAAAAATTATAGCATGAAGACTCAGGTGCATTTGAATTTGAAAAAGGAAAATTGTTTTCATCAAATACGACATGTCTAAAAATGATAATTTTATAACTCGACAACTCAAAACTTGTAACCTCTATGATTAGAGGATATCCTAAAAATACATATGGTGTTTACCTTACATGAAGTTTATTTATTATAGTGAAAGGGATGAGGGGAAAAGAGAAACATTCAAACACTTTAAGATGAAAGTAGAAGGGGGTTTTTTGGTAAAGAATTGTGGTCGGAGTTAAAAGAGCTATTTTCTTGTTGGGTAGGATATTTAAATGACAAGTATCCATTTCAAGTGCATGCTTCCAAAAAGAAGGTGGCATTGACACATGAGCAAGAAATGTGCAAATGATATTATTGATAGTACAGGTTTTTCATTCAACTTTTCCATTTTGAGGTGATGTGCGAGGACATGAAAATCTGAATGTCATTCCATTTTCCTCACAAAATTTATGAAAAAGAGTGTTGTCACACTCCTTGTCGTTATCATATTGAAAACATTTAATATCTTTTTTCAAATTGTGTTTTAATGTGATTACTAAATTGGAGAAAAATGGAGTGATCTTAGGATTTATTTGCTACAATAAAAATCCATAAAAAATTCGTAAAATCATCATGAAATAAAATATAACAACGATGACCACCAGAACTAAGAGTTAGTGATGTCCATATATCTATGTGCACAGTATCGAAAGTTATTAAAGTAGACGACAAAGACTCATGAAAGGGAAATATTATTTGTTTTTCAAGTTGACACTCCTAGATGTCCTAAACGATTATGATATATTTCATTGGATAAAGAAGTAAAGGTGGATGGTGTTGAGCTTGGATGGTATGGTCTTCTGGTGAGAGGATAAAGCTCACCTCGAGATATTACATCTCATTAAATACATCCTTGTTTGAAAATCCTTCACATAAAACCCATAATGGTCAAATTTAATTGAAACTTCATTGTCAATGGAAAATTTTCTCACAAAAACAAGATTTTTGGTAAATTTGGGGTGCATGTAAGACATTGTTTTCGGTTAAGGGATATTAAGATTTTCTACTAATTTACTAACCCAGCCAATAACTGAAATATTATGACCACTGTCAACAATAATATCATTACTCATATTGGACTAAGATGCAAGATTGCCTCCGTTCATTGTCATGTGAGATGTATCCCCAAAGTCCATATACTGTTGTTTGTCAGGAGGAGCAATATATGTTGGTGCATATGATGATTAAGCTGCAACAACATGCGCCTGTTGTGGTTTTTCTCCAAGAACAACAGGCTTACGATTTAAAAGTATTGATTTTTACCAATTGTCAGTTGCAGGATAAAAGCAAGGAGGATTGGCCCACGACTGCCACATTGCATTCCAAGGAGGATAGGTCCACCGGTGTTGTCGTTCCTGTGGTTGATGCCATGATCCTTGTTGATGGTGATGTGATCGTCTGCTTCGACCTCCACCTAGTCTGCGGCCTCATCCATCATGGTTATGGCCCAAACCGCCACGACCTCTGTTGTTGTTTTAATTGTTGCGGTTGGGACGATGAGAAGATGAATCATTATAGTTGTCTTGTTGAGCAACTAGAAAGGTGGAGTTGTCAACGGTAATACCCGTTCATTTTGCACGTGTTATTTCTTCCAAGATAACTATAGAACGAGCCTTCTATAAAGAAGGAGGAGGATCAGAATGGAAGATATGAGAGTCGATAGTAGCATAAGAATCAGAAAGACCAGAGACAAGTTGAAGCACCATACTTTTGTCGAAAACATGTGCACGAACATTAGAGAGTTGGTCGGAAAGAGACTTGATGTGTTTTTAGTATGATGAAGCATTCGAAAATTGTTCCATGCTAACTCTAGAAAATTCTTCCTCTAGGCATAGAGCTCTTGAATTTTTGTTATAAAAAAATATATTAAAAAGGTGATCCCAGGCAAGTTGAGCGGTTGAGTCACGTTCAATAATGGTATGAACAAGATAAGTGGATATAGTGCCATAAATTCATTGCAAAACAATGGCATCTATGTGTTCCCCTAGGGATGATCGGTTTCTTTAAGAGAGGGTGAAGAAGATGTGGCATCAGTTGGTGATGGTGGGATGATGTAGTCGAGAACTTCATAGGCTCGGGCATAGAATTTGAACAATTCAGACCATGTGTTGTATTGGATTTTATCAATATCAATGGTGATTTTGATGAAGTTTGTAATTTTGGAAATAGTGAATTTAGGATGAATGGTAGAGATGTTGGTTTTAGGAGCATATTAAGAAGTTGTTTTTGGAGAGAGAGTAGGAGCAGTAATTTAGGCCATTTTAATTTTTTATTAGGGAGGGGGGAGATTTTGAGAGAATATTCACAAATTTGTTCGAAGTTATTTTGTGGCAAGTTGTAAATAAAGTTTATGTAAATTTTAATATTTTAAACGGTTATCCAACTTCTAGCTAAAAGAATGCGGCATGTGGCTATCATGTATTAGTACGACGCCCATTCCCACATTGGATACATCCCTTTCCACCAAGAATCAGCGACGGCCCCACATAGACTAGTATGCGGGCCTTGACCCCTCACCACTTAAAAAAACCACCTTTATGCACTTTGCTACAAAAGGGAGAAATGATAATGAAGTTTGATTAAGTCATTAACGCCCACACTATATATTATAAAATAAATATATCCAATTAATAATCGTTAGATACTCCTCATAAGCTTAACTCAATTGGTAGGGGTATTGCATAATATATGCAATGGTCGGGGGTGCGAACCCCAAATACTCCACTTATTCACCTTAAAGGTGAATTTCTAGCCACTAGGCTGCTTGGCATAAAAAATTGTTAGGCTGGATGACGTGATCTGAATTCGAATATCCGAAATCCTTCACTTATGTGTGTGAATTTTCAAGTGGTTAATATTACTTTGATACACATGATATTTTTTATCCATACAATTGATACACATGATTTTTTTTTAACCAAAGAAAGAGGAGCAGCAAAGTGCTGCTACCTAAAAAAATTATAGATAAAGAAAGGAAAATACAAAAGGAGGGGGAGAAAATACAAAAGGAGGGGGAGATAAGCCAAAATCTCCTATATATATATTAGAAAACCTAAAGTTAGGCATCCTTAGTCTATCATGAACATAGAAATTGCCGATCCCCATTGAAGCAAATTTGTCTCCACATCTGTTACCCTCCCTATATCCCTATATATGTGAGAGACAACAAAATTCATATGATGGAGCATGTTCTTGCAATTCTCCCATATGTTTCTTAGACTGCAAGGAATCATAGAGTTGTTGTTAATGCCATAACCACTAAAGAGGAATCAGATTCAATCCAAATGTTCATCCATCTAACCACTAATTAACACATGATAGCGACATGAAAAAACTAAAATATCTGAAAACCGAAATAAAAATGGAAGGAAAAAGTGATGGGATAAAATAAGAAAGAACATGAAAGGGGATGAGATTCAACAAATGCTAAGTTTTATCGACAATTTTTTTTTTTTGGAAAATATAGGTAGATTTTAAAGATCTTGTAACTAACATACTTTATATCATCTATGTTTAGAATAAATTGTTCACTTGGTAAGGGATAATGCATTATGTATGCAGGGGCCGGGGTTCGAACCCCGAACACCCCACTATTTCACCTTTAAGGTGAATTTCTCCACCAGTTAGGCTACTTGACCAAAAAAAAATAAAAATTGTTCAATCAAAATATGTAGACCAAAGTTATTTATCACTGGGCCTAAAAGCAATAGTGCAAAAAATACATAAAGTAATTTCTTTATAGGTCTTTCATATTGCTCAAAAGTCAATCAAATTTATCGAATTGTAACTCTCGATAGCACAAAATCTATCAGAATTTACGACTCATCGTTGTTTTTTAGATTGAAGTGTAACTTCTGATAAACTTATTTTAGAGGTTGAAAAATTTGAGGGACATATAGATCAATCACCAAAATATAATTTAGAGAAACTTAAAATTTCATGTTGAAGTAATAAGTAATACTTGATACTCCATAACTTACACAACTAATCGATCTTCTATATATAATAGGAATCTATGTGATGAAAATTGAAAATAAAGAGAAAGGCCTAAGACATAACCTGCAAAATGTGTAGTCATAATTTACACACACATATTATTAGGAAATTGTACCGTCTTTATCAACAAGTCACGTATATTATTAGGGAATATATGCGCTATTGCAGAAATCAAGATGAAAATGTTGAATTCTCAATAAAAAATTTCTCTGGGAATTGTGGAATACATAAAGCCTAACCAAAATGTAACCTGGATGGTATTGTTTTTGCTCTTCCATTGGGATGCGAGGAAACCACAACATTGCCTCAATTGTCGAAGCTCCTTGAATTTACCTCATCTAAAGTAAGAGTAGAATATACTACAACACTTAAATATTATCAAGTGATGGGTTCTCTAACTTTCAAAGCCAACCGATTGGTCATTCAACCACAATTGTTTAAAAAACGCGTGATTCTTTATATTGACCAAAAGGTATTTGTTTTGTGGAGGAGAAATGGGTGTGAGATTTCATATTTCATGATCATACAAGCACACACAATTGCAATGGAATTTGCCAACCATACTAAGTTGATATGTGGTAGAATCAAATGGAATGAAATAATATTTAAGGGTCAGTAACAGTGGGAAAATGTGTAATAGACTCAATTAATGATTTGTAATAACTGAAGAAAAATGTATGGAGTCGGTTACAAACTCACGATATCTCCTATCTCCTATACATACATTTGAGCATAGTTCAAATAAACAACCCACATGGCAAAATGTCTTATAATTTGAAGAAATTATAAGACATTATTAATGCATTTTAAAATTATTAATGCATTTTGAAGAAATTATTAATGCATTTTAAAATTTGAAAGAAAAATGTCTTATATTTAGGGATGAATGTAGTAACGTCTATTTAAATATAAGTTTTGTATTTCTAACTTTATTATGTTGAACTTGGTTTAGATGGAGGGTTGCATGACTGATGTTAGGAAGACTCTTGTGGAGAAATTGTTAAACAAGGCAATCGAAAAATCACGCTATTTATTTTGCTTCACGTGCATTGTTAAGGAATTCGATGAAGAAAAGGTTAAGTTGGAAGCAGAAAGGGCGACTATGACGCAACGTTTTGACATGGCAACCCGAAAAGATAAAGATGTTCAATTTAATGCTCAACTTTGGCAAGAACAGGTTGATAAGCTCATTCAAGAGGACACAGAGAAAAAACAGAGTTTTTTTTTTGGATTTTGCCCTGATTGTATTTGGAGATATAAAAGGGGAGAGGAGTTGTCAACCAAAATAGAGGAGATTAAAAATCTGATGGAAAAGGGAGAAAAATTTGAAAACGTTGAACTCACTCGTTGTCTTCCCGGTGTTGAGCGATATTCTTCTCAGTATTACATTTCATTTAAAAGCAGAGAGTTGAAATACAAAGAGCTTTTGGATGCACTAAAAGATGACAACAACTATATGGTTGGATTGCATGGGATGGCGGGTGCCGGTAAAACTACATTAGCAAAAGAAGTAGGTAAACAACTTAAGACATTGGAGCTTTTCAGATATGTTATCGATACGACAGTGTCATTTGATGTTGATATAAAAAAGATTCAAGATGATATTGCCGGATCCTTAGGATTGGAATGGGAAGACACAAATGAATCAGATCGACCTAAAAGGTTGTGGAGCAGATTAACCAATGGTGATAAAATTCTTGTGATATTGGATGATGTCTGGAAAAATCTCAATTTTGATGGCATAGGGCTTCCCAATAGCGATAATCATAAAGGATGCAAAGTTCTTGCAACCACACACGAATTGGGGGTATGCGAACAAATGGGATGTGGAAAGACAATTCAACTAGAGCTCTTAACAGAAGAAGATGCATTGATCATGTTCAAAATGTATGCTGATCTAAGCAATATTTCCTCCAAAAGTATTTCTGGTAAGGTACGTGAAATCACAACTTTATGCAAAAGATTACCAGTTGCAATTGCTACTATCGCCAGAAGTTTGAAGGGGAAAAAAAGTCGTGAAGAGTGGGATGTTGCCTTGAATTGCTTACAAAAGCCTGTGTCCATGGGCAATATTAAAGAAGATTTGGTTGACATTTTCAAATGTTTGAAGTTTAGCTATGATTATCTGAAGGATGAAAAAGCAAAGGGATTGTTCCTCTTATGTTCTGCATTCCCTGAAGATGAAGTGATTTCTGTTGAAGTTCTAACTAGGCTTGGTATAGGAGTAAGCCTTTTTGGGGAAGATTATGACAAATACAATGATGCTCGAAGTCAGGCAATTGTAGCAAAAAATAAACTCCTAAATTCATGTTTACTGTTGGAGACAGAGGAAGGAGATGTGAGGATGCATGACTTGGTTCGGGAAGTAGCACAATGGATAGCGAACGAAGAGATTCTAGTAGTAAACTTATTTGAAAAAAATCAAAAGTCATTGGTTGAAAGGAGTAAGAATATCAAATATTTGTTCTTCCAAGGAAAACTAATGGATTTATTTTCCTCTAGATTTGATGGCTATAAGCTTGAGATTCTAATTGCAAAAACGTCCATGTGTGAGTCTGAGGATGTCCCCACTTCACTCTTTGAAAATATGGCAGGGCTTCGAGTTTTAATTTTATTTACTACAGGCTTTGACCGGAAATCTCTATCATTACCAAAATCAATTCAGTTATTGATGAATATTCGTTCTCTTTTAATTGAAAAAGTCAATTTATTAGGTGACATCTCTGTTTTGGGAACCGTCCAAAGTCTTGAAACTCTTGAATTGGAATGGTGTGAAATTGATGAATTTTCCCCTGAAATTGCAATGTTGAAGAAACTTAGATTGTTGAGCTTGAAAAAATGTACAATTAGAAGCAATAATCCATTTGAAGTTATCCAGAGATGCCAATCACTTGAAGAATTGTACTTCTTGAATAGTTTCAATGATTTTTGTCGGGAAATAACCTTACCTACATTGCAAAGGTATAATCTCACTGATCGTTTGCGTACATGGAATAGTTTTAATGATTCAATATCAATTGATTCAATATCAAAATACGTTTCTTCAGCACATAATTATTTCTCAGAAGCAACATATAAGTATTTGATGCAAACATCAGAGTATTTTACGTTGGAAGGAATTAAGGGATGTAGAAATCTCATGCCCGAGATGGTTCCTATAGATCAAGGTATGAATGATCTAATTGTGCTTCATTTGATTGGTGGTTCACCATTACAGTGCCTCGTAGACACTAAACATATTAATTCTCAAGTACCAATTGTTTTCTCCAAGTTGGTTGTACTAGAGCTTGAGAAAATGGAAGCTTTGGAAGAATTATGCAATGGTCCCATCCCCTTTGACTTTATGAACAATTTAGAGAAGCTATCTATCTTTTATTGTAGAAATTTGCGAAGCTTGTTTAAATGCAGCCTAAATCTCAGCAATCTAAAGACCGTGAGAATATCATGCCAAAGATTGGTTTCTGTTTTTGAATTGTCCACTTCTCAAAGCTTGCCGCTGTTGGAGGAATTGAAAATAGTTGATTGTGAGGCATTGGAAAACATAATCACATTTGAAAGGAGAGTAATGGATGATAACAAGAGCTGCTACTCATTGTTTCCAAAGCTGAAAGTTCTTTATATTCTGAATTGTCACCAACTACAATTTATACTTCCAATTCTCTCTGCTCAAGACCTTGTGTCATTAGAAGAAATCACAATATGGCAATGTCACAAGGTGGAATACATATTTGGCCAACAGCAAGATGTCAAACTCACATCACTAAAAGAAGTGTGGATTGATGATTTGCCAAATTTCATCGACATATTTCCACCCAATGTTTCATCCATTTCCAAAGATGGTTCTAAGCCACAAACACAACTGGACCCTATCAAACGCAATATATTCTCTAATTGTTTGTATGGGTACAAATTCAGTATGAAAATCCCATTGGTTTCCAAGGATCAACCGCAAGACTGCTCAATCTCATTGGTAACCCTCTTTTTCCAATGCTGGATTTTAAAAAGAGAACAAAATCTTAAAAATAAAAAGAAAAATAGGGGTAACAAAAATGTATTTAAACCTACATCCTCCGGTCACTATTATAAGTAAAAGTTCATGTTTTAGACTCGTTCAACTAATGATGTATATGATCTTTATTATACACCACACATCAATTAATGAATGAATCTAAAGTATTGATTTTTGCTTATAAAAATGATTAGAGAGTGTATTTATTATAGCATTTGTGCATATGCCACTAGAGTTGTAATACTGGAATAAGGATCTTCTCCATTTATAAAAATAAATGGAGATTGTCATTAATAAAGAGTTAGACAAAAAAAAAAGGTGATAAGTCTCATCATCATTAATTATTTTCAAGTTTTATTTTGTCTTTTCTCTCCAAATCAAAGAATTAAAAAAGATCATAAATGAAGAGAATCCTAACTCGTAATAGAATATTTCTTCCGTCCCAAAATGTAAATAAAATGGGTCAACGTAAGTTGATGTATTTGGTACAAATTTTGAACCACATATATTAACTTTTATTGACCAATTTTTGCTTACATTTTGGTATGGAGGGAGGATACCTTTTTTGTTTATCAATACCACTGGAGATGAATAAGTTTAAAAGACTTAGATGCACGAAATTAATTATAGATAATTTAAGCCCATTATTAATTAGGAGGGACATAAGAAAAAAGTCATATATATTTTTTTTGAATGCGAAAAAAAAAAGTCGGATATGTTTGCATTTCTTTAACAATTGCAACTAGAGGAATGTTTGATTTGACTGTAAGTTTTTTTTTCATTGGGAATACATAATTACTTTGCAGGACTCAAAGTCATATTGCCAATGTCTTCCCAAAAATTTTGGCAATGTCTTCCCAAAATTGAAAAGGCTCCACGTTACAAACTGTGTGCAATTGGAATACATATTTGGAAACTACAATCATGATCATCAATTAGAATGCCCGCAGTTAGCTAGTGGTGATTTCATAACAACAAGATCTTTGGACGGTACAATCATCAAGGTATCCCTCTTTCCATATATCTTTGTTGTTTGTTATCTTAGTAGGAAAATTTCAGAGATTGCTTCTTCTTTTTTTTTAAAGGCCAAACATAGTATGTAAGAAATGATACGTTTCAAAAAATAGTACAAAATGTCAAATGATACATTTAAAAAAAATGAAAGTGTTTACATACATTTCATAAAATGAAAGTGTATTATGCGTTAATTTCCAGTAATTTAAGAATGTAATATAAAATGAGATTTTATTTAATTTTAGAAATGTTATTACCATACTGCTGATATATTTTGTGCACGTACAAATAGGAATTGAGTGGCAATGAAGAAAATGGACAACAAATGAACTTAAGTTTGGAAGACATTAATTTGTTTGTTCTGCCTATGATGAAGTGTCTTTTTGTGGGTCTCAAATATACATTTGTCCTCAAAAACCTTACAGCGATGAGAATCGTTCGATGTGAAAAATTGGAAATTGTTTTCTCCACATCTGTTTTAAGATGCCTACCACAATTGGTTAGACTAGAAGTAAAAGAATGCAAAGAGTTGAAGCATATCATTGAAGATGATTTGGAGGATATAATTGTTCAGTCTTCAAACACATGTTTCCCAAAGCTAGAAACATTGGCTGTAGAAAACTGTGACAAGTTGAAATATGTATTTCCATTTCCAGTCTCCATTTGTAAAGAGTTACCTAAGCTAAAGGTTATGTTCATAAAAGAAGCAAATGAGCTAGAGGAAATATTCAAAAGTGATAAAAAAGATGAGGTTGAAGAAATATCCAAAAGTGAAGTTGATATTCCAAATCTGGAATTTGTAGTATTTGCCAACCTACCAAGACTCTGCCGTGCTCAGGGAGTTCATTTTCAGGCGGTGAAACATCGTTTTGTACAAAGTTGTCAAAAACTCTCTCTAACTTCAGCAATATCCTACACCTTTGACGATGATATTAACGGTCACAGCATAGGTACACACTTTGCCAAATATTTTTCATAACCATTACATGACTGTGTGTTTTACAAATATATTCTTATCTCTGGTGATGCTTCTCATAATTTATGACTGTGTGTTTTACAAATGCACAATGCTACAATGTCCATTAGAATACACTGACATGTATCTGTCACTTTCTATATGAATATATATCATTTCTCAAACATTTAAAAAAATATGTGATTTTAATTGCTTTTGAAATATACATATTTCTGTTGGAATAATAATAAAATAAAAAAATTATATTATGATATTGACAATGATGTTATAAAGTTATTTATTTTATCTTTAATGTATACATTTAAATGTCTTTAATATCTAAATATTAAGTAGTTGGTTGAAGAATATAAATAACTGAAGTATTTAAACCAGAAGCTTAACAGAACTGGTAAAGTTTTAATTATTCAACAGTTTCTTTTTTTATTATTGTTGTGAATTCGATGAAAAATTACACCAATAATAAACTTGATGTGTGGAGTAAGTGATAGTCAAACAACCAAAAAACAAAGTGAATGAAAGTTATTATCACAAACAAAAGTAGAAAACAACAATTGAAAGAAAAAGAGAACACAAAAGAATTTGTTGACACAGTTCGGTCCAAATTTACCTAGTCTGGGGGAGAGAGCAACCCTCCGTTTCACAATAATGTTGAGTAACTTTACAAAAGAGATATCAATGGGTTACAAGAATAAGTCTCCCGCCTAATTCTACCCAAAGCCCCAATCTCTTCTTGTGACCAAGAGACTCAATCCTAATAGTGTTTCTCAAGGTGAATCAACCCAACCCTAGTGTTTGTTGCCAAGAGCAAACTCTATACAAACCCTAGTTTGATTTCTAAACCCTTGTTTCAGCCCCCTCTCTCAAGGTTTCATATGATACAAGATTTATATTTATAGAGAAATATAACTCATAAATTTGGAACGAATATCACACTGAAGATACGTTTCTTTTTTTTCTCCTTCAGTGAAAGAATATTTGCATCAAAAATATAATATTCCCTTTTAAAACATATTTGCATCAAATCGTCCTTCATACGGTACAAAAATAAATTTATTGTCCATAAATATATTTTCAGCACAAAATATATTTGAAACAAATCTTTTATATTTTTAGCAACAATATTCTCCATCCATCAAATTTTGAGTCATACTACAACAATTATGCTTATGAGTTACTATCTAATGATGGTAATCAATAATATTTTTCTATAGATGGTCAACTGTTTCACAATATGACGATTCTATTTCGACAATTACAAGAAGAATTATTCAAAGGCAACAATGCTAGTGATGAAAATCCAAGAGCAGAAACTACTAAAGATTTTGCTGTTAGGAGTGAAGTTCTAGAAGCATCAGAACACAAGTTGACTTCTCCACAGGTCAACACCAATCTATTGATTCAAATTTCAAACATACTACTTTTTGTCTAGATAAAAAGTAAACAAACACCTAAGGCAGAGCATGGATTTATTGAAAATGTTCTGAGGCCTTGTCCAATTCCCTTGGATATTCCTCTCCAAATACTTATTTATTCAATGGTCCAAGGCATCTGTTAGTAATGGATGCAATTAATAGCTCAAGATCACTAATGCATTTATTCTTATTACAGGAGTTAATGAACGAACAATTAATGGATCAACAGTGTTTGATGAACCAACAACATCCACTTGGAGAAACTGATACTACCATCAAACCTTCTCAGGAATCTAATGTAATATAGTACTATCTCATTGTGCATATGAATTAAGTGTTGTGATCTCAAAAGATGCTGAAAAACTGCTTCCATGCACCAAGTGCATAACTGCTAGCTAGGCCATGTGCCTCACGCAAGGCCTCATGCCACCTTTTGCCCGAGATCATGTGCCTAGTGCAAGCCACAGCCCGGAATTTGTGAAAAAACCTAGAAACAACCTTTTTTTTTATCCCTTTTCGCATGCCTGTTACCTTGGACAATAAGAAACAACTTTTCTATCATTTATATTTCATACATAAAGCTAAAAAGAAATTTTAAAGAAAATAAAATTTAGTTAACCTACTACTAAAAAATATGCTGCAACAAATTTACCTTTTCATGCTATGCATTTAGATGGAGGGTTCTACATCAGAAATAACAGCAGCAGCAACTGTCTCCACCATTACAGAAACAAAGAATAAGCCACCTGCAAAACAAGTTCCTAAACAAAAGGCATTTCCATTTCCCCCTATTCTGATTGCATTCTTTTTGACACTTAAATTGAATTATACTACAATCTTAAACATCGTTTTACATTTAAGCAGGGTATCGAGATAAATGTTGAAGAAGGAACTGCATCAGCTAATGCCAAGACAATAACATCGTCAACTCATTTAGATGTAGGTTCATCATCAGGCCAGTTGGTTACTTCTGAGTGTAAAATATCTTCACAGGTGAGTTTATAGTATGCAATCAACTTTTCAAACAAGTAGCGTTGTCATGTTTTTTATTTATTATTTTCCATGCTATTGGTTGGATTCCTAAGAATCAAGTTTTAAACTGCTTTTCAATCTTGTATCTAAAGTTAAGGCAAATTGTTGCTCTGAAATTATTTTGTTTTTTACTTTTTATTAAATCTGTAGTCAAATTATGCTCTCCTCCTTATTTAATAATAATAATCTCCTCCTTTCCCAATTTTATTTTTAAAAAACAAGACTCTTTCTGACTTAAATATACATAGCTAAATATAGTAATGTTGATCCTATACATATTAAGACTTAAGATATGATTATATCATTTGTTGATTTGAATCTGTGTAGGAAAATGGTGATAGCCAAATAGCCATGACTTCTTTTTCTGTTTCCACTACAGAGACCAATGACCAAGGTGAAAATGCTTTGAATAAATTTTTTTATATTCTTATGTTACATCAAAATTCATCACCCTTTTGATTTTTAACTCTATTCTTTAACACATTTTGCTCAGGTTCTCTAAATCATGATTCTTTAAAGAAAGTTAGCTCAAATATTGAGGAACAATTTCCTAAGGATGATGATATAATAGTTTCCAAATCTAAACCCTCTCCTAGCATCACATCTGTTGTATATCAATTTCCTCCGGTGCCTTGTGAAGGTATTTTATTGTTTGGTTTTTATTTTTAATTAAATTTGTTGTATTCAAATAGGCTTAAACGTTCTTTCCTATAATTTCAGAGGACCCTTCTCAAAAAGTAGAAGATTTAAATTCTTTGCTTGTCAAAAGTGAGCTTGAGCAACTGGTCTGCAAGAATCATTTGGATTCTGGAAATTTGTCTTTGTTGACTGATTTCTTTGTTAAGCACCCCTCTGTCTATTTAAAAGACACTTCACATAGTAATAGATACAAGGGTTATGCCTACAGTTTACTAGCTGAACTACTGAAATTCCTCGAAACCCATAGTGTGTTAGAAGTATTGGGGTCATGCCACACTAAATTTGAGGAGTTATTACAAGATGCACACAGCTTCGGTTTTGATAAGGATTGGTTGGATGGTGTCGAAAGGCGGGCTTTGGTTCCTGATATACAAGTATCTCAAGATGCCTTGCAGAAACTATTGGATTCCAAGCAACAGGTTACCAAGGATGTTGAAGTGTTGCATTTGAAGATAAGCATTTTAAGTCAACATGTGGAAGAACTTAAGCAACAATTGACATCTTCTGAAGCGGTTTTGGAGCGTATCATTCAACAAGAGGTGGTTTTAAGTGCCCCTATTGGCTATTAGACTATTTTTTTTTTCACTTGTATTCTAGATTCTTTAAATATGACTAAATTAGGATTTGTTGAATTTATATTTTGTTGATGTTGAACACTCTAGGGTTCTCTTTTCCATGTGATTTGGTGGATTTCTCTGTACTCTTTTTCCCTTGCTTAGGTTTTATCCCACTGGGTTTTCCTGAGATAAGGTTTTTAATGAGGCAGAAGTTGAGTACCCTTGAGCATTTTGACTTGAGTTTTGGTCTAGTTTCCCCAAGTGTTTATGTATCGTTCATTTCTTTTTTGAATTATATTATCTGAACTGTTTATTAAAGAATTACATGAACCAAGGTAATTTGTAGGTGTAACTAGTATTTTTTGGCTGTTTGGATAATATAATCCAAAATATTGAATCAATAGTTCTGATTATATAATTCAAACAGGGACTAAACAAGAAATTCGGATGGCACACAAGAAGCTATTAGGTTAGGCAAAGAAAATCTTAGTTAGAAATACATCATTCTTCTTTGTTTTAGTAGTCCAGCTGTGACTTGCACATGTTATATACTTTCTTGAACTCAATATAGTAGGGCATGTGACTAAATTGTATTCCCTATTTTTCTTTTTTCTAGAGTATTGTCCAATTTAGAATTGTAGTTTCTTCTGTAGTCGCCTCAGTTTTTATTGCTTCTCGTCTTCCATCAAGACTAAATGTGTTAGCGATCATGTTATTCTCGCTACAAGTTTTCATTTTTGCTCCACTGGTTGCATACTGCATTAAAAAATATTCATTCTGCTTACGCCGATGTTTCTCTGTTAGTTTAATGGTCCTGACATTAAGTTGTGTACACGCTGCATCACTTGCTATTTGTATTACTACTTGGTATTGTATTCCCCTAATCAGTTTTTAGTTTCAGGTGTTATATATATATATATGTATCTACCTTGCTAGCTCAATGGATTGTACTATTTGACTGTTGAGCATATATAGTCATTATAGCAAATAGTAGTACTAGTAAATTCCTTCAAAAAAAAAGTAGTGCTAGTAAATGAATTTGTGTATGTAATAATAACATCAAGTGCTTGAAAACCAAACTAGAAATGTAAAAGCAAGAATGTATTGTCTCATTTTAAGTCTTGAATAAGAGATTAAGCTGTTATGACAAACGGTGTATGTAACAAGGTCCTTCTTCCCTTCCAAACGGTGCATTTGCTTCATCATTTTGACTTGTAAATCAACCCATACAAAGCATCTACAACATCCAAAATCATCCTATAGTCAAGTCAAAATTGATTCAATCGGAACAAAACTCATAAGCATGCAAAATATTGTTTAACATCCCGTTTCCACAATACCTACACAAAAAATTACAACCCGCTGTTAGGAGCATAAAATTACAACCCTGTTGTAGCAGCAAAAAATTACAACTCACTGTTATGCAGAAAATTGTACGACCCCCAAACCTACCTTCATCAATGAACATGCAAAAAATGGCATTCCCCTGTTAGCGGCAGTTTGTGCAATGCATCTAACAACAAGTGTCCTGCAACAACATTGAAGAAGATGACCCAGTTTTTTGACGAATGAGCAACACTTCGTTGGGACGAGTTTGCATCAACATTCATCCTTATATGATCCGATTTTTGTGTTTAATAGAAGATTTGATTTTGGTATTCAAACCTATGTGTTAGCTTTATCTTCGTTTTCTCCTACTCTTAAGACTCTAGAATTTCTAAGATATGGAAGTTGTTAAGAAATTCTAAGTGAACTTTTGATGCAGAACAATTTTGATTGAGTTTTTGGCACTAGTAAGTTGTTGTTGAGTCCTTGCCATTCTCTAAGTCTTCACTCCTTTATATAGAGGTGTGACGTTGTGAAATTGTCAGCACATCAAAAAGAGTCGTTTGAAGCTTTGATCAATCACCAATGATCTTTTGCCTGATTTGGTTATTGTCCTATGAAGGATCAATTTCAAATCCATTCCAAGTCTGGAGGAACATCGTTGCAGGCATAGCTGTTATTTTTGTCTTGTTGCAGAGACAAAACAGAGTAGTGGAGGTAGTGGTTGTACACTTTGTACAATTGTCCTTTTTCAACGCTCTTTAAAAAACCAGCATCTAATGCCTTCAAATCCTTTTGAATTAGTCGTTGCTTCACTCTTCTTCAATGCTAGGCGTGATTAAATCATTTGAACAGCCTTTGAAGTTTCAATTCTTTCAGCTTCTGATGATCTTCAGCTCCTGATGATCTTCATATGCTCTAACGAAAAATTGCTTCTGGTATGTTGCTTCTGATGAGGTGCTTCTGATGAACTTGCTTCTGATGATGACGTCATCACTTCAGGAGCACTTGTCTTCAAAACCTCTTTTCTTCAGATACTTTAAGCTTCCTTCTTGTTGATTCCATTGCTCTCTTTTGTTTCTTCAGAACCTTATAAGATACCAAAATTTTTGTCTATGGTCCTATACACTTGAACAAATATTAGCATATCCAATTGACAATTTTAAATACCTTATTATCATCAAAACTTTAAAGGGTAATGTTAAATACATTTTGTTCCAACAATCTTTGTTGTTATGGCAAAACAAATCTCAGTGTGTGTATTGATAGTACTTGAAATAAGTCAATTGTCCATTAAGCTCTTTCCTTTCGTGTTCCTCATAGGCATTCATCACTAATAATGATACTTAATGCGCATGTCTATTTTCAATGCTAATTAATTATTTTGTTATAAAACTTCCAAAAACGGTTTGAATGCCATTAATACACATTTATATCGAGTTTGTATATTTCAATGGACAATTAAAACACACATTCATTTGCATTAAAAGGATTTGACAATATGAGAGAGGGAAATCGTAATTCAAAATTGCTTTAATGTTGTTTTAACAGTCAGAATTGCTTTTAAATAAGAAAGTGATAATAACAAATTCTCACAACCATCTTAGAAAGTGATATTCAACTACTCATAATGCTATGTAATTCTCTGAACAAGACAACTACCACAACCTGCAGGTCTGGCCATATTTATATGTACTATAATAATTTTCTAGTCCAACTTTATAACCAAATAAGCCTCTCCATATATTTTCCATCACCCTTATTCAAATCTTCTAAGTTCTACCATATACCATCCCTATATGTCCTCACAACATTGCCTTATCACTAATATTCAATGGCACTTCAACAACCAAAATGACTCAAAATTCCACTCCACTAACCAAGCCTTATTCCTCCTCGTATGTTTCATTGCCACCATCATCTTTCTCCCTTCTTTCTTTCTTTGTATCCATTTTTGTCGCCGTCGCTTCTCATCGCAACCCTCCACCATGGTGATGATCTCTTCCATGCATCTAGAACAATGTTTAACCATTAAGAGCCTTAGAATTGTTGGTGCTGGTTTTGAAAATAAAAATGAATGTTGTATATGTTTGAGTATTTTCCTTGATAATGAAATGGTGAAGGTGTTAATTGAATGTCAACATGTTTATCATTCTCAATGCTTGGATATGTGGCTTCGTGCTCATTCTAGCTGCCCTCTATGCAGAGCTTCCCTCCATACATGTTAGACATTAATTTTATTTTATTTTTGATAAACAAGGAGAGTGGACCGGCATCAAGAGGCATCGTCGACATCCCAACTAGGTTGGTACCCCGAGAAACCTCCATCCTATACCGCCAAACTCAAGAAAATTTTATTAAAAAAGAGGAAAAAAATAATTACAAAAGGAGGGGGGACTAGACCAAGACCCTCAAAGAAAACAGGAAAAAAAACAGAAAAGAAAACAGCAAAACAACATAGACCATCGAAAAAATCAAGGGGGTCTGTAATTAGGAAGTCCACATCTATCCCGAAAGAAATCAAGCCTCAAATCAGTAGGAAGGCTATCCAGCCAAACCACTCCAATAGTTGAATGCCCCAAAGAAGCCAATTTATCCGCATAACTGTTTCCTTCTCTAAAAATATGAGAAGAAATAACCTAAACTCCAAGCCGACTAGCATTGTGCCATCTGTTTCGTAACATAATAGGAACCAACGAAGGTTGTGAAAAAATCAAAAGAGCACTGGTGGAGTCACTCTCAAGCCAAATATTCCTCCACCCTTTTTATGCAGCATATTCCAAAGCTAAAATAATTCCCATAACCTCTGCATAAAAGACAGACTGTATACCAATATTACAATAAAAAGCACCACGAAAGGTACCTAGATAGTCACAGAACAGCCCCCCACAGGCTGCATGTCCACCAATCACCGAGCCATCCGCATTAACTTTCAACCAAGGCGAGGTAGGGGCCTTCCATAAAACCATAATGATTTCCTTGACATTGCGACAATGATGTGAAACCGCAAATGAGTCAAGAAAGGCGAAGTCCAATTTCAAGCACTTACCTTTAGAAATATTTCCAGACATTGCTATAGAGGAGTGAATACGGACCTTTGCTGAATGCAAAGTGGGAGTCACCACTGAAAAGCGCAAGGAATTACGAGCCCACCAAATAGTATGAATAGTATGCAAGACCGCAACTAAAAAAATGTCTGACACTTGAGAGGAGCACCTTGCTGGTCGACAAGAGAGGAGAGAATCTACTGAAGAGATGTCAATGACACAATTTAGCTTAATACCAATCCAATCCCAAAGCCGAGTAGCAAATTTGGCAACGGAGAAAAAGATGCTCGGAAGATTCATCAGATATCAAGCATAAACTGCAGACTGAGACCACAATGCAGCCACGGTATCTAAGATTTTCATCAATGGGCATTTTACCGTGAAGAATGTGGACATTAATTAATTCTCTATGGTAATTTTATTTATTTATTGGTAACTTTATGTGTTGTTGATGTTGAATTAATCATAGTACATTCAGTTTTCAATATCAATATGTCATATTTTCTATCACCTTGATTTTTCAAGATTTTGAAGAAAGTTGTTATATGGCATATGTCACCTATATACGCTGTTATTTCTGTCACCTATACGTGTTTCTACTTTCTATCTCTGTTATTTCATGCTTCTACTAGTATCAGCGATTCCTTTTATTTCATGGGACTTCAGAGGCACTCGTTAAGAATCATAAGTGTTAAATATTTATAAAAATATGTGTATTCAAAGTATTGAAAATCAAAATATTTGACATTTTTAAATAATGATTGCTTATTTTGAAATGTTTAAAGAGTGATCCGGATGCAATCATTAATGATAACCTAATTTATATATGGGGTTGATTTCATATATACTGTTGCCGATAACCAGGTATTAAAAAGATGAGAAATGTTAACAAGTGTGTTTTGTTAAAATAAATTAAAGAGAGAGTTTATTTTAGCTCCTTAGAAGAATTCTTCGATACAAGAGGTGCTCTATAAAAATTAATCATACTTTAATGCAGAATAAATACATGAGTTTGTATAAAAAAAAGGTTATATATATATATTGGTTCTTATAAAGAAACCAACTTTTCGTTTCAATCCCTCTAAATTTTCACTTCAACTTTTAATCTCTATAAAATTTTCAATCACTACTTTTGGTCCCCATTTTTAAGTCAATTTTTGTATATGTTTTTAATGAAATTTTGCAAAAATATGTAGAATGTTGTAAAAATCTCTCCCAACAAAAATAGAATTTTTTAACAAAGCATAAATTAAATATGAATTTTTAACCGCCAAAAATATAATAATTCATATTTAATTTATGTTTTGTTAAAAAATTCTAGTTTTTTTTTTCCATTCTTATAATATAATAATTTTTTCTACAAAATTTTATTCATAATATGAATTCTACATATGAGTTTACTTTTAAGGAGAGACCAAAAGTGAAGATGAAAAACTTTTGAGGTACAAAAATTTAAGAAAATTTTTAGATGGACTAAAACATAAAGCTGACATATTTATAGGGATCAAAAGCATATTTAACACCAAAAAACTGATATGTTGATATAATCAAGGAGATAAATATTTGGTTGGGTACTTCCCTAAATCAAAATTATTTAGACGCACTCACTTGAATGATAATATTTAAAAGTGAAATAGTTTAGTCACATCACTTACTATAATTTCTCTTTTAAATTTTATCAATCATGTGTGTGCGTTCAAATAACTTTTATTTAGCTTTGTACCTATGCAAGACTTAAACTATCAAGTATATATAGGAATACTTTGATGGTTGGATGAACTTTTAATGGCAGGGAAGGAGGGAGACAGAGAGGCGGATGACGAGCAACCATTAGCTTGTGGTTCTTTCTTAATCTGGACTCCTTATGCCCTAGACACTCTTCAGATGGAGAGAAAAGGCAATATGCATGTGGTGTGTTCTGTATATTAGGGACCATAATCTATATATAGAGTTTATAGCCAATGTGGATTTGCACTATGTCTACAAATTTTGACTTTAATCGGATATTATTTTATATGCCAACGAGTTCCATCAAAATTAACGTCTTATATATATATATATATATATATATATATGAGATTTGCTAGGATACACCCACTTGTTTTAATGAAGGTGTATTTTAGCAACATGCATCTTAGGGTGTATTTACTAACTTTTTAGTTATTACATGCTAAAATACTCCTTCTAATATTAACTGAGTGTGTTCTAGCAAATGTCTGCAAGAGTTGCGAACTTACACCCACTTATTTTTTAGAATGATTGTTTTAGCAACATGCACCTCAAATAGTATTTTATATCTTTTTAGTTATATCTTTACTAAAATACTCCAAAAAAAACAAGTGGGTGTATCCCCGTGTGTGTGCGAGTGAGATATGTTTTGTTTGAACTAATCTATTATTGATATAATAATAAAATGGAAGTCATTCATTTTATCTAAAATGTCCTCAATTCGACTCTTAATCTCACTAATTTGATGGATTTCATGATCAATTTGCTATTTTAGTATAATAAGATGGAATTCCTTCATTTTGTCTAAAATGTCCTCACGATTGGACTCAGTATCATTAATTTGATGGGCTTCTTGGTTAATTTGTTATTTTAATATAATAAAATTGAAGTCCTTCATTTTCTCTAAATTGCCCTCAAGGACCCTTATTCTCACTTGTTTGATAGACTTCTTGGTCAATTTGCTATTAAATAATAAGAAGAAGAAAAACAATGTATTTTAGCAAAAATATAGGAAAACGATTTATTCTCCTCTCTTATGACATAAATATAGGAAAGCATTTTATTGTCCTAATTTAATCTTACCATTTTTCCTAATACGTCATCAGTTAATCTTTTAATCTCACTAAATTGCTCAAAAAATTAATAGAAAGACTACATTAATGTTGATATTATAAAAATAATAATGAGTTTTCAAAACTTTATCATATTTATATATAAAAATTTGCTTCCGTATATGAAAGCACATAAAATTTGCAATGAGTGTGGTGCAAATATTTATTATAGTAAAACTGAAGTCCTTTATTTTGTCGAAAATGTCGTTGATTATAACAAAATAAATGTTATAACAACAACAAAGTGAGACATCCTAATATGTATGTGATGGACCCCCTTCCCCCTCTTCCTTTGTCTTTGATGTTGGAACACACTAGTGTCCTCTTGTTACTCAACAATAACCTCCAACCTCTTCTCCCACAGCCTCTACATTCGCATCAACTTCAGTTGGTCATAATCCTAATCATTGATACCAAGGAAATGTTGAAAGATTCATGCATGCATCAATATACGTTAGTCAATAAAGAACTACATAGTTGATAAAATGAAGATTTATATTTTGAATAAGGCTTAAATAAGTCTTCCGTCCTTGAAGTTACTAATTCTTTTAATCTGCCACTGCAAATATTAATCATTTGAAAAATGGTCCTAATTACATCTGATTAGTAACTTCAGGGACGAAAATTCAAATGGTCTATATTTGCAAGGACAAAAGACCTATTTAAGCCTTTGAACAAATTCAATAAATATGTTACGAGCAGTGTCATGTTATTGGTCAACTACTTCGTCTTGAATTTGCAGGCATCATTTAGCTGGCTATACAAGTATGGAAAGGGAGCAATGCCCCATCTAAAGTCGTCAACCAAAATTGTAAGTAAGAGTTGGAGGTAACTGTGATTGTTTAAGTTATGATGTTGTGACTTGACATGGATGATCAATTTAGTGTGTTATACTCTGGTAATAGATTCATGGAATTTTGTTGAGAATTTATCTGTTATCCAATATTTAATGTCGTTTTAAAATAAATATATATTTAAATAACTTTACATACAAGGTACCGATGCCTGACAAAACTACAAAGTATCGAATTACTTTTCAATTTTTTATTGAAGTGTATGTTGTTTTTTTTTTCCATTTATTATTTTCCCTTAACTTAATTTTAGATAATGGTCTCGTCTCTTATCTTTTTTCACGTCATTTTTGTCCTTTTAATCCATTTATATATGGAATTTCAAGTATCAAATCTAAACTTTATATGAAAACATGAATGAAGGACAATATATTTGAACATTAAGAACTCATATCAAGATAAAATTATAGATTTTAATCTTGAAATCCACGTGCAAATTGATCAAAAGGACGAAAATGACGTGAAAAAAAAATAAAGAACGGAACTATTATCTGAAATTAAGTTCAGGAATGATGAGATTAATTATGCCAAGAGAAAAACATGATTTCATTTGAAATTTTCCCAAGTACTAATTAGGTTAATATAGACCAAACCTTTTTTTTTCTAAGATAGAAGAAATGGAAAAGTCATCATAAACTCACACACATAAAGTACAGGTATCAACGTTCGAACCCCAATCATGACGTCCAACCTATCAATTTGAACATTTTTGTCAATTAAGTTAGGACTTATGGGAGTATACCGAGCCATTTAATCAATGGAAACTTTTCTCTTAACTAAATAGTTGGCCTAAATAGTTTTAGCAACTCATACAGACCAAACCCAATTGAATTGGTGTAGTAGTGTTGATTTTAAACCATAGAATGTGCTCCTTCTAAGGCCTCATGTTTTAACATGCTGATATAGTTTACCAAAGTGCTTGTCTAGTGAGATTACCTTATTTCCCTGTAAATTACAATGGCACATGACTAATTTCTATTTTGATCAACCTTCCCTTCTCAGAAGACAATAATAAGTACACAATTCCCCTAAAAAAAACAAAATTACACACAATTATTCCCACGCAAACCCATTACTTGTCGTGCTATCGTGAATGTATGTCAATTGTGTGTGACTAGCTTGTTTTTTTTAGGGGGTGTGACTAGCTTGTTATAATTTTTAATTAGAAATAACATTAACCACATTTTTTAAATTGACATTGAATTATTCCGACTAATTGTAAGCATATGGAACTAACTTGCATAAATGATGTTGCTTTAGTTTCTAAAAGACTCCTAAAACTAGTGGGTTAGGTTTATGGCAAGACAACATGCAGCTAGAGTTTTTAATTTTTGTTTCTTCTTCAAAATAATTTTCATTGATATTCATACGATTGTGTTTACTTCTTCTAAAACACTCTTATCGTAATTTATTTACTTTAATTCGTCCAATGGCTTCTTATATAAATGTGTGGGCGTGGTAGCTAACAAGCATACTCATCAAAAAAATGCTAAAGATGAAAAGAAATCCAACTTTATTGATACTAATATTTTACTCTCTCTTCCTTCTTGAAGAGTTGAAATCATCTTTAGCTACTCAACAAGAGAATGACAATCAAGTTTATATTGTCTACATGGGAGGTGTGGATTCAACTAATGGTTCCCTTCGTAAAGATCATGCTCATGTTTTAAACAAGGTTTTAAGAAGGTAATTAATTAATTAACTAATATATATCATGATATTCAATTAGCTAGTATTGTGAAATGTGATTCATTAATTATTGATGATGTGAATGGTTTAGGAATGAAAAAGCTCTAGTACACAACTACAAATACGGATTCTCAGGTTTCGCAGCTCGTTTATCAAAAAATGAAGCAAATTCAATTGCTCAACAACCTGGAGTTGTGTCTGTCTTTCCGGATCCCATCCTAAAGCTTCACACAACACGTTCTTGGGATTTTCTCAAGTCGCAAACTTACGTTGAAATTGACAACACACTCTCCAGTTCCACTCCGTCATCATCAGACATCGTAATCGGCATGTTAGACTCAGGTTCGTTATTTTTTGATTTTTGATATAAAAGGAGTATGTATGTAATGTACATAACATATGAACAATGAATTATTCAGGGATATGGCCAGAAGCATCAAGTTTTTCAGACAAGGAAATGGGTCCAATTCCAACCGGTTGGAATGGCACCTGCATGACATCAAAAGATTTCAACTCATCCAACTGTAACAGGTAAGTAGAAAAATACCATTTTAGCAAATAAAAGATATAACAACCAAGTAATTGATCACAATACACGGAGACACTCTTTTATAATACGAAGAAAACCTAACGTTTTTTAATTAAAACTAACGGAAAGGACCAAAATGTGTAACGGAGAGAAGTTAAGGGACCAAAATAAATCGAATTTTAATCAAGGGACCAAGGCGATACTACATAAATAGTTAAAGGACCAAAAATGCAATTTAACCAAGTTTTAATTGTTTAGAATTTTTACTCCAAAATCAAATGAATCTTATATATGTTAACTTTGTTTGTGGGATCTATAAGAGTAACAACCGTTACAATTTTTTTCTTTACTTTTCTTCTTTTCATTTTTAGGAAGATAATAGGAGCAAGGTATTACCCTAACCTTGATGGAGGTGATGATAACGATGTGGCAGGCACACCAAGGGATATGCATGGGCATGGAACCCACACGGCATCGACTGCGGCAGGGAAGGTCGTGAGTGGTGCATCATACTTTGGTCTTGCAGCAGGAACGGCAAAAGGTGGATCCCCCGAATCAAGGTTGGCAATTTACAAAGTGTGCAACTTTGGCTGCTCTGGCTCTGCCATCCTTGCAGCTTTCGACGATGCAATTTCTGACGGAGTTGATATACTTTCAGTCTCTCTTGGCGGGTCTCCCGACCCCCAACCTGACTTGAAAACGGACGTAATAGCAATTGGAGCTTTCCATGCTGTAGAACGCGGCATCGTGGTGGTTTGCTCTGCTGGGAATTCTGGACCGGAGCAAAGTACGGTTGTTAATGACGCTCCTTGGATACTAACGGTTGCTGCCACCACCATTGATCGTAACTTTCAATCCAATGTTGTCTTGGGTAATGACAAAGTTGTCAAGGTACATTTTATAGAGTTCACTATGCAATGTTCCCTTTTTACCTCTTTGTCGTGGGTAATAGCATTTTTGAGAGTTTTATTTTTTAAAACAAAGAAATAAATACCTATTTGTAGTTAATTTGATTTACATTTTTTTAATTTTGTCAAAAAAAAAAAACATTTTTTTATGATATATTTGATTCATGTGTAATTTATAGTTTTTCCAATTTAAAATTTGAAAATGGCAGTCAAAAGCAGGGGTAAAATAAGGTTGGTTTTCGCCATATTTTGGGAGAAAGCCTGATATCATTAATCTTGTGGATCAAAAAAAATTATTGTTTCATTCCAACTTTTTTTTTATTTGCGCAGTTTCTAATTTCTGCGACTCTTTACTTTACTAATTCACCTTATAATGTTTTATAGAAATAGATGTACTTTTCCTTAAAAAAAGAAAAAAGAAAAAAGAAAAAAAGAAATATATGTATTTTTTTTAATACTATGTGTGGATGGATGGTTATCAAAAAGCATGTTATTCTTTTAATAAAAAAAATTATTTGAACATCAAAAAGTCAACATCAACACCATAAAAGATGTATTATATAACTTTTAAAGTGAATAGAGAAAAACAAAGTAATTAAAAAAAAATTAACTTCATGTTAGATAATCATTTTACTGTTTAAATAGCATTGTTTTCTTTAATCTTAACCAGAGTACGAATAAAATGTAAGAATTTTTTAGGTTGCTCCAAAATCTCCTCTTTAATGACTTCTTTTGGGTTTTATATTGTACATGAATTATGCTCTCTATGTTGTGTCTCATGTTCGGTAATTGTTTACTTTAGGGTCAAGCCATAAACTTCTCTCCTCTTTCAAAATCACCCAATTATCCATTGATAACCGGAGAGTCTGCCAAAAAAAAGACCGCTGACTTAACTGAAGCAAGGTATGAAAACAAATAAATATTAAACTTGTTTTTTGTGCATAATCATAATCCCGCAATTACAAAGTTTGATAGTTAGACAAAAAAAATTGTCAAATGTAGGCAATGTTCTCCAAGTTCATTAGACAAGAAAAAAGTCAAAGGAAAGATTGTCATATGTAATGCTATAAATGATAATTATTCAACTGTTAGCAAGATTGAGACAGTGCAAGAGGCAGGTGGATTAGGGCTTGTTCATATTAGTGATCAAGATGGAGCTGTTGTAAATAATTATGCAAATTTTCCAGCAACTGTGGTAAGACCAAAAGATGATTCCATACTCATCCAATATGTCAACTCAACAAGGTAAGAATTTTGAAGTTTTTATTTTATTATATTAGATAAAGATATTGTTATAATATATATCAAGATTAATGGATATGCATAATTCAATTTACGATAATTTTACACTAACATCCAATCAAATTTCTTCAATATGTTACATCAAAAAAATTTAAATAAAATTACTTGTGACATAATTTTATTATAAATCATCTCTAATGATAAAAAAAAAAATTAGCATTAAAATTTAATTTTAAACCTTGTTTGAGATTGAAATCAACGGTGGAAATTAGTCACTAGTTAATTTTGTTGGATTTTTGCATATAACTAATCTGAAGCAATCCAATGGGAACAATTCTACCAACAGCTACAATAATCAAATATAAACCTGCACCTATGGTGGCAATCTTTTCAAGTAGAGGGCCTTCAGCGCTTTCAAAGAATATTCTCAAGGTAATTATATATAACAATATAGATAGGATTATAAATAACTATCTTCAATGGACATTACCACATAAGACCAAAAATTCTTTCTTTGTAGCCTGATATTGCAGCACCAGGTGTTAACATTATTGCAGCTGGGACTTCCTCACCATATAGCATGAAAACTGGGACTTCCATGTCATGCCCACATGTTTCAGGCCTTGCAGGCAGCATCAAATCTAGGAACCCTACTTGGAGTGCCTCTGCAATCAGATCAGCCATCATGACCTCCGGTAAGGATTTTGATTTTTCGTTATATTTATCATTCATAACCTTATAGTCTCACGGATCAGTTAATTTTAGGGTCATGCTAACTTCTGCCCTAAGGGCACAAGTTAAGTAGTTTAAAATGGAAATGAAAAGATTCAATCAAATTAATGACCTAGGAAATGTGATCCTATATATAAGTACACCTTTTTTTTTTTTTTGAGGAATATACGTACACCTATCAACTAATAAATTCCTTTTTTTTTCTTCTAAATGCAGCAACTCAAATTAACAATATGAAAGGTCCCATTACAACAGATTTAGGGTTAATTGCCACACCTTATGACTATGGAGCAGGGGAAATAACAACAACTGAACCACTCCAACCAGGGCTTGTTTATGAAACCACCACCATTGACTACTTGAACTACTTGTGTTACATAGGATATAACACAACCACTGTTAAGGTTATTTCAAAAACTGTCCCAGATAGTTTTAAATGTCCCAAAGATTCGACGCGTGATCATATTTCCAATATCAATTACCCTTCCATCGCAATCTCTAACTTCGGTGGGAAAGGATCGGTGAATGTGAGTAGAATTGTTACAAACGTCGGTGAAGAGGAGGAAATAGTCTACTCAGCCGTCGTCAATGCTCCGAGTGGGGTGAAAGTTCAATTGATTCCGGAGAAACTCCAATTTACAAAAAGCAGCAAAAAACAAAGCTATCAAGTTATTTTCTCCTCTAATTTAACCTCACTCAAGGAGGATCTATTTGGATTCATTACTTGGAGAAGTGGTAAGTATAGTGTTCGAAGTCCTTTTGTACTAACTGTGTAGCTAAATGAAAATAAACAATAAATAAATACAAGCTGCATGGGTTTTCTTGTAGATGCCTTTTAAAGTTTATTATAATTTTCATTTCTCAAAATTTACTTTCTACCCGAGTTAAGGTCGCATGATTTTCATATTTTGCTAAAATAACCCTATGCTTGTTTCCCTGAAAAAATGTACGTATGTGCAAGTGTAAACAAAATGAAGAAATACTTGGAGAACAGCTCTTTACCCTAACGTTTTTGCTCATTCTCAACTGAACTGACCAAAATACCCCTACGCATGTTAACTCACGCTAGTGTTAAATTTGCGTGAGGAGTTAACTCACGTAGAGATTTACACTAGCGTGAGTTAACTCACGCTGAGATTTACACTAGTGTGAGTTAACTCATGCTGAGATTTGTACTAGCGTGAGTTAACTCATGTTGCGGGAGTTAACTCATGCAGGGGCATTTTGGTCATTTCACTTGGGAATGAGAAATTTTTTTGGGTAAAGAGTAGAATTCAAATACTTGCATCTCACATAACATTGCTTTCGGACGTAAACCCAGCCATCTAAATGCCTATCCAATCAAAGGTTAAGGAGTTTTACTTTTCCCACCATGTGACTTTCCTAGCGCGCCCTATTTTTTTTCCAAAAATACCCCTAGTTCGGATTATATAATCTGAACCCCTTCCAAAAATGATTTCCAGACAAATTTGTGGATTTTGACACTTACCTCCCTGATGGATGTTGATGTCGATGATCAATAGATGGATTCGGATTGCATAATCCGAACATATTTAAAACTTCTGGATTGTGTAATCCGAAATGTGTAATTCACTCCCTTGAATGTCAACAAATGAGGTGAAAAAGTATGTTTCCAGAATACATAATCAAGAAAGTACGAAAGTTGTCCGGATTAAGAAATCCGGACTACATCAGCACAGAGGCAGAAGCCATCTGTTTTGGCTGAGCCTCTGTTTTAGAGCAACGGCACTACACCGTTTATGATTTCGACCTAATGTTCAAACAGAAAAATCAATTTATAACATTAATCAAACAACAACACAACATAATTATCCAAACATTGTGCATTACTCAAATATAATTATCCAAATGTTACATAACATAATTATCCAAAATATTCAAATATTAACATTAAAGAAAATACAATCAACCCCTTATAACTACACCCGTACCACCGCCACCACCTCTACTACCACCTCTGCCACTACCTTTGCCACCCCTGCCACCCTCAGTAGCTCCCCGACGACGGTAAACCTTCCCATCATACACCTCTCCCAATATCTCCTCCAAATGTTGTCATTCCTCAGACCCTCGCGGCACCAGACCGCTGGACATCACAACATTCACATGGTCTTTGATGCGGCTCAACCTTCCGCTAAGTTGTAATTACCCTTGCTCTCCATCCTCCGCAACAGCACGCGCATCAAGGACCTCACACTCCAGTGGCCTCGGCACCGGTACTGGTATGTCAGGAAGAACCATGCGTGGATGAGAATGGTGATAAAACCACTCGATGTATCCCTCAACTGCATCCACACCATGAACTGCATGCTGCCCCAACTGCTCAGGTGTTAGCGCATGATCAAGAGCATGCTGAAAGCGGTTTGTGATCTCCGCCAAATTAATCACAGGAGATGCACTCTCAACGGGATGTCTCGGGATGGTCTGAACCCTCTCAAACTGACGAAGCACCCTCTCCGACAGATATCTCACCATGCGGGGACCGTATCTAAGCCATCCAGAGTAAAGGCTGAACCGTTCAAACGGACATGCCTGACGATGATCTGTATACGGGTGCATACAACACCACTCAGATCCAGCATATCCAGATGGTTTCTGTAGTTGTCGGTTGTGGCCAAACTTGAGCGTGGTACAAAAAGCATCGCGCATTGATCCTGATCCTCCTGATATCCTCCCCAAGCATCCTTGCTTTCCATACCTTTGAAGTGTCGATACACTCAAGCCTGCAACAATGACAACCGCATATAAATATACAAACAATAAACACTTACGTTTAAAAAAACAAAACATAATTTTTAATTTATACCTGCAACAAAGTCAGGTATCCTGACTCCTGACCGCAGTTCCAATATGAAGCATTGTTAAGCTCCCTATACAAGCGAGCTAGTGCCGCAGCTCTCCATGAATAATCAGCAACAACATCAAGGTCTCTAAAGTACCTCAGGTAGACAACATCCACAATATTTTGGCTCTTGTCAGTGATGAGGGAGATCCCCACCAAGTATAGCAAATATATGCGGACAGCCTGGTCCCGCAACCCTCGCACCTCCTCAGTCACACCATACTCATTCGCCAACGGTAACTGCTGCAAAAGACGCTCCTTGAAAATCCTCTTCAAGTATCCAAATCGGCAATGTGCACCTTTTGTCTTAGTCACCTCAACAAGAGCATCACCCGGATCAGACCCCAAGTGATTCACCATCAAATCCATTGCATCGTCCCGTGTGATACTCTCGTGGGACAGAAGCATGCCATCAATGGGGAGATGCAGCAAACAGGACACATCATCAAGTGCCACTGTCATCTCCCCAAATGGAAGGTGGAAACTCAAAGTCTCCTCGTGCCACCTCTCCACAAATGCACATATCAGCCTGTGGTCAATCAGGCTGTAGCTGGTATCCTAAAGCCAAGAAAGACCGGTGCCCTGCAATCTGTGACGCCACCACCAAGCAGCCATGATAGAGGTGGTCTCTTTATCATGCATCACATCTATCTTCTTTCCGTTGTTGATGCATTTTAAATTGCCACGCCACTTCAAATAATTAAAAACAATACATAAACATTAGCTTCCACTCATGGCTTCATAGACAGAGCAGTTCAACAATTTAACAATACATAAACATCAGTTTCACAAATATTAACAATGTATCAAATACAGTTTATATTTAATAAATACCTGGCCCTCAGACGCCTTCCTAGACATGTGCACATGGTACCTCCACAGCAGGGTAGTGTCGTGTGGGCCTTCGGGGTAGTCATCAAAAGGATCAGGGTTAAGAACTGTGGGACGCTTCCCCTCGTCGCGGATCATCGTCCTCTCCATACTCCATCATTGCCTCAAGCTCCTCCTCCTCCATATGCTGCCGTTGCATGTCCATATCTTCATACTCTTGCTCATGCTCCGGTTCCGGCTGAGGCTCAACATCAACACAACGTCCCCTAGCAGCCCGACGCCTCGGAACAACACCATCCTCAACCATCCGTAGGAGACGCTCTCTCCTACGGGAAGCATGCCCTGCCTCCCTTACGTGTTGAGTAGATGAGGAACCTTCTGCAACATGCACAAAAGGAAATCAAAACAAACAGAGCACAAAACAGAAGTTAAATAATCATATCGGGTGTTTCCGAATTTTATTTTCCGGATTGCTTCAGTATAAAAGAAGAAAAAAACGGTACAATTAACTTGCATGCATAGTGAAATCGAACTAACCTTCCATTTGATAATTGTCAAGGGTTGAAATGCGGTCTTTTGAGCAAGAAAACATCAATTTTGGTTGAATTTTTTTCGTTCGGAATTTGGGATATGAGGGGGAGAGGGATGAAATAAAAAGTGAAATTGTAAAAATGGGGGGTGAACTTTCTTTTATACTACGAAGTTGTCCGGATTATGTAATCCGGAAACTATTGTGAATTTTTGGATTTTGTTTTTCGAAGGATTATTTTGTAATTTTTGCAGGGCGCGTGAGAAGGGCATATGGTGAGAAAAGTAATTCTCAAGGTTAAGTCGTAATCAAACTTGTTCCGATCATTTTATGGGCCTTAGCCCAAGTTTGAGAAAATGGTCCCCTTATATAATAAATCATACTCTTTTTTTTATAAACACTGAATGAGATATGCATTAATCATGGCAGTCATTGTAATATGATGTTTTGAAATCTCAACTATGCTAACACTGCAAAGTGTCGTGTGTCAAATGTATCTTGTCCTTATTAATAAAAAAGAATAACAAAACAAAAAATAATAATTGGATGGACGGAACCAAACCTAACAAAACTAAGTAAAATGATAGTAGACATAGCAAACTTTATGAATGTTTCCTTATCTGATTTGATAGTTCAATTCATTTACTACCTCTTAAATTTCTCAATGAGATTCATTATCATTCGTCACCATAAATCCATAAAAGTATAAAATGCACTTATCATTTGTTAATAAAATATGATATGTTACTTATCAAAAATCACGTAAGATCAAATTTAACGTCTCAAACATGAAACTTTCATGAAGAAAGTCATATTATATTAAGAAATCTAAATATGAATTCAGGTTTCAATCTGAAATACCAAAAAACTGTCACCAAAATAAAAAAAACAAATTTTGTCTCTGGGAATGAGTAGATATTTTGTGTTTTACATGTTACTTATGTGATTTACATTTTACTTCTAAGTTTTGTGGTTTGCCAAATGAAATGTTGGGGGGTGAAAATGAAAGCGTTGGGTTGGGGGTGTGAAAATGAAATACTGTTGGGCTGTAAAAAAAAGGTGAAACGGTTGATGGACTGAAGTCTTGTAACTCTTTGGACCCTCTTTGTGCTTACTGCTATGTATAACCCATTTTGACCAAGTATTCCTATATACGCCCCCTTAAAAAAAATTGGACCCTAGGCCGCCGCACCTCCCGGCGTATGTCTAGGGTCGGCCCTAGTCATAATTTTAGACAGCTTTTGGTATGAAAATGACAACCGAAAAGAAAATCTCAAAATCCATAATACTCATGCATAATGCATTTAATAATGAGAACTAAACATACTTTGAGTCAATGAAAAACAAAATACAACAACAATCAATGATATCTTATCCCTTTAAATGGGATCGACTATATGCACCAAACAACATCGCAATATTGTGTTAAATACCATATTTTTAGCCAACTCGTTGGATAGAAAAATAAAATCACCAAAGGAAAACTAGATTATAAAATGAAACCAAATAGGGATTGATTTAAGTCGTTCTAATGATAAGTAATTATTAGTTATGTATACCCTGTAACCTCTGCATCTCAGCTGATTATGACTATTAATCTTACCTTCGCCACTTCATTTTGATATTAAGTATTCTTGATTTTTCCTCTCTATACTAGTCATGATTGTTTCCAAGGTGAGCTGGTCTACCTTCTTCTTGCTCCCAACATGACGCTAATAGAGCAACTCCATCCTCATATAGTCCTATTATGAAACTACAAATTATGCAGAGTCATCATTGTCTTATAACTCGACACATTCTCCATTGAAGTGATCAGTCTTGTGCCACTTGAAGTAGTTGTACTTCAACTTATCACCACCCTTTGAGTTTTACCAATTTCCTCTACTCCCTCATTTTCCTCTTGAGACATTCAAGCATTAATCACTATCATCAAAGTGCAAGTCCTTTAACTTATTAACTCATTTGTTCTTAAGATCGCTTGAACTTTATTCAATATCACATTGCATTCTTTACTATATAGCCTAGTATCATTGATGTGCTCCAAAGAAAATAATTATGCATCGCACTAACAATTAGAATTCAACTGTTCATTAGCTGTGATTGGTTGAAGTCAAAGTAAGGAAAAATAAGACATAGTGAGAGTATACGAGAGAACGTTGTAACAAAATGGTTATATAAATATCATTTATCCTTTTAAATTCTCTACACCATAGTCACATAATTCTGTTGACATGTTGTGAACCGTAACATGATACTTGTGCACCAGTTCATCGTACTTTTTCAAATTGGTCGCACAAAAGAGGAATAGGATGTTGAGTGATAGATAATAGATAAAGGAAAATATCTGGTGGTCTAAATAAATATTGCATAAAATCACTTTGAAGCTTGGAAAAAGAGAAACTCACTTACAAAATGACACCGATAAAAAATTTGAAAGAAAAGTGAATATTAAAAAAGGTTTGGCTAAGTGGGCATTAGTTTGTTGCATTAGACTATTATAATCCTTCTACTTTTTCGCACTATTAATTAATTTAACTAATTAAATATCAAGAGATTACAAATATCGGAGTGCATTTGAAGAGACTCGCATCAAGTAGAAAAAAATCCTAAAATATTACTGATAGTTTACTATACTTAATTAGATAATATTGGTATTATAAATCAACACGTACAAAATCTCTATACCCCGTGTGTATCATTCTTCACATGTTGCGTAACGTAAAGTCGTACCGCGTACCAACAGAACTTGTAAATTGGTGTAGAGTCTACACCACATACTGAAGTTCAATTGTTTAACTTAAAGAAAATGCTAACAGATGCCCTTAAAACATTTGATAAGAAGTTTAAAATGAATATTTTATCTTGAGAGTTATGTCTTGAACACATTAAAAAATAACTTTTCAACATAGAATTTATCAATTGTTTTCTTTTTTTTATTTTTTTTTGTCTTAAATGAAGTGGTAATCCGCTGAAATTAAATTCACACACAACTGTGAGGTCCCGGGTTCGAACTCGATCACGACGTCCGGCCTTACAATTTTGGCATTTGTCAGTTGAGCTAGGACTTCTAGACCAATTATTTTCTTTTATAATCCTTAACAAGTGCGCCCTAAGGATATTTATTAGCAAAATCTTTAATTTAAAATCTACGGATATAAAAACATCTCCCACACCATTGGAGAGTCTTTTACATAATAAGGATCTCAACATCTTAAGGACTTCTTTGGAGGAACAAAAAATGGGTATCTCAAATTAGTCTTTAACTTTATTAATATTTCAAAACAGTCAATGTCTTTGCCAAAAAAATTTAAATTAGATCATTGTTTTTATATTTTTGTGATATGACGAGAAACTTTTGACAAAGACATGATCTATTATGCAATATTGTTAAAATTTCTGAATTAGATCCATTTCTCTTTCTTTTTGTCAGAATACAAGAGACTTTTCAAAACTGTTTGGAACACTTTTTGTTTTTAGTTTTCAAAATATGTTTTAAAACTAATTTTAGAAAAGGGATTTCAAGAAGAGAAAAAGAAAAAACTTGTTTGGTAATGTGACTTTTAAAAACTTTTTTTAGAAATAAAAAAATTAGAAAATCCATTTGGTGATATAATTTTCAAAAACAGTTTTAAAAAATAGAAAATTAGAAAACTTGTTTGGTAATCAAATTTTTTAAAATCTTTTTTTAAATTTTTTTTAACCTATATAAATTATATTACCTTTTATATAATTGAATTTTTCTTACAATTTTATCCTTAGTTACCAATCAAATTAAATTTCAAGTACTATAGTTAAATGTAGAATTTAGTCACAAAATAAATAATTTTTTTAGATATGAAGTCATAATTTGTTCAAGCGATACAAAGTTGAAAAATGTGAAACACATAAAAATATTATAGCATATTAATGTCGATAACATAAACATCAATTAAGCAAACAAAAACAATCATCCGCAAAATAACTAACAAAACTCCATACTCCATTGTTGCATATAAGAAAATCTAAAAAAAGCGTAATTAGTTCGATTAATTATGACGATGTACCCACATCCTATCTCTAAGATGATTCCTATCCATTGCCATCTCAGTTGCACCTTCATTAGATAACCTTGTTAAGTTTTCAACATTCAAGCTCATCCCTTCAAGGTTAAGAACCTCGTTCACCGCCTCAGGTTCTATATCATCCATTTCGTCCCATATCCTAAACAACTCATCAGACAAATTCCACTTGCGTATGTAATTGTGAATAGCACAACAAGCAGTTACTATGAGTCTTTGCCTTGAAGGTTTGTAGGAAGGCATTAACTTTAAAATAGGAAATCTGTTTTTCAACACCCCAAAACAACGCTCAATTGTCATCCTTAAAGACGAGTGCCTGTAGTTAAATAACTTTTCTGGACTTTTTGGTTGTCTACCTTGACCTCGATATTCTTGCGCATGATATCTTTCACCTCTATAAGGGGGAAGAAAACCTCCGGTACATGGATACCCAGAATCAACAAGATAAAATGAACCTTCATCAAATGAAATACATGTTAGCTCTACTTGTTAATTTCCTCAATATAACTGCATAACTCTATATTAGATATTAATACATACCTTTAGGTGGCCAAGGAAATCCTGCATTTGGATTTGTAATTGCATCAAGAAAAACTTTAGAATCATGTGCACTTCCTTCCCACCCCGAATATACATATGTAAATATCATGTTGAAATCACAAG
>Ga0228711_1000138_pt1 | contig 66264 bp, 27 predicted proteins | sample MedpolnodulmetaG_2_FD_177996 | JGI IMG/M metagenome (GOLD analysis project Ga0228711, IMG submission 177996) | Root nodule microbial communities from Medicago polymorpha collected in Santa Monica, California, United States - brown nodules | ecosystem: Host-associated > Plants > Roots > Nodule...
TTTTAATTTTATATAATATTTTTTTTATATTAATTAAAAAAAAAAAAAAAAAAAAAAAAAAATTAAAAAAAAAAAAAAAATAAGAAATATAGTCAAATCAATTATACAAAGTAAAAATAAGCATTTGTAAAAAAAAAAAGTAAAAATAAGGAAGAATATAAAAAGCAAAAGTCAGTTTTTACAAAGTTAAAACGGAAAAAGCAAGGTGCAAACCCAAAGTAGGGGTGCGGGTCAGCAGCAGCTTTAACGTGCGAGTCTTGAAGGAAGAAAAAAAAAGGGTGCAAGTTTAAAATGTCATGGTATAGACTATAGGGTGGTTTTTCCCTAAAAAAAAAAGACTATAAGGTGATTTTCGAACCGCTTGATTGGATTTATTTTTACTATCAAATATTAGATTGAAATTTTTAAAAAATAAATTTATTTAATTTTTGATACATTTGACAAATGTATAGACGATTCAAAAGAACCAGAGTGAAATAATACCCTATCCAATCATATATCTAAGAAAAATTTGGTGATTTTCTTAGTCCTAAATCTAAGGAAAACAGTTAAAAGTTTTAAGATATAAACTTGTTTTTTTTCTAAGGAAAGATGTATTAATTATTAAAACTAATTTTATGTTATACCTTTATTAATTAATTTATTACTTATTTAAGTGGATGAAAATCATAACATTTAAATAGTGTTAACAATATATTTAGAATTATCTTTCAAAACTATAACACTACTTAAACCATTGTTTCTTGTGTGTAGAATGAGAGCTATTTTATTAGCAAAAAAAGAACGAAAATTAAAGAATGAGAGTTAGTTTTTATATAAGAAAAGGGAAGTATTACTTACAAGTTTTCAACCATGATTTCATACATTTTTCTAATTTAATCAACCAACTAACCAAGTCAATCAAATATAATATAACGAGGAAGGAAAAAGAGCTGTAGATCTTATTTTATTTATGTGCATGTCTTTTTGGTTTTTTATTGCGTTAACCTATGTAAATCATGAACTGTATTTTTATATAGACACGTATGTAAATTATGAACAATATTTTTATATAAATATTATCAAATTTTAACAAAATCAACAAATAATGTTTATCTTTTCAAAGACACTAATAATATAAAAAATATAATATACGTTTTTTTTATTATAATTTTTTTTGTCGGGATCAATATAACATTATTATAAAAAAAATTGTTTAAAATATAATTTGAATAATCAAAAAGTCATCCCAATATTTCCTATTCCTTCTATATACAGTATATAATGACAATTTTTTCATACCGGAGAGTTGCAGCTTCAAACATGAACCCAATTACCAATCTTGATAAACTGAAAGATGCAGCAGAAGCGGGTAATATAAACCTCCTCTATGCAGTATTTCAAGATGATCCATCCATTTTGGAGAACATAGATTCAATACAGTTCATCGAAACTCCTTTGCATATCGCGGCATCTACGGGGCATTTCCGGTTTGCCATTGAGGTTATGAATTTGAAACCTTCATTTGCTTGGAAGCTAAATCCGCAAGGATTCAGCCCCGTTCATCTCGCTATGCAAAATGAACAAAAGAGGATGGTGTCTCGCTTTGTTGACATCGATAGAGACCTCGTTAGAGTTAAAGGAAAAGAAGGCTTAACTCCTCTTCATTTTGCAAGTCAAATTGGTGATGTTGAACTTTTAACTTATTTCCTCTATGCTTGTCCGGATTCGATTGAAGACGTGACTGTGGGGGGTGAGACTGCATTGCATATTGCTGTCAAAAATAACAACTACGAAGTTCTTCATCTCCTTGTTTATTTTCTTAGGAAAAATTACAAGAGAGGTGCTAGGAAGTTAGAATGTAAAATACTAAATTGGAAGGATGAAGATGACAACACCATTTTGCACATTTCAGCCCTAAATAACCGGCCACAGGTAATCTACCCTCTGTTAATATTTACATAAATCTAAAATCATTTGATATGTTATTGAGATTCATCAAGATTAACCGTGTTTACTAATTACATGGTACACAGATGCTTCGGTTGTTGGTAAAGACTAATATAAATTTGGAGGCAAAGAATTTGGAAAACAAAACTGCATTAGACATAGCAACCACAACAGAGATGAAGGGTATATTATTAAGTGCTGGAGCAAAACCTGGGTCACAAGTCATTGATGCCCCCTCACTTGCACATAAACTAGGATCAAAGATCACAATTATGGATAAAGTGTTTAACTATATAAGTCGTACTAAAAGAGATATATCAGAAGATCAACACAATATTTGGTTGATAGTTGCTACTCTTGTAGCGACAGCCACCTATGAATCAGCACTAACTCCTGTTGGTGGAGTTTATCAAGCTAATGCCAGTGACAATAATTTGAACATGGTTGGGAAATCGATCTTGTCCGGGAATTATTTCCTTTTATATTTATTTTTGAATATGGTTTCGTTTTTTGCATCAGCTATAGCAATATTTATTCTGACTCCAACTGGGGGAGTAGGTGCTGTAGTGTTCAATCCAGTGGGTTGGGTTGGCTTGTCTTTTGTTATCTCTTTTCTTTGTGGAAGATATCCCCTACAAATACCAACACCATGATTGTTGACATTGCTTTGTTTTCAATTACGTTTGTTGTGGGGATTGGCCTCATTATTACAGTGTACTCTAGACGTCAGCGCATTGCTAAGAAATGGAATAGATCATAGTTAAACCATTGCTGTAATAGGAGAAACACTATGAATGTTATGGGTAGGAGATCATTGTTATTATTTTTTGTTCAATCTTAGCATACTATGAGTATGTGTTTCAATATTATTATTTTTTTGCATTCGAATATATTTATACTAGCAACAAACCCGTGTTTTGCACGTATAGGGTGTTCGTGTTGCATTTGGGATCGATTTTGAGAAAAAAAAATCATTCAATCCAAAGATAAAAATATACGCAGTTCAGATAGGTTTTTTATCAGTAATTCAACTCGATCTGATTAAATTTAGAGCGGTTTAATTTGGATAAATTTTTGAATATCCAAATTTCAAACTAACGAGTTTTGAATACACAAGAGACAAGTGACTGCTGCTCCGTTTGAAATTTCCACCCTGCTTGTTGAGCATGGCCAAGTTGAAAATTGAAAGGTCCTTGAAACCTATACAACCATAGTTTTTATGCATCACCAACTTTTTCCATGACATCCAATTGATGTCACGGCTATTAGTACGATCATGACCCTACCAAAAGAATTTATCATTCTTTCTATGGTGTGATAAGAGTTGTTGGTAACCAAAAAATTATCATGACATAAGACGGAATAGCTTAGAGGACTAATTTTATCATAACTTTGCAGCCCGCCTTAGAGAGGCACTTACTACATCAATAATTGATTTTTTTGCCAACTCGATCCTTGATATGAGAAAAGGTAGCCTTTCTATCTCTGTCTATCATATATGGTAACCCCAAATATTTCTCGGTGCCATGAACAAATTGCACATCCAAGATATCAGTAATAGTTTCCTCCATTGCGTTCGAAACATTCCAGCTATAGTAAATCTCTGATTTGAGCCTGACTCTCCTCAGCTAATTTGCAGAACAAGAAACAATTGTCTACAAATATGAGTGCCAAGAATGACCCCTCCATCTTCAGCATCTCGGATAAGACGTGACAACCACCCTGCACAAAAGATGAACAAATACGGGGACTGAGGGTCCCCTTGATAAAGGCCCCATTAACATTGTTAGTTGGATTTGGCATAAGAATAAATTAATGATAAAGATGTCGTTAATTGATATAATTATTATTAATATTACAAAGCAACCGACAAACATATGAAATAAAGTTCATGTAGAATTTTAAATCTAAAATTAAATTTTGTTGCAGGAAAAAATTATTTATTTATTTATTTATTACTGATATTTATCGTTTTTTTGTATTTATCAATCTCTATTTTTTAATATTTAACAATGACAAATGTTTATCTTGTAATTTTTTTTTTAAGAATCTTTTTTTTTGTAGTGTTCGGGGTTTGAACCCTAGACCTTGCATATGTATTATCCTTACCAATTTACTCAAACTCACGGGATCTTATATTTTAATACCAAATATTTGCCGTGCTTTTTAATGGTTGTTGTAACAGACGATTTTTTTTTTTAACTAATAACAGACAAATATTTGAAACCACAAATATTTCAAATTTTGGGATTCCAAAATGTTGATTGGACAGGTCATCCAGATGCTAGAACATCAGTATCAAGCATGTCGTTCTTTTTAGGTTCACCACTTTTCCTTTTCTTTTTTAGGGGTTTCTGGGTTCACCGCTTGTATCCTAGGTCTAAAAAGCAATTTATGTTTTTTTTGGCTTGATTGAAATATAAGTTTACGTGATCGATTAGTTTGTAATTTAGAAGGATACAGTGATTAAGAGGAGGCAAAGATCAATTTTCAAAAGTATCTGTTTTTGAAATTTCTTTTATGCTCCACCTATATTCTTCATGCAAGTCGATTGACTTATTTACTGTGAGAGTTTTTTCTAAAATAATAAGAATATTTACTCTTTTAAATGCTTCTTACGAGTTTAGATAATTTGATTTTTTTTGTTTCTTCTAAAAAGAGAGATTTAGGTCTTTCCTTTCTCTTTTATCTTATTTCCTCTCCTAAGAAATTTATCTCTGAACATTAACTTTTGAGTCCACGTAGAGACAGAGTTTGAAACTTCATGTCTTATTCTTTGTTTCTTAAAAAAAAAAAAGGTTTAATTACATGTTTGATCCTTATGTTTATTTTAGTTTTTAAGTTGGTCCTTTATGTTTTAAAAGTTTTAAGTTGATCCCTTACGTTTTAAAAATTTCAAGTTGGTCCAAAACGTTACTCACATTGGAATAAGTTAGTCTCTTTCACGACATGATATTAAGTTTAATAAAATCAAAAAGATTAAAAAAAGGTTTTAAACTGATTTTCTATATAAGTTAAGTTTTATCACCCATATTGTCAACCCAAATCTTTAAACGTTAAGTGACGGAAGGGACTAACTTATTCCAACTTAGGTAACGTTTTGGACCAACTTGAAACTTTTAAAACGTGAGGGACCAACTTGAAACTTTTAAAACACAAGGGACCAATTTAAAAACTAAAATAAACATAAGGGATCAAACATGCAATTAAAGTCTTATTCTTTGTGTAGTGTTCCTTTATAATTTCTATTAATTGTAATAACAATGATATTTTTAATAAATGAACTTAGTTATAAATAACTATTTATTGAGACTGTAAGAAACTTGTATACGATAGTAGTTAAACAAAGAAAGCTTCTAAGATAATTTTTCATTAAAATATTGGTTTCTATTTTTAAAATCAATGAGATATTTGTAAGCTCTGGTGCTTAAACAAACATCATTTCATATAGCCATGCGGATTGAGATTTACTGCTGTGAAAAAACACACGGTTTTCACGCAGTTTTGAATCATAGCCCTTAATTATAGATCGGATGGTTCAGATTAATACCGTAATAAAGCTGATCTAAACTATCTCGGCCACATGTTTTAAATCAGATGATTCTAATCTAAAACAGTGTGATAACTATGTGGATTTCTACAGTATGAAATCCTGTTCCACTTGTTATTGAGTCATTTCAATTCAATGAATCATTGAGGGGTGTTAAGAGAATTAGCAAGGGTTAAAAGAACAAAGAAAAATGATATTTGTACAAACATGTATGATAATTTTTGGAGAACTTTCTCTCTCATACTCATATGTAGGGGTGGCAAAATGGATGGATTGGATGGATATGGATTTGAATCCTAATGGATGGATAAAAAAAATCCATTAATCCATTAAAATCCACTATTTTTTTTGGAGTTATGCTCTTTATCCAAATTGTTATGCTCATTCCCAAGTGAGATTTCATTTTTACCCTTACGTAGGTTAACTCACGCGAGTTATGATGTTAGAGTGACTTAAGTCACGTTAGGTTACTTAAGTCAGTTAAGAGTAGCACAACAACACAAAACCTCCATTTTCCAACTTCTCCAAACACGAAAATTTCACCCCCAAATTCGAATTTTACCATTATTGCGTCATTCAAACCAAATTTCGTCCACAATATCAAGTAAGTGATTATTATCCTAATTCTTTGCATTATTTTGGTTCAAATTTTCGAATTTTTGTAGAAATTGAACATTTTTAGGTTTTTTAAAATTTTGCTTGCATGTTTGTTCTGATGATTGTTAGTGACGAATTAACTTAGGAATTGTTGTTTAGATGTTGTTTAGGGTACAATGTGGTAGTTTAGGATTTAGAAATTGTTTTATTACATAGTTGTTTGAAAATTGCACACTACGTGTTCGGTAAAATGCCTCAATGTTTTTTTTATGGATTGTTAATGATGTAATTAGTTATAATTATGTTTGTTAATGTTGATTGTAGTTAATTTGAATGCAATGTGGTAGTTTATGGATTCAAATGACACTGTCGACATTATAGTGTTGTTGTATTATTAAAGATGACACGTGTGTTGCTGTCAAAATTATGTGCAGATATGTCTGAGCAGGATAAGACTGACAGACTTAGGTTAGGGAGGCCTGCCCCTATTGGTAGTGCATGGAGGGAGAAGCAAGCATTACAGCCTCCGGTCGATCGAAGGAGAGTGGGGGGCACGAGACTTGTAGGGTTAATGTTGCGGGGGGGATCGACATCACAGACGGGTCCATCCCAGATGGTGGACCCGACACAGTACCAGCATGAGCAGCATTATCAGGAGCATGTGTATGAGGAGTAGGCGTATCAGGAGCATCCTGAATTTCATCCGGGTTATCACTATCAGTAGGAGTATGACTATCACCAGGGGTATCAGGTTCAGTTTCACGAGGGGTATCAGCTTGAGCAGCCTCCTCAACAACATTATGTCGAGCCTCCTCCTCAACAGCAGTATGAGCAGCATCCTCAGCAGCATGCAAAGGCTGGTATGGAGGATGAGGATGGGGGCTTTCCAAGGGGCCTTACGACTTGTCTCTTTTACCGGACTTCGCTAAACACGTGGCATTCAAGCTTTAGAGCGATAAAACAGTAACTATAATTGCTTTATTTAATTTAATGATATTTTACTATTATTTCAAGTTTATTTTACGTAGAATATGTCATGTTTATTTTACGTATTTAAGTATAATTTATTTATTTTTTACGTATTTAAGTATAATTGATTTATTTTTAATGTAGAATATTTATAGTTTATTATAATGTCAAGTTTATTTTACATAGAATATTTGTAGTTTATTATTATGTCAAGTTTATTTTACGTAGAATATTTATAGTTTATTATTATGTCATGTTTATTTTACGTAGAATATTTATAGTTTATTTCATGTTTATTTTACTCATTTAATTTTTTTTGTATTTCAGTTGCAAGCGGATCGTAAGATGAATACCGTCTCGCACGGGAGGAAACTTAAGCTTTCTGTGTTGTCACTTTCGTTGCCGGTAGAAGATAATCCTTTGTTCTGGGACCCGGTGGATAGATCCGGTCTAAGGCTCCTCCTTCTGTCTGAGTACAACAACATCTCCCATGGGTTAGTGTGTGTTATGGCTGAGAGATGGCATCAGGAGACCAGCAGCTTCCATCTGCCTGTTGGGGAGATGACCATCACACTGGATGATGTTGCTTGTCTTCTAGGCATCCCCGTCGCTGGACGGCTCATTCAGGAGGATGATTTAGATCCTGACCATGGTGTAAAGCTGATGGTGACTCACCTATTGTTTCTGGTGGAGGACGCGGTGGAGCAGGCAAGTAATAATTCAGGTGCCTTTGTCACTTACACGGCCTTGAAAGAGCATTATGAGCACCTGTTGAATAGGTGTAACCATTTGATGGGGGAGGATTTATCAGAGGAGGAGGAGATGAGTCGTATTAGGCCCGCCTGTGTCAAGGCGTTTTTATTGCTCTTGCTTGGCTACACCATTTTTGCCGGCAAGAACAGCAAAACCATTAATCTGTTGTGGATGCTTGCGATTCGAGATTTGGATGAAATAGGCATGTGTTCATGGGGCGGGATGGGACTTGCTTTCTTGTATGAGCAGCTGAATCTTACCTCCAGCCCACATGTTGGCTCCATTGGTGGTTACATGAGCTTGCTTGTGGTAATTTTTTTTTTCTTCTTTTTTTAAGTTAAACGTAAATGTATAGTTTCTTGTATGACACTTGTGTGCTTATATAGATTTGTCTCTTTGTGTTTGCAAAGATGGGTTATAGCTCACTTCAGACATGTGGTTCCGAGGTCGAGATATCAAGATTACGAATGAGAGAACTCGTATGTGGGTAGATGGAGACCTCAAAGGGGGTTTAAACATGTTGATTACTTCAGAGGCTTGTTGGATTCGATGGAGCATTGTCATGTCACCTGGAGGTCGTACGAGCACCGACGAGACGTGATGCCTTTTTAAGACGTGTGCTGGTACTCCGGATGGATCATGGCTGGGAAACAAAAGATGGTGCGCCATTTGGCCGAGCAGGTTGTGCGGCAGTACAGATATGTTCAGAAAGTTCCCCGACCTCGTACTACGATTATGCTTCTTGTCCCAACAATTTGCTCTGCATGTCGTTCCCCAGCAGCAGAGGGATCACCAGGTCCCTGACAACGAGACTTGGAAGCATTCAGATAGGTACATTAGGTGGTTCTACCGTGTATCCCATCCTCTTATCGTCAACCCTGCTTCAAAGCCTGACATTGTCATGCCGAGACCTGTCTACTAGGATATTCTTGTTGACCAGGATTGGGCCAGACATCCTCTTGATCCATTGCAAGTCATTAGCAGCATGAGAGACAGAGTGGAGCATGCGATGGAGATTCCAGAGGTGGTTTCAAATCCACTCTTCTTCAGCATTTTGGAGGGCCTCCGGACCGAGTATAGCGTGTTTGACCATCTGCAGGTTCAACGGAGGAGGTCTAGGAGTCATAGTCCACATGGCAGCAGTAGTGTCTTATTTTATGACTTGTTTTTTTATGACTTTTTTGCTATTTGTAGTATTTTTCTTAACATTTTGGTTGTATGATATTTACATTTGCGCAGTTGTGCCTCTTTATGACATTTCAGTTATTTTCTGTTAAAATTGTGTTTCTAAATTATGATTGAATGAATGCATGTTCTCTCAATTATGAGTTTTGATTGAATGAATGAATGGTTGTTCTTATGTATGAACGAACGAAGGAACAAAGCTAAACGGGGAATAAGGCAGTGACCACTGCCTGCCTGTTCTGGTGCGCACAGAACAAGCGTGAGTTAACTCACGCTAGTGTTAACAATAGCGTGACTTAAGTTACGCTACGTGACTTAAGTCACGTGGCAGTTTGTACTAGCGTAACTTAAGTCATGTAAGGGTAAAAAGGGAAATTCACTTGGGAATGAGCAAAAATGTTTGGGTAAAGAGCACTACTCTTTTTTTTGTGGAAAAAAATCATCCAATCCATCCATTAAAGATTATGTCCATCCAATCCATCCATTATTAGATTTTAATGGATGGATTATCCATCCGATCCATCAATCAATGTGTATGATTTTTTTAAGAGGTGTATTAGTTATTAAAGTGCTTTTTTTAGTGAATTGAATCATAAGAAATTTTATGTAAAAGACCCAGAACTATTTTTTTTCCAAGCCCAGTAAAGTTGATATAAGCCCAAATAATTTAAAGAAATATTGAATATTATTAAGTAAATAACTAAAAATAATATGGCGGTCAGTGGTGGCCACCGATGGCCTCACGGCGGCGCACGGTGGTGGTCTGGCCAAAATTCCGACAACTAGCGGTGGTCCACGGCGGAGCTCCGATGTTGACCACCACCTATAATAAAATAATATTAAATAATATATTAATTTAATATTATTTAAATATTTTAAAAAAAAATTCTATTTTTGCTGGCAGTTTTTTTATTAAATTAATTTTATAATTTTTTTTTTTAAAATTTATCAAATATATAATTATTTAAATAAAAAAATTAATATTATTTCAAATTATCCATTGGATTTTTTTTTCTTCAAAAAGGTGATCCAATGGATCTTTAAAATAGGGTGGATGGATCAAATACATCCATAGTTTTAAATGGATGGATTTAAACCAATCCATTAACATTTTTTTTTTTATGGATGGATTGGATGGATATTGATTTCATGGATCATATTGCCACCCCTACTCACATGATGTACTTATCATCTCTCTTCTTTTTTCTCTCTATATTATTTTTGAGCAATAAAAAGAGAGAGAAATAAGGTTGTCACAAAAATAGTCATCAAATAGTTGTCTAAATATCATTACTCAAGAACAAATGATGTCTCTCTCAGAGTTCGAGGGAAGGTTTTGATATGTCAATAATGATATCCTAGATACTATCAATGGTTTATGTCTCTCATTCACTATTTCAATTTATTTTTTGTGAAATAACCAAATGGCTAGAAATTTATATTTTAAGGTGGATAAGCAGAAAAGCTTAGGTTCGAAATCTGACATTTACATGATGAATGTCCCTCCAACTGAACTTTGTTCATGGATACTCTCACTTTTTCTATTTCTTTTTTTTTTAATGAAAGAGTGCTGAATCCCGACACTCTTTCTATGTCTAATATTATATAGTTTGATCTTTTGAAAAAAAATTAAAAAAAAATGTAATTAATTTTAGATAGAAAAGAAAAATTATGAGTTATTATACAAAAGTTAATTAATGTATAAAAATAATTAACCAATTGAACTGAAAGAAAAGATAATAATGGATCGTTGATATTTTAAAATGGTTTATAAGCATCTGTTTGTTTATAAAAAAAAATCTCAGGTTATCAAAAATGAGAAGAGATTAGGTCCAAAAAAAAAGCAGGAAGAGATAAATTTACATTCGAAATCATTATGAATACAGTAACTTCATTTTTTTTCTTAAATATAAATAAATGTCAGGGTTCGAACTCCGAACACCCCACTTTTCTATATTTAAAATGTGTGAGCTTTATTCACTGGATTACTGGACAAAGAAAAAAAATGTCAACCTTAGAGATTACATTATGTATTTTTTTATCATGTGTAAGGAAAAAATAAGGATTTTTCGATTATGTGTAAAGTCATTAGAGATTACATTTGAAGGAGAAAAATCTTTTAAAACAAAATTAACTTTTAAAAATGTATATTTGGTTGGATATAATGAAAAAAATTTGTAGTTTTTTTTTTTGAAGAGGAATAATATTTGTAGGTTGTTGATATATTTATGCTACCTAAAATATTTAAATGAAATATTTAGTCGATAAGATCAAAGTGATGTATGTAGGTTGTTGAGATTTTTTTTTTGAGGGAATATAGTTTATTGAGATATTTATGAAAAATCAAAATAGTTTTTTAAATAATAAAAATACTGAGAGTTAAAGTGGAAGTGACATGTGACATAAAAAAACTTAGATTGTATATATTTTTTTAACAAGCAACCTTAGTTTATATATACTATATTACTATATTCATTGATTACGTTTAAGGGGTAAATATGCAATTTGGCTCCTCAAATTAGGCCCTCAAATCAAATGTAAGCTAAAGGAATGTTTGAATGGAAATATGCAATTTGGTCCTCAAATTAGGTTCTCGGATCAAATGTAAGCTAGCTCCTTAATTTTGAGTTCGTAAAGTCAAATTTATCTATAATTGTTTAATAACAGTTTTAGCCACATAACTTTTTCAAAGTTGCGATTTTGGTCCCCTAAGAAAAAAAACTTTAAAATTGCCTCTAAGTTTTGCAACTGTAGCAGTTTAGGCCCCTCAAGGCCAAAAAAAAAAAACATGTGACACCTCACTTACGGTGCTACGTCAGCGTAGACCAAGTCAAAATTGGCCTTGGGGGCCAAAACTGTCATAGGTGCAAAACTTAGGGGGCGGTTTTGTAGTTTTTTTCTTAGGGGGCCAAAATCACAACTTTGGGAAAGTTAAGGGGTTAAAACTGCTATTAAGCCTAATTAATTTTATACTCCCTCCGGTCATATTTACAAGATAAAGTTGACTTTTTAGATACATTAAAGAATGTATGTATCTAGTCAAGAACCTAAACCAAATGCATAAATTATTTAATGTATCTAAAAAGTAAATTGTTTCTTGTAAATAGGACCGGAAGGAGTATTAGATTAAGTAACAATGTCTTTTTTAACGTAAACAACTAATTAATTTGCATCCTTCAAATAAAAAAGAGATTTACTTTTCCCACTATGTTGCCTTCTCGCGCGCCCTGCAAAAATTTCAATAATACCCCTGGTCCGGATTTCGTTTTCCGAACCAGATTGTTAGTGTTCTGGAAAATAAAATCCGGACAAATACGATATGGATATTTTGTGTCTTTCTTTGTTGTCAAGGGTCTTTGTTGACCGTTATACGACCCCCACATAAGCTGCAATGCAATTGCAGGGGTCGTATGAGCGGTCAACAATGACCATGACACCACAAACACTCCTAAAAGCTACCTAAAAAACTAAAAAAAATTGAAGAAAATGTAAGAAAGAAGGTGAAGAAGAATGAAGGAAAATGTTGAAGATCCAAGCCTTTTTATAGTCGTAAATAAGTCATAGGTCTTAATAACAGTCAAATAAAACGTGTTCCACATTCAAAACCGTCAAAAAATGCATTCAAACTCACTAACCGGCCTAACCTTTGGTGAAACGTCACCGGCCAAAATGTTACTGAGGGATTCCGGATTTTATAATCCGGAATGCATGAGGTTATTCCAGATTATAAAGTCTGAACTACACCAGACCCTTTATTTGGATCGTTTTCGTTGCGAATGCCTTGAAATATAATAGAACAAAGGTACATAACATAAATAGAAGCAACATAAGACAAATAAACAGTTAAAAAAAACCATAATAACATAAATGTTGAATCTTTTGGGAAGGTGTTTTCAAGAGGATTTTTTGAGTTAGATCCTGCTGCCTTGCCAAATGACATATTCATCTGGCAGGCAGCAAGATCTAACTCATAGCAACCTCTTCATATTTTTGAGTTATCTATCTATCAAGGAGGCAGCAAGGAATATCTATATATTTTTGACAACATGTTGAGGATCTTCATAATGCAGTCAAATAGATAACAGTCTATTTGCGATAGCATTAGAAAGATCCTCAACTTAATGACAAAAATTTGCATGGTTTTCTTTGGTGTGTTTGTGTGTTTTGCTGGTATTGAAGCTGAAAACCGGAGAGGGTGTATTTATAGAGGTCATTGGATGTTGTGGACAACATAAACTCTTGGTACAATGTGGTCCATTCAAAAGAATCCTATGCTGAAGTATTCCGGATTTCGTATTCCGGAATACAATTACGCCCTATGTTAATCCGGATTTCATAATCCGGACTGCATATCTTTGGTTATTTTATCGATTAAATGAACATTTTTGACGTAAATTAAAACATAATGAAAGTTTAAATAATATATATATTATTCAAAACATAATGCAACAACTTAATTCAACAACACATAACTAACACGCAATTAAAACAACATAAAACACGCGATTAATTAAAACATAGCACATTATCACAGATAATCTAAACTAACTTCTTCCTCCTCTGGTCCCTCCAACAGAGCTCGGATCTCTTCGTAGTTCCTGGGCAGGTGCAAACTTTTCAGAATTTGTTCAGCAGATCTAACCAACGAAGCGTCCAACTCGATCGGTCCTCTAGTATTGTGCTGACCAAAGACAGAGAACATGATTCTCACGTCGTCGTTGTTCGTGAGTTTCATTCGGCTGAACCAAATAGATCTGGATGAGTTGGACAATGGACATCGATATTCAACACCGACCACCCTCCTCGTGTCTCTATGGTTGAGTTGACAGTTTATTTGATTCAGCTCATCCTTCAGCCCGGAGAGGGTGACATCGTTGCGAATCCTAAACAGATGGGGTGGTGTTCCACCGTTGCAGTAGATTGCCGCTAGGTTGGTGTTCGGATCAAAACCACGCCATAATCGTATTTTTCCGGAATATAAAATCCGGAATCCATGTGTAATCCGGATTATATATTCCAGACTGCACCAGAAGTTTTGGTTGGTGGTCTGCACCACAAAGAAAACGTTTTGCAAACGTTTTGGGCTGTGGTCAACTTTATAAAACGTGTTTTTACACGTTTTTTGACTACCATTAATGGTTTTTCAACCCTCCATTCCTATAAATACCATCCATCTCCCCCACCATTTCTCACACAAACCTCTCCCACCATCTCCTCCTATTCTCCTCTTCTACAACAATGTGTTTCCATCGTTGGCCTTTCATAGAAAGAGGCCTCTTACGAAATCCATCAGGGGTCATATGATCGGTCAATAGGGAATGGGTCAGTTTGGGTGTGAGGTTGGTCTGTCTGGGTGGAGGAAAGAGGAAAAACGCGCCTTTCAAATACACTTATACAAATCGGACCGATTCAAAAAAGGAGAAGGAGAGAAAAAACTCGAAGTAAACTTAGGGGGCTAAAATTGCCATGAGGGGCTAAAATTGCAACAGAAAGTAAACTTAAGGGGCAAGGGGCTTGAAAAGAGTTGTTTATTTTAGGGGGCCAAAATCACAACTTTGGGAAACTTAGGGGGCCAAAACTGTAATTAAGCCTTCAATTTTTCTATGATTTTACATATTAGGCCAATCATTTTCCCTTTTTATCATATGTAGCGATCTTTAGCATATTCGATAGTACATAAATCTTACTGATAACTTCTTAAACACTAATTCCATTCAAACAATGTTACACAAAGCAACGTTTTAATCAATGACTTGCAAAAGAATAAATCTTACCGATAACTTTTTTTCCCTTTATGATCTTCCTTTGAAACCTCTTAAAGAGAGATCGCAAATGCATTTGTAAAAACTTTGAAGGAGAGCTCCATCGCCATGACCCAATGCATAGCAGTAAGTCGAATCAAAATTAGTTGGCAAACCACATCTCCCTTCATAGCTGCATATTGTAAATGAGTTTTTGTAACTACAAACACTAATCAATGAGGTTGAACATAGTCATACCATTAGCAAATGTATGGTGAAAAGATTTTTTAAAAAAATAATAGTTAAAGGCAAACTATGAAGCAGGTCCACAAAACCTCTTTTTTGTTACAGAGCAACTTATATCATCAAACCTTGCAACTTCAAGTCTGATATAAATTAGATGGAGTACCCGAAAAAGTGAGACTGCCCTTTGAACCCGCCTTTGTACGTGCCTTCTTGTTTTCTCTTCTCCAACTCAGTTTCAACCATTTGAATAAACATTTTCTCTGTTTCTATCTTAGCAACCTAATTGAGAATATACCAACATTGAGGTCTAGTCGAATTGCATAATGGGCAAAATCAACACAGTAAGCATAGCAACATAGCACCATTAAGCACCTGAACATTTCCATGTGGATCTCTTTCAAGCATCAATTGCTATTGAATTTGTTGAGGTAAAAATTCGAAAAGCTTCAATTACTGATCAGTGAGTTTCTTCATCCAATTCCCTATTGATGCTTCTGTCTTCAGATAAAATTTTGGTTTTATTCTCATGCAATCTCTAGTATTTGTACTCATAATTGCTGATACACTTGCACCTCTCAAATTCTATTAAAAAAGACTGAATCAAAGTGTGTAAGTAAAGTAAAGTGTAACCTTTTAAAAGCATCTGAACTTTCATTCTCCTTTCTCAAAGTTTACATTTCAAAATACAGGCAATCAATTAGCAATTTCGACACCTTGTGCATATCATAAATTTTCTATATAATGAAATTTCGTATAATCAAAAAACTTTGTATATCATGAATTTCACCATCAAATTAAAAAAATATTCAGCAAAAGCCAAGCTTACCCATCGACACCGGCGACGTGTTTCCGAGATTGTAAATTCTTAACTGCGCCGGTCCTTTTTTCTTTTCATCGCTTTCGGTACTTTTCTACGCCGTAAACGCTCCTACGCAATCTTTTACGATATCATCGTTGAAGGTGAAATCACGCGCCACTTCTTTATGCGTCTGGTCTTCCCCAAGGACCGTAGAATCAAACCCTTCAATCAACAAAATCACTAAACAAAGCAAAAAAACAAGCCGGAATCGCTAAACAACAAAACAAAACCGAAGAATCAAACCCTTCAAACAACAATAACAACTTTCTAAAAACATGCAATCAAAATCACCATCAGTTAAAAAAATCAGGAGAAACAAAGCTTTTACCATGCAATCTCATACCAAAAAGGAAGAAACAGGGAGAGAAAAAACTAAACTGAAACACACAAAAATTCTGGAAAAATAAATTGCAACCGAAAGTACAGTCGAAGCAAAAAAAAATTCTGGAAAAACCAAACCCTTGACTTGCAGGCGCATTTCCAAATCGTCAGTGAGGTTACCGGACTGCTATTTGCTTCGATGAAGAATTTCTTCATCGTCGTCGCCACTCTGTTACGGAATCTGTTACTTCACTGAATTGTTATGGCGGAGGGAGTGAAATTGTCGGAGGGTAAAAACGAAATTATGATGGAATCTCCAATCAGAGATGATGAATCTCTGTCATCGCCGGTGATGTTACGGAACCGCTGTTTGCTTCACAAACTACACCAAAGAAGAAAACTGATGAAGTCATCGCAATCGTAATAAAGGAGTTATATACCAATATACAGATGAAGTGGCAATAAACAAATTTCAAAGAGTTAGTGAATTACCAAATTGCCATCCAGGAGGGCAAAATTGTAAAGCCACCCAGCAAAATTTTAATAAATAGTTAGTAGATTAAAGCCCCTACCTGTTCACTTTCAATCCAAAATAGCAATGTTGTTGCCTTAATATCACATTGCAATTTTCTCTATCCATTAACTATGTATCTTGCCTTCGGATGGATGGGATTGTAATTTGGGGAGTTTGGGTATGCTCCATTTAGGCTAAGCTCCATTTACTCCATTTAGGGTTTGGATGCAAGACATGTAGCAAAATCATATTTAACGGTTGAGATTTTAAATTAAAAAACATTTTTTTGTATACTGAAAATACATGATAATCTGCTAAAAAATAACAATCACGTCTCCTCTTCTTCTTGTAGCAGTCATAATCAGTCTTCCTCTTCTTCTTGTAGCAGTCACAGTCAATCTTGAGACCATAACTTCTCTTCAAAATTGACAAGAATTGTTGAATAAAATTACAAAAAGAAAATTTGTATTAGAAAGGAATGAAGAAGAGATGGGTAAAAGAAAAATAGGGATCTGGGTTGAGAGAGGAGAAGATGAGAGGAAAAGCTTGAGAGAAGGAAGCTGGTCGAATGAAAAGAGAGGGGCACATGATTGGTTTCACGCAGCGGCAGTGGTATGAGAGAAGAAGAAACTGATTTGTTTGTTATTATCCTGTATTTTCAGTTTACAAAAAATTGTTTTTTAATTTAAAATCTCAACCATTAAATATTTTTTTGCCACATGTCTTGCATTCAAACCTTAAATGGAGTAAATGGAGCTTAGCCTAAATGGAGCAACCCAGACTCTAATTTGAGTACATGGTTAGAAATAGAATAGATGTCAAGTACAATGCAAGAGAGGAAGAAGACAATTTTGAAATAGACATTTGTGTTTTAATTCATATTCTTATCATTTCAGAGAACATAAGAGGAACAAGAAAATAAGAAATACTACTAGAGGTTTTCAATTAAAATCTAGTTTCATATCGATTTGGTCGGACTTTTGCCTACGTGTCCTGAGACTTGTGTTTGTGTTTGTGTTTGTCTATGTGTCACTTAACATAGGAATTAACTTGATCAATATTTTTAACAGTTTGCAAATAGAACCTCACAGTTGTGTATAAATTTTATATGATATTTATCACTTCATCTACAAACAAAAGAAAACGAGATTTCATTTATCAAATTTGTATGATCCGTCCATTTTACATAAATCTCAATTATGAAGTGTGTTTGGGAAAAGTATGTTTGAATGTGTGGTGTAACTTTTTTTTTTTAATAACGTAAATAAATGTCAACTTTTAAGATTACAAATCAAATTTTGTGTATTTGATCATTAGTATGATACGAGATTAATTAACTATCAAATAGGTGAAATTTCATATTTATAGAAAAATGTTATGGAAGTATCTATTCAAAGTGTTTTTTTTACAAAAGTATCTATTCAAATTTGAATCTCCTGATCAAAAACTATATATTCATTTCTGAAAGAAAACTATGTATCTAATTTATTAACACAAAAGTATTCAATAGAATGTTACAATTCTGTACCGTAAATACAATTCGTAATTTCGTACAGTTTTTTTTTTTAAAGACTATAACTCATACAGTAAATTTTGTATGAACATTTGATATGTTCGAAAACAAATTTCAAACTTCGATTAACCATAATAAATAAAAATAATTTACTATATTTAAGAAAAAATGAACTAGTCAATTTTCTTGCACAGCACTCCAAGAAACTTCCTTGGATGGATCACTCTACCAAAAATAAAAAATAAAGCTTCCTAAGTCAATAATTCTCGCTTATTTATTAATATAGCAATTACCACGCAGCAAGCTTTCTAGTAAATAACTCTCAGTTTTTAATAAATTTCTCTTTTTCAATGTTTGACTCCAATTACTCAACAGATATCTAAGCTAAATATTTCAGTTCTATAAATGACAATTATTGGTCTTCTACTCTAACATGTAATCAACTTCCAAGTACTAATCAAGTGTCTGTTGCAAAGGGTTTAATGTGATCTTTTCATTGTTTTCCACAACATCCTCCACCAGGTAAATTCTGCTCTGTGGTAAAGTTCATTTTCATTTTGTTGTTTGAAATATAACAGTGATTATGAATATTAGTAGTGTTTTGGATTTCAAACTTTTGATCTTTCAAGTACTAAATCTATGCTCATTTTTTATGTTTTCACAGTCAAGCTCTTGTTTGTAAGGAATAAAACCTGTCAAGATGGTGAGTCGACATGTCTTTCTATATCTCTCTCTCACTTTCCTTTTCAAATTAATTTTTGTAAACTTGTCAATATAATGTACAATTGTGCAGGTGAAGTTCACAGCGGATGAACTTCGACGGATCATGGACCTCAAACACAACATTCGGAATATGTCTGTTATTGCTCATGTTGATCACGGTATGGTACACCTAGATCTTTTGAAAATAAAATTTCAGACAGTATTGCAGTTAGAAAATAAGCTGTTTGATAATTAACACTTGAGAATGTAATTGAGCAATAAATGTTGTTAATTAGCATTTGTGCATTCTGTCTTAGAAACTAAAAACGAAAATATTTTCAATTTTTTTTTCATTCAATTGGATTATTTTGTAGATACTACAGTATTTTGATTTAGTTTCTTAAATGCAGGAAAATCTACTCTAACTGATTCTCTTGTGGCTGCTGCGGGCATTATAGCACAAGAGGTTGCAGGAGATGTTAGGATGACAGATACCCGTCAAGACGAAGCTGAGCGTGGCATAACGATCAAGTCAACCGGTATTTCTCTCCACTATGAGATGAGTGATGGTGATTTGAAGAATTTCAAGGGAGAACGCGAAGGGAACAAGTACCTTATAAACCTCATTGACTCTCCCGGGCATGTAGATTTCTCGTCTGAGGTCACAGCCGCACTTCGAATCACCGATGGAGCACTTGTGGTGGTGGATTGTATCGAGGGGGTTTGTGTACAAACTGAAACTGTGCTGAGACAAGCACTTGGAGAAAGGATTAAACCTGTTTTAACTGTTAACAAAATGGATAGATGTTTTCTTGAGCTCCATCTTGATGCAGAAGAGGCATACTTGACAATTCAGCAAGTCATTGAGAGTGTGAATGTTGTCATGGCAACCTATGAAGATGCTTTACTTGGTGATGTTCAAGTTTATCCTGAAAAGGGAACAGTTGCTTTTTCCGCCGGTTTGCATGGATGGTCTTTTACCCTAACCAACTTTGCTAAGATGTATGCTTTAAAGTTTGGAGTTGATGAGGAGAAGATGATGAATAGGCTTTGGGGTGAGAATTTCTTTGACTCTTCTACCAAAAAGTGGACTAACAAGCACACATCGACGCCTACTTGCAAGCGCGGTTTTGTTCAGTTTTGTTATGAACCAATCAAGCAGATTATTGAACTTTGTATGAATGATCAGAAGGATAAGTTGTGGCCGATGTTGCAGAAGCTTGGGGTGAATTTGAAGTCGGAAGAGAAAGAATTCACAGGAAAGACTTTGATGAAGCGTGTTATGCAGAGTTGGCTCCCAGCTAGTAGTGCCCTTTTGGAGATGATGATTTTTCACCTTCCTTCTCCTGCCAAGGCTCAAAAGTATCGTGTCGAGAATTTGTACGAGGGCCCCCTTGATGATCCTTATGCTTCCGCAATCCGAAATTGTGATCCTGAAGGACCTTTAATGCTTTATGTCTCAAAGATGATTCCTGCATCTGATAAGGGTAGATTTTATGCTTTCGGTCGTGTGTTTTCAGGTAAGGTTTCAACTGGTATGAAGGTCAGAATTATGGGACCAAATTACATCCCTGGGGAGAAGAAAGATTTGTATGTGAAAAGTGTTCAGAGAACGGTTATTTGGATGGGAAAGAAGCAAGAAACCGTGGAGGATGTCCCTTGTGGAAATACAGTTGCCATGGTGGGTTTGGATCAATTCATTACCAAGAATGCTACTTTAACAAATGAGAAAGAAGTCGACGCACATCCTATTCGAGCTATGAAGTTTTCAGTATCACCTGTGGTAAGTGTAGCAGTTACATGCAAGGTTGCATCGGATCTTCCCAAGCTAGTCGAAGGCCTTAAACGGTTAGCAAAGTCAGATCCCATGGTGGTGTGCACAATTTCAGAGACTGGAGAACATATCATAGCTGCTGCTGGTGAGCTGCATCTTGAAATCTGCCTGAAGGATTTGCAGGATGATTTCATGAATGGAGCTGAGATTACAAAATCAGATCCTATCGTTTCTTTCCGCGAGACTGTGCTTGAGAAGTCTAGCCATACTGTGATGAGCAAGTCACCAAACAAACACAACCGTTTATACATGGAAGCAAGGCCAATGGAGGAAGGGCTTGCAGAGGCCATTGATGATGGAAAGATTGGACCAATGGATGACCCAAAAAACCGTTTAAAAATATTATCCGACAAGTTTGGTTGGGACAAAGATCTTGCCAAAAAAGTATGGTGTTTCGGCCCTGAGGCAGCAGGTCCCAACATGGTGGTAGACACATGTAAAGGTGTACAATATCTGAATGAAATCAAGGACTCCGTCGTTACAGGTTTTCAGATGGCGTCAAAAGAAGGTCCAATGACTGATGAGAACCTGCGAGGAGTCTGTTTTGAGGTTTGTGATGTTGTTCTTCATACTGATGCCATTCACAGAGGTGGTGGCCAGATCATTCCAACTGCTAGAAGAGTGTTCTATGCTGCTATGCTTACAGCAAAGCCGAGACTTCTAGAGCCGGTGTATCTGGTTGAAATACAAGCACCTGAACATGCTCTTGGAGGTATATACAGTGTTCTTAATCAGAAAAGAGGTCATGTGTTTGACGAAATTCAGAGGCCTAACACCCCACTTTACAATGTTAAGGCATACTTGCCTGTTATTGAATCATTTCAATTCAATGAATCATTAAGGGCTCAAACTGGAGGACAGGCTTTCCCTCAGTTGGTATTTGACCACTGGGATATGGTGCCATCTGATCCGTTAGAACCTGGGACACCAGCTGCTGCACGTGTTGTCGAGATAAGAAAAAAGAAAGGTTTAAAGGAACAACTGATTCCTCTCTCCGAGTTCGAGGACAGGCTTTAATGTGTCAATAAATTATTCTAGAAACGATGTTTGTATAGTTTCATTGTTTCCTGTTTTTCCTTTTTTGTGTGCAAGGGTCGGGTCATGTTGCTGTGATTTTAAATATTTTAATTGTAATTTCTTAATAGTACTGTCCTATATATTTCAATTGTAGTTTCTCATTTACTCTTTCCCGTTGTTGATTAAATCTTGGGAGCGAGTTCTGCCACACTTAACAACTAGTAATTTGTCAAAAGTACACACGAGTTCACCAGAAAACAACAATCTAAACTGCAAGCTTTAGTATAAAATAACCTCACTTTTACTGAAATATATTATGAATCTCAGAATCGGTACATATTAAAAGAAAATAAACCCTGATTCAAATAAAACAAAATTTTCAGACTTCTATTTACAACAAATGCAGCAAGTCAACATTAGACAGATGTTGGAGATTGCTGCATACATATTCTGTTGAAGGTAACTCTGACTTGAACATCGTCAAACCATATTATTAGCATATGATGCTAATCAACCATCTATAGGATCAATCAAACCAACAGATTTACCAAATTTTGCTGTCATTGGTCAAAAACGTCTTCTAAGAACACAGAAAATCAAAATCTTGACATAACCTGCAAATTCAAATGTCCCTAATTTCAGGTTAATAGGATTTTAACCCTTTAAACCAAGGCAGCATATAAAAAGGAACCAGTAGAATTGGCTATGAATCATGCATATGAATGATAGAATTGATTATGAAAAGATGTAAAGCAAAACAGTATGAACTTGCCTCGGTTATCAGTGGCTTTGCATGTTCTTCCCATTCAGTAACCCATCTTGATGAAGCACCGGTTTCTAATGCACCTGATTTGAGAACCTTCAAAGAATCACACTCGTTGGGAAATCCCTTGAAGAGTGTCTACGTAGATTCAACAAGAAAACAAATTAGTATGCTCATGATTAGACATAAATATTATCCATGTTGTGAATCAAGAACTTAAAGAGATAAAACAATCTAAAAAAATGAAATGTAATGTCTATCTGCATCTAATATCTAAATGTACCACAAGGATGCAATAACTGAATGCACACAGATGGCTAAGATATAGTTTAAATAGAACGTGTATTATCTAGTGAATACCGTACATGTAATCATAAACAAACTTACCAAAAGTTCATCTGCTAGCTCTGAAGATGAAGAGAAGAGAAGACCATTTTTGTCAACGCTAACCAGCTCTTTAATGCTTCAAGAAAGTAAAAGATTTGAGGAATAAATGAAACGAACATAATGTCTGAACTTCAAAAAAATACAAACATCAATTTTGAAAGGAAGTACATAGCTTACCAAGAATATGAAACAGCACAAACAGGCAGTCCACAGCCAAACATATCAACAACCTGGTACAGCCAAAGAAGAAAATTTAGAAATATGCTGAATGGATATGACTCAACGAAATAGTTGTATTGAAATAAGATGTCAAAAGTTACCAACATACTCAAAAAATATAAAGCTGACGACTTCGTCACGGAAAAAACTACTTTCAAAACCAAAGCAAAATTTATGACATGAAATGAAGAATAGCCTATACATATCACACCACATCTTTGTTTATCCAATGATATATAACAAGGTTACCTTCATGGGAAGGTCTAATCCCGAGGATGAAGTATGTAGACAAACACCAAGATCAGCTGATCCTGAAATTACTCGAAGATGTTAACATCAAATAATTCATGACTATGCAACGAAATTTTCAAAATCAAAGAACAAACCAACGTACCTAGCAATAATGGATAATCATCAGCAGACAGCCACATGGTACGAAATGCCACACGTTTAAGTTTCAATGACTTTATTTTAGCCTCATACTTTGCTTTTTCAGGACCTTTACCTTTATCGAGGAAGATTCTTCGTTAAATAGTTACTTATGATTCTCAATGCTTCAGAAGGTGAAATAAGCAAAAATTTTACCAGTGATGACGAACAACAATCTCGGATATAAACATTGTTTTCCGTCAGATATTTCTTTCCAAATGACCTCCTCATCTAGTGAATCATCTTCATTTAATATAGCAGCAACACGTCTGTCATACATTAAAGCAGCTTCTAAGAGAATGCCAAAATCTTCATCAGGAGTCCTGTATTGGGGTTATACGACGTAAATAAAACATATATACCAACAATTTAAATGCTACCACACATGCAATTAATTAAAGGATAAACTTACCAGCTTGTGCTGCTTACAACAAGTGCAGGTCGGTTTGGCTTCAAACTTACGTTTGAACCAGCCTCAGTTGTGAATAAAGTCTCATTTTGAATTTGGCTACTCATCAGTGATGTTCCTGCAAGAAGCAAGGACATTAACAAATAATATGCTGACAACTAAGATCAATATATAGCAGGATTGTAAAAGCAATCTCACCGTTGCTAACACAATCTCCAACACCAAGAGGATGATGAAAGTGTTCATTCAATCTGCAAAACAACTATAAACTATCTATATTGTATTAGGAAATCTTGAAGAATGCTTGGTATAAAATGTAACAACATTCAGAGTTACTAAACAATTGGACAACTGTATCACCTTATGCCTCTCCTCGAGTGAAGCCGGATGAAAGAAGTCGGGAGGCTGGTCATACAATACCATAGCACTATGAAGTTAAGGAATGAACACCAGATCAGATTGATTCACAGTTCACAGAAACAGTTATATGTAAAGGAACAATATTTTTTAACTTTTAGCTGACTCTCTTACTTAATTCCCCAGTTTTGAGCCAATTCATGTTGCATTGCTTTTGTTACACATAGAGAAGCGTCTGCCATTTTACCATAATGCTTCTCAAACCTAAATGGAGTCAAGAAAATTAATAACATTACCAACAAGTATAGGAAAGCAGAATTCATGAAAGATCAAAGAGAAAAATTCATATCAGCAAATGTAAAAATTTAAAAATGATAAACTAATACCATTTATATAAAGAGACAAAACGGCTATTCCTTCCAAGGGACATTCCAAGTAGAGTGTATCCAAAATTATGCCAATCTATAACAAATGATGAATTCCTCAACCAGCTAGCCCATTTTACTGCCACCAGAGTTGGAACGGAAGGAGGATTCTGCACAAACAAAGGAACGGGAGAAATGAAGTACAAAATTTCAGAATCATACTGCTGCTAGCTCCGGTTGTTTTGCTTCATTTGTTAATGAATCATTACACATTTAAGGCCTATTTGGAATGACTTATTTGAGCTTATCTGCTGGCATCAGCACATGTGAGACTGTTTTAGAGACATAAGGAAACAACTTATGACATGTCCATAAGCCCTCCAGAATAATTTATGAAAACAACTTATAGCTTATGTGAAATTAGTTTGACATTATTTAATCTTTTATTATTGGACCGTCAATATATTCCTGCGGACCTAAAAGACCTCCAGAAAGGCTTTTAGACCCTCTTAGAATTAGCGCCCTCCAGAAGGGCCCTAAGGCCCAAGGCGCGCCCTCCCTAGGGCGCCGCCTCAATCTGCTTCTAGAAACCTCTAGAAAGCCGCCTAAATGCCTAATTGCCCCTATTACTTACTGCCTAAGTAACCATAAATCAGGCCCATAAAGGGCTATAAATACAACCCTTGAGAGCCTTCTCAAGGCATGACCAATACAATACAAACCCTAATTACGATTATTGTACTTTTGCGAGTACAATTATAGAAATAACATATATAAGCATTTATGCTATAAACACTTAATTCAACTGTTTATTCAAACATGACCTAAATCTAACCAAAAATCAGAATAAATTTCCTTCAACACATAGAGTGCCTAACATCATCTCTGAAGATAGAAAAGTTGGGTAATATAGAATCACTCTTGCAGCGTAAACACCAAACTATTCTAATCTAACACAAACTACTAGGCGAATATGGTATTTATTTAGCTTCTGCGATGTTTCTCACGCAATGGCCTCATCCAATTTTGAAGTACACATCTCTGGTTACATTAAATCTAACTTAAGCAAGAGCAAGTAGCATTGAATCTATCAATACACGGGGGAAGAAAACATAAAAGGTTAACTAACCTGGACAATAAAAATATCAGGAGAAGGTATCTTTACACAAAGGTACCAAAGAAGCATAACAAACTGAATCAAGGGCTTCAATAAAAGCATGAAAGGTTGAAGTATCTTTGGTAAGTTTTGACGTGCTGTTGGCCACTGCTTCTGAAAATTTGAGAATGTTCCAAAACTAAATCAACTTTTTGAAAAAACTTGTCCTCGCAAGATTACTTCATTTACATACCATTAGGTGAATATGAATAGATGGGTTGGCTAGAAGTGAAGTATGAGGCTCTGAACCTGTTACAAAACATTGAACACAAAAATTAACTCATATTGTAATTGAAAATGAGTAATTAACTCCTATCATGTTGTACTAATAAATTCCAACTCAAATGGTTCATTTTAAACAATTCAAATACAGAAAAAGTAGGATTGAGTTCATCTCCACTATGTTGTCAAAGCGCTATAGAATAGCAGAATTTGAACAAATCGCCATTGTTTCAGGATAAGCTATTTCTTACAAAGTATTGTCAAATAACGGCTATAGTGACACTATAACAATGTAACATATCCAAATTTGAACAAACTGCTATTTTCCATGATCCGTGATTGACAACGCTAAGAGACAATCACAAATTTTGAATGATAAAAAATTGAATACATCAATCTCTCGTTTATGTATCTCTCTCCAAATGAAAGTGACCGGTATTACAGAGGATCTCAACCCAAAAAAAATTACCTCCATATGCAACAATATCTACCTCCAAGAAAGCCTGAAATGACACATAGAAAAGCCATTAGATCAATCAATCAACAGTACAAATAAAATCATTACAGGAACTCATAAATCAAATCAAGTCAAGTCAATACACAGATTAATTTCTATAGACTGAACGTGTAAAACTGTTTTCCACAAATATTTACATGATGAGATATGATTGAATACATAGACAGTGCATGCAAATTAAATTCTTAATTAAGTTTAATTATAACATGTAATTTATAAAAAAATTGGAAATTAACAAAAAAAATTCAAAACCTGATTGGAGAGTGAAAGAGCATGGTACTGCATTCTAGGGCTACGTCCAATATCACCCAAAACAACCACACAAGCCCTCCCTCTTCTTCCTCCTTCCATCTTTTCTTTGTTTTTTCCTAAAATTTTCAAATTTCAATATTAAAACTCAAAATTCAATTCAACCATTCATCAAAATCCAATCTTTTTCAATCAAAATTCAATAGCAATTAATCAAAATTCAAACGAAAAATAAAATTACAGTCGCACCTGCCATTTTCGCTGTTGGGTAGTGACAGAGAGAGTCATCAAAAGTAGCGTATAGAAGAAAAGAAAATTCGGGTCAAATTCGACCCATGTGGTTTTGACGTGACCCGAATTGGAAACGGGTCGAAATTGTGGTAAAGTTGTTATTTTTATCGAACTTTATGCCCTTTTTAAAAAAGGGGGTTTTATGAAATGTTGGAGAGAAATGAGAATTGAAAATTGAATTATGGGAATTTTATGTGATGGAGCGAAGAGAGGATCAAACTCTACAAGGTTTGAATTTAGCAACTAAAGTTTTGATTTTGAATTTGATTATTGTATTTTAGTACTAATTAAGAATGATTAATGTTGCAGGGCAAATAGGTCGGGTTTTGGTTGAATTTTTGGAAGTTGCTATTACTTCTGTTGTTTTTCTCAAAGGGATTTATCCTCAAGGTTTGTGTTCTTTCTTTGCCAACATGTTTTTTTAGTTAAAAGTTTCATGGCCTCCCGTACCTGGCCCGGATCACACTCCAAATGTTTAGTCAGTCACGCCCCAGATGTCCAATCTTGGGTGCGAGTGGGTGTGTTAAGAGTCTCACATTAGATGAGATAATTCCTTAACATGATTTTGTAAGGGGTGTAGTCCTTACCATGTAAGCCATTTTTTAAGGATAAGTTATCCGAGATAACTTATCCTTAAAAAATAGACTATTTTGATAGAATAAGAATAGTTGATGGACTTTTTATTATATTTCTGAAGTTTAAGTACCAAATAGGAGAAAATGATAATTTTAATTTAGGCACCAAATTGAAGGTGTACTCTTTTATGTTTGTTTGGTTGCTTGCAAAAATAAGAAGCAATGATATTTGGCTGCACAGTGCAATTTTATTTTACTGTATGCACATTCCTTTTAGTTTATTTGATAACTCAACAGAATAAATGATTGGAATTGATTTTTGTTATTTTGGTTATGGAGAAGGTGCTTTTGAGAGGGCAAGGTATATGAATGTCGTGGTCCAAAGGGCTTGTCATCCTCAGCTTAGATATTACATACATGCCACTGTTTCAGGACTTCTTCCCTTTATACAAAAGGTTGGTCTTTTTAATAGTTTGATTTTTATTTTTTTTCCACTCATCCTAATATGTGAGGTGTTGTTGATTTCTTGCTTTGGAATTTGAATTATAGCATATAGGTTGCTTCAATTGTGATGTAGAATTCGGATACAACTCAAATGAGTATATCATCTTGTGCATGTTATTTGATGATGCAAATTTGTTAATGTTTCATTGTTGGTGATGGCAACCCATTGTCAAAGTTAGAGAGTTAGGACCTATTAACTATTGAGAAAAGAGGAGATGCACTGTTAGTGTTAACTAGTTTTACACCGACGTTACAAAGTGGGCTTACGTGACAATATCATGAGTTCTAATTAGATTTTGGTGTAAAACTATTTTACATCATTGCATGTCCATTAAACTCTTAATTACTATAGTTTCTGATTAACCTGGAGGTTTGGTCTTAGAGCTTTTCGCACCCCCACATGCCTACCTACAATAATCTCAACTTAAGAGGGGGAAAAGGAAGGTGCTTTCCTAGCTACAACAACCATTTACCATAAGATCAGTACCTCAATTATAGTGTCTTTGAGGGACATAGTCACATAGTTCGGTCCTGGAACCGCTAATTAGTACTGCGTGCCGGTTCACACAAAGGTGAGCGGTTTTCAAAATAGGGCAATTTATGAATAGGAAACCTATGGAAGATGAAAGAGTTACTTGACAGACCAAGTGGAGGGAAAATACTTGTCAAAGGAAAAGACCAAAGTAGGGTGAAAGAGAACTTTAAGGTGTAAAGCTATAACCTTAGGAAGATAAGCATTGCTGCAAACATGGAGAATTAAATACATTAGAATGACTGAACTATATGCATTCTCTTTTTTATTACATATGAAAAACAGAAAAACTTTTGTTTTTACTGTTCCCTTTACAACTATTTGAGACAGAAAAGCAAAGTGAAAACAATAAGACGGTTTTGTAATTAAAATGAAAAACAGAAAATGCCTTATACCCAAACAGACACTTAGATTTATCATGTTTCTTTTTTTTTTTTGAATGGCAAAATATATATATATATAAAGATAGAACTGTACAGATACAACAGAATAGCCGTCAAAAGACGCTAGCAAAAACCACCAAAAGGAGAGACCCCGGGACAAAACCCCAGAAGCCGCTCCAAAAAACAACCTCCTGAAAAAAGAACAATAAAAAGGAGAAAGAGCGAGACCGTCAGGGGAAGCAAAAACAAAAACACCAACGCCCCGCCAAAGCAGCCGGGACACCAAACCAAGGAACGCACCCAGAGGCCAACCAGGAGGGAAGAGGCAGAAGCCCCCACCCCAACCCCCAAGCGAACCAAGGCAAAACACCACCAAAACTCTACCGATACCAGCACAGGACGGGCTGCACCTCCCACTCATGAAACGAGCAGGAACTAGCAGGGCACTTAGCCAGGAACCACTTCCAGGCTAAGAGTTTCGCTCTATCCACCACAGACACCTCACGGGGGGTGCCACCAGAGAAAAGAAGGTCGTTCCTAGACATCCAAATGGTCCAAAATTCCAAATAACAGCATGCTAAACTAGAAGCAAACCTAACCTAACTCTCTTCCCCCTTCCAAGACCCGTGAAAGCCTGGAACAGCTGAGAAATACCTAAGGGGATCACAAACTCCCAACCCAACCACCTAGAGACCTGATACCAAACCGGAAGAACAGCGGTACAGACAATGAAAAGATGCACCGCGGATTCAGAAGGCACATCCAAGATCCCTCTCAGGAAGGGGAACTCCACGCCTAACAAGGTTAGACCTAGTCGGGATCCGATCAAGTAGGAGCTGCCAAGAGAAGACAATCACCTTGGGCGGGGCCCACGACTTCCAAATCCTGGTTGTCGCCTGCAGGGTGTCACCATGAGGAGCACCCGCATCTGGCAAACCCTTAATAAGGAGAGAATAAGCCGACTTCACCGAGTAACGCCCATCCGGGGTCAGGGACCAAGACCACACATCCTCCCTATCCAGTCTAGAATGCCTGGTCGCAACCAGAAGCAACTCAACAAGAAGATCCGCTTCCCAAACAAACAGCGGCCTCCTCCACCTAAGGTCTCAAACCGAAGAGCTCCCCTCCCAAACACTTTATCATATTTCTTTTATCATCAATGTTTAGAGCTATGTTTCGGATGTCTTCTTTAAGACTGCTGCAAAAAATATTGTGTAGCGTCTAGCTCATGCGCACAATTTCACCCATGAAAATAAAAAGTGCTCTCTCAGATATTTTACCCAGCTGCTATCTTTTGTTTTGCTGAGTTGTTCATTACCTTCCATTTACTAGGGCATGGTTGAAAGAGTAGCTGTTATTTTCTTCAATGCTGATAATGTTCCACTCGAGAAATTTGTTTTCAAGCTTGCAATGAACCTCTCCTATGGTTCAGCTGTGGAAGAGGTTGATATTCAGTTATCTCTCAGATTATTTATGAGCAAGCTGTCAGTCTCAGAATCTCTAACTAAGAAGCTGCCTCCTGGTAAGGACAGAACATAGCCCGTTTGTTACAAATTATTTGAAAGAAAAATGTTTTAGTTGTTCTGATTATGCCTGTTTAAGCTTTTTAAATTAACCAGAATTTTAAAAAAGAAAGATGATTTTTTTATAGAATGGAGAAGTTTAGTAGGTTTTGAAAAAAATCTGATTTTAATGAGTGTCGTTTGTGAGAGAGAAGATTAAAAAACTGATTTTCACTATTATAAACAAACACAAATTAGCTTTTGCTTCACATAAAATCTCTAGATTATTTTATCTAATACTCTGTAATCACTTTTGCTTTGATTTAAATCTTAAACAAACAGTTATGTTTCTTTTTTTTTTGTCTTTCTCTGGTATATGGTCAAGACATGGTTATACGTCCTGTAGAAAAAATAAGTTCCATATCAAATAAAATAGCGAAAGCTAAAGTGTTTATAAGCAAGGTGAGGTGAAGTCCATTGATAATTTGATATAGACGTTTTGGACCTTGGAACCGCATGGCTTGTTCATTAGAGCCCAATATACAACACTCGTCCAATTGGGCCTATGCTAAAAACCAAACATGATATCTGAGCCTGATGGCCTAATAACATGTATCAATCCAATTAATAGATAGAAAATGGGCCTCTAAGACTCAAGAAGTACAAGACCAGGCAAGCTAAAAATAACAATAAACCCACAGCCTTTAAGATTTGGAGCAGTTTTATCCATCCAGATGCGAAAAAAACATCATTTTATCCATCCGGACGCGAGAAATAACGGTATAATTCTCACATCAGATATCATGTAATAGATAGTGCTAAAGTTCAATTGGTTTAGACCTTTTGGATCATAGAGTCACCAAGCTTTGATCACTAGAGCCTAATCTACAAACACTCCTCCAGTTAGGCAGTAGTATGCTAAAGTTCCAACAATTCCTAATAATTTCTCCAGTAATGAAATCCTCAATTTTTGGTTGAAAATTTAGGTCCTTCTGTTGTTCGGCCATCCAATTACCTATAGAACTAGTCATGTGACCAACAATTTACATAAATGGCTTTACTATTAAGTAAAGGAAGTTATTTTTTTTAAATGTGTTATTTTATATTTAATCTATTTATTTTCAGGAATGTAAATAGACTAAAGTCACTTATGGGTCCATTGAGATCGCAACTCAGTAAATTGTCATGCCGTGTATATAAATCGTTCGCCAGGACATCAGGTCATCACACTTGTGAGTAACTGAACAACAAAAATACAAACATAATTTTCAATTAAAACTGAGGATTTGATTGCTTCAAACAAATGAGGGACCTAAAGTGTAATTAAGGTTTTCTTTTTTGACTTTTTCTCATACTTTTCTTGCTGTAAATTTGCAATAATCCCATATCTCATCATCTATTACAGTTCGTATAGATTGCTAGTTTAGAATCAATTGGAAGTAGTTTACCGATTTTGGTAGTGTGTGTGTGTATAGAGGCCAAGGGCCTGTTTGGATTGACTTATTTGAGCTTCTCTATTGGCATAAACACTTGTGAGACTGTTTGGAAAAACAGATTATAGCTTATATGGAAACAGTTTGAATTTATTTTATATTTTATTATAGAAACAGCTTATACTTAAGCACGTATATAATAAACATTTGTGCTATAAACGCTTAATTAAACTATTTTTCCAAACATAGCTAAAACCTAGGTCTAAACTTATTGTGTCGACTCTAAACAGATTGCAAGTGGGAGATAACTGCTTATTTTCGATCCATTCCAGAGACCGGTACAAGCAAGGAAGCAGACTTGTGGATCCCAACCGACACAAAGCAGTGGCAGCAACCTCCACTTATAACCCCTATCAAGTCAATGAGTAGTGAACCTTTGTGTTTGCAATTGTACTTAGAGCATCCATGTTTATCAGAATCGTTGCTTTGAGAAGGGAACTTCAAGAATGGTGAGAATATAGGGACAACTTTTTTACTTCAAATTTAAATTGATGGTATTTTTCGCTTTATGGTGCTTTTTATTCATTAGATAATCAACATACTTTTACTAAAAATAAAAATTGAAGGTTTCTTCCACTAACCAATCAATAGTTGCGTTGTGAAGGTTTGTAGCTTAAAAACTACAAGCACAATTTTTAAATGGAAGTAAAAGATTATGAAGGTAATTAAAAACAATAATATGAATTGTGAATAATACACATATAATATGTACTACAAGATTGTAACAATTGATCTATGTATTTTTGGATATGAAGTAACGGTATTGTCTAGATAATAGATAGATGGCTTAGGTTAGCGAATATTAGTTCTTTCCCAGTGTTGTCAAATAGCTGCTATAGAGTCAATATAGCATAGCGTTGCGGAATTTGAACAAATCTGCAATACGATATTTAGTATATAGTGTTGTCAAATAGCGGCTATAGTGGTGCTATAGCACTATAGCATAGCGAAATTGGAAGGAACTGCGATTTTCTGCAATCCAGGATTGACAACAATGATCTTTCCTGGAACAGTTTGCCAGAAGCATTCCTCAAAAAAATTAGGTACATTTAGGAGAGTCAATTTTCTATTCTCTGGATAAGTGGATCAAGGTTGTAACTTATATAGTCAAAACATGATAGGCGCCATCATCAAAGATAAATAGAGCAAATCTATTTAATCATTAGGGCCAACCCCTCATGTGATTTAGTTATTGGTACAATTAAGTAGAACTCTCAATAAAGAATGTGGTACATGGGCCAGCCATTAGGGTCACTTGACAAGAATATGTCACCTTTTGAACAGTCCATGTAAACAAAACAAGATTTTCAATTTACTCATTTATATTATGCTTTAAAGTTTGAAGTGTGTGGATACTACTATTGCAGATATCTATTGTTTCTGAAGCTTACTTTTAATCACACAGGAACACCTCATAATCTTCTCAGTACACCTTTGTTTACACATGCAATGGTCATTATTGGGGGCTAGTGGTTAGAAAGCATGTTCTCAATATGTGGAATATTGAAAGAACTTTTTACCAGCACTGGAGGGCCTCCATTGAACTCTCCCCTAATGAAAAGTTGCTTACTTTTTGCTGTGATTTGAAGGTAGGAGAGAGACGATTTTGATAATGTATTTTATAGATGGACACTGTAAAAGCACCATGGTTGATGTAGTCTCTTTCAGTTGGTTCAAATTCTGTTACTTGAGAACATGCTGTTAGAGAATTATTCATTTTGAAGAGCTTCTTTGGTTTAATAATATAGGCAGTAATATTTGTAAGAATGTTTTACAATACTTTTAGAAATAGTTTATAGTTTATGATGTGTACACATACTAGAACTCAATTTAAATATATGTACTTTAACTAAGTTCACAGATTGCATGTAAATTTTGAGTTTCAAGATCTTACGGGAACCCAATTCGAGTCCATTTATGTAAATTGAGTTCACGTATTGCGCGCAACATCTGAGTTTCTAGATCTTACGCAAAATCAGTCCAACCATGTTTACGCAAACACAGTTCAAATACATTTACGCAAACTCATTCAATTATGTTTAGGCAAACTCAACTAAAATATGTTTATGGAAACTCAATACAATTACGTTTTACCCAAACTGATTTAAATAAGTTAACATATTAATGAAAAATTGAGGTTTTTAAAACCTGACGGGATGTAATAACTTGAAATTTTGGGGTGAAACTATAATTTTGAGATTCTTAAAGGAATCCTATACCATAACATGAAAAAGCAGTTACTATATGGGAAACTCTTTGAACTTTTGTTACATCATCAATGAGAAACAAGGTCATTGGTTACGTGACAGTTCAAATCAATTGAAGAACTATGTTTTTTTTTCCTTTTTCTTTTTAGGTGACTTTTCTTTTTTGCTTTGTATGAATTGAAAAAGAGACTAGTGCTTAAAGGTGTAAAATCAACTTAATAGATATCAGAGAATATGACTATGATATTCCATTTGGAGAGTTATTTATAGTGTAAATTGATTGAGAAGCCACTATAGGAACCGAATCCAGTTTTGTGAATCTTCAATATGAACAAGCTAGGGGCTCTTGCATGTTCTCTACATTGGTGCATTTGTGGTCATCCAAATTCTTCCACTTTGTGTATTCATATGAATGTGATATGATACTTCATAGAATAAAGGAGCTTCTTTATTCCTTCCTACTATCAATTTTTTTAACTTGGTATATATTTATAGATATGCATGAGTTGTCCACTTGAGGTACCAATGCCCCTTTTTAATGTAATATCAGCAATTTAAAATGGTAGGTAATCAAAACCACAGTGACAAGTTAATTGGGACCGTATTTGCAAGAGTGTGAACAACTGCATTTGCTCGTTGCATAGTGAGTAGTTCGTTTAATTTGCAAGAGTGTGAACAGCTACATTAGTTTGTTACGCGGAAAATGAAGAAGAATTTTTAGAATACTAGAAAGGAGGTCATTACATTTGTCTATTATATTGAGGTACCAATGATGGTTTGTCTAAGCAGTAATTAAGCTGATTTTCATTAAAAGTATAAGTTGTTATTAACTTGATTTCTTTTAAATTGTCTAAGTAGTAACTATAACTTGATTTCTCAGGACACACTATTTATGCTTCTAATTCATAAAGAAAAATAATCAAATAACCTAAGTAATAATAATACCACATATTTTTCAAATGGTAAAACACCCTATTTGGAGTTTGCATTCTTGATAAAACAATTTTTGCTATCTTTCCTGCTAATATTTTGCATTTAGGGCTATGAATATTTAATATTGAACCATAGGTTTGGATCTATGCTTTGAAATTCACCTTTTTTAAGCCTACGCACAAAAAATGCATTAATTATGTATTGGTCTTATTCGATACATGTCATTTTCAGGTTTAAACCACTAGGATCTGTAACTTAAAGACACTCATTTCGATGTTATTTCGTGTCTGTTTTTATTATTGATTGACGTGTGCATTTATGTCTGTCGCACACACTTTTTTGCTTCACATGCATGCATATCCATGATTGCATTTTTTTTTTTTTGGTTAGCAAGAAAACAAAGGAAGTCTATTTCACCACCCTTGTTTTTCATTTTGATTGTGGCATCACTATTTTGATCACCGACTTTGTATTTTACTGCATTTTTTCTCATCACTCATCATTTTAAGGCATGCAATTATATTGTACTTATCTTTAGATTTTAGTTGAGATATGTACAAGGAATTGTAATATCACCATTAAGACTCGTTTTCAAGATTGTGTGATCATCTTGAATTAGAGAAATTAGTGGGGGAGGAAATTTCCAATTATTCCCATGACATTTACAATATTCCTCTGAATTATATGTTCAATTATATGTTATAGTACACCTATCTTTTTTATATTTGTAATTATATATATTAGGGAAGGTAGAAATTTAATTGCCTTCTTTTGTCACACTTCTTCTCAATTTATGATGACAACAAACTAACTCTACTCCAAGGAAGAGTCCAACAAATTATCTGCACCTTCATTTAATTTTATAATAATGTGTTATGTGTCATTATTAATTGCTGGCATATCACCCTTATATTATGACATCAATGAATGATAAGCACATGGAGAGTGTTAACCTCATACTACACATTCTGTGATGACAATGTAAAGTGGGGGCAATTCTTGCATGTGTAGTCACTATCTCTTATTCTATTATAAGGTTAAAAAGTCAGATATTATTAAAATGGGACATTGCTTGATCAAATAGGTCAGATTGTTAGTTTCTTACTCAAATAGATAATTGTTTTTTTGACTTTCAATACTTTATAAAAACACAAGTAAAATATTAACTATTGTTGGCTTATAGCTAAAAAAACTGACAGCAATTAACTACCATTGAATTTTTTGATCATTTACTTATGTTTTTAAAACACATTGAATGTCAGAACAACAATTGTCATTCAAGTGGATCCTATTGTCAATGAGGCCCAATACATTACACCACACACCTATCCTTTTTTTGTTCCAATATGACCCAATTAATTTGTTGAAAATTGCTCTTCTCACAACAGAAATTGCTCCCTTCCAACCGAACTTTCGAAAATACATCCACATGATTTAAGTCACGCAGATGTTAAACCCAACAAGATTTAAGTCACGTTCTGTACATTGGTACATCCCACATGAATTAACTTATGTAGGTTATACTTCAGTTTACCGAACGTGAATTAACTCATATGGGAGGTATTTTGGTCAGTTTATATAGGAGTGAGCTTTTTTGTTGGGAGAAGAGCAATTTTCTAATTTGTTCTTACACAATTGCAATAAACTTAACATTTTAGATAGTGTAAGATCATAAGAATCTTCATGTGGTAAGTGTAGTTGATACACTAAATAGACCTCAATTGTGGGCAAGTAAAAGTAATGGCAATTGTAAATAATCGTAGGGTTAAACATGTTTTCAAATTTAGTCTCTCTAAAAATATTTACTATTTGCGGTCTATATCTTTTATAAAATAGGTGTTGTTAGTCTTTATGGAGGGATTAAAATCACTTGTTTTTATAAAGGGTAGGGACTAAAACATTAATAAACTATGTACAGAAACTAAAATCAGAAAATGAATAATCTAAAGTGACTTAAAGTATATTTAACTCACAATTATATAGTAAGTTTTTTTAAAAAAAATCCTTTATAATTGATTTTTAAAATATCCTACTTTTTAAAAGGGATATATACAAAAAGTAGGGTATTTATAGAAAAGTATATTTTTTTTAAAATCAATATATTCAGCTAGAAGCCAATTCAATTCCAAGATGGGGTATATCAGCATTTAAGTTGCTATAACAAAATTGTGGAATATTATTATCTATTTATTGTATGGTAGGGTATCCTTGATCATACTAGGTCCAGTTCAAGGGGAAAAAACATATTTTACCAAGATCAAAATTAAGGGTCTACTTCCGTAATGTTGTTAAGATGGAATTGGAACATGAAACTTGTTACCATTTTTGTCCACATGCACTGAAAATAGTATGCCTAACAACCAAGTCTAAATTGAATTTAATGAGTATGATGTTACATTTTGATGTAATTTTCATTGATCCTCCACTGAATTACTACTGTATTGTGAATTGATTGGACGTTCTAATAGTGGAAATAACATTAAGGAGGAGGAGACATTACTTTAGTGTGAAAACACTGTAACCCCATTTTAAAAGCATGAGGGAGAAAAGATGAAATTGATGGTGTACCCAACATAATGTAATTATTTTCATGCCTTAATTATGATTTTACTTCTTATTAATTCTTTAATTCTAAACAGAACAAAAAAATTCGTTTAAATAAAAACAGACCAAAAATCCTTAATTGGAAATTACCAGAGCCATATCAAATTGGTTTGTCAATTCCAACAACAAAATTTTTGACATTTTCTTTTCCCAACCTTATGAGTTTCTCACGCGCCTTATGCAGTTCAAATTTTAAAATTTAAACTGCACAAAAACCCCATAAAACCTCCAAAAACACGTTGAAGTATTTCAGATTTTAGAATTCGAATGGAGCGCACGATAAGCTTATAGGGTGAAAAAAGTAATGACCAAAATGTTATGGTCCATTATCAATGTGGGCCTGATTTTGCATACTCACCAAAAGTATTGTAGACAGACAGCACAATGTGATAAACTCTCTCATATTGATGATAATACCAAATATTTTCCCTTCATAATATATTCGTCCAAGAGTGATGATAGCTTGTCGAATCTCAATTCTTTCATGACTTAATGTGAGACTTTGGAGAAGTAAGAAAGGGGATATGGAACAAAAATAATATCTTTTCATTTGCTATATAAAATAAATATATTTTAAGTGGAAAAAAAAATAGGGTCACATAGGACATGTTAATGTCAACCTTGCTATTATTCACAAAATAACTTCTAATTTTCCATGTCATGATTAGTCTAATCTCACCCCCACTTCACAAAATAACTTCTAAATTTATTAATTCATCCACTTGGAATACCTCATAATTTAACCTAATTTTCGAATATGTTTAATTGAGTTGAAACATGAATTATTAAATTTTGATCAGACTATTGCAACACCTAGACAACTCTATTTATACGACACTAGCAAATCCTGAATTTGTTTGAATCTAGTAATTGACAATTATTCGCATTCATGCCATTGATGCATCGATGATCGTTTAATCGAGAGATGAATGGTTTAAACTTTAAATTAGGTAGTTTAAATATTTTTACCGACTACTAACAATCCAAATTTCAACTAAACAGTATAACCAAAGTGCTTACAATTAAGATTTTGGAGGAGAGGCTATTGTAGACAAGAAGGAACTATTAAAACACTTTTGGACAAAGTCCCTACTGACAAGAAAGGGAGATAGAAAAGATGAAGAATGGCAAAGGCATAATCATTTTACCCAAGATGGGGGGAAGTTGGGTTTGTGACCACAAACTCCAATAGTACATTAATGGGATGAGTAAGCCTAGGTGGACCTGAGCACATGGAAATTATGTTAGTGGGGAAAGCTGATTGTTACACTTGCACAAACCAATATGTCTAAAAGCAAGAGAAAAACAATAGTTAACAAAGTTTGTCACTCCTTTTTATTCTCATGTTTATTTTAGTTTTCTTTTCCATGTTTCATCCATAGTGGGAGAGAGAGGCTTATGCTTTCAAAAATGCAATAAATAATAATGTCCTATTCTTTAGCATTACTCCACGTATCGCACCAAATCCATTCATGTAAAGTAAACTCATGGAAGGTCATTCAAATTCCCCTATAAAGAAATGCTCATTATGTGAGATATGATTTTTAGGTGGATGGTTTATTGTGCCTCTTTTCTTTTATGAGAGCTAGTTGATTTGTAATTGCTTACAATGACCCACCATGTCTTTTCTTGACAATATATACATATTGATATTATCACCCCATTATCCTTACAAAGTAAAGTGTGAATCATATCATAGAATGTGAAAAAGTAATAAAAGATATCAAATTATGATGCCAACAAGGCACTTCCCAACATAGAATTGCATCATCCCAAAATAAATTTCTTATAAACAAAATTAGGAAGAATTATAAAAATATAAATAGAGGAGACCAACTATCAATGTTACACATGATAACCTTAGGTTCTCTTTGTGGACATTTTTGGTTGAGAAAGGAATATATCTAAAAACAGAAGCCTCACTCACATTGGCTTAAAAATAAAGAGAATGAGATTTTAAATAATGCCTATTGGTATGACCATCTACATTAATTTAATTTAAAAAAGAAAATTGATTTTTATTTAAAAAATTAGGCCGACCTCAAATATCAATATGTCATTGAATATGATTGAAAACCAAGAATTCCATTCTTTGGATTTTTCAATCTATGCTTTTCACTATAGCATCTTTAGACTTTGAGATTCACAATTGTTATGGAGACATAATTGGACATGGTACTTTGGGAGCCAGCTTCATTTCAATTCAATTGCTCACCATAGGTTTTATCATCATCATAATTTTTAATTTTTAAGTGACTTGTGATATGGGAGAGACTTAGTGGGGTCCTCTCCTCTTTAAAGATGAAAACATGTGTTAGGATAGAACAAAAGGAAACAACAAAATCAATTCTATGATGATGGACCTAGGACTAGTACATGAGCATGCCCTCTTTCACAAGGGAAGAAATTAAGTTAGGTTCCACATCATGGACCCCTCCTATATATGCCTTCTTTAATGACATCCATATTCTATGCTTTGTTTTGTACTATCCCAATATTTGGAGCAGGTCCACCCAACCCCCAACTGAAATTTTGGAATATATATACACATTATATATAATTATATATACCACCGATATGACATAGACAACTTATGTGACACACATTTCTAACCCTTTTGCACAAAGTCTAACACGTCTACACATTCTTGAACAAGATAAAATAAAAGAAAGCAACATGGCATGGGCCAAGATAATTAGAAAGGTCTCCTATCACCTTAGCTTCTCGATAAAATTTATATACAATGTGATGTAACATTGGTTTAAGTATCATTGTCTTAATTGGAGGATAGGTGCGTAGTGTGTACGTGACGAAGAAGGATATATATTTGAACCTGCCTTGGATATTTAATTAATTTCAAATTCATAATTAATTAAATAGTACTAATTTTATGAGTGGATAGATTAAGATGTTTAATTAATGAGCAATTTACTCATAAAAATGAATTGTCATTGGAAGGTGAAGAAGATGGAGAAGGTGGGATGAAGGGAGGTTTTTAGCTTTGACCCCACATGAAATTGATGTGTGATTCTATGTCGAAAAGGGAACAAAAGCAATGAAAGTGGGTTAGTTTATTCACACGTCTTTGTCTTAAAAGGGAGACATGGTGCACTATAGTATATTGTTTGTTGGATTGCCTTTTTCCTTATACAAATAAATAAATAATATTACTTATTATTATGAGATTAATTTGTATGTTCAATTATAATAAGCCATTTGTATGATTTTTAAGTTAGATTTGACTAAAGTCATATTGTTAACATGTGTAAAAAAAATTCACTATCAATGTTTATTAGTTTAATTCTAATAATTCTTAATCTTACACATTTAATGAAATAGGACATGAATATAAATTTATTATTGGAAGTAATTATCATCTTACATCGATTAAGTGAAATTGATTTTGGTTGAATATAAAGTTATTTATGTTTGGATGGATTTATGTATATAAGAATTGTATAATAATTTTGAACGTTGAAATCAATTTTAAAAAGCTTCAATTTTTAACTTTAAGTTATAAATTAATTTTTGAGACAAAATCAATTATATTTAAGAATAGTAAAAAAATCAATTTTAATCTCTTTAGAAATGAAAACAAACTTATATCTAATCCAAAATCATTAGAGTCATGGTACGAGGTATTTTTTATTGGTTGAATTTTTTATGATGATTTGCGTAAAGGCACTTCAAAGCTTGAAAAAGTTGGAGGATTCCAATGTGCAATGCACCACTCAACCAAAACACCTTCATGAGATGTACCGTTTGACAAATCTCAATTATCTTTACAAAGACATCAATTTAAACATAATTACCATTTCTTAATTAGCAAAAATGTCAATGTGGATGCACTATATATTATGCTTAATTGATTTAAAACAACCGTCATTTTCCATTGCAAGTTAGTACAATCAACAATATTATATTCCTAGGTATGTTATTTGCCTTGTTTAATCATGTTTAGACTATGTTTAATTTAAATATTGAATTAGAGCCAAATGTTCAATCACGCTTAAGGTCAAATCATGCTTAGTTTTCTTAAATGAGTAACCCATTTAAACAATTTGAAAATGACCGAAAAAAATAGGTTTAATAATGAAAAACAATGTTCATTGTACCAATTTGGCGGTTCATGATGGCTCATGCTGCTATAAATAGACGGCTAAATAATGGTGCCAATCGTTGAAGACAAATCAAGAACAACCTTTCAAAATTCATCAATTATTTAGTCAAAAAAAAAAAATCATCAATTATATGGTGTCGTAGTGTGAAAATAACTCCTCTAAAAATAAAAAAGTGAAAGTGATGATGCATAGATCATTTATTATGTAAGTGACTCAACCACTTGGATCTTTTGTATAAATGTTTTAGTAAATATATACATGGTAGCTTGTAAGCTTATAGTCTTAGTAAAACCTAACTCCAAAATGAATGCACAAAAGCAATTTTTAATAAACTTTTAGCACTCCCTTTCTTTTTCTATTTTCTTATTTGAATTCACATTCCCTTATTTTAATCTTGATTGGAAAAATTTAGATAAATTACCTTTAGAAGCTTACAAGTAGCAGGGATGACTCAAGACTCAAAAAACACTCACATACGTAATTACATATCATTCACTGATAAAATTCTATTGTATGATAACTTTAAGAGTTAAACTTACATCCTTTTAAAGTACTGGGAGACAAGACAACTACCTAAATATCGATTAAACCAATCTATACTGTGAATTAGGACTATCTTTAAAAGTAAAATATGAAAATAGGACTCTCTTCTAAGCAATTAGAAGACAAGCAAATGACATAGTAAGACAAGGACCTCTAAATTTCAAAGTACAATAGTTGAAAATCTCAATAAAAAATGTGAAAGAAAAAATAAAACGACCGCCAAGAATATGATATCTAACTATAACATAACAAGATTCTTTATGGGCAACCAAATTCAACACGGCAAATTGATGGGAAATAGAAAATATATCGATCATTCATTTGAGGGGTCAGGTCACTATATCCATTGCCAAATAAATGAATAATTTGTCCAAAAAATTGTTGTCTAAGCATGGGGTGATGAGGTGACCCAATTGAATGATTCCACAATTTATTATTGAAAAAGGAAAAGATTAGTCAATTTCATGAAGTATGATCCATGTAGAGGTGGGTGGTATAGACAATTTCAAAGAGAGAGAGAGGAAAAACAAATGATATTCTCAACCATGATATGAGTTGTCAATGAATTAATAAAACAAAAGAAAAATAAAACACTTATTTTAAAGTATATAAAAATAATTCAATGATTTAATTTGTGATCAAATGCAGGCCCATAATTAAATTACAGAAGAAATATGGACAATTTTTCGGCATCACAGATCATGTCCACTAGTGTCTGAAATCTAAGCCTGCAATTAATCCAATAAAGTATTTTTTTTTTTAGGATAAAAATTTACATTGTTTATGGTAAAAATTAAAGCATGCCCAAAGCGAATCATTTCTTGTGAGTAGGTAAATTATTCACTAAAATCTTGCCTACATTCCTAGGTAGAAACATCCTTGTAAATTATTCTATCTCTTATGAATTTTTTTATATATAAATTATTGAGGTGGTGGTAAGTCGAAGTCCAACTATGCTAGGTGATCAATTAATTTGGTCATTAATGATAGTACTTTTAAATTTAAATATACACGTACTCATATTTAAAGTATGAAATGTTTAGTTTCTTTGTGCAAGTACAAATTATAGTTGAATTGTAACCAAAAAAAAAAAATATTACGTATGGATAAAAAAAATTAAAAAAAAGGTAAAAAAATTAATATTCAAAATAAATGAGAATGTAAGTAATCAAATTTCGTCAAATCAACTACTGGATTTTTTTAGTTAGAGATCATTAGGATTGCGATTAAATAATAAAAATATTTGTAATCTTACATACGAGTATCATTAGAAAGAGTAATATTTACTTAGTCACAATTGCAAATAAAAAATATTTAGGTACACATATTAATAGAAAGATTGAAAAATATACATAATTAAAAATGATAGGGCTAAATTCTTTTTTTATTTATGTGAGTGCATCTAAATACATTTTATTTATATTGGTGTCCATGTAAGACTTGCTTCATTAAAAATTGATGAAAAACATTTTCCTTATTCTAATGATATGATAAACAACTTTGCCTCAAAAATAAAAAATCAATTAACTTTGTTGCAATCAAACTTGATTACAATATTAAATTATGATAAGTGGGAATCACATTCACGTGTTTGGAGAGCTGCCGGTCACAAAGGGACAGATGGTCCTAATCTAGTAGGACCCACATAGACCCAAAAAGATCCCATCCTACAAAATCAAATAACAAAAAAATAAAAATAAAATCTCTCACCCATTATTTTTGTATTGTCCTTGTTAGAGACTCTCACTAAATGCTACCTTTGGCATTTGTACCTGACCTAAGTTGGGTCCACTTCAAGAGGTTGTGGTTTCTTGTGTCCCTAAACTGCATCAAATCAACAAACATTATATTATAGCTTTTATTTTTCTGTATAGATACATAAACCAATTTTGGACTATCTAAGCAGTGTTTTAATTTAGTGGGACTGTGACACTGTATGTATGGAAGGTGGTGGTGACTGGTCGATTGATATGGAAAATTTTCTTTGCACAATGAACGTGAAACATAACATGGTGACTACTGCTAGTGCTAGCTAAGCTACTTGCTTTTCCAATGAAGTGGAGTAGATGGGGGAGGGTAATTATATAGTGTATTATTTACTGTTATATTCTAATTTACTATTTACTATTATTTGCTGTTTTGTAAGGAGAAAGAAAGTACTATTTTGCTGTTTGATGAATGTGACCAAAGATAGCTGATTCCAATGTGATCTACATGGTCCCTATTGCAATTTGTCTCATTTATTTGTTTCATGATTTTAGTTCTCAAATATAAGCTTTTTTTTATTACTCAAAATATAAACTTAAAAAAAATGAATGTTCTTAAATTTAAATTTTTTTTTTTTTGCTACATGAAAGAAGAGGGAAAAAAAGAAGTACTCCAAGAGCATCTCTACAAAGGACACACCAAGAGCGCCGGCTTATAAGATAGTTGTCAGACTAAGCAATGGCTGATGAAACACAATTCAATTATCTAAGTTATTCGTTCTCATATGTCCTAAAACATACGCACAAACATTTCCTTCACAAACAATGTGATGTAGGGATATGGTCCGATCTTTCTGCATGAATTCTTGAATAATCTCTAACCCAATAGTACAATGATCAAATTGAGATGTTCCTCTAAAATGTTTGCACGGACATTTTCTTTATGAACAATGCCATGGAGAGATATGATTCAATCTTTTTGCATGAATTCTTGAATAATTTCAAGCTCATTAATACAATGATTAAATTGAGATGTTCCTCCCTTAACGGCAGTAGCGGAGCCAGGACCTTGGGGTAGGGGGTTCGGAGCTTTCAACTTCATTAGACATACCAAATTTTTGTGCAGTTATTTTCTCTTTTAATTATCATTTATTTATACTACTAAATTTATAAGTTTTGTCATTTTTTCCCAATCAAATATCTAATTTTTTGTATAAATATTTAATTTTATTTATATTTTCCATATTTTTGTACAAATTATAAATTTCAAAATTTATCAAATAAAAGTTAGAATTTGTGTAGATTATAAATTTATAATTCTAAAGCATAATAATTTGGTGTATAACTTTTTATGTTCTTGAAATAAGTTTCACGAGAAGAAGTTAACATAATTTGCATGGGTTATTGGTTACGGAGAAAATGAGAGGGAGAGTAAATTGAGTACACCTTGCATTTGGGTATTTAAATGGATCTCGCATGTACACATCACTTATTTATAATTTTTTAATAGCAGTACTTAATAAGTTCCTTCATATAAGACCTCGAAAAAGTTCCTACCTAATAGGGGTACCTAAAAGGTATCGGGTCTTAAAAGGTTAAGACCCTTCCATTAGAGACAGTCTTATTAGTGCAAAATCTTGGATCAGATGGTGCAATATTAAAATATCAGGAGGTTCAAGTAGCATTAAAACAGTGCCATCATGTGTAAAATTTAAAAGTACAGGGGATGCAGCTGCATCCCCTCACTTATACGTGGCTCCGCCACTGCTTAACGGGATGATTAGTTGAATATAGATTTCACTTTAAATTATTAAGACAAGTAAATATCTTGAAAGTTGCATGTTAGATTAGAACACATTCAAGGGTAACTTAGAAATGCATACATACAAAATTAATGTATTAAATATAGAGTTAATCCTCCAATTTTTAAGAAAGAGAGTATGATAATTCGGAGTTTAAACTAAAGGCTCAAAATGAGATTCTTTTCTTCTAAATAATTTGTTTTTGTGGTAGAATTCATTGACTATTTGAATCAAATTGCTTACTTCAAAGTCAGTTGTTTCTCACAATTGGTTTTATCCAAAAATGACATCCACGTTTTGCACATATATTATATAATTAGAGTTAGTTATTTATATCTTTCTTATTAGTCAAATTGAATTTCATGCCAAATTGTCGATAGTGACTAATTTGCCACTATTGATTTGTTCTTGCCACCCAAACAAACCCTCACGACTCTCACCTCTCTTTGTGACCTCTTACCTCTTGTTCCATAATTATCTATTTATCATCTTGCATCATCTAAAATGCTTGAATCGTTTTTCATAATATAAAAATCAATTGAAAATTAAGTGTCGTATTTTCTTATGGAGCTGATCATTTCCGGGCCATTTCCATGTACACAATTCAATGGAAAACATTATCTATCCAACTATAATCCATAATAATATTTGGAATTTGTTCCAATATCTATGTCATGTAGTTGAAGTTTCAACTATGTTTAATATTTTTATCCAATAAAAGTATTATGGCTCTTGCTTTGTACAAAATTAAAATAAAATTTTATGGCTCTCCCTCATTCTTGAAATATAGATGCAAATATTGTAAAAAAAATAGAAATAGAAACGCAAATATCGAATTATATTTTGTATGAGAAATATTGATGAGAGAACCATTGCATTGCATTTACAATTTAATTATATTGTATAGTGTGAATGTCCTTTTTCACAAAAACATAAAATTTAATTTATTCTCCCTAATTGCTTGCCGTACTTATTTTACTGGTTAGACCTTTACATATCTTTTGTTCATCACTAGTTTTTAGTTTCTCTCATACAAAATTATGACATTATTTTAAAACGTTTTATGAGTAAACCTGCATTGGTTAGTCGTAGCACTTCATTATAAATATAATAATAATTATTGCTACTCTTTCTGTCTATTTATAATATAATTTTAATTTTTTTATTATAGGACCATTTATATCAAATTTCACATGCATTGAATTTATTTTTTTTATATAAACAAGTCTATTTATTTTAGCATTCAAAATATAAATACATTCTTTCTCTTATAATATTAAGAATTATTGACGTAAAAAAAATTAAGTATTATAGACGTAAATATATAAAACTAACATACATTTCAAGCAAATTTTTATCATTATAAAGATCACTTTAAAGTTCTTTTTAATAAAAAGACCACTTTAAAGTTAACTGCTAATTAATTAACAATGAATTATAAATGAATGAAATGTAAACTCTCAAAAAATTGCGTCATTAACCTTTTTTAAATAGCAAAATCATTTTTTTGAAATAGTTTAGTGATTAGAAATTCTTTCTAAAATAAATAAATGAAGAATCATGAGTTTAAATTTCAACCTCTACATATAAAATATCAATTGAGGAACAATAAAATCACTCTTTTTAAGCACAATATTTTTTAGATCATGGACATTAGTAGTTAGTCTTTTTCTATTTTTTTTTCGTAAGTTTTTTTTGTCTTTAGCTCTCCAAGCAATAGTGTGACATGTTCCATTAAAATAATTAAAAATGAAATTGAGATTCTAAACAACGCATGCCCCAAGATCCCCACCTCTTTTGCTGATCATTGACTTTCTATTAAAACAATTGACCAGTCACGTGCCACTCACATGTTATTCAACCCACATTTTCATTTCATCAACCTCTTTCCCATGCCAGGGGTGTGAAAATACGTAAAACACTGAAAATTGTACCCGTTGTTTAGGAAAAAAAGCCATCATTATTTCATTGTTCAGAGTTGATGGAATCAGAAAATAAAATCTGAAACAAAACAGCACAGTGAGTACAACAGATCAGAACGAACAACAACAAAAACAAAACCAGTAAAGTAATCATAATTGCAGTGTTTCCCATTTTTAACCGCATGCCGTAAAATCTCTCCACTGCACCATTATCTTTTTTGTACATACACAATTATTAGTCTCAGAGGACAACCGTACCCTACCCCACTTTAACTCATAGTACAATATTATATTAATATTCATATTTAACATTATGGTTTTTAAATAGAATTAATAAACACCACAATATTCATAAAATGGGTTATTTTTTTCTTTGAAATGTCGTCTCAACATGAAGTAGACATAAAGGAAAGACATAATTGGGGTTGATACTGCTTGCTCTAGTCCCTATTTAACAGTGATAAGATAGTGAAATATGGCACACAGTAAGTTGCGTACGACACGCCTCACTCAACTACCATTACCCATTTTCACACTCCCCAAAATGGTCCATAATATCCACTTCACCGCCACCCAAATTAACACCCCTTTTTCAGGTATAAACATATTTAGGGTTTGTTGTTTAACTCACCTTAAAATGACATTGTTAAAGTTAAACATCTTAGTTGGATTCGAACTAGAAACTTGTGAATTTTGTAATGAAATTTTTTACTGTAATTGTGTGACGCAATTGCAGATATCAATCATCCGATTAATATAAATGGTTGCGATTGTTTTTTTTTTAATTGGATAAAAATTGAAAACGCCAAACCTAAATTCAACTGACAAGATCGATAAATGTGAAATTACGACATTAAACTTTGGTGGTTGTCGTTGTCTACAACAAACCACAAAACACGCAAAAACAAAAACAATGTCATTAGACATTTGTTAGCATGATTCAAATTAGAAGACTTTCTTTCATCCACCAATTTTTTTCTAAAACAATTTTGGATTTAGATAAGATTAAGTAGTATTTTATTTTGATTAAAAGGAAAAATGTGTTGGGAAGCACGGGTGAAGAAAGAAGGTGTGGGGTTGTGATAATGAAATGGCTTTTGGTTAAAAGAGTGAGCTAATAATAATAAGAAAATGGCCGTTACAGACACACTATGCTACAAACAACAACAGCGACATTTGCGCGCGTCCTACGTGTCAGCTTTTGCCGCACACTCGTCCCTTTCTTGACCCTACCTCGTTGACTCCACGCGCCTTTATTTATTCACACGCGCATCTCTCTATCCCTTCGAGGTTTACCTCGTTTCTCTATTGGGGGAACTGTCAGGTAGTAGATCATTGTGCCTTGGGCCCCACGTCCACTACTTTTTTACTCTACTTTTTTTCACTTTTTACCCTACCCTCTAATGTAGACTGCACAATGATGACACAACAAAATCATACCCCCAATTGAACAAAGCAAAGTATGCAGTGATTCAACTACTCCTCTCGTTTCCTTATTCCAAGAGCACCTCCAACAGAAATTATGAATATCAAAAACATTGTATATTTTATATATTATATATTTGATATATAAAAACATTTTTTTTTTGTTTTCTCATCGTATTTTAAAAATTTAATTCTGAAAGTTAATTTATCAAATGAGAAGAATTTAAAAAAAAATGTCTGATAATTTGTGACATGAAATTATGGTCTTAAAATGAGAATTGGTTTCTCTTAATTGAATAAAATAAGTTTGGTATATTAGTCATGAAATCACCCACATAACTCTATCAAATGTGAAAATCACAATTGTGAGATGGAAGCAAAGGAAATGAAATATATACACAAATTATTAAACTAAAGATTTTGCATCAAAATGATTTATTTTTTTTACCTTCCCATCAAGTGAATAATTTTTTCTTTTTCCTTTTTTTACAGTCAACATAGCTTTCACAATGATGACAACAAAATCGCACCCCAAATGAACAAAGCAAAAAATGCAGGGACACAACAATAAAATAATGATCTAAAAAAGGACTAATGAAACAAAAACATATAGACAAAATATTGAACAAGAGATTTAGGATCAAAATGATTTTTTTTTACCATTCCATCATCAAGTAAATTTTTTTCTACTTTCTCTAAGAAACTACCTAAGGTAAATTTATCCATGTTCATGACATGTTAACATGGATACTAGCAGTTTTGAAAGATTTACAAATAGGACAAATGTGAAGAGAAGACCCGCAAACAGCACATAAACAAAGATGTCTACAAGGTAAAATCAACACACATGATTCATCTTTCCCACAGTTACTGCACAGTTTCATGCTATTCACAAAATTGCTATCACCACCACCACAATTTCCTACCATCTTCATTGCTCCAATGTTTTTACCATTATGCCCCACCACATTTCTCCATTGATCAACTGCATCATCATCATTGATACTCTCATTGCTATCACAACATGACTCTGCATCATCCATAAAGGCAACCGGCCCGGCCGGAACAACGGTATCTTCATTACCGTCTCCGGCCGGGGCGCGTTGTTGAAGAAGTTGTTCAAGATTTGTCCTTAAAGCATTGGCTGTTGCTTCATTGCTTTGTGCCAAATCACGCCAAATTTGATTCTCCATGCAAAGTGACTTAACTCTTTCTTCTAAAGCCCAATTCATTTTCCCAATTTTCTCTATTTCTTCTTCTTTAGCCTTCATTCTCTTTGTCACACTCATATCAATTGCTTGAATCAATCTCATCGCTTGTCTCTTACGCTTTTCTTCAATCTCATATTTCACTTTCTCCATCTAAACCAAAAAGTAACAAAAAATTAGATTTTTTTTCATAAAAATTAATTTTTTAATAACAATAGCACTGATGGGTCATTTGTGTAAAAATGGGTAATGACCCATTAGAGATTTGTACTAAAAAATGAAATTACAAAGTTAAATTCTTGAAATTGGACTTACTTGTTGTGAAATGAGTTGATCAATATCAAGTTGTTGCCTTTGGATCTGAAGAGAAATATCTTCACCAAGAAAAGAGAAAGAAGAAGAAGAAGCACAACTTCTATGATTGTTTTGTTGTTGTGGTGTTGAAGGAGAAATATAGGAATTTGGGTAAGGAAAATTGATGGAATTTGAATAGTCTCTAGAATCTCTAGAACGTTTTCTTAATGGAGGAACATTATAGGTGAGACCACTATCAGAGTTCATAGCAGTTTTCTGAGGCAATGAATCGGTTGTAATTGAGTTGTACGGTGGAAGAATCATAGTCTCTGTTGCAGTGGTTTTGATGGTAGATGGTGGAATTGAAGAATAACCCATTTGTGATATGTTGCTGTAGATTATGTTTGTGTTTGTTTCAACCGGGTTCATCATTTCTCTGCAAAAAATGAAACTTTAGAACATTAAAATCGAACACATAATAACATAGATATATAAAGAGTAACTAATATTAATAATAGAGAATATGTACCGGTTAGTAATGAGTTGAGGGGAAAAGAGGTGAAGATGGTGAGCCTCAACAGCCATGAAGAGAGAAAGAAAGGATGAAATGAAATGAAGATGGTTGGAGGGGTTTATTTATGTATGCGTTTTTAGGGTGAGTTTTATTTGGAGTATTAGCTGGTGGTGGGATTGGGATGGATGGGATAATGCGCTTTGGTGTGAGAGGACGATACAATACAAGTAGTGAATTGAATGAATGAAATCAAAACCGAAGAAAATAAATGGGTATGCTGACAACTTATAGGGTGGGGTTTTCCAAACTTTGTTTCCCCAAGTATGGTCCACCACACATTATTATTAAATTTTAGTAAATGATGATTCTCTATTAATAAAGGGAAATGCAAATACTTGGATTTTCCACTTACCTCTACAATAATTTCCAATTTTTCTTTTTTAAGCAGTATTGAACCACTGGTTAAGTGAGTCTCAGGTTACTATTATAGACAAAATTGTTTTCTACGTTCATTCAATGAATGATGTACGTGGACTATATTGGTGCATAAGTTATCTAATATCTTTATCAAATGAAGTAAATTCAACGAGACGGTTTTAGATCGATTCTATAATGCGTAAATTAAATAAATATTATCATAAACAAATTTTTATCATTACATTAATAAATTCTACCATTAAATTAAATGGAATGTGATATATTGATAAAATGCTGAAAAAGACATTTATGTATAATACAAGATCATTTCAAATATAAAATTCTTCTATAAGTAGTCTAAAATTGCTCAATTATTGATAGTATACCTCCCTTTTTTTTAATTAAAATAGTAATAATCAATTTTAGAGAAAAGAAATAAAAAAGTAAAAATGGTGTTTATTTGTGTGAGTAAGAACTTTTTTTTCTTTGTTTTCTAAAAATAAATAAAATTCTTAGCAGCCAGCTATGCATAAAGAATAAGACAAGTCAAGCCGAAGTTATTGCAAATTTCAAAGGGTATATTAGTAAAAAGATCCCGTTTATATCGTAACTAGGATAGGCTAAATAAGCAAAGACATTAACTTTGAGTTTTAGTAGCCAATGGTTAATTAATTAGTCAAAAAAAGGATTAGATAAATAAGAGTAGTAAAAGCGCCACGTAATTGTGCCAACTAGGTAACGCCACGTAGGAATGAGTAAAATCCAACAATTTCTCTGGTTGTTGTTTTCTTCTATGATTTCTGGTCGTTCAAGGAAGAACAACGTGATAATAGTGGGACCCACGAAGGAGGAAGAAAACACGTGTGTGGCAGGGTTATAAGGGAACAGTACAAGGTGAAAATAGTGGGGCACGTGCGAAGTGCCAGCGTGGAAGGTGGCGTGGGACCCGGTGAAAGGGGTACGGTGTACCCGGAGAGAGAGAAGAGAGGGAAGGGACTTTTTGGAAGTTTGTTTTGCTTTTTTAGTGAGTGATGAGAAAATTAATGAAAAAATGAAAATGTTGTTGGTTGGTTTGGTTGAGTCTCATGAAATGGTGGGAAACGTTCTTTGCTTGTGTTTTTGTTACCTTGGACCATTCTATGCCACGTGGCGTTTTGTTTTGCTTCGATATTTGTTGCGTTTTGGTCCATGCTCCCTCAATTACGTCTGTTTTGGAAAACTGCACCGTAGTTATTGGAAATTTCAAACCACTTTGAGGTGGTTTTTTCTTTAAAAAAAATATTTTCTCATGTCCTATTTATAAGTAAAAGTTGACATTTTAGATTCATTAAATAATTGATGTATCTAACCTAGACTAAATACATCAACTATTCAATGAATCAAAAAAGTAAATTGTTTCTTGTAAATAGAATCAGAGGGAGTAATTTCTAGCCGTCAGACTACTTAACAACAAAATAAATTAATAAATGTCATGTTAACTAGTATTTCATAGACATAGTTAAGAAAGTAAAAAATAGAAACTTTTCATTGAAAACAACGATTTATTGACCTTTAAAAGTTAAACATACCTATTTTTTTTTACCATTTTTGAATGCAAAATTTTGATACTCGTTTTGTTTTAAAATGTAACATTTCCCTGAATATTTTATGTATCATTCTCAATTTAGTATATTTTATTTTAAATTTATGAAAATATAAAACATTTCAAGAAACATTACTTGAAAAGAGTAATGTAGTAAAATATTATTTTCTTTCTATTTTATATATTTTTAATGTGTAAAATTGTCAAATAGTTTAATTATTGTGGTGCATAGGGATTTTTTTCTTCAAATAACCATATAACAAATACTTCTAAATGCTTTGAAATATAAGAGTCTTTGTATGAGATGTTCATATCAGGAACAATTTAAGGGTAAGGCTACTAAAATAATCACCTTAGGCATTTAACAAATTAAAAATTGACTCACATTCTATCTTTTTCAAAATTAAAATCAATAAAATATATAACATAAAATTAACAATGCATCAATACAGATTATATTAATCGAATCTATTGTCAATTGAAAAGGAAATATTAAATTAATCAATTATGTTCACTTAATAAATGTTTTTATATTCTAAAACATCCAAAAAAAATTAAAATTTATTCATTTTTCTGAAATATATTGTGTTTTAAAAGAGCTTCTTTTTAAAATATGTATGGAGCCTCATTATGTGTTAGGCCGACCCTGATTCATATCTTTTTCTAGATTAAATATTTTGATTTGCATTCAATTTTAAAAATGCAAGAATTTTATCATTTATTGTTGTTATATCCAATTCGAGATATTGTATCTTTTACAAGAGCATAAAATAAATATTTAATTTATATATAACTTTTTCAAGGATAGAGATTATTGCATACTACCTCCGGTCTTATTTACAAGAGGCAATTAATTTTTTAGATATATTAAATAATTTATGTATTTGGTTTAGATTCTTGACTAGATATATAAATTATTCAATGTATCTAAAAAATCAAATTGCTCTTGTAAATAGGATCGGAGGGAGTATTATGCATTGAACATAAATGGGGTATTTAGATCATTATATGAAGTTGTGGACATAGAAACAAAATATTACGCGACAGAAATCTATATTAAAAGTGAAATATACAGCCTTTCATACGACAAGAAAAAGGAAATTAGTGAAGGGGGGTGCATTAACTTCTATAATAATGAATGCTGAACTTTTGTGAAGATATCAAATTTGTCATGTGCTCGTGGCTTTATCTATTTTCCTTTCTGAATGCATAGGCTTTCTTTAATTGAAATTGTCTTCCAAATCTGAATTTCTAGAATGGCCTAACTAATTAAATTTGAGATCACCAGGCTTTGATTTTATGCATTCTTTGAACCTAAGAGTTTGTCCATATCCACATTCATAAATAATTCAAAGTCATGGATAGATATGGATGTTTTGAATTCATTATTGTTTTTAGCATGCCCCCTCCATCCATGGTTGCGTGTACTATGTTATCACTTTTCCATAAAAAGTTTATTGTCATATTTATTGTGTATTTCTGTGGATATATATAGGTTAATAATTTCGGTGCCATGTGTTTCTTTCAAGGTATTGATATTTAGAATAATGTACCACTAATTATCACCTACTATAACTATATTGAAAATAATCAAACACCTATAATGAAGTTATCAATTAAATTGTAAATAATTGGTTCATTCTCCCAATTTAGAAGAAAAAAAGTTGAAATAAGGTGAACTAGAATTGACATATATATTAGGTGGTTGTGGATCACAATTTGAACAAGCTTAGTCACTAAGGTTTTAAATCCCCAAACAAAAGAAACATAATAAAGCATTGTTGCCTGAAACCTTTCTTTGAAGAATAATGTATGTAAAAAAATAAAAGATCAATATAATTAATGGACTTGTAACATTATTTTATGCATGTAAAAAAACTATAGCTAAGGTATGGATAGATGGTTATATAACACTCATAAAAATAGGATTTTATTATTTTTCATACAAAATAGGATTTTTGTTTGGTAAGTTATCAATATGTGATTTAAATACACACTATGGAACAGATCTTGCTTTAAATTCTAGACGTGCAATCTCATTAATTAAGCACACATGCTGGTGCCTCTTCAATATATATATATATATGCAAACATATTAATTGTATAGATTTTTCCCTCTTTTTTCACCATTTTATTTTATGGAAGATTTTTCCCATTACTTGGACAACATCATCACAACGAGGCATGTATGGAGTAGCTTTCCTAAAAAAGTTGATCTCGACATGCTTTTATTTTGATTTTTATTTATGGTATTATTATGGGTAGAACATGGTCAATGCAAGACTTCAATTATAGATATGAGTATTCAATTCACTGCATTATGAACAAAATCAGACTATACGATGTTGTTCAAGTTTATTTTTTTGCAAGTTTTAACCTCAAACAATCTTTGACATGATGACTTGCTACTAAGGGACAGTAAAAATTTAACTCCCAAATAAGTATTAAATGATGAAAGAGATACTAAAGTCAAATTATATAAAGTGTGATCATATTGCCTAAAAAAAAAAGTGTGGTCATATCAACACACTAATTTACTATCTAATTTTCATTTGTTTTCTTTTTAATCAATTAAGCATTTTAAATAGAGTAATACTAAAAGGATTACTCATCTAAACTTTTACAATAAAAATAATCAATTTTAACGTGGCAATGCCAACCAAGGATTCCAATTAAGTTGAGTTTGTTAATTAGTTTCACCTGTATTTCCTAAATTTTAATAGAACTACACGGATCAATATTTGAGGAGACTTGACCTTATAATAATATATGATTTGCATAAAGTCACAAGGGTATAAGTTTAGATTATTCCACTAGATAATTAAGTTTATGACAAAGTAATATATATTTATATGAGTGAGGGCAGGCAACCCGTACAGACATAGAAACCAAGGCATAATTATTCATGCACGGCAAATAGGTCTGATATTTTTTTATTGTTCTCGATATTCCCTATAGCTTAATGTGACTTAAATTTTGGCCCTATAAAAGAGCAAGGGGACATTATTTTGGTTGTATTATTATGAACAATAGAAATGAATGGGACGTGATCATGAAGTAACATGAATTATCACATCTTGGCAGAGAAAAAGAAAATTATTAGTTATTGCATATGGAGGGGTATCTTTTTCCATGATTTAATATACAACTAAGTTTTTTTTCTTCTGAAATACTACATGGTCCTAGGCAATAAATATAAAGACCAAAAGCAAGAGGACATTCAAGCTAATTAATCCAATTAAGTAGCCAAAGAATTTGATGCTTAAACAATTGCCAACAATATCATGTTTCTTGAATAAGTTAAATGAATTAGAAAGAGAAAAGAAGTCCTTTCAAGATGAGTAGATGAGAAGTAGATGCAAGGATTGATTCTCCTCTTCAAACTATCTTCATGCATATCTTTCCCTTTCACTTTAGGCCCATTATTGCTCATATATACTCCCAACCATATTGACCCTACTTTATTTTAACCACCAAGAAATGAATATGAAAAAACAAAAAAGAACAAAGAGAAAAGTAAGAAAAGGTAGGAGGGAAGAAAAAGAAGGATCATATCCTAATTTAATGTGTGTGTGTCTATATATATATATATATATATATATATATATATATATATATATATATATTTTTTTATATTTTTATAAATAATATACATGTATATAGTTTGTCTTATCAAATATTTACTTATTGTTATATTATTTTCTATAAGAAATCAGTTATTGTCAAAATTGAAGGATTATTTTAACGTCAGAGAATATTTTGACTAACAGAGGACACAATCACGAACTATTTTAAAATTTTAATACATTGATGACTATTATGACCGCTCGTTACACATTAAACAACCAAAATGACTATTACCCGAAATACATATCTATAGTTTTTTTACTTTTATATTAATTTGCTCTTTCCTTGATTCTCCTTAGTTCCCACGTCAATACACATCCACATTGTATTTTATATGGTTTCGTTTTCGTGTATCTAATCTAAATAAACAACATTGTTCTAATTAAGGGGGTCATGTGTGTGTTTATGCTTGCCTCTCTTTTAAGGGAAAAATCGTTTGCATCTTGACTTGTGGAAATAGCTAATTTCTTTAATACTACATATACTTTCTTTTTTCTCACTTTTTCTCCATTCGACATAAAGCTATTGTTATTCTACATGTGATATCCACCCTTTTTAATTATCACATTATGAGAATCTCTTTTACTTTCTCCCTCTAAGTCTTTGTTTTCTTTCTTGGGGAATCTCATTTATCACCTCCACAATACAAGCATATAAAACCAATCTTTGAACATGTCAAACCTCAATCTCTCACTTTCTCTCTGTCAGATAAGTGTGTAAGAGAGAGAAGAAAAGAAAAAAACAAAGGTTGATAATTAACGAAGGAGGATCTTCTGCATGACAGTGTGTAACTCAAAGAACACTTTCTTTCTCTTTTGGTTTAATATTTTCAAAGCTTTCTTATTTTAATTTTTTAATATTCTGAAATAAATTTTTCTACATAATACCGTAACATGTCAGCTTTACGTAGAGACATGATTTTATAATACTCTAATATAAATATACGAAGTAATAAAAACCTTAAATTTAACCTAAAACAGTTGTAAAATGATTAGTGATACCAATTTTTTATTTCTCTATTTTTTTTTAAAAGACAATTAAAGGATTTTAACTTAAGATTTTTAACTGTACATGCCATATTAAAGGATTTTAACTTAATATTTTTAACTGTGCATGCCATCATAAACTTAAGGGTTGGTTTTTGCTGAAAAGGATTTGTGTGTTGAGCTATCATTATATCTTATTTTGGAAACATGCCTTACTTGTGATAAGGATACTTGTAAAGAGGGTAGCTTTATATCAATCTATGGGCAACAAAAATTTGACCGTTAGGTTTGGAAGGAGTGAGCTTCAGAGATATTGCATGCACTGTCCGTGTGGGGGTATTTGTGGTCCTCTTTTTTCAATAAAGTTATGGAGCATGTATTATGTATCTATAGTACTTTAGATTATTTCATATAAATTAATTAAAAAATTATAAAAGATCTCAAATGATTTATAATTTAATCCCATTAAATAATATACTATATATATGGAATTATAAACCAAAATGAAATCAAGTATTCATATTAAGAATTCATCATTTTTTTTTACAAAATATTAAGAATTCATCATATTTACCAACAAATTTGATCTGGCGAAAATGATTAGACTGTCAATTCAATCATTAAAAGTATAAAAAGTTAAAATAAATAAGAAAGTTAAAATAAAATAAAAATTATGCAAATGAAAGAAATATTTTGGAGATTAAATATATAATTTAATAAAAGAGAAATTGTTGAGATTTTTTTTTTCATTTTAAAAAGTATAAGTAAATTTCGCTTAATCTCAAATTTGAAAATTTTGCTAAAGCAATAAATGATGAAACTACAAACAAGCTCATCTAAACTAATAGTATAAAATGTCAAAATGTCTACAAATAATATGAAAATTAAAATGGCAGAAATATTCATGCCTTCATATTCTCAACATTAACGACATAGTCATTGATTGAATCTTTAAATCAAAAGTTGATCTATCAATCGAACAAATGAACAGTGCACCAAGACAAAAAAATAATATAAACAACACTACACCAAAATGATGAACAAAACAATGTCACACTAAGACAAAAAAAAAACAGCAAAGAAAAATTGGATGTGTAGAAATCATTTGTTTTTATTAAAAAAAAAAGATGTTGATGAGAGAAAATGGACATCGCTAAGATCTGCTATTCTTTTTTGTCCACATTGCTTGGCCCAGGGCCGTTCCTATGAATTCGGAGACTTGACTCTGTAAATAAAAAGAGACCCGTAATAAAATAAAAACACATTTTTTAAATATCCATATTAGAACAAAATTTTACAAGTTTAGGCAAATACCTTTATCAACCTTCCAATCACTAAAGCGAGAAAAAGGAAAGTCTGAAACGCGCGTATCAGAAATGAGAATAAGGATTTTTTTTAGTGGAGGTAGTAGTACTGGGCTATATATATTTTTTAGGCCCATACCTTGGGGAGTCTCAGCTCTCATTGAGCTGCTTGCTCCCCCCAATGGGACGGGCCTGCTTTGCCTTACGGTTAAGGACATCACTATGTATATTTGATTTTGATCCACCACTTCTCCTTATTCAATGCATTTCCATATACTCCATTATAAGGGATTTTTTTTTCCATCCTATTATCTTCTAACGTACCCTGTTCGGATTCTAAAATCCAAAATATTTAAAGTGTTTTGGAGAGTTTTAAGGGGTGAATATGAAGTTAAGATTCTGTAATTCAAACTGCATAGAGCACGTGAGAGATTTTATATGATATTGGGCTACAACTTATTGCGTACCCATCAGCCCAATGTCAAACCAAATAAAACTACCAAACATATGGGTTTTAAACTTGAAATTTACTCTTTAAGCACCTTTAATTGCTCACAAGCATCTCAAATTGTCGGAAATGCTTCCATCGAGAGTTATGAATCGACCGCTAGGATCAAGAGTTAAGAGTCGATCGAGAATGAACTAGGATGCAGACGTAGAATGGAGAACATAAAAAGATGGTCTAAACTATTTTTCCTAGACACACTCAACACAAAAACAATTTAACAACCACTCATTTTTTTGAAAAACAATTAACTCACTCATAATTCAACAACAATACATCATCATTCATAATTTATAATTCAACAACAATAATCCGGTTACAGGTTAATAATCCGAATGAATGGAAGTGGCTTCCTAATCAAGGAGATGGTTACACTGTTCGTGGTGTCAACCAGTTGCTCACTCATCAGGAGGATCATACATTGGATGTGGTTTTGGAGAGTATCTCGCACAAACAGGTTCCGTTGAAGGTGTCTATTTGCGCCTATCACCTTTTGCGCAACAAATTACCGACAAAGGACAATTTAGTCAGACGTGGCATTATTTCTCCATAACATAATTTTTGTGTGGGTGGATGCGGTCAAGTTGAATCAACTCAACGCTTGTTCCTTCATTGCGATTTCTTCATTTTCCTTTGGCTAAAAGTGCGGTCTTGAATTGGTATTTACTCGGTAGATGCTCAGAACATCATGGATCATTTTCATCAATTCTCTCACTCCACATGAAGTTCATGTGCCCGTCGTAATTTTTTTTACAGTTGCTTTGGTTTGCATCGGTGTGGGTGTTGTGGACAAAAAGAAGTAATAGGCTTTTTAGATTTAAGGAAAAGTCTATCATGCAATTGTTAGATAAAGTAAAATTGATCTCTTTCTGTGGCTGAAGGCAAAATATGCTAACATTCCTTTTGGCTATCATATGTCTTGGGTAAACCTGTTAGCTTGTTTAGGTATTGGTTGATGCCAATCCACTTGGGTTGGCCTAGTGGTATTGGCTTGAAACCTGGGAGTGTGCTCCTCCTCAAGGTCTCAGGTTTGATTCTCTCTGGTGTCAATTTGAGGGGGTTAGTTTAGCTTCTTCAAAAAAAAAAAGGTATTGGTTGATGCCGTCGTTGTCTTGCTTGTAATGTTGTAAATAAAATACACACACATATACATACACACATACATACATACAACTCACTGTGAAAATAGTGCTCGATGCATCTTGTTAGGGAAAAGATACCGTTTTGTCAAAGTTTCCGTCGTCGAATCTCTATGTTGAAGGTGATGTTTTTCTCGAATCTTGTATTTGGTGAAGGCTAAAATTTATTTTGAAATCATTTGGGTATGATGAAGAAATTAATCATATTAGGGTATGTTATTGATTTAGTTAGAATTTTGGATTAAATGAAGCTTGATATTATTTAGATGTTTAATTCATAATTAAGTTAAAATCTCTGTTATTTGCTACTGTCTGATTGTTTCATTCTGGGTTGTTGTCGATTAAGATGTTGCGTTGTTGCCACTGTCTGATTGTTGCTACTGTCTGATTTCTTTTGTTGGTAATGGCAAATGGGTCTGGAATGAAAATTTATGTTGCTTAAGTTAAGTCATTCCTTAGTTGGTTTGTGTCAAACATGTCCTATATAGAATAACATTCACCTCTCATTTTTATATGCTTAGTAAAAAATCACAAGTTGTTCTCCAATCATTTAGTCTCTCTTTGGTTGTTCCGCTGATGGCGTAATGTCTGATTAATTTTGTTATTTACAACTTGATTACGTTTTGTAGTGATTGTATTTGTTATCTCAGCAACCTGAACAGCCAATTCTCAATCCGTTAAAAGTACCACGTAAGGGACGTCCTCGAGCTAATCATCGGTTGTCCATCACTGAAAAGATTGTGAAAAAAAAGTAGACTGCAAAGAAAAAAAACCAGATGTTTTGTTCGTGGAAGTAAGTTTGTGTTAACCTATTATGATTGTGATTACATTTGTTTTTTTTAATAGTAATACAGTGTTAATTATGTTAAATGTAATTTATATTTCACTTTGTAATACAGCCTACAACACATCCTATGTCTATAAATGATGGGTTTCAAGCGTATGGTGATACAGTTAACTACTTCTCATCCCAACAGTCAACTACTAGTTTTATGTCGTTACTTGCATCAGTGGGCAAAGATTTGGCCACAACTGAATTTTAAGGTGGCTATTTGACTTTAAGCATGGCTTTATATTGCATTCAAAGCGAATTTCAATCGACTAATTATTTATGATTCACTTTTGCAAGACGTACCATGTAATTAGTCATACTTCTATGTTTTGGATAGATATGATATTTTTTGGACATAAACTCAACCACTACTTGTTAAGATGAATGGAATGACCCTTTTTTATGTATAGTACATACAACTATCGTACTTTTTATAAGATAGATACTCTGTTTTTTTTTTGTAGGCCAGTTAATATAATCATGGCCATTTTCACCTTTGACTTATTAAGGACATCATATTTTGAAAGGTGTGGTCGGTACTCATAGAGACGACCAATTTCGTAGTCATGAAAAAAAATATGGTTACACCTTTGACAAATTATGGTTATATTGTTCATTTTCCTGGTTATATGTAATTCATGGTTATATGTAATTCACGTGTGTATAAAATATCGCCTCCACCGAAATTCTTAGTGAGATAATGACAATGTTGCCATCAGATTTCCACCTTTGAATTATTAAGGTAATCTTATTTTGAAATATGAGGTCGATACTCCTAGAGACGACCAATTTTTAAGACAGGAAAAAAATATGGTTACACAAGTGAAAAAATATGGTCACACAAAACATATATTTAGCTAACTTAACTTTCCCAGGTATAAATAATCTCGTTTCAGGCGAATCGAACACAAAATCTAATTTGATCATTGCACTAAAAGCCTTTTTATCCATAAACAACTTCTACAATCTGCGAGTCCATCACGCCTAAAGACGGACAAGTTCAATTTTCTAAAAAAATAGTGGTCACGCAAGTGAAATATATGGTCACTCATACCATATATTTGACAAATAATAGTATACTCGCTTGTACAATTGTAGTTATCTGCTTCAAGATATTGGTTATTTGGAAATATCTGTTAAACACTACAATTATGGTTCAACATTAATTTTTCATGAATCACATAAGGAGATGGTCCCAAAAAAACACGGTTAGGTACATCTCGGACACCGTTAGTGTTCCTTAAACCTGTAAAGGATGGATGATAGTTCATCTCAGTCATGTTTTAAAAATAAATATTATTTAGTGTGCTACAATGTATTCCTAACACATAAATAATGCAGGTAGGTAGTAAAAAATGGAAAATGGGATTGAAAATAAAAACCAGACGCCTCTTTGATAAAAAGTGGTTAATTCAAACTCAGTTTTAGTAACATTTCACCATATCATGTCAAAGATTGGTATTAGTTGACATTTGTCTCATGCTAAAGATATACACGCTAAGAGTTCACCTGTCAATAAAGACACTAACATTTTTTTATATCAGAGAACAAAACAGAACAAAAAGCCTCCCAAAAAAATATATGACATAACAGGCAGAGTGACTCATTAAACTGTAGGATATTTCAACAAAGTTAGTAACTAACAACATACGGTGTTTCCATTAATATTATAGGTGTGACATGGTCCTACTAAATAAAAAATAGCATCAAAATAATTCTACATTACAATTATACAAAACACTACACTAATTTAAATCTTCTTTCTGCGTCCACCCTTCATCCACGGTGAAAGCAGAACCCCACTTTTGACACGGTTTCTTGGCTTGTCCTTAATTCTAGTCAACAGATTTGATGCATGGTGTGCTTCATCATCTGATACATTTTCACCTCCCTTTCAATAACCCTTTCAATCTCATCCATGGAGACGTCCTCCTCGACACCTTCATCGTTGAAGACACCTTCGTCCACATAACTTGAATGTGCACATGATCTAGTCTCCATTTAATATATCCACTTGGCGCCCGATCTAATGCCTCCCTCTAATGCCTCCCTCACAACTTCATTTGCAACCTCTTCTTTAGTTGCACTTAACTCTTCAATAACCTCTCAAGATTGATACAATATTAATATTAATGAACTATTGACACCGCTTAATCTCAATATATATACAAAATTCGTACAATTAAATATAAATTAAAATATTTATTCAACCTTACCAAACAATTATCAAGCAAGCGTGATATATTTTCGCCAACCAAACTAACACCACGCGACTTCATAAATCGTGGAAACGTCAATGGAGAATCAGGATAACTTCGTTCGTATCCTAGTACATGCTCTAGAGCCCATACCTATATATACATATATAATATGACTATTATAATTTAATAAAAATAAATAAATACACAATATGATGACAAGAGTGGCCTACAAACGTATAAATGATCATAAAATAACATACCTGTAATACAAGAGCGCATCCCTTAATATATAATCCTGAAGAATTTTTTCCTTCACAAAAAAGAGGCGCTACTCTATTTAAACTAGAGGCAAGAGTTTCATAAACAACGACACCCCAATTGTATCTCCCAATGGAGTTCAAGTCGTCTAACACTTTTAGGCACCAACCACTAACCTTAACACTTGAATTCGTCTCCTTCCATATTATTAATTTTAGCATAAATTGTTTTTACATTGATGACTTCATTATCAAACATTGCTTTCGTAGTGGATGTAGGGTCTTTTTTGAAGTTCACCTTTTCACCTATTATACGAAGTCCTAATGCAAAACATACATCTAAAGGTGTAAACCGTATTATCCGACCTTGTATAACAAACCCCCCACTCTTTATCATCTCATCTTTTTACCAATTCTTCAAGCAAATTTTCAGACATTTTTAATTTCTTAGGCAAACTCAATAACTATTTAAATGGTGTTTTCTGAATTTGAGACCTTTGAAGTTCGGTAAGCTTTTCGTTGACTTTAGTAATATACTTCGACTTACATTCATGCCTGAGACGTAACTGTAATAAACAAGAATTCCAAGGGCGACATATAAGGTAAGACATTAACAAAAACACTAAACACTAATGAAATCAAACAAACTAATTGACATTCATCACATACACATACCAATTTGTGGGCTAGTGTAATGGTTGAGAAGACTACAACAGATGCAATTGTTGAGAAGACTACAATAGATGCAATTGTTATTGTCTATCAAGTGAACTTTTACTGAAAAAACAAAAAAAATAAAAATATAAAGGCGTGTCAAATGCAATCTTGAATAATTTAGTTCACAACTTAGATAACATATTTCAAGTAATAATAAACTTGTTAGGACTACTTAACAAGAAGAATGTTTTAGTTCACATACCATTTAATTCACAATTTAGTTCATATGCACGATGAATTGTAATTCGTGGATTGTTGGATTGAGCATATAAATGTTCTTAAAACGCATATGGTGCAAAGTATGACAGTCATCTTCTTAACAAGAAGAATGTAGAATTTAGTGTCATAAGTTTATTTTGGGTTCATATCTATTTTCTAACATAAGCTAGAATGACATTCTTTTCTTAGGCTAGCAACAAATCAAAACAAGCCTTTTTTAGAACAATAAACATAATAATCAACAAGTTAAATTGAGTCTAACAAAGTCATTAGAAAAACTATGAAAAATGTGGTCATACAAACCATATATTTGGCTCAGGTGTAAATAATCATGTTTTAGGCTAATCGAACATTGAATCACGTTCTATCACTACACTAAAAGCCTGTCCAACAATAAACTACTTCTTTTATAAGTTGTGAGTTTTTCACGCCTAAAGACGGACAAGTTCTAATTTCTGAAAAAATAGTGGTCACGCAATTGAAAAATTGTGGTCACATAGACTATATATTTGGGTAACTGAAATTTCTCAGGTATAAATAATCCCCGTTTTAGGCGAATCGAACACTGAATCACATTTTATCACTGCACCAAAAGTATGTCCAACCGTAAACAACTTCTTTTATAAGCTGCGAGTTTTACACACCTAAAGACGGACAAGTTCTAATTTCTGAAAAAATAGTGGTCACGCAACTGAAAAAATGTGGTCACACAGACCATATATTTGGCTAACTTAAATTTCTCAGGTATAAATAATCCCCGTTTTTGGCGAATCGAACACTGAATCAAATTTTATCACTGCACTAAAAGTCTGTCGAACTATAAACAACTTTTATTAAGCTTCAAGTTTTGCACGCCTAAAAACGAACAAATTCTAATTTATGGAAAAATAGTGGTCACGCAATAGAAAAAAAATCTGGTCACACAGACCATATATTTGGCAAACTCAACTTTCCCAGGTATAAATAATCAAGAAGTTATAGAGTCTAACAAAGTCATTATGAAAAAAACTATGAATTTACCGAGAGACTAACCCAAGATTTAAAGATCGTCAAACAAACTTTATCACTCAATAAAACACTCCTAACATCAAACTCCAACCACCATTAACTTCAGAT
>Ga0228711_1000139_pt1 | contig 66216 bp, 19 predicted proteins | sample MedpolnodulmetaG_2_FD_177996 | JGI IMG/M metagenome (GOLD analysis project Ga0228711, IMG submission 177996) | Root nodule microbial communities from Medicago polymorpha collected in Santa Monica, California, United States - brown nodules | ecosystem: Host-associated > Plants > Roots > Nodule...
GTTTCGTCAGATCACTTGACATTCTTGTCACTTGGGTAGCAATGATGTGTTGCTAGATACCGCTCATTGTTTATAGTATTAAATATTAGATTTAATATTATTGCCAACGTGACTAGAACCTATAGGGCCGCACACAAAGAACGGTCAAAAGAGAAATATATAAGTATGACTTATATAAGGGGTGTGTTTAGTAAATAACGCTAATTTGTTAGCAGAATTACTAAACTCGCTATTGGGCTTACTAAAGCCCAATAGTAACTTCTGACTTGCAGAACACACTAGGAGTTCTATAAATAGAACCCTAGTGCTGAAGTTTTTGGTTACACTTTTTTGGAGAAACCCTAGCTCTCTTAAACTTCTGATTCCTTGGTGATGAGTAAAACCACAAGTGTACGGTTCTACCGAAGTAGTAAAAAGAGAATATCGTTCCAACAGGGAGTTGTTCAATTTAATTAACTTTTAAAAGATGATTAGAAGAAAGTTCAGTTTGTATTCGCACTTTTATTGGTCAAAACTTTTTCTCATACGTATTTCAAACAATTAAAATTTTATTCATATTTTAGTTGTTTAAAGTATTTTGTTCGTATTGTAAGTAGTTGAAACTTTTTTAATCGTATTTTAAGTATTTAAAATACCTCATTTTGGTTACCGAAAGGGAAAATTTTAAGTTTTTTTAGTTATAATCTTATTTTGTTGTTATTTTTATTATTTAGATTCTTATTTATTTTATTATTTAATTTCAGTGTTTATTTATTCATTTAATTTTAAATTTTGTTTTTTTTTATTTTATTTATTTAATTCTCATTTTTTAGTTAAGTGGTCCTTTTAATCATTTTGTCCTCAAGTTTCTTGATGCCCAAGTCAGGAGCACTTTGGTCCAGTGAAATTTCATTTAACCCTAATTTTGGTCCGTATATAAGCTGTCCAATCATTAATGCAAGGGGGGCAATTTTTAGGTTTAGCCAATTCACCATTTTCATCAAAAAATTTCAAAATTTTCATTTCTTCATGAAACTTCACCATTCTTCAACCAAAAGTTCATAAACACTCCCAACAAACCAAAACCACTCAAAACCGTGAATTCAAAACCACAATTTCTCAAGAAAAAGTGATAGTGAGTTTGAATTCACGGCTTAATTAAGGTGGGTTTTGATGTTTTGAAATTTTTATTATTTATTTACTTGCTGTTTTTTTATTTAGTATTATTATCTCATCTTTTTTTATTTTTCTTTTATTATTTATTTAGTTGCTTTATTTTAGTTCATTTAGTGTTAATATCACATCATGCATTTTATATTTATTTGCCATTTTATTTCTTTGCTCATTATGCTTTAGCATGTATTTAGGTCCCTTGTAAATACTCATAAATGAGAAGTAGCACCGACACCACTCACGTTTATTTTTTCCGCATTATGTCATAATCGCGATCGAGGACCAAAACGAATTAGTGACAATTAGGTTAATTATTGGATTCATAATTTTTCTTAAAATCAAACTATTAGTAATTTTAGGTTCACCTATTTAAGAATTTGCTTTGGATCCAATATCCTTTGTAAACTTCTCGTTTTTTATTACGGTATGTCGTTGCGATTAGTTTTTTTAGCTTGCGTTTAACTTAGAAAAATCATTTTCCCAAAAAAAATCAAATATGCCAAACTTCAAAAACATTTTCTTAAGAAACCTTGGATTTTAACCCAAGAGTTTATTTTCCTTTTATTTTCTTAATTAAACTTTTAATCAATTTTAATATCCATATTAGACTTGGATTTCTTTTAATTAAAATTAAACAACCTCACTTCTTTTTATTCTTCTATACTTTTGAGGTCTCTCATCCCTTCTAAAAACCTTTTTTTCTAAAACTTTAAAATTAACCTAACCCACCAAATTAATTTTTAGAGTGAACTACATTGGTTTTGATCCCTTTTCTTTAGGGAATGTAGGCAAAAGATTCTATCCTTCCATATCAAATAAAAAAATAACCAAAAACATATTTCTTCTCCCTCCATTCTTTCATTTAGACTTTTAGGCAATTATTTTCAAAAATAAGCAGTTAATTTAGCACAAGATAATTTAGGCAAGAGGTTCCTACGGAATACCGTAGTCGTTTAGGGCGCTTAACCACCTTCCCTAGGCGGAACAAACCCCCGGATCCTTAATCTCAAGGGTTTTTACTCACTTTTTCCCTTCCTACGAATAAAAGTAGAGAGTTCAAAGATTGACGATTCAAAACCAAACAATGGTTTGATATCCGAAAATCGAGGAGCACAATGTATATTTAAACATAATAAAAGATTTTCTAATGTGAAGGAGGTGTAATTTACTCAAAACAAAACTATACTTCATAATCTTCCCTAAAGTATGTGTTTGCATTAGGGGTGGCAAAAATACCCATGCCCATGGGTACCCGTAGGTAAAATCCATCACAGGCACGGGACGGATAGCTAAACGGGTATCAACGGGTATAATTAACAGGTATTTGACTACCCATTGTTATATGGATACGGAAACATATTTGATAGTACCCATACCCAATAATAAATTAAATTAATTACTAAAATATCCTTATATATCTTATTATTAACCTATTTTTAATTTATATTATTAAGTTGACCGATTCAACTTTTCACGTCAGAAAACAATTCTTTCCCCAATAACCATGCCTTTATTTTTCTTCAATTCCCATTGAAACCATTATTTTTCTTCAATTCCCATTGCTTCTTATATGCTAGCTAGGTCACTGAACCAATCCCACTGTGAAATTTAGTTGTTTATTTGGATGTTTTTATGTTTTTATGTTTTTATTTTACTTCATGAATTTGTATGAATTATGAATTTTCTATGGATTATGTATGATTTATGAAATTTTGAATGAATTATGTTTGGATGTTTAAAAGTAGTTGAAGTTTTTTGTTAATTAAAAAAAGTTATTCTCTGTTCCAAAAACTAAATAAATTCAAAAATCCATGGGCCCACGAATACCCATGGATACTTCAATACCCACGGGTATCCATATAATGGGTACCCATTAGGGTATGGTGCGGGCATGTGTATCATATTTATCCAACGGGGTGGGCACGAATATTATATTATCCGTGTCCATGGATACCCATTGGCATCCATAGTTTGCATATTGATTCCAACACTGGCAAAAGCAACCATAATAACACCGTCATTCCAGGAATATTGGAGGCCAAGAGTTTATTCCACCAAGAGATTCAACTGAATGGAACAAAGTTAATAGATTATTACTACTAATTTAGAATCAAGGTTTCTTTTCTTTGTCTTTGGACCTATGTTATATAGAACGGTAACGGATTTGGTAGCTCTTGTTTTGATGATAGATGATGAACTTCGGTTCACACTCTTGTGTGTGTTTTTTTGAGTTTATTGTCGAAACCATCCAAGGTGATAAATGCATATGGTCCGGCGGTTTCACAAGACTCGAGAGATTAATGTTCACAGTTGGACCGGAGGATATCCGATTTATATCAAAAAGATACATTTAGTACTCTTTCATTCATCGAAAGATAACTGAATAAATTTATTGTAAATTGATATCTAATGTAACAATTTTTGTTTTGTTAGGGATAACAAACCATTACTAATTAACATCACTATACACACAACTCATGCAAAGGAAAATGACCCCATTTGCATTTATTGCAACTCCAAATTCACAATATACATGAGGTACCATAGTTGGGCTGCCACTTAACCTAGTTTAATTTTACCTCATTCTATTTTGTTCAATCATATAGTTAGTAGGACCACTTAGGCAGTGGCGGAGCCAGGAATTCTATAGAGTCTGGGCAAAAAATTTATTGCAAAATGTTACTTCCTTCCTGCGAATAATTTCACATTTCCTGCGGATAATTTCACATTTTTTGCGGATATATCTTTCCTGCGGATCCTAAAATCCTAAAGTATTATCTCACCTGGGAACCTAAATCCTTGACAAAATCCGCAGGAAATGTGTTTCTTGCGGAATTTACACAAAAATCCGCAGGTAAAACCGTAGGAAAAGGTAAGAGTTCTAGTAATTGCTGGACTTGCGACAAAGAAAGTTGGAGCTGAGCCTGGGCTAGTGCCCAGGCTAGCTGGGGGTGGCTCCGCTCCTGCACTTAGGGTAGTTGATCCGTCAGATAACTATGAAGGTGGCATTACCATTTCCAGCAAATGGATTGTCTTTGACCATTCAAATCTAATTAAACCCTATACTAATCATAATCTTATTAGGGGTGCAATTGTTCTTAGTCGCATTTGTACTTGCAAGTAGTTATTGTATATGAATTTTTTTCTTTGACAAATTTATTATTTGAATTATGAGTTCTATTTATATGGTTTGGTTTGACATTTCATTATTGAAAACATGTTCTCGTTTTGGAAGGAAACCACTAACAAGTGCCTTTAGAGCATTGTCTAGCATTCAAAAGTAGTAACTTTTACATTGAAAATTGTATAGTTATTAATTTTTTGTGTTTGACTTGTATTTTCAAGACAATTTTTTTTTTTTGGGTTCGTTAAACAATTTTAGGACACTTGTTAGCAAGACTCTTAAAGTTTTTGGCACCTAACTGGTTTTTCAAAGTATGCTCACAAGTTTCGACTATTTAGACCAATTATGAGACTAATATTCGCTCCGATGCTAAAATCTTAACTTGAAATTCTTTGCCTCTTTCCAAAAGTGTGTTATGCGGAAATCAAACTATGGTTTTTCTTCACAAGTTCAATGTTGCTTAACCAATTGAATCACATTAATCACGTAAATGAGTTTTAAATTTGATAGAAGAAAACATCAACAATTAAATTGAAACCTCTTCACTTTTGCAATGGAAAAACGATTTTAGCTAAAAGACTAATCAGGACTTTTCAATCTTATTTGTTATTTGTATTACCTTTTTGTATCTATAACCTAAATCAGACGCAATACAACATGTTTGAGAGACTCAATAATTTATCAAGTATGTAGAATATTATTCGGTATCCATATTTCCAAAGCAATAATTTCAAGTAAATAACAAAATAAAGGTCAAATAAAACTAGTGGTGATCACAAATTGCAACCTAGATAGGGTCCATTAAATTAAGTCCCTCATATAATGTATGTCATGATTGGAAGGAAAACCCTTCCTTATCTTCGAATGAACTTTCTTCTGGACCATGACAATCTAATATATCTCTAGTACAGTTTTTCTTTTGATATAAAAAATGAATATATAGATATAACGACAATGATTCTTGATTCTATATATAGATACATGCAACCTACTAGTATATTAGTAATCAATATCAACAGTTGGATCCAACCATGAAAACCCCTCGTGTGCATGGAGTTTGGACATTCTCCTAATTCATAATCAACCAAATTGACCACTCATAATCATATATATAGCCCCACACAATTAAGTTCAATTGACAGAACACCAAACTTTGCATGGGTGAAAACTGAGAACCAATCCAGTCTATTGTCCTTTAGCAACCAATTTATGAGACTGTATATTAATTTTCATAGTGACATTCCAAATATATGCATTAATTGCAGGCCCATGGTATCTGCTTCTAGCTCCATTATTGGGTCAATGATCCTTAGTTAACTCATTGTTTGAGAAGACATTTGTTAGGAGAAGAGGTGCTTTCAATCCAGAGAAGCATGGTTGTACAAAAAATAGATTTGCCATGCCACACTTTATTGATAACAAGTTCTTGGTATGCATAAACATAAGTTATTGTGTGGACACGCATACATTGAGTTCTTCATTAAATATTCATTATACATATTTTGAAGAACAAACTTAAAATATGTTGTTTTATATATACATGTTGAGTTCTCTATGCAATGGACACATGACTTTCCTGCTCTTAAAAATCTGCACAATAACTTAAGTTGCTTTAGAAGTGCATTTAGGGCAAAAACATATGATCCTTCTTGTGAATTCGATAACTCCAAATCTCACATCAATGAAATTTAGATGCGTGGAACAGAAAGAAAATAGTAACCAATATCAAAGTAACCTCATACAACAATAACAACAAAACCTAGATCTAATATAGGAAACAAATGTAAAAACACAAAACACGAGCAAAAGATAAAGAGAGAATAGAAACAAACACATCAAGAAATGTTTACCCAGTTCGGTACAAAAATGATTTACTCTGGGGGAGAGATTGGTCTTAAGAATGAAATAATTTTTTTTTTTTTTAGAATAGAAGGAGAGGAATGCTACAAACACTCAATTTTGAACACTCTCTCTAGCATTCACTTTTTTATTGGATGAAATCAATGTATGCCTTACCACTTTGTGTGAGTTCTATTTCCAAATTAAGACATAAGAACCGTCCCGATTAGTTAGTTAATGAATTAAAGGATAAATTAGTTAAAGGTTATTTTTATCAATATGATTTACTCGAGAGCCGCTGGTTGAGATACATCTTATAACAAAAAAAACTAGAGCCCATATATATATATATATATATATATATATATAGTGTTGGTTTTCGAGTAGCACTTGGGTGACATAGAGTTGAGTGACATTGGTGACATTGGCCAATCACAATGTCACAATGCTTGTGTTTCTCTCTTGACCAATGTCACCCAACTCTATGTCACCCAACTCTATGTCACCCAAATGCTATCCGTTGGTTTTCCCTATTCCTTTACAATTGTAAGCAAAATGAGACTTCTTCCACATGTATATTTTCAACCAACAATATTTGTTATTAAAATTGCCACATAGTCAAAGACCAGATGAAGACTAATGAGGAGTTGATTCGTTCATCACAGGAGGAGTCATGTTTGCTCCGAGAGCAGTTCCAGAAATTCATGGAGTCTTTCGCAAGGCCATTCACATCTACCTCCATATCGACCCCATCCTTCGAGTTAGGATCGACATTCGTGTCCACTTTATCATGTTATTGAGAGCTTGATTATAACTTTTAGTTTCAAGTACAATGTTATAATACTATTTAGTAATAATGTCAATATATTTTGATGCAAAAGATAATTATTGTTATTCCTATGAACGCAACCAAAAAGGTTTTTTCATCAAATATAAATGTGAATTTTACGTATTTTGTTTTCTATAAAGTTCTGATAAATGTGGTTCATCTTGTCTAATATTACAAAAGTATTTTGAAAAAAATTTGAGAAATTTCCTAAACTTATTTTAATGCAAAAAAAAAAAAATTGCTATTTGCGATGGAAAAATAAAAGTCGCAAAAATTTTGTCCTGCAAATTTACGTCGGACTTGAAGGCGAAGCTATCCAAATTTCCAGAAACTTAGCGACAGAAGTATTCTCTTAGAAATTTACAACGATTACATTCCCTCAAAATTTTGTGACGGAAATTTATTGCGAAGATTTTTTGTGACGGAAATTTGGGCTTTAAATATCAATAAAATGAGAATTTTTGCGACGGATTTTTGTTGTTTGCGACCTATCCTAAACTGTCGCAACTCTGATAGATTAGATTTTCGTATAAATATTTTTCAACGCCCATTATTACGACGAATTTTGGGTTTGTCGCAAAATCCGTCAGAAAGCCGTTTGCGACGGATTTTAGCCCATTTTGTGATGGATTCTTGCTGTCGCAAACACCGAATTTTCTAGTAGTGTATAAGCAAAAATTGAACTTGCTTGGTTGTGGCTAGGAGTGGGAATAGGTTATGGAATCATATGTGGTTTGTACCTTAGCCTACATCATACTCAAATTAGGTTAGATTTTTTTAAATAGCGAATGGTAAGACTTTTTTAGAAGTCTATTTAGTTAAAAAGGTCAAACTACATGCCATAAAGTAGTCTTTTGAGACTACCACATCGGTCTACTTAAGTCAATATGGATAATATTATTAATATTATTATATTAAATTTTGTACTTTAGATCAAATTATAGATTTGTTAACCTTTATCAGACTCTGAACTCTGGACTTAGTTTAAAAAGAAGAAAAACTTAACACAATTCAACCCCTCCCCTATTCTTAGGTTTTTCTCACCTTCAGTTGATATTAGAATCTGGTTTTCTTGGAAGTGTATGTCCATTAGCCCAACTTGAAAATCAAGCTTTCTTAGGGTCTGGTTTCCATGTTGGCCTCAAACAACTACATAAACTAGTTTAGAGTATCATTTAATTTTTTGATTGAAGCCTCCATAATCATTTGCTTGCCCATAGAAAATTGCTTGTGATGAATAAGAGTGTCTTTCATTGTTGAATTTCTATCATGTTCAATAGAATGTTGTCCTTATTATAGATAACGAGATGCCCCATAATATTTCCATTGATCTTTCATTTGTTCTTGATCATAATAAAAGATGTTGTAGTCATGGTTTCTTCCTGTTTTAGAGAATATGACAACAAAAAAAAATATAACAAATGGAATAGTTTTGAGGAGTGAGAGGGGTTAGAATAAAAACAAAGATTATATACAATAGAGATAAAAAAAAAACTCATCAATAAAAATTGTTGCGATGCTCCAATATTTAAACACAAGTCTCTGACAACGACGTCATTTTTTCGAGAACTCATTTGATATAAGTGCATTTCAACGATAAATATATATGGTTTTATGTAAAGAGTGGAGTTTGATTGTGTGTATAAAACTGATACACCAAATAAATACAAATGGAAATAACATAAAGATGAGGTTGCTGGGATTATACTTTGTTAACTACTTTTCCAATGTACTTTGGTCATTGTGTACATACATTCAAGTCATGTCTTTCTTCGTATATTTTTGTACCCAACAAAGATGAAAGGTCTAATGTATTTCTTAACTTATGATTCCTTGCTCTTTTAACCAATACGATTGCGTTGACAATCCAATAATGTTATGTGACTGTAAACAATAATTTCCTATCGATTGTCGTCAAGTTTCATAAAAAGAATAATGTTATGTGACTGTAAACAATAATTTCCTATCGATTGTCGTCAAGTTTCATAAAAAGAGCTTCACTTTTTAAAACAAAAGATCATCGATGTCAACTCATGCAAATATATACAGCCTTCAAGTTTCGGAAAAAGAGATTCACTTTTTTATCTACCTCAAACACTCTGACGCATGCAATCATACCAATAACTAAGATAAAGGTATGATTTTTAAAGGAAAAATTAATTTTTTTACACCCATTCTAAGCCAAGAGAGAGAGATAGAAATAGACAGAGTAATGTGATAGATGTGATAAGTAAGTGATGTAATACGAAGTGAGACAAAGATAAATGATGTGTTGAACGAGTGTAGAAAAATTATGGGTGTACAAATATAAGAGTTGTTCCTAAAACCTTTCTAGTTCAAATTTATTGAGCTGGACGTGAAAAAAATACCGTTTTGTATGGATTTAGTCAGTTGGACGCATGAAGAAACAACAATTTTTTTGTGTTATTTGGCATATTCGATTTCTCCAAATGCACCATTTTTTTTTTGTAAGGAGGAGAGAGAGAACCAATTTCTTAGTTAAAGAGCTATTTTAACTGCCCACTCATTTTTTGAAATTGTGCATCTGGATGGAATTAGATTTTTAGAAATGGTCAGAATAAAAAAGAGCTATCAATAACTTTATATGCCATCGGTGAGTAGGAAAAGAGATACCTTCACTTTGCTTTAGAGATACCTTCTCTTTTTCGGCCTTACTTCATATATTTTTGTGATTTCATAATCTTAGCACGTCGTTGTTTGTTATAATTTTCCATTTTTGTGCAGTGTGTTTTTTATTACCGTCTTAGTACGATGTTTATATAATTCAGGATGAAAGATTAATTTGGATCAAGTCCAGATCCAATCAATGACCTTTAGCGTCATCAACGTTGCAGATACGAAGATATGAGTGTTCTGGACACTTGAATATAGTCATATTTGTATGCATATGGACTTTGTCGTCTTATGATATTAACATGGATGTTGTGAGTTTATTCGCAAATTTATCATACTTGTTTTTATCTAATCTGAATTTATATTGTATCGATGTATTCTATCAACTTGAATAAATGAATATCTTTTATTTTTGTCAAAGAAAAAAAAAGCTAAGACATCAGTTTTTATATTGTTTTGGTGAGCCGGCCTAATATCTCAAAAACGTAGAAAACTGGTTTTATCCCTACACCATTTAGAAAGAAAGAAAAAAAAAACAATTCTTTCAGGATGGACTGTTCCGATCAAAATTATTATTCTTTTGCATATGGAATGGTCCATTATTTTAGCCCGTCCAAAATGCTGAATCTGGACGGAATTACATTTTTAGAAATGGTAAGGAATAAAAATCAACTTTCAATAACTTTATAGGACATCGATGAGTAGGAAAAGAGATACCTTTACTTTGCTTTAATTTAATTTAGGCCTACATAGATATTGGCCTAAATAGATATTGTTGTATCCATTTCTCGAGTTCTTCTACAAGAAGGGAAAGAACGATTTGAAAGAAAGAGGGGAACAAAGATTAAAAACAATACAATACACTACACTAACATAATATCTCTTACATTCATATTATAATTAACCTCTTAATCCTTAACCTCTTATACATTCTTTTCCCTTCCAATTTTATACAACAATTAACCATATCCACAAGCCAAATATATAGCTACTATAACGGACTAATAATTTGAAAATGATGTTTAATATCCATAAGATCAATTTCATGATACATTGTACAAAGTACATTACATAACAACCAAATTGAGCAGCACAACAATGAGTTGTGTTGTGTCTAAACTCTAAATAGCTAACACAAGTCCAGGAAGTGACCTACGATAAAGATCACGAGGTTGACTCCTCCACAATGTCATGTTATCTTGCTTATGATCTTCCCACCTTAATGGCCTCAAATCTCTAACAACAAGCCATGTATTGAAATACTCTCTAAATTGTGTAATTAACCCATTTTTCATTGTCCAAACATGAACCCAATAAGCTTGTCCTTCCCACCCCTCAGTTATCACACAATCACCAATTGAAGTGACACTTCTTGGCTCAAATTTGAACCCTTTTTTGTGATTTGTTTCTCCTGTTAACACCTTCATCATGTGTTGACATTTTGGTGGACCATGGAACCAATACTCAAGATCACTTGCTAGCAATTTGGACACCATTTCCATTGTTCCTTGGCCCAAAAGTGCTTTGTAGAGAATTTCAACTATGGACTTGTTTTGGATTTCAACCATAGAATCCATCTTTTGATGAAGGTTTTAGAAAAGAGAATGGTACTAGTTGAGTTACCACTGATTTTTGCATGGCATGGTAGGTTGCAATTTATAGGGATGGATGAGAGGAGGATGCTAAAGTTTGGTGTCATTAGTTTGTTCTAGAAATTTAGCATAGACGGTTGAGATTGATTTATTTATGAGGTGAGGGAATGGATGGTAACGTTTGAAACGACAAAATGTGTCACACCACAAATATGCATATTAAATCATAGCATATGACACTAAGTGGGAATGCATTTATGAGGAGAAAACGATGACAGCTTGTAGACTTACTTACTACTTAGTATGTGCATTTTTAGAGTAAAAAAGGCTCTTTTTTGTGGGGATGGAGGTGGGTGGGTGGTGGACCAGTGGTGGTGTTAAAATTTTGGTTAAGTTTAACTCATCTCTTACAAAACCGGTTTATAAAAATAAGAACAATCCATTATTTGTAAACACATTTTAAATTCATATCTCATCAATTATAAAACTTTTTACACACATATCTTCATACAGAGGAAGAGATATTTGAAGTGATTTGAGTGGTCTTACAACATGCAGTCTAGTTAATTTGAAATTGACTTTGACACCATCTTATAATTTGGATTGACTTACCTTAATCTTTACAAAATGGTAACTACTCCTCCCTCCCCTATTATTTTTAAGAGGAATGATAATAACTCTCTATTTTGAATACTCTCTTTAGCATTCACTCTTTTATTGGATGGAATTCATGCACGTCCCACCACTATGTGTGAGTTCTATTTTCAAAGTGTACATTCACAATGATTTAAACCAATAAAAGAGTGAATGTTCAAAAAAAGTGTTGCTAGCACTACTCTATTTTTAAACACCACTCTTATCCTTGCGAAGAAAAAATAATATTTTTATCAATTTACCCATTTTGATATGGGTAGTAATGGTGCTGTGTTTCATCAAGATGTGTAAATATTCTGTGTGAATTGCATGTCATATATGTGCAACTGAAGAGACTCAATTTTCGAGTTGGGTATGACCGCAAATAGTGACAAAAATTTTCATTTAAAAATTTAACACTCTTGTATTTCAAGACTGAATTCAAACACAAAACCTCCCAGGACTGAATTCGAACACAAAACTTCTTATATTGAAAAGATCTTTTACGAACTTATCTAATTGTTCTTGTGTCTAGATGCGTAAATATGGATGAATGTGATTTTTATGAAATCATTAAGGAGGGGGTTAAAAATAGCTCTCTCAAAAGATTAGATAGTAAGGTAACGAATGACTACCATTTATAAACAAACACATTTCCATATCATATCTCATACAAACCTCTTAAATGTGTTAATGGTTTACTTATGACTAACCCTTTTTGGATCTTTGGTTTGTAGTTGAAGGACTCTGTTGTTTGAATCTTTAGGTTTAATCTAAAAGTGCTATGAGGTTGAATTGATGTTTTTGGAATGTAAGAGGATCCTCCAATTTTTCAGCATAGGCAACTGCCTCCCAAATGCATTTGTAAGTTGAGTTGGGGACAAACAAATTTGCCTTTTTCAAAAAAGTTAAACGAATTTAAGTAGAATAAATAAAAAATAAAATAAAATTTATAAATACAAATATTCTAATCAAGATGTCCAGAGTGTTTAACTAATTTTTTTTTTTTTTTTTTATATTTTATGTTTGGTAGAGTAGTAAAAAAGTTAATTCTTAAATTTGTCGTACTATTTCTATGACTTTTAAAATTTTTGAAATAAAAGTATAATGAAAATTGGTCTAAAATGAGAATTTTAAAACATTTGGGTTGAATTTTAAATTTCAGAAAGTTAATGGACCAATTTGAAAATATGTAAAATAGGGATCAACCGGGGAATTTTACAATTAAGGGACAAGTTTACAACTTGTAAAAATTATTGGGAACACTTTAGTTTTTTAAAATTTATAGGCATTAATTTTCAATTTTTTTAAAAAAAAGTAAAAAATTTGAAAAAATATAGGGACTAATGCGTAAATGTTTGAAACCCATAGGAATCAATTTGCATAATTTAAAAGAATTATATGAACCAATTTGATATTCACATTTAACAGATTAATGAATGAATTGAAAATTCTTAGATATCCTTTGAAATTCTTTAAATTTAGTTTTAACAAAGTATTTCAAAAAAATATATATTCATTGTGAAAAGTTCACTAAATTTATTATTCAAACAAGGAAATTTACATTTAAAATTTTGAACTACTCTTGTGGCACAAGGTGTGCACAAAATAGTATCACAGGTCACAACATAAGTCAAATTACAACGGAAGAAACCAACAACACAAAAAACTATTAAAGAGAGCATTAAGAGTCTAAAATGAAATAGCAAAGGTTCGCGTTATCTAAGCACAATCTAAGTTTGGATGTTTGCCCTTGAGCCAACCGATAGTAATATTTATCAAAGAACAATGATATTTGAACAACCATTTGATACAACTTTTATGACAACCTTTTTTCTCTCTCTTCTTATTGGTCAAAAACAATAGAGAGAGAAAAAAGATGAAAGAAAATAAGAATATAATGTGAGTATGAGAGATAAAGTTGTCTAAAGATTGTCACAAAATGGTTGTACAAATATCATTTCTCTTTATCAAATACGTAACTTCAATTGATGGATGGAGTTGAAAGGGGATCAGCAGATGCGACAACTCCCCCCGCTATTTTTTATACTCGGCCTTTTCTACTTAATATATTGAGTCTTAAACACTTAATTTTATACAATTTTTGTGTGACAAAAGGAGTCAAATGTTCACAGCAAATTAGAAACCTTTAGAAAAAGAAATACAAACTAAATCCCCCAAGATGAGCAAAGACAGGAAATTTGAAACTAAATTAAACATTTCTAAAGGAACAGATTGACTAAGAACATACTTGACAAGACCAGCCACTTGATTAAATTAACGAGAAATATTTTGACAACGAAACTCAGACTTGAGACAACCAATGCTAAAAAATACGTAAAACACTCACATTATCTTCAATCATTTAAATGGCAAAAAGAGAATCTCTTTTTATTTTATTTTTTTGAAAAAAGAGAATCTCTTTTTATAACGATTTGATGAAATTAATGTTGTATGTCTATCAAAAAACCATGATAATGCCCCATAAAAGCCTTTTAACTAAGAAAACTATAAAACAAACATGAAGATTAATTTATTATAAGAAAATGCTAGTTCTTTTCGTATTTGATTGAAAATATTAACTTTGGTCATATCTTATAATTTATAAACATTTTTTATATAAGTTGTGGATTTGAAAATTTATTTTTTCTTTACCGAATTACTCTTTTAAGTTTGGCCCCCCAAACTTAATTCATGGCTCCATCCCTAATGCCCCGCCCACGATTCCCTTAGCGAGGCAATACCTGCGGGAATTCCGGTTTATGAATACAATTCAACATCCCTAAACTAGACCATTAGCACTGGAAAATTAAAAAGTTAACTTAATCCCTCGCTATATTTTACTAAAAGTTTTTTTTGACAAAAATAAACGATGTTCATTTATTCAAGCTGATAGAGTATATCGATACAATACAAAGTTAAAGTCGCTCAAAGCAAAAAAGATTAATCTGAAAACAAAATCACAACGTACATGTTAATAGCATAAAACGTCAAAGTTCATAAGACTACATATATATGATTATATAATCTTTGGAAACACATTCATTCTAATTTGCAATACTGACGACGCCAAAGTTATTGATCGGATCTACACTCGATGGAAGATAATCCCTCACTATTATCAAAAGAAATATATATTTTAATAGACTTGATAACAAAATAATAAATATTACGCCTTTTATAACAATTGAATTAAATATACTCACATGTATATCATATGGATTGTCTGTGATAAATTGATAATATATAAACTTTCCTACAAAGAATTTGTTTTCATGTCAGTGAACTGTGAAGTGTCACTAATTATCATCCGAGCTGATGCGTCAACAATTTTTCATCTCTTTATTCTAGTGTCATGATATTTTCAGTATGATCAATTGATCACTTATAATTAAATAGAATTGACTATACAAAGTAACAATAACAACCATAATAATAATAATAATAATAATAATAATAATAATAATAATAATAATAATATGATCCCATCGGAAAAAATGTTATGAAGATGATAAAATATACCCTTTTCTCCCTTGAGAACTAAATATATAGATAAAACTATACCCTCCTCATTTAAGAGACGCTTGAATTAAATTATGTTCACTCAATAATTTAATGCCTATTACATTTTTAATATATTCTTATAGAAATAAATATTTTTATGATAGCAATTAACTTCATGTCACTATTTTTTTCTTCAAAACACACCTTTAATCCAACATTAAAAAAAAAAAAATCAATTTTCCTTTCTCTATAATTAACTTTGAATTTTTATTATTGAATTCATTATTTTTTAATGTTAAATTTAATTTTATATTGTGTTTTTTTTGTTGGTTGTTTTAGCAAACTGTCTAAGTTTTGTCCTCGTGAGCTTAATTCAGTTGGTAGAGACAATACATAATATATGCAAAATCCGAGGTTTGAACCCCGGTCACAACAAAAAATTGTCCAAGTTTTTATTTTACCTTGTAATCCTTCATAGTTTATAATAGGGTTTAAATTATATGCTAATTATATCGGTGTTAATAATAGAGGAGAGTGTAGATTTTAATATAAGAGGAAAAAGAGAATGGAATTCAACTATCTTTTTGAGGAGGAGTTTTTTTTTAATGGCAAATATATATTATATATTAAAAATAAAAGGAGAAATCTCCTACAGGAGACCAAACATTCATACAAATCTAAGTACAAGTACTCAGGTCAAGCGATGACAAAATCAAAAAAACCTTCTCACAAAAAACAAGAGCAAAAACTAAAACCACAAGAGAAACAAAACTCCTAACATGACATCCAACGATAACCGAACAAGAGGAAGACTATGTGCAGAACCCCTCAGTCAACCAACCTCAAGACAAATCCGTCACAAGACACTAATAGTGCCAACACATAATGGGTTCATGATCTCACTCATAGAATGAACAAACGTGACTAGAATGTATTTCTAAGAACCACTTCCAAGAGGTGAATTTAATCATATCCACCAACTAGAGCACATACGTCTCCTTCCCCAAAAAGATGCGAGTATTTCGGGATCTCCACAAGGACCACACAACAGATTGTCAGATTAATAAGAAATCTAACCTCTCCTTTTTCCCTCCACCTAAATTGATCATAAAACTAATTAAGAAAACTTGCTAGATCCGGAGATAAAACGAACTCCAACCCTGACCACCTAAACACATGATACGACACTTGGCCTAAAAAAGGACATCTAACAAAAATGTGACAAACCGACTCTACAGTCTAAATACAAAAAACACAAAAAATACCACCATAATCAACTATAATTATCCTTAAAAAGAGATTTTGACGAGTCGAATTTCTATCCTGAAGCAGCCACCAAGAGAAAACATTTACCTTCATATGAGACGAAGACTCCCACACCCTTGCAATAAGTTGCACAATATCTTCTGACCTCTCGTACGTTCACCACACTAGCTATCATATGAAGAAATTTATATACTGATCTCACTCAATAAATGGTCGATGAATCATTGCCCCATACCCAAAAGTTTGCACCTTCAGAGAATGCCAGACTCTCTAAAGCCTAAAGCAGCTCTCTCATAATCAAAAGTTCCCACTTAAAGATATCTTTCCTCCACTTAAGATCCCTGACCCATTCAAATCTCTGTTGAATGGTAATATTCTATGATATATTTTGCATAAGAAAGAAAGAAAATATATATTTAAACATAATAAAAGATTTTCTCACGTGAAGAGGGTGTAATTTACTCAAAACAAAACTATACAGCATAACTTTCCCTAAACTATGTGTTTGTATATTGATTCCAAGACCGGCAAAAGCAACCATAATAACACCGTCATTCCAAGAATATTGGGGGCAAAGAGATTATTCCACCACGAGATTCCAATATTCAATTGAAAGGAACAAAGTTAATAGGTTATTGCTAATTTAGTACCAAGGTTTCTTTTCCTTGTCTTTGGACCTATGTTATATAGAACGGTAATGGATTTAGTGGCTCTTGTTTTGAATCTTTTGATGATGAGCTTCGGCTCATACTCTTGTGTGTTCTTTGGGAGTCTAATGTCGAAACCATGGTAAATGCATACGGTCCATCGGGTTCACATGACTTGAGATATTAGTATTCGTAGTTGGATCGGAGGATATTCGATTTACATATACATGTAGTACTCTTTCAATCATTGAAAGATGACTTAACAAATTTATTTAGGGACAGCAAACCATTACTAACATCACCATACACACAACTCATGCAAAGGAAAATGACCCCATTTGCATTTATTGTAACCCCCAATTCACAATGTGGTACCACAATTGGGCTGCCACTGAACCTTAGTTTAATTTTACCTCATTTTATTTTGTTCAATCATATAGTTAGTAGGACCACTTAGGGTAGTTGATCCGTCGGGGTCAAATAACTATGAAGGTGGCATTACCATTTCCAGCAAATGGATTGTCTTTGACCATTCTAATCTAATTAAATCCTATGTTAATCATAATCTTATTAGGGGTGCAATTGTTCTTAAGTCGCATTTGTAGTTGCAAGTATTTATTGTATATGATTTTTTTTCCTTTGACAAATTTATTTTTTGAATTATGAGTTCTATTTTGTATGATTTGGTTTGACATTCATTATTGAAAACATATTCGCTTTTTGGAAGGAAACCATTATAATTAGTGTTTTTGGCACCTAAGTGGCTTTACAAAGTACTAGACTTTTGACCCGTGCGATACACGGGTCTTATCGACTATAATGGAGACCAATGAATAATCTTTAACCCGTAAGATTATGGGTTGATCAATAAACGCAAATTAGATTATTAGAGATACAACATTACAATCAAATTTGTCTTGTCCTTCAATGACACTTGAATCTTATCAAATTTTACATTTTAGTTTTGAAAAACTAATCAATTAAAAACTGTTATTTTATTCTATCACAATATATTATTGGGGCATTATCTTCTCACTTTTTTTTAAAAAAATTACAAAGAAAAAAAGATAAAAAGAATACAATATTATATTGTTGCACAAATCAATTTTATTTATTATTTTTATAGTTAAACATAAAAAATTGACTTGTAATAATTGTTTTAAATTTCTACTAACATGAAAAACAAAGTCACTTCAATTAATAGAATTTCTAAATTACACGTACACTTCTAAAAAGAATAATTACACTTAGATATTTACTAAAACTAATAATATATTTTTCCAACCAAATACATATCATATCTGCATATATCATAGAATTTAATAATAGAAGAGATTATACAATGTATTAATTATTTTGAAGATGTGTGCTTGGTTGAAGAGCTGTGTATTTTCCAAGGGGTATAGCATTAGATGTAATTTAACGCAGTTCATGGTTCCTAACAAATTTTTTTGAATTTCAAATTGAAGAAGTGTTGGAAGGAAATACATAATTAGGGTTAGCACTTAGCAATTAATGCAGATCATTTGGAGGAAATTTTCTTAGTTTAGTTGTTGCAACCCTAATAAGATTAAAGAGTAAGGGATTTGGTAGGTTAAATTGCTGCTAATCTAATGCAGCATTTTAGAGGGAAATTATTAGGTTAAGTTGCTGCAGACCTAACAAAATTAATAAATAAGGAACACGGTTTATGGTTTGCTATATATAGCCGAGTTTGCATGGAAATTAGGGTAGCCGAGTTTGCATGAAAATTAGGGTATTCTGTTTGTAAACGTATTAAATAAGTGTAAAACAACTTGTCAAAAAAAAAAGTCTACAGAAACAATAGATATATATGAACGATGACACAACCAGATAGGAATGAAAAGCTCATCAGTGAGGAGAAATATTAAGGATTGCTGCATTTTAGAGGGAATTTGTTAGTTTAAATTGGTGCGCTGCATTTTAGATGAAATTTGTTAGGTTAAATTGCTACTAACCTAATGCAGCATTTTAGAGGAAAATTATTAGGTTAAGTTGCTGCAGACCTAACAAAATTAATAAATAAGGATGCTTGCAAACTTTGACTTTTTAGACCAATTATGAGACTAATATTCGCTCGGATGCTAAAATCTTAGCTTGAAATTCTCCGCCTCTTCCCAAAAGTGTGTTATGCAAAAATCAAACTATGGTTCTTCTTCACAAGTTCAATGTTGCTTAACTAATTGAATCACATTCATTGTGTAAGTGAGTTTTAAATTCACTAGAAAACATCAACAATTAATTTGAAACCTCTTCACTTTTGCAGAGGAAAAATGATTTTAGCTAAAAGACTAATTAGGACTTTTCAATCTTATTTGTTAATTTCAAGACTTAAGGTGAAAAAAACAATCTAATATAGTTGTGTGAATATTCACGAACAATCAACATCTTTTAAATTAGACTTTCTTTAAATCCTCTACAATCTACTTATGACCTTTTTGTGTCTATAACCTAAATGAGAGCTAATACAACATGTTTGAGAGACTCAATCATTTATCAAATATTAGAAAATTATTCGGTATCCATATTTCCAAAGCAATAATTTCAAGTAAATAACAAAACAAAGGTCAAATAAAACTAGTGGTGATCACAAATTGCAACCTAGATAGGGTCCATTAAATTAAGTTCTTCGAATGAACTTTCTTCTGGACCATGACAATCTGATATATCTCAAGTACAGTTTTTCTTTTGATATAAAAAATGAATATATAGATACAATGATAACGATTCTTGATTCTATATATAGATACATGCAACCTACTAGTATATATATTAGTAATTAATATCAACAGTTGGATCCAACCATGGAAACCCCTCGTGTGCATGGAGTTTGGACATTCTCCTAATCAATTACTCAGCCAAAGTGACTACTCATAAGTCATAATCATATAACCCTACATACAATAAAATTCAATAGACAGAACACTCAAATTTTCATGGATGAAAATTGAGAACCAATCCACTTTTGTCCTTTAGCAACCAAATTATGAGACTATATATTAATTTTCATTGCTATATACTATAAATGCATTAATTTTAGGCCCATGGCATCTTTCCCTAGCTCCATTATTAGGCCGTTGATCCTTAGTTAATTCACTGTTTGACATAGCATTTGTTTTGAAGATGGATCGCTTTCAATCCAGAAAATTATGATTGTACAAAAAATCGATGCCATTTCCCATTTTATTGATAACAATTTCTTGGTATGCATAATTCAAATTCCATTTCGTTTCACACATTAAACAATGTTTTTTTTAAACTAAAATAGAGTGCAAACGCATCACATGATATGATATGAATGACATCCCAACTATTTTGGCATCTCAAACCTACCACCGATCATCACATCACTCAAAACATGTTGGTAAAAGGAAATAAAGAAACAATATTTGGTAGACTAGGCCAAAAACCCTACCTGTAAAACTTAGTGGGATAAAACCAAGGTGAAGAGAAAACGAGTGTAGTGTTCAACAAACAAAAAGTTAACAAAATTTATGCTCAAGTAGATCAATTCTTCCGTAGTAAATACATTCAAGATACTATGAGGAATAGCCTCCCACCATTTGTAATTGTTCAAATGAGGCGAAGGTTGGCAAGCTTGTGAGCGCATTGAGTGCTCTATAAATGTGAGACACGATGACAGTTATCTTTATGTGAGAGCTACTCAATCGAGTCATCTATTTCTAAAATTCACAAGAAGAATAGTATTGGACACTAAAGCAAGATTGATCAATCAAGAGTTAGATTCAAGTCATGAGACAATGACATCCGTTTTTATAAGTTATATCATCTGGCCACTATTATAAACAAAAAAAAAAATCACTTTTTAGATTCATTGAACAACTTATGTATCTGGTCAATAATGTTGATCATATACTTAAGTTGATCAATAAACCTAAAAAGTGAATTTTTGTTTATAATAATGACTGGAGGGTGTACTTCAATGAATATCATAACTCCCATAATTTCAACATGTAAAGCAAAGGTGATGCCAAGATTATAAGCAAAAAAACCCTAAGTGGCAGCAAAACTATCTCTAAAATTCTACCACAACCATTTGTGGTTGCACCATCAATATTGCACTTTATCCAATAAGTCTTCGATACCAAAAAACCTCTTTGATATTAGGAGCCTTGGGATGATGAATACAACACCCTATATTTTCTAATGTGATGAGAAAACTAAAAATTGTCTTTATTAATTAATGATTATGTGCAATTGAATTATTCTTGGGTGTGGCCTAAGTGTGGTTTAGTTTGTTTATTTTAATTTATTTATTGATCTATAAAATATTGAAGTTTTCTAGTAATAATTGTGGGTGTGAATAGAATTTGGGCTAGTTGTTGAGTTGGGGTTAGGGTTTGATGTGTTCAGCCCATAATCATTCATTTTAGGAAGTCCACCCCCTTTAATAGTGGTCACTTTGTGAAAATAGGTTGTAATCCTGTCCCCATGAATAAAATGATGTTTTCACGCCTTCTTTTTCCATAATTTCATCATGAGTGCTCATGGCTTGCGCAAGAATGAGCTTCACTTTATCATTTTGCTCATTTAACTCATCAGTGAACCCTTCTGCATCAAGAATCTGCTGAATTCTATTCACCTCATCAACCACAACATGAACAATTATTGTCTATTAAAAAGAAGCAATTTTACAATCTTTGTTTGGTGCAAAAACCCTAAGTAAAACAAAGAATTGTTCAAATTGTTTATGATTTTTTACTATTGTTGAGTTTTATTTTTTATTGTGAGGGTTGGGATATTAACAAAATGATGATTTGTTTTGGTTGAAATGCATACGTTCTTGAAAGAAAAGAAATTTTGTAACACAAACATAAAGATCTTGGAAAAGGTTGAGTTTACATGAAATAAGTGAGATTTGGGGATTCGAGTTCGACTTTAGACTTTAAGTATTGATTAGTGCATTGGTATGCATGAACATTTGTTTTTCTGATTGTTAGTTTGGTGTTACCATGACTTGTGCATATTTGTTAGATGCGGCCGTGTGCGCACCACGACAAATTAAATGATAATATGCTTATTTATATGGTCGTGTTATTGTGTGTTACCATGTTGTTATCTATGGTTTTGTGATGGTGCACACATGACAAATTGACGTTATAATAATACGTTACTTGCTAAACAAGTTAACTATGGTTTTGGTCACCAAAGGTTGGATTATTCTTCTAATTTGATAAAAACTCAATTTAATTACTTTTGACCAAAAATATATGATAACAATTATTTAGTTTAGAGCAATGATATTTGAACAACCATTTAATCACAACTTTTGTGACAACCTACCTTTTCTCTCTTCTTATTGGTCAAAAATAATAGAGAGAAAAAGGAAAAGAGAGAATAAAAACATAATGTGAGTATGAGAGAGAAGGTTGTACAAAAGTTTTCATAAAATGGATGTACAAATATCATTTCTCTTTAGTTTATATCGCACATCATTATTATAAGAAATGAAGAAGTTAAAAAGAATTAGTTTACGTAAATATATAGTCCATATTATCTACTAGTAGTTTACATAATCATATTACATTTCTTTATCAAAGTAGCCAATTATAATTATGTTGTGACATTTTTTTATTCCCTAAAAGGAAACAAAGGCAACAACATTTGCATAATGTGAGTGATATGGATGAGTTGCTTCAATATATGACCAATTAATATCTTCAAATATAGTAGAAAATGAAAGGGGAAAAGGAACAAAAGATGGATTAGATTGAGAAGATGAAGAAAGAAGGTGCCCTAATCGTGATGATTGATAAGGAAGGAGAAATCCCCACAATCCAAGAACTCAAAAGGAGATCAAACTCACTCACAATTCTCATTAGGGAACAGATAGAAAATAAGAGTCTTACAAGAATATTAAATAAAGACTCCATATTTCTAATACGGGTTATAAAGCCAAATCTCTAGGCCCATATTGATCTTACACCATTTGATTAAATAAAACTAAAATTAATACAATTCAAATTAAAAATTAATAAAACTACAAATTATTCTAAAATATTGACTTGAAATTTCCTTGTTTTTCTCATAATTAACTCATTTTAAGTCTCCCGTCGTTAAGTAATACACTTCTATGCCTGCGAAATAATTTGAAAGTAAAAAATAAAGAAGATAGCAAATAATAAGAGAATATCATCATGACATTCATATAAATTTTTCTACTTAACTGTTAAACAACACAAGTGCAGTACCACCAAATGCACAGTCTAACTTTAGGATAGAGACACACATTTGGACAATCTTCATTACGATTACATTCGGGAATAACTGTGATTTAAAGCAAAATATTAATTATTATCCAAAAAAATTAATATAATGCACGTAAATTGATCAAATATTAATTTAGTTTTTAATAAGATCAAATATTATTTATAAGGTGGTGAATAAAATTTGAGAATGATGTGAAAGGGGCTTACATAAGCTTTCACTAACAACAAAAGAAAGGGAAATAAAGAAGATCATAACAAAAATAAATTTAATAATATCGATCATGTTTTTTTTTCTTTGCATGTTGCACATAGAAAATTATTTGATCACTTTATATTGTAAGAATCCCATGATATGTTTACGTTAATTAAATAATTTTTAACACTTATAAAGTTGTAAGAAACCCTTTCAAAAATCTGAATTATTATTATACGTCCCTTAATTACATCAATGTGTTATATTTGTCCCTTTGGCTCCCTCAATTAACCAGATGGTTTTTTGTAAGTGGCTCCCTCAATTAACCAGATGGTTTTTTGTAAGATCTCACATAAACATATTGTTGGGTATCATAGTTCATTATTTTATATTTCTTCTACGTGAAGAATGGTGTGCCTCAGAGAGATAGAGAGACATGGGGTAATAATATACAAAAGCAATATAATTTAGAGAAGGCTAAATATAGTTTTTTATTGAGAGTAATTTCTTTGCCTTGATAGTGTAAACTTTCTTTACACAAGCATCCAATAAGTTCATACCAAATAGATGTTTGTAGATATATTTCAGAAAGTAACCTAAAAATGTGACATCATAGAGTGAGTAGATTAATTGGATGTGTGTGGGGAAAAATTGTAATGTTAGTGTATATAAATTACATGGATTTTGAGAGCATTATGATTACCATCCTGTCATGGTTCTTTCATAAAGAGAGCATTTTCAATAGGGGTAATAACCCTTTCAGGTTCCAAGCAACATGGATCACTCACGAGGATTTCTAAAGTGTGTTGTGTGAGACGTGGGAAAGACGCTCTTATTTTCCATCTAAAAAAGCTTAGCAGTATAGTTTGTTGTCCGTTTGCCTTTCATTCATATGTAAGTAATTCTTGATACATATAAAAAAATTCTAGCCTTATCTCTTTAGCTGAAAGATTGGAATATTTAAACGTTTTGAAATATTTTTAGAAGAAAGAATAATCTTTTGTCTAGGTTAAACGAAATTCAAAACAATTACAATTATGAGTATAGTAATTTCCTTGAGGACATTGAGAATGATCTCCAAGATGGCAAGATCACGTTTCTATAACCATTTACAAATAATAATGTCTTTGCCTCTTTGGTCATAAAAGTCTTGTATAAAGTGGATTGAAAATGGATATAAGATTTGTAAGTACTGCTACTCTAAAACCATTATCACGAGGCGTACAAATAATTTTTGTTTCTTTAAGATGATTATGGGTTTGGGTTGATGACCCAATTTTTTTAAAAAATCTTGCATGAAATTTCTACAAAAACTTATTTAAAGATGATGTCTATTTGTGACTCTATTGTTTCTAGAATCACATATTCAAATTATGCGGAAAAAATCATCAACTACTTAGTGCCAGTTTGGAGTGGCATTTAATGAAGCAAAATCACATCTGCACATTATTCGATGTAAATATGTTGTGATTTTAAGAAGCTGAGCATTGAAGCTTTTGTGTTAAAGTGTTTTTTTGTTGTGGTTTCAAGCAAAATGTGATATGCAACCGCCCATCCAAACAGACACTTGCTGATAACAACCAACTTAATGCCTGCAAAATACAATTGTTTGATAGTCATCTACACAGGGATCACATATTCCTTATTAGACTTTATCAACCATGTTTGAACAAGTTAAAATGAAATTTATATTACCACCAGTGATTCATCTCGCACAAGACATGCAAAAGAGAATCACCAAAAAAAGAATACGAAGTGTAGTAAATGATGCATAAATAACAACACCGAAGTAAAGAAACAAAAAAACAAGAAGATTACAACCCAACACCCATACAAGACAAAGGTTACTGCCACCAGTCATGATAGCTAAAAACAAAACTAAACATATTTGCCTTTAACCACTAGAAAGATAACAGTTTAACCTTTTCTGCTAAATTTTGAGGAGCTGCAACCATCTGATGAAACACTCTGTTGTTTCTTTCCTTCCAAATAATCCATACACAAGCCAACCAGATTATCCGAAAGAACATGTAAGAGGGACGCGGTAACTCAGTCATCTGGCCGAATTGAAGAAAGTGATTCCTACTTCCAGCTGTAGTGACAAAGGATAAACGACGCCACTGCAAAACCGCGGACTACATAATACCCTTCTTGTGATGATTCCAACAACTGATAAACCTAAATTTGTTTCTCAATTTAGGCCTATTCCCTTATGTAATTTAATTTATAAAATTATTTGTATAGGGTTTGTTAATATAATGAAGTTTTTGCTTTATAGAATGAATTTTTTTCTCGTAAGTTTGACTCAATTGCTTAAGACATTGCATAATATATGTAGAGTTCGGGATTCGGACTCCTGACACTCCTATTATTCACCATAAAAAAAATGAATTTCTAATCACTAAATTACTTGGAAAAAAAATTCTTTGTATAAATCTAGTTTTATTCCAAGTCTTAGCATACACCACACCATTGTCATGGATCGAGCAATGGTGCATGGCATGTCTAAAGTGAAAGGTCAAAAAGGCTTCATTTCCATTAAAATTTATATGGAAAAGGCTTGAGGTCATCTTAACTAGAACTTTGTGAATTTTATTTTGAGGGGTTCCACTGCAATTCATCTAAGTAATTAATAGTTGTATTTTGTCTTTATCATACAAAATCGGGTGAAATGGTGACAAAATTGGCACATTTATCTCTCCCAAGTGCTACTCCCCCTCTTCCACTTACCATTCTTTTAGTCGTATAGATAAACTATTCACATGATAGCTGACCATGTTGGAGTTAAGAACTGGATTCCTATGTGCACAAGCAGGTAGGTGTGCAAATTTCTCATTTAGTTTTTGTTGATAGTCTTCTTTATTTTGCAAAAGCCTCCACCAAACAAGCTCATTGTGCCATGTACTATCTTGATACTTACTATCAAACCTCTAGCCAAAACATTAATAGACAAAATTCGCGTACTTATTTTTGAAGATGTTGATACTCAACTTTACAGGTGTCGTTTCACATGGGAAAGGTGAATCTTTTTCCACCATAGGAAAGACCGATTTTGGCTTACATGTAGCATTTAAACAGGTTGTATGAAACTTTGTTTGGTATTTTGGTTCAGACAAACAAACTTTATTGAAATATTAAACTAAACTTCGAATTACACCTCCCATTTGAAAAAAAACACTACTGTCTACACCACCAAAAAATTCTCTTTCACTTATATTTATTTTAGTGGGCAATTATTTTATTTTATAAAAAAATGATAAAATATAGTAAAATAATATTGAAAGTTAACATTGCAAGAAAATGTAAGAAGCTATAAGCTTTGAGCTCAAAAATTACTTTAAATATCATCTCAAGAAAACTATAAGCTCGTTAGAGAAATTTGTTACCAAACACATCATCTATTAATGAAACAAGCTTATAACTTATTTTAATAAGCTATAAGCTAGCTTATGGACATTACCAAACACATCCTTAATGTTTTGGTTATATGTGGTGAGGAGAAAATCTATAGGTGGGGGTTCCTATAGAATGCTTTGGTTTGGGCTTGATGATTTTTGGTTTGCTCACATAGGCCCTTTATATAAAATAACATTTAACCTATATAATGTGGAGTTCAAATTTAACCTATATATTGTTTAAAATAGAAAAGTTAACAAAAGGATTCACCTTTTCTATGGTAAATGACACCAACTTTACAAGGATGTTTTACATAATATGAGTTTTTATTTAGGTCAATACTTTGGGAGAGTACCTTGGGTCTAATCTAACTCCAGGAAGAAATTCAAGAAGTCAATTCAATCAAATTGTAAACAAAACATAGATTAAGATGAGTGGTTTGAAGCAACAATGTTTAAGTTTGACAAGTAGGGACACTCTTTCTATCAATTCCTCAACAAATTAAACTCCCTACTACCACATACAATATGCTAAGATCCCCAAGAACACTAGTACAATATAATTTATATACTTGAACCCGACCCTAAACCCAATGAGGTTTGTGTCAAATAATGATCGGACAATACCAAGACAAGACCAAATTGGTAACAAGACAATCACCAATACATAAACTTAATATTTTTTTGAAAAAGTTAATAACATTTCATTTAATGTTTCACTAGCTATGTAATGTTCCAATTCAAACACCCAAATATACCCAATAAAAGAGCGATTCCCAATTATATAAGGACTACCAAAACAAGACTCTAAATCGAAAGTGTGATTTCATTTGTTGAATTTAACACACATACACACAACAACTTTGTGACCATGAATCAAAGGATCAACAAGAATAAAAAGTAGATCTTAGCTTTCCATGCACAAACTTGGTATTTTGTATGTCACTATGTGTTGTTCTACATAAAATAAATTACCACAACACGTATAAACCCCAAAATCATGGCATGAATCTAAAGAATACAAAGTTACCTTCATGAATTAGAAAGTTTGATTCTGTTTATATAATATAATATATAAAATAATGTTAAAAAAGTGTTATTTTTTCTCAAATCAAATTGGAATGGGATAGGTAACCCGAGGGGTAACATGAACTTGTATCTTATTTCAGCTATGTCCATGCCATGTTTTTTTTTCTTGTTTAATTTTTTGACTAGGTTAAACCTAACTCATTATGTTCGGGACAAGACGGGTTGCAAGACCCAGTTGGGTTATATACACCCCCAAAATCAAATTTGGTTTTGTGTGGAGCAGTTATGATCAAGGAATACAATCCCATCTGATTAGTAGGGAGGTTTGTTGTCTTCCTAAGACTCGAAGAGTCTTGGCCTCTAAAAAGATAAACGTATGAATGATTCTTTTCTCATATGAATGATCCTTTTCTCATAAAAAATTTATTTTATTTTGATTAAATGAGTTGATTTTTCAATACCCTCAACATGAAAGATATTGATGCGAGGATATAGCTATCGAAAATTATCTGCATGGCGATGTGCTTGTATTTGTGGAAGTGGAGGAATAAAAATATCTTTGATGTAGCGATTTGGTTGAGATGTTGTAGACTACAACTTGGAGCCTTCCCATGAAGGTCCTCATTTGAATGACCATTATATACATAGGCTAGAATTGACCATAAGAGGGTTAGATCAAACTTAATCGTAATGGTGATGGGGGAAGATTACTAGGTGTTGATGTCTTTTTCGTGATGCAAATAGATTAAAGGCTAGACTAAGAAGACCGGAGCTTGAATTCTAGTGTAAAGTAACTAGAAGATTCTAATCAACATGATTTTGAAAGTTTTAAAGTCAATGGGAATATCCTTACTATAGTTCCTCTAATCCATAAAGTATTGAAGCTGAGATGACATGTGTAAATTAACCATATTTAATTTGAATGAAATATAATTGTGAATTGACTTGCCAACTTAAACATTCATATGGATAATTTTAGATTTGTATAGTTGGAGATTCCTCCCAATAACTTTAAAGGTTCATCTTTGATGGTACTTTTGGAGATTACATTTCTAAGAATGTCAGTTTCATTTCTTAGTTCGATTTCTGTTTCTTGAGTTCCCTGTAGTAAAAAAAACACTTCAAAAGTGAAATTAAATAAATTTTTTTGAAAAAGAACGAAAAGTAAAGAAAGATATAACATTTATATTAGCAATATTATACAAGATCATAAAATTAAGATTTGCTACATTAAGCCATCGAAAATAGAAAGAAAAAAAAGAATCATAAATGCCATTGTTCTATGGAACAAGTGTGTCTCCCAAATCCTTTTCCATTGGTGGAATAATCAACCAATCATCTGGACAACAACCAAGATCAATTGCATCAACAAATTTTGATTCAAAGCTAACCCCTTTATTATGTTCCATCACAATTTCCTTTTCCATTTTTTTCTCAATGCTCATATTTCCATCTAAACCTTCAAGAAATCCAAGCCACCAAGTATATGAAGAAGCTTGGTTGTTTTCTCCCAACTCTAATTCCATAGAAGCTTCAATGAGTGATGATGGTGGCTCAGCCAATACAGTAGGTCCAGTTGTAGACCATGTAGGTCCTGGTAGAGGCATAGCCTCCAATAAATAGTAACAACATTTCACATCTGAAAACATTGACACATCAATATCATAGTTTGAGTTTTTATTACCTTTGAAGTTATCTTCTTGTTGGAAATCATAACCAATCTTTCTTCCATCATCAACCATGTTGAATGAGTGAGCTTGATGAGAGGTTCTTCTCCTTAAAGGGTTGCTTGGACTAACATTATTGGTTTCCATCGAACCTTTCTTTTTTCTCAGACAATTCGAAAGAGTTCTCAAATGGGACTAAACCCAAAGGTTAAATAAATAAATTGACCTTTTTGTTGTTTTCTTTATTCATGGTCATTTTTATTTATGAATACGTGAAACATTCTTATTATAAATTTATAATATATTGAAATAGCAAACATATCTATAAATGTCTTTTTCTATTAGAAATTTTGTGAATTAAATTAAAAAACAATAATGCATTGGTCTTAGCGGCAAGAGATCTAAACTCCTTATATAAAATCTAACCTACTTGAGTTGGTTTGATATCATAAACTTTATCTTGTTGTGTATTCCTTCTTAATATTTCAGATTCGATTCTTCTCGATGTCAATTTAGATGAGCTAATATAACTTCTTTATAAAACAAGTGATTACGAGTTCGATTTTTAAGAATGAAGAACATTTGGTTGGGAAATTAAAACAAATGTAGTCTGAAAGGAAGAAAAAGTTGTAAGAGAAAGCAGCATGTACACTGACACGTACATGGTGAATCTATATGATACATCAAGCAATATAATCTGTGTGTCTCCAAAGTCTTTGGCGTACTTGTCTATCTTTTGTACCTTTTCTGTACAATGCCTTTAAATGCGAATTGATCATGCATACCACACTATTTAAAGCTATTAATTGTAGTACACTCTTCCTGTTTTTTCTATTTCTACAACCAATTAACCCTAACAATCAAAGTAGGACAAAAGCAAAAACTATCAGCTTTTCACTTGACACACAATGTTTCAGCTTCAAAAATCAAGCAATAAAGTACTAGTACAATTTACTCACTGTAAACATAGCTGAACTCTCTCTCTCATTGAGGATTACAGATTTCAGAGAATCAGAACCTTTGGATATTATGATAAATTGCAAATCCAAAGCATACATTTATTTTTAAAAATTAATTGATCCAAAGCTGCCCAATTTTTCAATCTATCAAACCGGATTTAGTACCAATCTTGATATGAAACAAGAACTTCATTGAGAGGAAAAGAAGATAGGCGTTTATGGTAGGCAAAAGTCTTATCATTGCTAGAATCACAGTGTCCTATTTTGATTTTTGGCTAAATTACGCAAGATCTTTTTTTAAGTTATTTAATTATAATAAGTTGAGTCTTTAAACATATTTTCGTATCCCTTATATCATTTAAGTTATTTAATTGTAACAAGTTAATTATTTAAGTATTTTTTTGTACAATTTAGATCTTTTAAGTTATTTAATTGTAAATTTTAAACATCGAATAACTTACATTTTTAATATCTAAAATCCCTTAAATTGTTATGGTTAAATAACTTAATTGGTATGAAAAAAAGTTAAAGAACCAACTTAATACAATTAATTAACTTAAAAGACCTAAGTGTTACTAAAAACTTTAAAAGACTAATTTGTTAGAATTAAATAACTTAAAGGACCTTTGGTGTAATTTAGTCATGATTTTTTAAAAGCTTAGTTACTGCAAAGTCACGATGAGTTGTCGTTATTCTGATATACTCATCATGATACTAAACCTACACATCGTGATATCAAACATACATATAAAGAAATTTCAATGGATCAAATGTTAAAAGAACTATCCAATGCTTCACTACAATGAACGCATCTAATTTTTGTTTTTAAACCTTCCATCATTTTTCCTTTATTTTTAGGCAATGAATAGGGTCCACCCAATTCGGCTGTCGATAAAGCAAGAGTTTTAGGCCCATAACTTTTTTAGGCTTTATATTAGGCTTTGAATTCTTTTCGCTATAAATATATTGACTTTTACTTTTCCCACTCTGCTTGTTTCTCGCGCGCTCTGCAAAAAAAATCAAAAATACCCTTGGTCCGAATTATGTAAACCGAACCAGATTGTTAGAGTTTTCCGGAAAACAAAATCCGGACACTTTCGAAATGTGATTTGTGGTGTTTTCTTTGATGTCAAAGGTTTCTGTTGACCGCTATATAACCCCCACATAAGCTGAAAAGTAATTACAGAGGTTATATGAACGGTCAACAATGACCATGACACCACAAACACTCTTAAAAAACTAATTTTTTTTTTTGAAGAAAATGTAAGAAAACAGGTGAAATGAAGAATGAAGGAAATGGTTGAAGATGGAAGCCTATTTATAGCTTAAAACAAGTCATAGGTCATAAGTACAGTCAATGAAAACGTGTTTGTAGTGCTAACCGTCCAAAAATGCATTAAAACTCCACTAACCGGCCAAACCTTTGGTGAAACGCACCGTCCAAAAGAAAATGAGGGCTTCCACATTATATAATCCGGAATTGACAAAAACATTCTGGATTATATAATCCAAACATGCCTATTTGGAGGATTTTTTTAAAAAGATTTCATGGAAAATAAGTAATAAATGCATAAAAAACAAGTAAGCAGCTTAAAACAAACATAAACAACAAAATTTCTAGGATGATGTTCGAAGAAATGCTTTTGAACTCGATCCAGCTGGCCTGCCAACTGCCATATTTATATCGGAAGGCCAACTAGATCGAGCTCACAAAAACCTTTTCGGATTCAGATATGCAACATAACGATGAAAGACAAGGTGTTTCAAGAGGATTGTTTTGAGTTAGATCTTGCTGCCTTGCCATATGAGATGTTTCTATTGCCAAGGCACCAAGATCTAGCTCATAGCAAACCTCTTGGTATTCAAATAGAGAGCAACATTTTTGACAGCATGTTGAAGATCTACATAATGCTGTCAAATAGAGAGCTATCTATTTGAGACAACATTAGGTAGATCCTCAGCACAATGACAAAATATTTTATGGTTTCATTGGTGTGTTTGTTTGTATTTTTGACAGCATGCTGAAGATCTTCATCACGCAATCAAATAGACAAAAATTTGTGACAACATTGTGGTTTCTTTGGTGTTTGTTTGTTTGTATTTTTGACCGTGTGAGAAAGATCTTCAGTTTAATGACAAAAACTTCCATGTTTTTCTTTAGGGTGTTTGTGTGTTTTGCTCGAAATGAAGATGAAAACCGGAAACACTTATTTATAGAGGTCTCTAGACCAGTGGCGGAGCCAGGAAATTTATGGAGCCCGGGCAAAAAAATTATCACAAATTCACAGGTGACATATAAACAGTCATAAATCGAAATAAAAAAGGTTTATCATTTTGTCAACAAAAGTACAATTTAAAATAGGGTTATTAATTGAAATTGACAATGTAATATACGTGAAGTCTGAAAATTGACCCTGTAATTAAATAACATGTATTCTAACCATGTAATTCGAGATTTTTATTATTTACAACCATGTAATATACAGGAAGTCCAAAAAAGCAACCGAGAGATTGAATTTTTTCATGATTTCTTAGAGGCAAGTTAAGAACGTTAAAATATGGTTTTGCACAAAAAATTATAAATTTTCGACAAACGACAAATTAATTATGAATTTTAAACTGTCAAAAAACAAAGCAACGAAAATCTCGACCTATAAATCAAATTTTGAGCTCATTATTTGCAGAGACATCTATAAAAATACATAAAAAGGATCTGAAAAGTTTCATAGCATTTCGAAGTCGTTTAAATATATTTTGATTTTTCAACCAAAACGTGTAAAATTGAAATTTTGTTCCGCGTACGCGTATACTAACAAGTCAAATTTAGTTCCCTAATTTTGTAGGCATGACTAGAACATGATAAGAACCTTCACAATGAAATTTTGTAGTTTTTAAACGAGATACAAATTAATTATAAATTATTTAAGAAATTCATAACTGTGAGGGAATAAAAATTCATAATTAATTTATCCCTGGTTGAAGAAATTTAATTTTTTGTGTAAAGCTATATTTTAACGTGTTGAAATGTATGAAAAAAATAGTGAAAAAATTCAAACCTGTAGATCACATTTTTAGACTACGTGTATATTATAAGGTGATCAAAAATAAGAAGAAATTTAAGTTCAAATGCTAGAATATATGTTTTGTATTTTACAAGATCATTTTTCAGACATAATGTATATTACATGGTCAATTTGAACAAAGATCGATAACATGGTTCTCACGTCGTCGTCGTGGATGAGCTTCATTCGGGTGAACCGCACACTCCCGGTTGAGTCAGTCGACGGACGTCAATACTCAACACCATCCACCCTCGATGTGTCTCTGTAATTGAGTTTGAGGTTGATTTGATTCAACTGACTTGTCAACCCGAAGATGGTGACATCAGTGGGAATCCTGAAAGATGGGGTGGTTTCCCCCCGTTGTAGTAAATCGCAGCTAACTTGGTGTTCGGATCAAAGACAGTGGTTTCCATTGTTTTTTGTGTGTGGTTTTCTAGTTATGAACACAGAGACACCTATTTATAGATGTCCCTGGGAGTCCTGGACCACAGAAACTGTCGGTGCAATGTGGACCACATGGAAAAAATAATGTTCCAAATTGTATAATTCGAAATGTCCCTCACCCCACATAAGGTGAGGAGTTTCCTTCAGTTTGGCCCATTATTGTATTAATTCGGATTACATATTCCGGAAACCATGGGAGGTTTTCGGATTATATAATCCGGACTGTGTCAGTTATTTTGGCCGGTGGTCTTCACCACAAGAAACACGTTTTCAAAGGTTTTTACCAGCATTAATAACTGGTAAAACTCCTTTGAAACACGTTTTTGACTCAACATTAAGTGGAGATATAACCTATCCTTAAAGAAATCCTATAAATAGCCTCCAAAATCCCACCATTTTCACATCATCACACTCTCTCCTCCTCTTCCTTCTTCACAATGTGTTTCCATCGTTGACCTTTCATAAAAAGGAGCTACTTTGAAAACTCAGGAATTATACGAACGGTCAACAGGGAAGGCAACGCGCTGCAAAGAAGCATGGTTTGTCTGGGTGTCATGTTGGTCTGTATGGGTGCAAGATTGGTTTCTTTCGGTGCAAGGTTGACCATCAAGGTCTCTTTCACCCTGGAAACAAACCTTACCCAGTAGCTTCCCCCCTCCCACCCCACCCCATCTTCTTGCACCACTTGTTTAGCTTTAAGTGCTTTAATATTGTTTAGCTTTAAGTGCTTTAATATTCTATGTAATAAGATTTAGGTGTTTCAATATTCTATGTATGTATCAATTATATTAATAAAATGAGATTTTATGTGAAGTATTTTTGTTCCATTAATTTTGCATTTATTTTATGAATTTGGCATCTAAATGATATAAAATAAAGCAAAGCATTGTTGAAATTCGAGAAAAAGGGTTTTCCGGAATATGTAATCTGGAAATTTCGGGTAACTGTTTTTGGATTACGTAATTCGAATGACTTTTTAGTAAATTTGCAGGGCGATCCTAAAATTTTTGCTCACGGGGACTTTTATATACATTAAATAATTAATGTATCCAGTTTATAATAAAGATTAGATACATTAATTATTTAATGTATCTAAAAAGTGGAGTTTTTCTTATAATAGTGACCGGAATGAGTATTAATTAGATTAACAACCTCTAACAAATTCTTGTTTATGTCTCAAATGTGTACTACCGTCCCACAAGTCAAAGATTGATAAATGTCAATTAATTTAAGCTTGGATATGCCATTAAAAAAACAAAACAAAAAAAACTGAGCTTTGATATAAAGTGGTAAACAAATCTTCTATCTTGTTAGCAGAATACGGAGGTAGCAATTTTATTAACCCAACTGAAAGTTTTTCTCTATGTACATGACTTTCAATCCCAAGATGTATCATTCGTTCATAAAAATAGGGGATTCACAACAATATGTAAAGCTCTCTTTTTGTCAATATAGTGAATTAGGAGCTTAGAACAATTCTAAATCATTAGAAAGGTAACACCATTTAAACATCTTCCTTCAATTCACAATGTAGAAAGGATTTGATCAGTTTGCAAACTTTGTTGAGAGAAGAATGCTCGAAACCAGGGGTTAGACTCATTTAAACATCTTCCTTCAATGCATAGTGGAGAAAGGCGTTATTGACATCATATTGGTGAATGTGCCAGCACTTCATAGCAGCCTATGAAGCACGGATAAAAACACGGACACGGGACACGACACAGACACGGACGCGGCGACACAACTAATAATTTGAAAAAATCGCATAATTCAGTGTAATTACAAGTGTCAGTGTTGTGTCGGTGTCGGACTCGACACGTGTCCGACACCGAGACACGCCTACTCTAAGGAGTGTCTGTAGCAGCTTAAGAAATGACCATTCTGACGGTAGCCATTTTGCAACAAGAAAAGAGTATAAAAAAAGTTGCTACATTCTATTTATGTGGATCCTTTAGCAATGATAGGTCACTAGTGCACGATTTCTATCACGTAAGTATGGATACCACGAGGATTAGTGTTGACTACCGATCTCTTTCTCCATATTGATTAACTAAAAAGATTAGATTATAGAGTGAAATGGTTTTGGAAAAGGTTTCAACAATATTTTAGAAACATCATAGGATTGTGGTTTTTGCGTAAGATAGAATCTCAAGCCTAAGTCCATTTGTTGCAATGAAGATTTAAGATACTAAATGTGAGGTTAACTAATATAACCTATGTCACCCCCCACTTCCGCTCCATCATATGATTGTTTTATCCCGTGAATTTTATGAAATCTCAATTTCTTATAATCAAAATTAAACAATCTCAATTTCTCTACTCAATGTCCTCTCCCGTGATATTGAAGGTGACTTTGTTTAAAGGACAATATCACAATATTGATAATGTGTTAAGTCGTAACCCACTAAAAAATATATGCTTATAATACCCTAAAAAAAAGATTATATGCGCATAATTGTATACATAGTGAATACAAATTTGAGTAGTAGAAATACATGATAATTATAGTCAAATTTGAGTAGTAGAAATACATGATAATTATAGTCTTTATTAAATATATATTTTTGGAAAAGAGAACAACTTATTGGTCACAAACACAAACTACAGAAAAATTGGTCCCTTAGAACGGGCTAAAAACAAATACAAATTTTGCTAAAACAGCGAGATACAACTCAAAAACTACCACAAGCTAGACACGCCCACTTGGAGATACAAAGAAAACAGACCATCATACCTCCCTTGCAACGCAAGGCAACCTAGTTTTATATAATAACCTTATCTTTATTTATTGCAGTTCATTTATAATTCTGTCACAAAGAAATTTTAATGTTAGAGAGAAAAATCGAAATGTGCAAAGAAGTCATAATAAAAGTATAAGTTTAAACGTAACAAATTTTTGTATCAACTTACTGTTAAATACAGAAACAATTATTATCAATGCATGTTGGAACATCAGGCAGGGTACAAATATTTGGACAACCTGGTAAGCTACAAACAGGATGGCAATCTGCGTCTTCTTTACATTCTTCAAATGCTATAATGTAAGAAAAAAAATAAAGTCAATGAAAAGGGATGAAAAATTGCATATAAAATAAAGAATAAAATTTAAGGGGATAAGAAAAATGGCATACAGTAGCCTTTAACTACAAGAAGAAGTACAAAAAGATATATGGTCATGATATAAACAAACTTAAGAATTGTAGCCATATTTCTTCCCCTTTGCATGTAACAAATAGATAATTGTTTGACCACTTTATAGTTTGTAGCACTAATATATTGGCATATGAAACCCTTTTTTAAAAATATAATCATAATTTAATGTCTCTTGATTATATCGATGTGTCGTGTTTGTCACTTTTGCTCACTCATTTGATCACTTATATTTAATAAAGGCCACACATTAAAATATTGTTTGTCTTCGGTGTTCATTTTTTTTACACATTTTCATTTTCTTCCCTTTTAGTAGCTTCTCGTAATAGAAACGAGCTAAATCTCAAAAGAAAATAATAATAATTTTTTCGCAAAGAGAATAATAGTGTTGAGCAATGATAAAAACAAATTATAGTCATATACCACAAATTTAAATTACATGGTTTTTTTTGTCTAATAGCCTAGTAGCTGAAGCTCGCACATTTAAATGTGGAAAAATAGGGTGTTTGGGGTTCGAACCCCAACCGCTTCATATATTATTACATATTATATTCATATAAATTTTATCATTGATATTGTTTTTTATGAAGAAAAAAATAATTGATATTGATTAGCATTTAATACATATTTAGATTGATGGTTAACTTGAATAAGTTTTCCGAATAATTTAATCAAAATTACACTCATCGATCATTAATTTAAGATAAACATTTTGTCCTTTATTTTTTCCATGTCATTTTTATTATTTTAGTCCGTTTGCATACAAATCTTTAAACATCAAATATAAAATTCATATGAAAATATGAGTGACGGACCATCAAGTTGAACATTAAGAACTCAAATTAAAATAAAAACATAGTATTAAAATAAAAGCATAGATTTGAGTCTTGATAATCCATAAGCAAATTGATTAAAAAGATGAAAATAATGTAAAAATAGATAAATGACAAAATTATTACTTAGAATTTAGTTAAGGGAGCGCATCCTAATTCAACATTTCTATGTTCTTAGGGTAATTCTGCCAATAATTTATGAATTATAGAACCATGATTTAACCAGAATTGTTTTAACCATGTTTTAACCATCCTAATTATAGAAGCATAGTTTTGTTTTTTTTGTGGTAGCCGGGATTTGAACCCAGACTTTGCATATATTATGCATTATCTGCACCAACTAAGCTATGCTCACGATGACACATTTTTCTTAAATTTAGAAACAGGAACTTATTTTTAATACTTTTTGTCCCACAAGGAGGACGTAAAGATTCAACATAAAAAATGCATAGAATATTTTCTTTTAACCACCCTTATTTCTTTTATTTTAGCACCTTCTGAAGTTTTTTTACAAGCAGACTTTTATTGATAAAGAACGAACTGGAACAAGACGTGTAGAGCATCTCTAAAATCATCTTACAATAGATAGCATGCCTTGTTTGCTACTATTGCATTAAATTTCCCGCACAATAGAAGCCAAAATCAAGGAAATAAACTCCCTTCTGAATGTGTAATACAAAAAGCATACACGTTTTGAAGTTGATAAAGTAAAACAAAAACAAACAATCAGCCTTTAAAATACTTGGAATACGTAAAGTGAGCATGACAAAGACAGTCCAAATTTCACATCTACAATTTCTGACATCTATCTGAAATTTTTATTTTCAGATTATTTTTTGTGCAGATTTTAGTGATTATGAGGAGGTCAATCATTTTGATAGTGAATGTGATTCAAAACATTGCAGGACTGATTGTGTATAAAGAGATTGATTGACCTAATTTTGATAATGCAAAATCAAATTACTATCTAAGTTTTGGTTGTTAATTTATCTCATCCTTCTTATTTGATTTTTCCTGCTTCTCCTCCCACTGTGTAAGTTTTCACTTTGATGTTTTTTTTAGTCTGATATTTCTTTATATGTTGCTATTGTGCAGGATGGTATGTAATTTCGTGCTTGATAATATATGGAGTAATGAGGATTGAGTTATCTGAGACAGGAAGTGACATTGCGGCTTAGTGCAAGTCTTCTTTCACACATTTGTTTCTTCTACTATTTGATTCATATTGTTAAAAATGTCAAGGACATGGTTAATGATGATGTTTCCATTTGTGGTTAAGGACATGGTTCAGGTTTTAACAAACACATTTCATTTTTGGTGGATTTCAATTTTAACTTAAGGTAATTGCTGATGCATGCACACTATACATAAGTTTTAAGATAAGGTTATGTGTCTCTTGACATGTCAGTTGGAAAATAACTAATTGTTATACGTTTGTTTTGTTCTTCCTTTACCATTTCTAATTTTTAGGGTGTTTTTTTGTTCTTCCTGTGTGTAAACAATGTATGTTTGAGTTTTATTTCGTGTTACATAGGTTGAAACCTTGCCTGAACAGCTGAATCACCAAACTTGGCCTCCCCATGTTGAAGCCCATGACAATTATTTTCTCTAATCTTCAGTCTTTAGCTTAGTCACTTATGTTTTCAATTTCTATAATTTGATTATGTGCTATTGGTAACATAACAGAATTTTGGCTCATGTTTTGATCTGATGAAGCTAGAGTTTTTGTTAATAAGGTTTTTGTTATGTGTATTTGTTAATAATGATTTTGTATGTGTATTGGTAACTTTCAATCATTGATTGAGTATACATTTTTTAGTTTAACTCCAATAAAATAGAAGTTTGGCATGCGTGAGTGTAATGTATTAGAAATAGGATTCATAATAGTCTTTTTGACCAATCTTTTGTATACGTTCAAGTGAGTGTAGGTTTTGATTAATTAGAGATAATGTATATATGGCTTCTTTATCTTCATGGAATTGTGAAATGTGGTGTTTAGGTGGAGGAAGTCTTTGAATAAGTGTTGTTCTGTATGCTTTTGGCACTAAGTTGATCCAAGTTTGTGTCTTAAAAAATTGATATTTACTTTCCAAATTCATTATTTCAAGCCACTTCATAATTTTTCTCTATACAAGGTTGTTCTAGAAAGCATGATGTATAGTGAAAGGCACATGTTTTGTTATTTTACTTTGCATCTCAGTAAACATGTTCTAGTTATGATTTCAGCTAAATTTATAAAAACACAATGGCATTGAAAATGGTGGTTCAATATTAATTCATCTACATTTTTAGCCCTCATTATTAAGTCACTTTTACAAATTCTATTAATGACTTAATTCTTTTGCATATCTTTGGACTATGAAAATGCATTAGAGAGCGGGACCGATGTCATTTTTCTTCCGTGTATATGCCGTGTTTGCAGAATTTCATCATGGCAAGCAACAACCAACAGGAAACTGTTTCTCTTCTTGGTTTAAAAGGTTTGTTGGTTATTGTGTTTAATTTGAATAAAGATGAAAATGTTTTTGTTTTTTGAACAAAATCACAAAATCCTTTTCATTTTTGTTCAACAAGTCTATACCAATGAAGCTGTCAAAAATGCAACTTACCTTATCATGACAGTTGCATTATTTTGTTGAATTTTGGTTGCACTAATAAGCATAAATCTGTTTTAATCTCTCATTCATGTAATTAAGGGCAGTGAACTAATGGGAAGAGTTAAATTGGCTAATTTAGGTTGTAAATACTTTTTGCTCATTTTTAAGAAGAAATTTTTTGTTTCTCAATATCTAAAGAAACTATAGTTTTGGATTAAGTTTCATGAATATGAGTAAGTAATAAGTAACCACTGTGTTTGAGAACTAGACATAATGTCTATGGAACTTATAGCTTTTGAATAAGTTTCAAAATGTATGATGTTTTTTTTTGTAATAACGGCAAAAGACTACATTAAAGCAAACACTCTAATGTGCAGAAAACTAATGATGTTCCAAATAGGCAATTAGTCTAATTAATTGTATCTTTTGACGTTAAAATTGAAAACAAAATGATCTTTGATGTGAAGAGACAAGCATATTTAACATGGTGGAAAAGACTAGTATAACAATGTTAAATTCCCACAAACTTTCAGGTTTGATGAGTATGAGGAAAACAAATATTTTTTTATATGCTTGGTTCCTTATTAATTTCATTTGTTTGTTTGTGTTTTCGTTAGGGAGTTACTAAAAGTTGATGAGTTATGTACTATAATGAAGAATGTTATTAAAGGTAGTTTTATTGTTGTTCTGTTTTAGGTTATCTCGCAGCATGTTAGGTGTTGGTGTAGCAGAGGAAGAAGTCCAATTGAGGCGTTGGAGAGTGTTTTTGATTGCAGATTTTTTCTCCATAATGCAGAATTCTTCGAAGCATATCGGCTTGGCGTATGAGTGGACAGCTGTTGGTGCACCGTCAGGCGGATGATTATGTTAATGTTAATTTCTATTCCAAAGGTTGTTTAACTTTGTCACGGGCATCGAGTGATTAATTTATGCAGATTTTTAACTATAAAGTTTGTCCATTTATTGCGTGTTGACTGCTCCATGGAGAGGTTATTGCTACATTCAACTGATGCTCATGTAGAAGTTGATGGTGTTGATTCTTTGCATAAGTGTCTCCATAATTGGCGAGTTCATGAAGAGATTTTCATAGATTGCTACCTTCATGGAATTGAATTATATTTGGTCTCTCATTTGTAGGTTATGCATGGGATCATTTAAGATCAAGTTGGTAGTGGTGTTTCTTTGTTGGCAGATAGTGTTTTGTAAGTGGTGCAATGAGTACATCTTTTGTTGTAATGGTTTTTTTTATCATGATTTTGGTATCATTTGGCTTTGATATTGTTAAGCCATGTATTTATAAGCTTAATTTTGTAATTTTTCATCCATGCACATATTGTACTTTGCTGTGGTTTTTCATTATATTCATTTTGCCTTTAATAAAAAACTTGATGAAATTTGTACTCAAACTCTTTATTTTCATACCCAACTGTGTTGCTAGGATGATTTTCAATCAAGCTTTTTTTTTGAATTAGTTAGTAGATCCGTGTATCACACATGTTAAGAAGTTTTGTGTTATAAATATTATAATCATATAAAAAAATACAATGTCTTTTTGTTTCTAATGTTAACGGTACTATTTTCCAAAAATATGAATATTATTTTGATATGATTAATGTGGATCTATTTTTATCATATGACTTATTTGTGAACTATCTTTTATTATGGTATAATTTCTTTACTTTTTTACAAGTATTAAGATATAACTAATTGGTGCCAGTTTTAGTCGGTAGGACCCGTGCATCGGTCAATAGGCCATATGATGTACACACACGATAATTTTTAAACACTATGAATTCATCCGGTCTTCCGAATCACAAGATAATTCTGAAAGTTGGAGTTCTTGCAGATGTGTCTTTTGTCACTGCTATGCTTGCTACTAATGATGTATTTTGAGTAATTATTGTTATGATATGTACCTCAAGTACTCATTTTTGCTGTTGTTCTACTCTTTTTGCAATTTAATTCCTCTGGTTGGACCCGTGCAGAGCACGGGTCGATGTCCTAGTCGAAACAAGTGTTCTCATGGTTAGTGATAGTCATCATATAAACTGACTCTTTGATTGTTCCAACTTTAATTTTTGGACCAATTATGAAACCTTTGATTGTTCCATCTCCTTAATCTTTTCATGCTCCTGCTTCAAGAAAGTCATCATATCCTGGTTTCTTTCCTCCTTTAGACAATTTATTTTCTTTCCACTTCAAGTTCTTCATAATACTTATTACTGACTGCCTTTCTCACATGTCATTGTTGCATTTGGTTTAGACGATGAGAGATTTTCTTCTGTTTATCCTTAAGACCTGAATAACCCCTGAAAATATCACTTAATTGTAGGGTAAGTTTATTGCATACTTCTTATTGGGATAGAGACACCATCGCGGATAATCCTAGTCGAAACAATATCTTAACCTCTTCTACGCTATGAAGCACGGACACTCCTTAGATTAGGTGTGACATGACACCGATACTTATAATTACACTGAATTATGTGATTTTTTTCAAATTATTAGCTGTGTCGTGTTTGGCGTCCGTGTTCGTGCTTCATAGCTTCCACGCAGGTAAGAATATCTCCTTGGACTGTTACTTCAATTTAGTTGATATCTCCATAGATGGTTAATGAAACTCAATAAGGAGAATAATCCTCATCAAAGTATCAACTCAACTCCTCCTCGTGTGATGTGAACCTTGAGGGAAGACTTTAGACCCAATCTGTAAGAGTTGATATTAAGCTTCAAGCTTCCAATTATTAAAAACTTATCATTTAAAGTGCTTAAAGAGTGTTCCGGAAGCACTCGTTAGCATTTCCCTTATTTTATTTGGTTTAAGTTGTAATAAAATGTGGGTATAACTTTAAGTTTATTTTATTTTTGATGTGTATTTATTTATTTTTATTTTTTTTAGGGGTTTTGATGTGTATTTATATTAAGTATGGAGCATGAGAAAATCAATATATGTGTTCTCGATTCCAAGTTTCACTTTAACTGTTGTGTTTTCATTGAAATTAAAGTGGGTTAAATCATATTTAAGGATGAGAACCAGCAAAGCTTGATTCAAATTTGTGTAGTATAAACATAATGATTATATTGTATTTATTTGATATATATATTTTTCAAAAAGAAAACAATTTATTGGTCACAAACACAAACTAGAGAACAAGGTGTCCCCTAGGGCGTGCTAAAAACAAATACAAATTTGCTAAAGCAGCAAGATACAACTCAAAAACTACCACAAGCTAGACACACCCACTTGGAGATACATGGAAAACAAACCCTCACACCTCCCTTGCCACACAAGGCAACTGATTTTATATAATCACATTATCTTTATTTATTGTAGTTTATTTATAATTCTGCAATGACATTTTCTTTCTGGGCCTGTCAAAGAAATTTAAGTGTTAAAGAGAAAAATCGTTTTGTGCAAAGAAGTCATATGAATAACAATCGTTGAAATAAAAATATAAATTTAAAAGTAACAAATTGTTGTGTCAACTTACTATTGGCGACAAACACAAATATTATCAATGCATGTCAGAACATGAGGAGGGGTACAACTATCCGGACAACCTGGTGAGGTACAAACAGGTGGACAATTTGCGTCGTTTATACATTTTTGCAAGTGAAACGCTGTAATGTAAACCAAAAAATAAAGTAAATGAAAAGGGATATAAAATTGTAAATAAAATAAAGAATAAAATTTGAGGGGATAAGAAAAATGGCATACAATAGCCTTCAACTACAACAAGAACTACAAAAAGATATATGATCATAATATAAACAAACTTAAGAAGTATTGCCATATTTCTTCTTCTCCTTTGCATGTAACAAATATATAATTGTTTGACCACTTATAGTTTGTTGCACTTATATATTGGCATATGAAGTCATTTAAAAAAAATTATTATTAAATTTCTCTTGATTATATCGATGTGTCGTGTTTGTTGCTTTTGTTCGCTCAATTGATCATTTAAATTTAGTAAAGATCACATATGAAAATATTATTTGTCACCTTTGTTCATTTTTTTTACACCCTTCCATTTTTTCCCTATTATGAGCCTTTCATAGGAGAAACGAGCTAAATCTCAAAAGAAAATGATTTTTTTTTGGCAATGAGAATAAGGTGTTGAGCAATGATAAAAACATATTATAGTCATATACCAAAATTATAAATTACATTTTTTTTTTTGTTACATGTTATAATTTATATAATTTTTTTTATTGATATTGCTTTTTATTAAAAAAAATAATTGATATTAATTATTATTTAACACAAATTGGTATTGAGTGTTAACTTGAACTAGTTTCTAAATACTTAAAGTAAAATGACACTCATCATCCTTTAATTTCAGACAGTCATTTATTTTTTCAAGTCATTTTTGTTATTTTGGTTCGTTTGCATATGAATCTTCAAGTATCAAATATAAATTTCGTATGAAAATAAGAGTGAGGGACCATCAAGTTGAATATTAAGAACTCATATTAAAATAAATTCATAGATTTGAGTCTTGAAAATCCATAAGTAAATTGATTAAAAAGACAAAAATAACGTGAAAAAAATATAGAACAAAATTATTACTTGAAATTAAATCAAGGGACCATAAGAGTAATTTTGGCTATAATTTATGAATTATAAAACTATGTTTTAATTAGAATTTAGTCATTTTTACATACTTTTTTACATGTTTTTCTTCAATTTAAAAAAGGGAGTAAATTTTTAATACTTTTTGTCCCAAAAGGAAGATGTAAAAATTCAACATTAAAAATGCATTGTATATTTTCTTTTAAACAACCTCATTCATTTTATTTTAGCACCTTTTGAAGTTTTTTTTATAAGCAAACTTTTATTGATAAAGAGCAAACTAGAGCAAGATATGTGTAGCAACTCTAAAATCATTGTACAATACATAACATACCTTAACAATTACATTAAAATTCCCGCACAATAGAGGCCAGAATCAACGAAATAAACTCCCTTTTGAATGTGTAATACAAAAAGTATAGACACCTTTTGAAGTTAATGAAGTATTACAAAAACAAAGAGCAATCACCCTTTAAAATACATAGAATACAAAAAATTGTCATGACATAGACAATTCAAATTTCACATATACAAAATTTCTGACATCATATTAAAAAATTTATTTCTTGAAATATCGCCAGTCACCTAAATTCTCTTTTATTCAAGTTAGATTTTGATTAGATATTTTTCACACCTAAAAAAAAAAAATTGGCTTAAACGAGTTTTTGCCATTCAGTTTAAAACACGGCAGATTAGAATGAATGTTCAGTTGCAAGGTATAAAATGGAGACAACCTTCGTTCAATCTTATTTTTGTTCTTCTTCAACTGAATTGATTGAGTTATAGATGGGGGTAAGGGTGGCCTCTGGGAAAGGGAATGGTTGATATTTGGTTCTTTGTGGGTGAAATTTTTAATGAATAATGTGTAAGAAAGAGGAAGATGGGGAAGGAGAAAAGAACCGAGAGGAGGAAATCATGTCGTGTTGAGGATGGTGATGGTGGGGTGTTATGGCGTGTGGAGAGGGTGGAGAGGAAGAGAGTTCGCCATGCTTGTGCTTGAAATCTTGTATAGATAATTGATAAGCAGTAAATTTGTAGGTTGTGACTTTGCAATTATCCTCCAAAATCAACGAGAAATTGAGTGAATGCATGTCATAGAGCATCTAATCAATGACTATATAGGAATTTATTGTTTTAATTATTTTTTAGTGTAGTTTGATCATTTTGGTAATGCTTGTTTTTAGTGTTATGGACTTTGATCATTTTGAGCATGAGTGTTAGTTGTTAGTGATTTAGAGTTAAGATTATTTTGGTGATGCTTCAAGCTCACCTCTTCCCTTCTTGGATTGTAATATGTTACAATCTCTATTTTATCTATCAATTTAACTTTTCATGTTTTCATTTATGTTGCAGTTCACCTTCATCTTTATGGTTAAGTTCATCATGAGATAAACCCGTTCTTGTGGTTAAGACATGATGAGGTTATGATATTTTTTGCTTAAGATTTATAAAGATACAACTTCGTGCTTCTTTCAAACAAAATGTTTTAACTCAATCTTTGAAAGTGAAACTTGATCTATTTTTCGTTTGATGTTAGTTTCGTAACACCGAAAGGGTGTGGGAATGGAAAATGTTTGTTTGATATGAGTTAAGTCCCTATGAACCGAAAGGTTATGGAAACAAGAGAGACTAATTTGCACGAGTACTAGATATTGAAAGAGCTTGAAAGCATTGAGATCTAACTAGGACTTTTGTCACAGGCAAAAGGCTTAGCATAGTATTACTTTGGTTTGAATTGTTGATGACCTAACCTAGAAATGTTGCTTGTTAAGATTATGAGAGTGTACTCTGAGAGAACTTCTTTGTGTGCTTAACATGTAGGCTGAGTGAAACATCTCCTAGTGACCACTAGGTTATCAGGAAGCCATAGAAAGCTATATATAGTTTTGTATATCATAGCAAAGATCTGTTACAGTTTAACCATTGTTTAAAAAACGCTTTACCTTTGAGAATTTCTACGTCTTTTCAACTGTTTTCCAAAATCTTTGTTTTATTGTAAAATTTTGCAAATAATTTATTTTATTTTCTTGCAAACAAGTTCTCTACTGAAATGCTATAGGAAGGTATAGCTCCGCAGTCCTTATGGGATCGCTAAGCCTTTAAGCACAAGACCCACTGGTTGAAGTTAATCTAGGAACCGTGAATGAGTAAAATTAATGACTGAGGTATAAAGGAATCAATTTGTGGGTTTGGTTGAGCATTACAAAGATTTTTTTTCATGGAGGTACCATGAAATGCTCGGTTTGAGTAAAGAATTAGTGTAACACAGATTACCAATCAAGGAATGATATGATCAACATAAACAACATGCAAGAAAATTTAATCCTTGTTGATGCCTCATATGAAAGTTGATGTAGAAAGCCTTCACAAGAGGTTTTTATCTAAACATCTAGATATATCAAATGGTTATCCAATATACTGCCCATAATCAAGAAGAATGGTCATGTCTTTGCATCTTGGCTACTTCTAAGGATGAGTATGGAATGCCAGAAGCCGACATGTTAGTCAATGTTGAATCATATTTAAGGATGACAACCAACAAGGTTTTATTCAAATTGGTGTAGATACAAGGAAACAATTATATATAAAGATAGTCATAATTATATTGTCGTTATTTCATATATATTTTGAAAAAAGAAAACTATTTATTGGTCACAAGCACAAACTAGAGAACAAGGTGTCCCCTAGGACGGGCAAAAAACAAATACAAATTTGCTAAAGCAACGAGATACAACTCAAAAACTACCACAAGCTAGACACAACCACTTGGAGATACAAGGAAAACAAACCCTCAAACCTGCCTTGCCACACAAGGCAACTTAGTTTTATATAATCACGTTATCTTTATTTATTGCAGTTCATTTATAATTCAGCAATGACATTTTTATTCTTGGCCTGTCCAAAAAAATTGAATGTTAGAGAGAAAAATCAAATCGTGCAAAGAAGTAATATGAGTAACAATTCGTCGAAATAAAAGTATAAGTTTAAAAGTAACAAATTGTTGTGTCAACTTACTGTTAAGTACAAAAACAATTATTATCAATGCATGTTGGAACATCAGGAAAGGTACAAATATCTGGACAACCTGGTAAGGTACAAACAGTTGGGCAATCTGCGTCTACTTTACATTCCTGAAATGCTATAATGTAAGCCAAAAAAAATAAAGTCAATGAAAAGGGGTGAAAAATTGTATACAAAATAAAGAATAAAATTTGAGGGGATGAGAAAAATAGCATACAGTAGCCTTCAATGACAACAAGAAGTACAAAAAGATATATGATCATAATATAAACAAATTTAAGAATTGCTGCCATATTTCTTCTCCTTTGTGGGTAGCAAATAGATAATTGTTTGACCACTTTATAGTTTGTAGCACTTTATATTGGCATGTGAAACCATTTTAAAAAATAATAATCATTATTAAATTTCTCTTGATTATATCGATGTGTCGTGTTTGCTCCTTTTTTCACTCAATTGATCACTTATATTTAGTAAAGGTCACATATTAAAATATTGGTTGTCACCTTTGTTAATTTTATTACACCCTTTCATTTTTTTTTCCCTATTGTAAGCCTTTCATAATAGAAACGAGCTAAATCCCAAAAGAAAATAATTATTTTTTTTTTTTGCAAAGAGAATAATGGTGTTGAGCAATGATAAAAACAAATTATAGTAATATACCAAACTTATAAATTACATTATTTTTTATTACATATTTTTATTCGTATAAATTTTATTATTCATATTGATTTCTATTAAAAAAATGATTGATATTGATTAGCATTTAACACAAATTGGTATTGAGTGTTAACTTGAATAAGTTTTCTAAATAATTTAAGCAAAATTACCCTCATCATCCCTTAATTTTTTATAACCATTTTGTCATTTATTTTTTCATGTCATTTTGGTTATTTTGGCTCGTTTGCATATAAATCTTCAAGCATCCAATATAAATTTCGTATGAAAATATGAGCGAGGGACCACCAAGTTGAACATTGAGAACTCATATTAAAATAAACACATATATTTGAGTCTTGAAAATCCATAAGCAAATTGATTAAGAAGACAAAAAAAAAAGTGAAATCAAGATATAAGAAAAAATTATTACTTGAAATTAAATTAAGGGATCATAAGAGTAATTTTTCCTATAACTTATGAATTATAGAACCATGTTTCGGTTAGAATTGTGTCATTTTTACATACTTTTAAGATAAAGGTTACATGTTTTTCTTCAATTTAAAAAGAGGAGCACATTTTTAATGCTTTTTGTCCCAAAAGGAAGACATAAAAATTCAATTTAAAAAATGCATCAAATATTTTCTTTTAACCAATCCTCAACTGATTGAATGTGTACCCTCAACACTTCACCAACGACTCATGCTGTGGGTAAGCGACACGATATAGAGATCGTGGAAGTAGATAAGAATACCTATTAAGTAGAGGTCGAAATGTTTGAAGTCTTATTCTATTCGGCTCGGCTAAGCCTCATAATTGTTCCCAACGAGTATGAGGGGAGTATTTCAACATATGATTTCTTATAATATAGTTAGAAACTGTCCAATTTCAAGGATCTATGTTACTGTGTCTTTCAAAACGAATTTTTCTTTTTACAAAAATATCTTAATGTATCCTTAAGAATTTCTCTAATGAATTTTGTTAAATGGTGTAATTCTTCTAGAAGAAATATATCATCAAAGGAGGAGAAAATGTGAAAGTTATCTTATGGTGAGACTAGATTTTGAAATACTTTAGAAAGATTAGAAATAGTTTAAACTTTGTGTGAAACTATTACAATATATTAAACAAAGTGTTTGCTCAAATGAAACCAAAAGAAATTTAGAAGACAGTTAAGCTTAACGATGATTGTTCTGCTATAATTCTTAAGAAATTACCACCTAAATTTAAGGATCTCATGTGTAACCAAAACAAAATTTAAGGATCCCAGTTGTTGTTTACTTTCTCATGTAGCCATTAGTAACTCTTATTTTAAAATGCATTGTGTGTTTTAGAAGCAAGTATAAATTTGACGCCTATGTCAATGTTATGGAAAAAATATAAGATTGCCTTATATTCATGTAGTCATAAAGTGTTTGATTTAATTTAGACCGTCATATCAATATCTGACAACCCACTTTTTAATTTAAAATGTCACAACATTAATCATTTGATCTTGATTCAACGATTCTGATCATAAACTACTTTATTTTTTAAATGAATAAAATTTAGATCCATAAAGAGATGACATATAAAAGTAAGAAGAGCAAAATCATTAAGAAAAAAAAAATTAACATTGCTAGGGTTTAATTGAGTAGTATATGAAGTAGTTAGTGCGTCGGTAGAAGGGTCCCAAATCCAAAACTAGATACGGTCATTGTTATATATTGAACAAAATCTTGAGCTTCAACATTTTCAATGCACTAAAATCCCCTGGCTCCAGCTTTCTTGCTGTAGTATCTGACTTTTTTTCTTCTTCAAAAGAATTTAGGAGTTTATTATAGATTCCAATAGGTTGGGATTGATGGGGTCAACCACAAATGTCGCAATCTTCTCTTTAAAGGTGAAGATCAGATCATGGTCATGACAGCTTAGATTAGTGACAATTTAATGTTAAGTGCTCACTTAAAACAGCTAAGTATGTTACATTATTAATAAGAAAATATAGCATTTATGCCAAGTTGATTGTACTTTAGTATAAAGTCTCTCCTTTGGATTACTCTATAAAATAAGGCAACTCCTCCAAAATATATTTGCTAACGTGACCAATTGGTAATGTTCAATTTTTTTTCTTTCAGTTTGTTTTAAAGATGACAACTTAGTATTATCAGATTTACCACATTTTGAAAGTCCATGACAATTATAGAAGAGAAATGCTAACGACTTCCTCTAGGGCATTCTTTAAGCTACTAAAGTGATAATATTTTATAGAGGTTTGTAATATTTATTGCATTGAAAATTATTTTTTTTCTTATTTTTTATAGAATAATTTTTTTATTATAAATTTTTAAAGAGTGTTCAAAAAAACTCGTTAGAAAAACCATTATAAAATTCATAAAAATGAAAGCACATTGTTGGGATTAAACCATGATCTGTGATGGACTTTTAACTAAAATGATATTGGAAAATAAATAGTTGGTTGAATTGACTTTTAACAAACTAGCCCTAAATAAAAAACAGCCAGGTGGAAACCATGCAAAGTTACCATGTGAGTGATATTAATCAAAGGTTAAAAGTTGAAAGCGCTGGTATTTTAGACTCAATATTGTCAAAAGAAAAATAAAAAGGGTTTTTTCTTACGTGTGCAAATTTGCACATGTTAAAAAATTTAAAGTAGTAAGTTTGTATTGAAACTTGAACATTTTGTATTGAATATATAACTTTTTAATAAATAGTTGTGGTTTTTCAATAAAATATTACTACTTTTGGTTTCTTTAACAAATGCAATGTTGCACATGTTAGACAAACCCAAATAAAAATAACTAATTTTACTTTTACCCTTTATTAATTTCTTGAAAACTACGCTCTTCTAAATTTACCAACCCTGGACGGGAAAACTTGCCGTTTTTTTGCATCCGGTTGGATAAATAAAATCACTCAAAAGTCAAAACTGTATTTATTTTGTCAATCTGGAATGGTAAATTCCTATTAAGCATAGATAGTCTAGTATTAGGCGTGTTCTTTTCGTGTCTGTCATCGACACATATAATAAACTGAAGAGTTTTGTTAACAAGTGCTTTAAGGGCACTTGTTAAGTATAAAAAAATAAAAATAATTGATAAATTTTAAGTAGAAAAGGTTATTATTTAAAGTTTCACTCCATTAAATGCATCATTTTTAACACAAAATTTATTCTTTAGTCTTCTTAACAAGTACCCTAAGGACACTTGTTAGCATTTTTCAAAAATTATAAGTAATGTCGACGTGTTAGTGTCTATGTCGTGTTCGGTATCCGTGTTCATATCTGTATTTTATAAGTAAATTCTAACATGAGTGATTTTTGAGGATTATGAGTATAAAAAAAATCCCCAAAAATAATTATTGTTTGAATTCTTGAGCAAAAGCTACCTAAAGCGCATTGGTAAATAACATTTGCTCTTGACCTAAATAATTTGGTGTCATTTCTACGTGAACAAATACCATATTTATTTTTGTAGGACTTTGATTCTTTTTCAGAAACTCTTTCTCTTGATTTTTTGTTTTACTCATCTCATGAAAATTAATTGGGTATACAAAACCAATAATTTTCTTGTTACACATTTTAAAAATGTCTCACTAAAACTAAAGTTCAGTTTATGCCTAAACTATTTTAGGTCCATTATAGAAGTCATTATTCATATTGAAATTTCATATTGTTAAAGTTTTATATACTAAGATGTGAGATTTAACAATTGGATTTGCATCCAACAACTTAGATACGACCCAAAGCAAGTCTCCTAGACGAATGTGATTCGTGTCTGTGATTCAGGGATTATTATTTTTGATGTAATGAAATACAGTACATACATTAGATGTCTCCAATGTTTTGGCTGGCTTCCATAGTCGTATATATTTGCACATGACCCAAATCCTAATATTCTATCTAACTTAGATGTCTAAGCCATCATTAGTCCAAGAAAATGCACTTTCCCATGAAGGAGCGTGGAAATCATATCAAGATTCAAAGAATAAATTGCAATTTTTAAATCCCACTAGCCAGTCATTTACACAATATCCTACATTTCTTTTCTGAATTGTTAAATATGTTAAAGTATGGCTCATAGTATACACTAAACAAGGCAAGGGGCGAAGGTCAAAGTACGGTTCATGGTTAATATTGTAAATTGAATCGTAGCGGTAGTGATATATATATATATATATATATATATATATATATATATATGCAACTCCACAAAATCGGTTTGTGAAGTGAGGATTGTCCTCACTTATAAACACATTGTTAGGCCATCACCTATCCAATGTGGGACTCTTAACACACTCCCTCACGACCAGCACTATTGGGTTTGGTTCGTGGACATAAATGGTGGGTGGCTTGATAGCGGAAACCTGATAGCAGATGGCCCAATCGATCTTTGAGAGACTCTGATACCATCTTAGAAATCGTGGTTGGGCCTAACATAATCCCACAAAACCGACTTGTGAGGTGAGGATTGTCCCCACTTATAAACACATTGTCAGCCACCTATCAGATGTGGGACTCTTAACATATTGCTTGTAACACTTAAAACCCTAATTCACCACAGTAATACAAATATAACTATATTTGTTCTATAGTCACAAAGATAAGATATCATTCGTCGAACTGCATTAACAAAGATTGTGTATTCATTACCTTTTATTTTCGTTTCTTGTTAATCTTCTGTTGCTGTGCTGGTTGTTGTTCTAACAAAATACAAGTAAAAAATATTCATATTTGGTGAGTTTAAATATAATTAAATTTAGCTTTTTTTATTATATTTAATCCAAAAAAATATTTTTTATTACATTTAATAATGTTAATTTTAAAATACCGAGTTAATACATGTTATATTTAGGCTTCACTTATTCTTATTTATTAATTTTGTTAGGTCTGCAGCAACTTAACCTAATATTTTCCCTTTCATTTGCTTTATTAGGTTAGAAGTAATTTAAAAAGTGCATCGCACCAATTTCATTCATATCCTCTTGCCTTTTTTTTTGACAATATTTTCTACACTTATCCTTATTTATTAATTTTGTTAGGTCTGCAGCAACTTAACCTAATATTTCCCTCCCATTTGCTGTATTAGGTTAACAGTAATTTAACCTAACAAATTCCATCTAAAAAAATGCATCGAACCAATTTCATTCCTATCCTCTTGCCTTTTTTTTGACAATATTTTCTACACTTATCCTTATTTATTAATTTTGTTAGATCTGCAGCAACTTAACCTAATATTTTCCCTCCCATTTGCTTTATTAGGTTAGCAGTAATTTAACCTATCGAAGACAATTTCCTTTGACTGTATCATTTGCAATGACAATTAACAAAAGTCAATGGCAGTCGCTTAAACATGTTGGTGTATATCTACCAACACCTGTATTTTCTCACGGACAGTTGTATGTTGTTGTTTCAAGAGTTACATCCAAAGAAGGACTAAAGATATTGATCACGGATGAAGATGGTGAAGATACCAATGTAACGTCTAACGTCGTATATGAGGAAGTATTTCGCAATGTGTGATGAAACTACATGTCAATATACTAAAAATTTCATATTTCTTTTACCGAATTATTGATAGGATTACCGGATTTTCTTTTATAATATTTTCAGATTTCATACATTTTATGAAGTATTTTATTTTGTCTACTATTGATTATCACGTGTTATTTTGTCTACTATTGAAGCATGTTAATCCCTTTACAATGCACGGGTCAAAAATCTAGTTATATTTAATAATGTCAATTTATGATTTTATGAATCATAGAACCTAATAAATTTTAATGGTGAGATGATTAACATAACCCTCTTATGTGTTTTCTACACATGACATGAGGATCCAAATCCTGGATTTTTCAGTTTGCATATTTAACACATGATATATGAGTCCTTTGCAACCCTTCATAAAAGATGGGTTGAGTGTGTCTACATCGATGTTGTACATGACATTTATGTAAATGAAACTATTTTAATTATAGAAAAATACTTCTACATAATAAATAAATTTTTTTTTTAAAGAATGTATACATTTACATACAATCAATATATGGAAGTGAGCTATTACATACTTCATACTTGATGTGAGATTATGTATTAAGGGACGTATGACTTCTATATTGCTATGGAGTTTGGGAAACCCATAGGCATTTTCATATTTAACTCATTCATATTTTATAGTTGATATGAGATTAATCACTCATATTTAAACTTGTCACATATGTCTTTAAATATACCCGATTTCGTCAAACTAATCATAAAAATTAAGAAAGTTGACAAAAATAATAAATTTGCTAGTAATTAGTTTACTTTTCATTCATATTATTTCTTATTGGTCGCAAATATAACAATTAGAAATACGTTAGTAGTAAAAAAGTGATCAAAACAACTCAAAATTTGAAGAGATAGCTTAAAAAAAGAGACAAATTTTAAGAGAATCTAATACTGTATTTAGGACAAGAGATAGTCGTCTATTAGATTAATTGCTTACATAAGTCAAACATGAAACAACTGTCATGATTTCCCATCTAGAATCAAGTTTAAAAATAAACAGTGGTTTGCATTTAAAAATCTCTTTTAATAGTTTAAGCCATTTAGTTCTCTTGTTCTCCTTCTACCAATTTTTATTATTTAAGCAAGAAATGTTTGGTAATTCAATATGACTACATCACCATTGTTGTCAAAATTCCGACTTAAATCTTAAAATCCAGAAGTTTGCAACTTTATTTACCTTCAACAATTCAAATTCATAGCAGAATCCCAAAATAGAGAAGATTCTAGTAAAATCGCATCAAAATCATGAAATCCATATAAAATCGCAGGATAAAGGGTTTTGAAGGATTTTGTCCATTTTTTTTTACTCATTTATGTTTAAGTATTTTGTGGACTTTAAACTAAGTCATTTATGACTATATACAGTTTATAACATATATTTAACATTATTTTTGTTTTGGTAAAATCTATCGATTTTGATTGCAATTTTACGATTTCTTATATCGATTCTACAAAAGTAGTTGAGTAAAATCCTTCGATTTTGGTTGCGATTTTCGATTTTGTTTTTTCCTTTTAACCTGAAGTAAACTCCCGATTTTAACAACCTTGTACATAACACTTCAAATATTACAAAAACTATATTGAATTATTGACAGAAAAATCATTATCATTAACATAGTTTTACATCGTGTAGCCCATCCCACTTAGTGGGATAAAACTTTGTTCCTCCATCAGAAACAAGATTATGATTAACTAATTAATTAACAAGTCACAAAGAAATCAGAAGAGAAAATGAACACTAAGAAAGTACTTCACAATCCAATACAATTTCTGGAGGAAGTAATTCCACCATCAACAACAAGATTATGACCACTAACATACTTTGATTCATCACTAGCAAGATAAAGAACAGCCTCAGCAATATCTTGAGCCTTTAAAGTTGTTCCCCTCAAATTACCAATCCCTCTAACAAATTCCTCCATTTTCTCTACCTCTTCAATTAAAGGCAATCCAAAATTGATTCCCTCATCAACTTCATCATCTCCATTTCTCCAAGCATTTACAAGCATAGATGTTGCAACACCAAATGGAGAAATGCAATTAACCCTTATACCATATTTTCCCAATTCACATGAAGCATTCTTTGTTAATCCAACTATAGCATGCTTTGAAGCTGTATAAGCATGTGGACCAAGTCCTCCTAAAACTCCAGCTACACTGGCAGTGGAAATTATGCATCCAATTCCTCTAGGAATCATAACCTTTGCAGCATGTTTCATTCCTAAAGCAACTCCTTTAACATTAACACTCATGACTCGGTCGAATTCCTCGGTGTCGAAGTTCACAATGCTTTTTTTGTTCTTTGATTGGTTTCCAAGAAAGCCAGCATTGTTGAACATTATGTCAAGTTTTCCATAGTGAGAAAGTGTTGAAGTGACTAAATTTTCAACATCTTTTTCAACACTAACATCGCAATGGACATAAATAGCTGATGGAGAGAGTGAATTTGCAAGCATGATTCCAAGTTCATCTTCAACGTCAGCAATTACCACTTTTGCACCATGTTTCACAAAAATTCTCACCGTTGCTTCGCCAATTCCTCTAGCTCCGCCCGTTACAATAGCTATTTTTCCTTCCAACCTATAACAATATCAAATATTCCATAAGATTCATAGTTAATTAAAAAAAAAATTACACTATTCATTTGTCAATGTATGTGCATAATCAATATGACCATATTTGGTTTTTGGGATAACAAGATTCAAGATTATGGACTATCAATTGATGGGGTGGAAAAGACATATACTTATCCAATATGAAATTTTTCATTGTAAACCAAAACATAGTAAAAATAATAATTCAGGGTAAATAGAAAAAGACATTAATTATATTACTTTAGATATAGAAATTTTAGTACCTTTTAGGTGGAGGAGAAAATGTTGTGTCTGTAGAGTGAAGAGAAAGTTCTTGAAGGGGTTTCTCAGACATTACACCCATGGTTAAGTTGAGAGGGATTAAAAAGGAAGAGAAAGTAGGAGAAGAAGAAAGGTTTGATGAATGTCAAGTACAGGGGTTTCAATAGCCTATGTTATATATATACTTGGTTTGGACAGTATATGGTATATAAATTGGAATAATGAACAGTTACATCATTATATAATTTTTTAAATGGATCTCTCACATTACCTTATAATTATTTTTTTATATATAGTCAACAGCTAAGTCTTAAAATTCATTTTTACAAGTGGCACCTTCACCATCTTTTTGACTTTTTGTAGTTGTGAACCTAAGTAAGATTGGTTCTTAACTGCGACGGAATGTGACCAAAGTTATATACTATGTTTTTATTGATTTTATTTTTGAAGGATTTTATTGTTTTTTCTTGTCCTATATATTTACGAAGAAAAAACAAAAATAATTAAAATCAATGAAAAAATTTAATATTTTAATTTTAAAATTTGAAAAATATAATGTTCACATTCAATGTATTCACATTTTTTTTAATAAACAAATTTAACTTATATCATTCGTTAAAGTAGTCATAATGACTCAGGGACAAAAGAAAAAGTAGAGAAAATAGAGAAAGTCTCTCTAATATTCTCAAAGAAAGTCGTTATTATTTGAATGTTTCAATGCTTGAATTCTTGAATATGCAAAAACACATGGTGATGAACCTTATTTATAGGGAGCTTCTATGGTGCAGTCAGGAAACTGACTTTTTTGAAAAAGTTAATTTTGATCTTAATGTTTGATTCATTTTTAAATTGTTGATTACTGATTAATGATCAATAGTAATTCATCTAGTAATGCTTGCAACATCTTGGACTTACAGGTACTATTTTATCGTTGGAATCTTTAACATGCAAACAGAGTTGATGATATTATGTGATAGTCTTAAGTGTTACACTTTGTGGGGTGTTACGCTTATAACAAGGTAGGATAAAATTAGATTAAGTGTAGTCTTATATATCTGATGAATTGATGATACTATGAGGACTGAACTTTTGATGCCATTGTACAAAAAGTGGGGTGTTACTCATTACATTTTTGATGTTATAGTGTTAACTTTACTAAAAAAATCATTTTCATGACTTCACCATAGAATTTTCCTTTATCTACTCAAGTAAAGCTCCACGTAGAAAGATCTAGAAACATTTAATGCTACTACTTAATTAAAAGAACTATCTAGAGATACTAATATCTAGTTCATGTTGCTAGAAAGTTCTAGAGATATTAAGATGCTCCTAGTTATTATGATGTAATATTTTTGAAAGTTCTAAAATATTTGGCATTTTGAAAATGGTGGTCGGTGATCTTTTCTTTTTTTTGGTGAAGATCATGGCGATGCTTGGTTGTTTTGTCGCGAACAAACGGCTGCAAAGTGAATTTTTGAGAAGGCAACTCCTTGCTCACATGAAAACTCACTTTCCGTTGATTTCTTAGTTAAACTCAACTTTGAGGTATCGTAACCTGCTCTGATGCCAAATCTGGCTCAGGGACAAAAGAAATTTTAGAGAAAATAGAGAAACTCTCTAATATTCTCAAAGAAATTTGTTATTATTTGAAGGGAAATGCTAACTTGTGCCCTTAAGGGCACAAGTTAAGAAACTAAATATAGAAACATTTTCTTGAAAATTGTGCATTCATAGTATTAAAATTTTAAAATTTTATCTTTTCAATACAAAAGTTATATTTTAATTCCCTTTTTAGCTTCTTAACTTGTGCCCTAAGGGCACAAGTTAGTATGACCGACATTTGAATGCTTCAATGCTTGAATTCTTGAATATGCCAAAACACTTGTTGATGAGCCTTGTTTATACTACTCTAGTAAGACTCCACATAGAAAGATCTAGAAACATTTAATGCTACTACTTAATTACAAGAACTATCTAGAGATACTAATATCTAGTTCATGTAGCTAGAAAGTTCTAGATATATTAAGATGCTTCTAGTTATTATGACATAGTATTATTGAAAGTTCTAAAATATTGAGTTAGTGGTTTATGAGAATCAATTTTATTTTTGGTGGAGGAAAGAGGTCGGTATGAAGATTTTTTGGATAATTGATTTTGAGTAAAATTGTCTTGATAATAATGAGATAAATAATTACGGTTTAGTTTCTGACGCATTTTGTCTCACGTCATGATCTTGCTTTTCCCTTCACACTGCCGTTTTCTCTTAAGATTTTCCCACCAAATTAAAGCATGTTTCCTTAGCTTGACAACAAGAATATGCTCAACCTCCTTCGGAATGGTTGATTCTTTATTGGACTCGACCAATAGGACAAAACTCATGTCTTGGACATCCTTTTGTTGTCACCTTGAAAGGTTCTTTTAACCTCCAAAGATTCACCATATTCAGCAGGAAGATATTCTTTATCGTATATTGATTCGTCATTCTCCTCTTTCTCGATCACTTCATGAATGTAATTGAGACCATATTCATCATCATCTATTGGATCTATGTTTCCCTCTTCTTTAAACATTTCATGAAAGTCAACCCCAACATATTCTTCATCGTTGATTGGTTCTCCCATCGTCTCATTTTCAAATGATTCATGGATGTCTTCTCTTTCTTCTCCAAAAATATTTTTTTATCTCCCCATTGACGACAGTGATTACTTTACGATTGACATAATCTAAGGCTATATGTCCATACCTTTGACATATCAAATATTTAGGCGTCCTAGAACTGTTCTCTTTGGTGGTTTTTTGTGGCGGTTTGATTAAGGAGCTAGGTTCTTGGGTTGGTGGCTTGTTACGGTGGGCATAATTTCATGTGTCCTGGATATGGACACCATCATCAAAGAGGAGATGTTGATACCGATTTTGCCCTTGAAATTTTAGTCACAAAGGAACTATTCAAGGATAAAACAAAGTTATATATGTTTCTTCTAGTTCCTAAGCCACCTTGGAAAGATGTTGATACAAATTTTGCCATTAAATATTTAGAAATCAGCAACAGAAGGATTCTGAAATGGTAGTTGAAGTTATGTTTTAAAAAATCGCTCATTTCAACATATGTCACAAGGTTACAATTGTTGTCTTGAGGACGAAGAAGAAAATCTGGACTCGAGGACGAGTCTATTCCAACCCGGGAGAATAATATAGAACATTATGGAACTTTCAAGATGTGGAGAATATTTTAGAACTTTCAAGAATACTACGTCATAATAACTAGGAGCATCTTAATATCTCTAGAACTTTCTAGCTACATGAACTAGATATTAGTATCTTTAGATAGTTCTTGTAATTAAGTAGTAGTATTAAATGTTTCTAGATGTTTCTATGTGGAGCCTTACTAGAGTAGTATATATAACGCTCATCACCATGTGTTTTGGCATATTCAAGAATTCAAACATTGAAACATTCAAATAATAACAACTTTCTTTGAGAATATTAGAGAGTTTCTCTATTTTCTCTATCTTTTCCTTCTGTCCTTGAGCCACATAATACAGGCTGAAATATAATCAAAAGTGTAGTGACTAGCATACGACAATGTCGCTCTATCTAACAATTGAAAAATATTGGTTTGCAGGCCAATAAAACTTAACATAAAGATTGGTAAAGAAAGAAGTAAGTTTCTACAAGCATTTAAAATAAAACCAAATTCTGACTTGTAACTAAGCTTACTCAAGATGTTCTCCACCACTACCTTGCTATAGAGTTCTATCACCACTCGAGTAAAACCCAAATTCATAAGCCACAAAAGCGCTTGCCATTGACTCCATGCTTTCGCTTCTCAAAGTGTTGGTCGACCATTTTTCACAGTGTTCGAGCATAATTGAATCCACCTTTTTCATTTTTAACACACATACAAGCATTAAAACAGTTTTTGTCTATGAAGATCGCCGCATCCACGTTGCATTTAAGCTTACCTCTTGTTGGAGCTGTCCACCTATGTTGTGATGCATGTCCATTATTTGGACCCATGTTTACTCCGTCTTCCGCGGAACCTGTTGCTATTCATGTTTGGTTCTGCTGTTGTTGATGTTCATCCGGTTTGGCAGATCACTTTCATGCCTTGTCGTCCACTATTTAGTGCTCGAGCAGCCCTCGATATTGGTGCAAGTGATCCCTTACTAAGTGAAAAGCTATCCCTAGCTGAGTTTCAATTTCTTCCAATCGCTTCTTATTCCTCCTTTTGCAGATACACCATAACGTTATAAGAAATTGAAGAAACAGTTCTAATAGATTATAAAACATAATACTGATCCTGTGAGGGAGTCTTTGAGTTTCGGTCTCCTATAATCAAGTCTGATCTTTTGGTAAAGTTTCTCAGTTTAAATCTGCTTCCTTGGCTTGAATATAATACTGATGATGAGATTACTCATTTGAATTGAACAATATTTTTTGGAGAGCCCTAGTTCTTGTATCAATGTTAAATGGGAACCCCTCCTATAAAGGTACCTATAAATTCAATGTGGAATGTTTCCCAGCATAAAATGAATTATCTTGCATAGGTTTACTTATGAACGCTCGTAATTGCTTTATTAAATTTTTCTATTGTGAGCTTGGACATAGTAACTCTCTGTGCTGAAATGTGGAGTTTGATTCATGCCATGCGTGTAGCTTGCCACCTCCTTAACCATGTCATCTTTGAGACTTGTGCTTCTCTAGTGGCATTTGTGGTTCTCAATACACTCACCACCATTACTCATCTAAAACCTCTCTTGAAAGAGGTTATTCCTCCATTCAAAAGTGTTATCAATCGAGAGGCCAATTTTTGTTCTTCCATGCTTGCCAGCCAAGCAAGCTACGATGCTTCCTTTTTCATGTCTTGGTGAATGCAAATTGTAATTTTCTTTTGTTGGATTGTAGAAGTTTTTCAACTCCGTTAATGAATTCCTCTGGTTATCAAAAAGAAACTTTTTTAAATTTCCATAGAAGTTCTTCAATTTGATTTACAAAATAAACTCTACAAAAATTATGAAGTGCAATAAGTAACAAGACTTACACGTAGTTGGAAGGTCTAACTCAATTACTAATGTCAATATTCTTAGATTGAACGTCTTCATCTGGACTCACACACATTTGATGATTGTCTTTTTAGATGATTGTGCATTACTCGTGATGTGTTTCGTGATGTGCACAACCAATGTTGTGTTGTGTTTTGTTTTAATGAAGTTGAAATTACAAGTCATTTGTTCGCAAACAAACTGTGCAAAGATGGATTTGATTTTCAAATGGATAGATTGGAATGCGTCATGTTAGGGAGTTGAATTGGTCGATAGAGCGCAAGACATTCGATTCTTTTCAATTGAAAAGTTGCTAACATTATGGAGGTGGTAGATCGGATTAAGCGGTTGTCTTGATCTTGGTCTATCTACAGAGAAGATAGAAACAAGAATCTTGTTTTTTCGGATGGATGGATTAACCCACTCATTTGTCTTCGATGTAGTTGTTCTAGAATTGTTACAAATAAAGTGGCATGCAATTAGTACGATTTAAAAATAAAGTGTGAACGTTGAAAAAGAAAACCGTGTAGGAACACCTTTGGTGACCATAAGAGAAAGGAGAAAGAGGTCATAAACACCACTACTAGACTAAATGACAAAAATGTCTTTGATTTGTATTGCGCTTCTGGTCCCAAAAAACATATATATGCTCTTAGAAAATTGCAAATTGATGAAGATAATGCATACAATTGAGTACTATTGACCCGGTTTTAATCCAGGCCCAGCACTATGTTATGCAATACATTATCTTCATCTTGTTCCTAAAGGACCATTTTTGCCCAGGATGTGACACTCTAACTTATTTAATATATGCCTTTTTCTTCAATTAGAAACGTGTTCTAAACACTCAAATCTGAATTATTTTTAATTTATTTTAGGGGAGTTTTGTTTCAAGGTATAAAAAATTAATCCTAAAATATTTTTAGGAATAACTTTTTATGGAATATTTTTTTTAAATAAGTGATTGGATAGTATTTAAGTTCCCAGGAACCTTTTATTTTGAATTCTAAAATATAAGTAATGTATTTTATTTGCAACATATATTCTTCAACATATGTTACGATTACCTTTGTGATTAAATTATTTGAGTCGGTCATTTAAAATTGAGAAACATGTTTCATTTTTATAATACAATAATAGTGTTTTTGGTTTTTTTGTCAAGTAGCTTAATGACTAAAAATTCACCTTTAAGGTAAATAAGTAAGGAATCAAAGTTTGAATAGTGTCAAGACCGATTTGTATCTGTTTTTTTTTTCTTTTCAAGTTTTTTAACGATTAAAAATTCGTCGTTGAGATGAATAAGTGAGGAATATGTGTTTCAAACAATGGTCCCTTTTTTTGGTTAAAAAAAAAAACAATGGTCCTTTCATGTATAATGTGACGTGTCTACTAACTGAGTTATGTTTATGAGGACGTCTTTCCGCTTTTGTCGACACATATAAGATAATCAAGTGAAGGGTAAAATTGGAAGAAAAATTGTTACACTAAAACAACATTTTCTTATATATAAGGTCAAAATAACGATTTTTTTATTGTCCAATATTGTTCTTGTTGTTGTGAATTGGTCTTATTATATTGAATTATTTATATTTTAATGAGGTTTAATTAATTTTTTAATTGATAATATAAATAATATTATAAAAGTTATAAAGTAGTTTAAATTAAGAGATAAAATTGAAAAAGAAATCAAGTCCAAAAGGGTGTATCTCATTTATATATTATTAATGAATAGTTTTAATGTAATAATCTATTACCTTCTTGACATCAACTTCAAATTCAACATTCGAAAGTTGTAGATCATGTATCAACGTGTAAAAGTCTCCGAGCTTCGCTTATATGTGTTGGGCAAAGTGGATCAGACCATAGTGTTTGAGCTAGTACATATCAACCTTCTTCATCTTGTAGACACATCCCAAAACCAACATGATTCAAATATGTGAAGAAAGATGCACCTATATATATTGCATTTGGATCAACCCGACATCGATCTCCTTTACGCCACCAGACCAACAACTAGGTTTGCAAAATTCGCCCCCGACACCGATCTCCTCTACGCCACCGGACCAGCAGCTGAGTCTGCAAAATTCGGAAATGAGTAAACAACATTTTAATGTATAAAAGACAACCTTCAAAAAATAAAGGCAAACGACAAAAAAAAAAGTCTTTATTTAATGTATAAACAACATTTGAGAGCAGCACGAATAAAGAACAATATTGCTCAACCACTAGCTCATTGTTTTGTACTTTTAAAGAATCGTCTAATGTTTTATGTTCCCTACATTTATTTATTTTTTGAGGGATATGTTCCCTACATCTTTCCATCACTGTTTTCTTTCCGATTAATTTCCTTCATCCAAGCTAATAAAGACAACTTATCCACTCAAATTTGAACTCTGGTTCACAACATTTGAGAGTATCCAAAAAAAAAAATTCAAATAGTTTAGTGGTTAGAATTCATCGTTTTTAAGAAAAATAAATGAGATGTCCGGGTTCAAACCCTGAACTCTGCATATAACAATGCATGTCCCTACCAATTGAACTATACTTACGGAGACTTAAAACTTTATGAAACATGTTATTCTTGACCTTAAATGCATGGTTCTGAAACATGTGTGTCATTTACATTTTTAATTCTTGACCATAAATTTTAATCTTGCACATAAACTTTATGTAATATCTTCTTTTTTTTTGACAAAAATAGAACGATATTCATTTATTCAAATCGATAGATTACATCAGATACAAACATCGCTAAAAACGCAAATGATGAATCTGCGAACAAACTCACAGCACCCAAGTTAATAGCATAAAATGGCAAAATGCCTACAAATAATATGATAAAACCTAAGTCACCGAAATTCACATGCTTCCGGGTCTTCAATGTTGACGCCCAGATCATTGGTTGAATTTGTAATTAACTGATGCCGATATTTCAATAGGAAATAAACGAACACCGCGACAAGACGCGAAATCAAACGTCGCACAAGACGACGAACAACACAACGCTGCACTTAGACGACGAAGTCACAAAAAAAACACAGTAGAAAAAACTTGATATATGTGAAAACCACTTATTTAAATTGAAAGAAAAGGAAAAAAAAAGATGTTGAGGGGTGATTTTAGGTACAAAAATGACCTAAAACCACCCCTCCTCGATGAACGAAGGAGAAAGAAAGTTTAAAAAGAAGATGGAGTTTCTCTCACTATAAAACAAGAAAAACACTCACCTGGAATCCAATAATATTTGTTAAAAAAAGAAACTTCTCGTTACCAACCTAAGTTGATGAAAAAGGGTGTCATGATTTTAATAAGACGATGGCGCTGCATAAATCATTTGTGGAATAAATTTTTTTTTGGAAGGATTGTGGAACGAAATTTAAGGGTAAACGTTGTGTAATATCATTAATAATTAATAATAAAATGCAGTTCTCGATCCCCGTGAGCTTAACTCAGTTGGTAGGAATATTGCATATTATATGCAGGGACCAGGGTTCGAACCCAGACACTTCACTTCTCCACAATTTAATTATGTGGGCTCTAGCCACTAAGCTACTTGACAAAAAAAAAATGCAGTCCCCGTAACTATAGTTTACTTGGTGGAAATATTGCAATATGTAGATGTCAATGTTTGAATCAATTTTTTTTAACTTATTCATCTTAAAAGGTAGAATTTTAGTAACTACACTATTTGATTAAAAAAAAAAAAAAACACAATACAATTGG